>Ga0209200_1002378_pt1 | contig 17585 bp, 9 predicted proteins | sample AD_UKC033_MetaG_FD_184406 | JGI IMG/M metagenome (GOLD analysis project Ga0209200, IMG submission 184406) | Active sludge microbial communities of municipal wastewater-treating anaerobic digesters from USA - AD_UKC033_MetaG (SPAdes) (version 2) | ecosystem: Engineered > Bioreactor > Anaerobic >...
GTGCTCGCTTGCGCAGGGTATGCCGACGCCGCCTGCCGGGTGCGTCGCTCTCTTATCCATACCATGCTATTGGCCCAAAGCGATAAATCTCAGGGGTTTGGGGACAGGTCCCCAAGAACCACCGAAGCACGCGAAAACCGGATGAGCCATTCTTCAGAGGAGTCGGGCTGAAACCGCGTGCGCCATAAATGCCAAGCCCCGCTCGGGTGAACGGGGCCTGGCATTTGGTGGAGGCAGGTGATAGAGAGCTGCTATCATCAGGGAAGCGATAGTGGTGTTCCTGTGTCTCCTGGCTTGTCGCCTGCTGTGGGTGTCGTTTGGGTTAAGTCGCAGGTTGTGCCGGTCTGCCGGAATGTCCAACGCACTGTCCGTCGTTGGACACCCCTCTCTGCTGGCGTCGCATCCATTGCGGTGGTTCTCGGCCCCCCAAGACCGGCCTGATCCTGATGGCTGCTGCATCCGAAGGGAGCGGCTGCCCCAGCCGAGGGATACCCGCGCCAAGCGTTGCGTGGGATGCCCCCATTCACCAGGTCTCCTGCCGAGAGAACCGTATTATTCGTTTTGCCGAGAACCATCTTTACCACCACCTTACCTTGTACCTTGAAGCCGTGCTCTTGATTGTCTTCACCCTTAAAGTGCCGCAACAGGGGGTGAACGTAACAGGGTTTTCGCGAAATCTGACGATTTTTCTCGGACGAATCGCAAGTTCTTTCCAAGTAATCACTTACGACTCCTGCTATCGGGGATACGTGCCCGCTCGCCTGCAAAATCGTGGGAAAAGGGGCTCATCCGGTTCTTGCGTACTTTCGTGATCCGGGCACGCCCGTGCGGATGTCTTGGGCCTTTCTGGATCGGTCCGGCGGGAATCCCGCTGAGACCGCTTCGTGCTCGCTTGCACAGGGTATGCCGATTCCGCCTGCAGGGGGCGCCGCCCTCTTATCCATCCCATGCTATTGGCCCAAAGCGATAGATCTCAGGGGTTTGGGGACAGGTCCCCAAGAACCATCGAAGTACGCGAAAACCGGATGAGGCTGTTTGTTCGCCTGCCTGGCCTGATTGGGAGTTGACAACCCCCGACAGCACCGAGTACACTGCTGCCTGAGCGCCTGTAGCTCAATTGGATAGAGCGTCAGCCTACGGAGCTGAATGTTAGGGGTTCGAATCCCTTCAGGCGCATGGTCCGGTAGAACTTGTGATGGAAACACTTGCATTTGCCTGTGAGTATGGGTAAACTACAGGCAGGTCCTGTGCTCTTGACATGGGCGACGTGGAAAAGTGTGAGGGGGACAGTAAGGAGTTTTGCCATGACGGACAAGCGTGGGTTTACGCTGATCGAGTTGTTGGTCGTCATTTCCATTATCGCCATTCTGATGGCCATCCTGATGCCGGGACTTCAGCGAGTCAAGGCGCAGGCACAGCTCACCGTTTGCAGGAACAATCTGCGAAACTACGGCCTGACGGGCAGAATGTACTCCGACGACTTCGACGGGGAATTTCCGTATTCGTTCCACTGGCTCTACGCGAGCCATGCGGGCTGCGACTGGCACAATGAGGCCAGGAATCTCGATCGGCATCCTGAACTGGCGGGATGTCTCTGGCCATATCTGAAAGGGCAGGAGATCAATCTGTGCCCGCAGTTCAGCGTGGTGGCCAGGGAGATGGGCTGCCAGACTTGTGGCAAGACCGGCACGATTGCCCTCAAGCCGCAGTATGGCTATACGATGAACTCCTACCTCAATGGCGATGGGTTTGGCTACATCCCGTCGCAGTACCAAACGACCATCTCGAAACTCAAGCTGGAAAACCAGGTGAAAGAGCCGGCCCGGACGTTCTACTTCGGCGAGGAGAACTCCTGGTCGATTCCCGGGTACAGCAATGCGGGCATCAACGACAACAACCTTCGGGCTCTGCCCAATGGGACCACGGACTGCTTCGCCACCTTCCACCGGACGCGCGCCAGCGAACGGAACCAGGGCACCAGCTTCGCGGTGTTCGTGGACAGTCACGTCGAGGAGGTTTCTCCCTACCCGCCTGAGGAGAACCCGAACGCTCCCAAGGGCAATACATGGCAGTTGAGTTGGCCGGGCAAGAAGCCGGCGCCGATCTTCTGATCGTCCGCCTGGCCACGTCCATACGCTGTGCAACGCGGAGGAATTATGCACGTGGGCAATCGAAGAGGTACGACCGGGTTTACGCTGATCGAGTTGCTGGTGGTGATCGCGGTCATCGCTCTGCTGATGAGCATCCTGATGCCCGCGTTGAGCGCCGCCCGCGAGCAGAGTCGAAAGACGATGTGTGCCCAGAACGAGAAGAACACCGCGCTGGGCATGATCATGTACGCCAATGATTACAGCGGCAGACTCCCGTTGAACGAAGTGAACCGGTGGCTGTTCGACATATCCTACTGGACGACGGACATCGTTATGGCGACCGGGGCTTTCGACCGGCACATTTTCTATTGCCCCTCTTGGCGGCAGCGGGACAACATCATCTTTTGGCGCTACGGCGAGAACCTGCCGGCCGGGACGCCGGAGGAATACGAGCGTCCCGAGCCCGTGGCAACCAATACACGAAAGGACTATCACCGTATCGTCGGGTATTTCTGGCTCATTGATGGGAAAGGGCGAGAGCAATCGCCAATGAGTTCGGGGGAGGCCAAGACGTGGGCAAGGTCCGTGACCGAGGCTGTGGCCACGGTTGGCGGGAGGAAGATCAAAAAGTCACTCGCGAGCGTGGAGTTCATCACGGACACAACCGCTAGCCCCGGCGCGGACCGCGAGACCACTGATTTCACCATGGCCTACGGTGGCTGCAGGGACCGGTGGGGGGTCTACGACCGCTCCAACCACGTCAAAGGCACGAAAGCGACCGGGACCAACATCGCGTTCCTGGATGGGCACGTCACTTGGCGTCCCTTCTCCGAGATGGAACATCGTTGGCGATACCAGAGTTATACAAACCCCTGCTTCTGGTGGTAACCGGCCCGTGGGGACGCCGTAGGGCGTTGTATTCCTCGGCTTCAGCGTATGCCCTGTCGGGCACACTATAAGCGGACTATCTTCATTCCAGGCTGGCAACTGGACTCTCTCTCTACCACAGCTCCGTCCACTTGAGCTTGATCCCGCCGGCGGTGGGTTTCGGATCCGGTGCCGAGGTCGAGGGGGAGACCTGTTTGCCTTTGGGGCTCGGTTTCGACGCCGGGCCCGGTTTGCCCTTCGCGTCCGATCTCGGCGCGGGAGCGGATTTCGATGGGTCCTTCATGGACAGGCTGATCCGTTTCTTCGTCAGGTCCACCGCGACGACCGTCACCATCACCTTCTGATGCACCTTGACCACTTCAGCCGGGTCCTTGACGAAGCGGTCCGCGAGCTGGCTGATGTGAACGAGCCCGTCCTGGTGGACGCCGATATCGACGAACGCGCCGAACGCGGTGACGTTCGTCACGATGCCGGGCAGTCTCATGCCGGCCTGGAGGTCCTCCATCTGCTTGACCCCCTCGGCGAAGCGGAAGACCTCGAACTGCTTTCGCGGGTCCCGGCCGGGCTTGGCCAGCTCCTGCAGGATGTCGGTGAGCGTCGGCAGGCCGATGGTCTCGGTGACGTAGTCCTGGAGTCGGATCTTGCCGCGGAGCGAGTCGTCCCGCATCAGGTCCGCGACGGAGCAGCCGACGCGGGTCGCCATGGCGTCCACGACGTGATAGCTCTCGGGATGCACGGCGCTGGCGTCCAGCGGGTGAACCGCGTCGCGGATTCGCAGGAAGCCCGCGGCCTGCTCGAAGGCCTTCGCGCCCAGGCGGGGGACCTCCTTGAGGTCCTCGCGGGAGTGGAACGCGCCATGCTCGTTGCGGTACGTGATGATGTTCTGGGCGAGCTGCGGGCCCAGGCCGGAGACGTATTGCAGCAGCTCCTTGCTGGCGGTGTTGACCTCGACGCCCACGCTGTTGACGCAACTGACGACCACGTCGTCGAGGCTCTGCTTGAGCATGGGCTGGTCCACGTCGTGCTGGTACTGGCCGACGCCGATGGATTTCGGATCGATCTTGACGAGTTCCGCCAGGGGGTCCATGAGCCGTCGTCCGATGGAGACCGCGCCGCGGACGGTGACGTCGTGGTCGGGGAACTCCTCGCGGGCGACGTCGGAGGCGGAATAGACGGAGGCGCCGGCCTCGTTGACCATGATGACGGGAATGCTGTTGGGCAGGGAGGCGCTCTGGACGAAGGCCTCGGTCTCCCGGCCGGCGGTCCCGTTGCCGATGGCGATGGCCTCGACCTCGAACCGCTGGCACAGGGCCGCGAGCTTGACCGCGTCGGATGAGCCGGGCTTGTCCGCGTGGTGCAGGTAGACCACGTCGTTGTATTTCAGTTGTCCCTGCCGGTCCAGGCAGACGATCTTGCAACCGGTGCGGAAGCCCGGATCGATGGCCAGCACGTTCTTCCGCCCCAGCGGCGAGGCCAGCAGCAGCTCCCGCAGGTTCTCCGCGAAGACCTTGATGGCCTCCTTGTCGGCCCGCTCCTTCGTCTCGACGAGGATCTCGGTCTCCATGGAGGGCGCCAGGAGGCGCTTGTAGCCGTCGAGGGCGGCCTCGCGAACCAGGATCGAGCAGGGGGACTGCCCTTTGACGAACAGGACTTCGAGAGTCCGGGTCGCCTGATCCTCAGGGACGTTCACCTGCATTCGCAGGAAGCCCTCGCGCGTGCCTCGCCGCATGGCGAGAATCCGATGCGAAGGCGCCTTGGCGACCGGCTCGGTCCAATCGAAGTAGTCCTCGAACTTGCACCCTTCGGCCTCCTTGCCCGCGATGACCTTCGTGTGGAATGTCCCTTCCTTCTGGAACAGCTCGCGGATGCGGGTGCGGGCCGTCTGGTCCTCGTTCACCCACTCCGCGATGATGTCCTTGGCGCCGGCCAGGGCCTCTTCGGCGGAGGCCACGCCTTTCTCCGCGTTCACGAACGCGCCGGCCTGGGCGACCGGGTCCGTCGTCGGGTCCTGAGCGAAGAGGAGCTGCGCCAGGGGCTCCAGTCCTTTCTCCTTGGCGATGGTGGCTCGGGTGCGACGCTTCGGGCGATAGGGCAGGTAGATGTCCTCCAGTTCGGTCATCGTCCCGGCGCGTGCGATTCGCTCCTTGAGGTCGTCGCTGAGCAGCCCTCGCTCCTGGAGCGACCCGACGATCGCTTCGCGCCGGGCGTCCAGCTCCGCGAGCTGCGTGAGCCGGGTCCGGACGGCGGTGATGGCGACCTCGTCCAGGCTGCCGGTGACTTCCTTGCGGTATCGTGCGATGAACGGGACAGTGGCTCCGCCTTCGAGCAGTTCCGCTGCCGCGAGCACCTGACGCGGATTCAGGGACAATTCCGATGCGATCTGAACGACGTGCATCTGATTCAAGGGTCGATCCTTTGCATATCCGTACCTTCTAGCCATCCGCACCCACCCGGCGCGCGGACAACGCAACTATAGCGGTGTGTCCGTGTGTTTTCAAGCGGGGGAAAAGGGGCGCCGAGGCAATACCATCTGGTGTCAACGGAGTCCGACGCGAGGGAGGTAGAACAGGCCCGGCGAGATGCCGAGGTCATCGGGATAGGGTTCCCCGGTCTCCGGGCGCAGAATGACGCGCATGGGCGCCGTGTCGGCGGGCGAGTAAGACTCGACGTGGCCGTCCACGTAGCCGGCATGGAGCGTGACATCGAGGGCCGCCAGCTCTTCAGCGGTCGGTTCGCCGGGCAGGGACCAGAACGCCGAGGAGATGTCGCTGCCCTCGGTGACAACCGCGTCGCGGAGCGGCTCGCAACTGCCGAACGCGTTGGGGCTGCGGAAGTGGTCATATCCGAGGTAATCGGTCACGAGGATATGGCTTTCGCCCGGGCCTCTCGCGGACGCCCGCGGGCCGCGGAACAGGCCTGCGCCGTTCCCGAGGCAGCCCGCGTAGTTCCAGTAGAGGCAGTAGGTGCCGAGCAGGGCCTCGGGCAGCGGAGCGATGTCCGGGTTGTTCCAGTCGTCGCCCGCGTCCCATGCCTGCTGGAGGTACTTGTACTTCAGCGGGGCGTTCGGGCAGAACAGGGTGTCCGCGTTCGCCAGGTACGTGTGCAGATACGCGCTGACGGATCGGTGTGCGGCGGGAGTTCGCTTGCGGTAGGCGGTCAGGTAGGTCGGCTCCTGCCAGTTCCAGTTCTTGCCGACGCCCAGGGTGGCCACCGACGGCGGATAGAGCCCGCGATTGTCGTCCGCGTAGCAGTTGACGGCCGCCGCGATCTGCCGGAGGTTGCCCACCCCGATGACTTGCCGGGCCTGCTGACGGACCCTCTCCAGCACCGGAATCAGAGTCGTCATGAGGAGGGAAAGGATACCCAGAACGACCAACAGCTCAATCAGGGTGAACCCAATCCCAAATTGTCCTCTCTCGACCCCTTTCCGGCTCCGCGAACTCCACTCGGTTGGATGCGCCGCTGCCGACATCCTGGTTCCCATACCACAACGTGTCCCACTCCATCCCCTCTATCATAATGGAGATTGAGCCTCGCGTCAACGGAGAAAAGGGCGGCTTCCTGGATAAATCCCGTCGTCCAAGGCTACGCCGCCCATCCTGGTGGTTTCCGTGGTCGTCCCAGGTTTTGGAGGGCTCTCACGGTGCGCAAAAAGCGAGCGGGACCGCACCCTTCGCGTGACGATCCCGCTGCTGTGTGGTGGGACCGAGTCCGGCCCGCCGCTGCGGACGATCCCTGTTACTTCTGTGTCGGCACGTCGCCCAGCCACTGCTCGGCCAGGATTGCCAGATCTCGGAAGTCGATGGACCCATCGTGGTTGATATCACCGGCCAGCGGCCATTCGCTCATGCTGGCCTCGGGCGTTCCGCCGAACGCGCCCATGTTGATGCGTCCCCCGTTGGGCAGCCGCTCCGCCGCGACGTCTGCCTCCGGGTCGCCCGCATCGACACATGGGCTCGTCCGGTCGTCGAACGCCCACAACCCATAGGTCGAGACATATCGTCCTTTCTCCGACAGCAAATGGTAGTCCCCGCCGGTCCCGTCGGCGAACAGCGGGTCGTCACTGATGTTACCCTGGCCCTCAAGCCCTTGTTGGATGCAACTGAATGTCGCCTGGCACTCGTGCAGATCGCCGTTGGCGTTGTTCCAGAGGATGCAGTTGACGATGGTGGGGTTCGCTCCGTTGTAGGCGGCGATTCCAAAGTCGTTGCCCGCGATGGTCACGTTCCGGATGGTCGGACTGCTGCCGACGACGAAGACCCCGACGTCGCTGTGGGTGATGACGAAATTCTGCAGAACGCTGTCCGATCCCTCAGCCGTGAAGAAGGAGACCGCGTAGCCGTCGGGCGACTCGAGGGTGGGCGCCCCGTTCCATCCGGCCACGGTAATGGCCTTTCCGCCGAAGTCGATGTCCTCGCGGTAGACGCCGGGAGCCACTGCGACGGTGTACCCCTCCGGCGCGACGTTGATGCCCGCCTGGATTGTGGCAAACGCCTCCTTCGGGCTCCACCCGCTGTTGTTGTCGTCGTCGCCGGTCGCCGCGTCCACGTAGTAGCAGAACGGGCCGTTGAATTCGTACGCGCCCAGGTCGACGCGACTGTTCGCGATCCGGCTCTTGCCATCGAGGTCGGTGGTCATGGAAGACAGGACCGCCGCGTCGCTGCCGATGTCCAGACAAGGCGAACCCATCGAGAGCCTCAGATCGTCGTCGAATGTGCCGCGAACCGCGTCGGCCCCGGCTGCGTCGAGGAACTGCGGATCGCTGTGGATGTTTCCTTCTCCGGCCCATGCGCCCGCGACATTGCTGTAGGTGATGTCCGCGGTGCCGTTCAGGAGGTAGACCTCGTCCGGGGCGTTTCCCCACAGGATGCAGTTGGTGATCCTCGTCGTGCTCTGGCGGCCGTAGAGGGCACCGCCGTTCTGAACGGCCCGATTCGCCGACAGGGTGCAGTTGAGAAAAGTGGCCTGGGCGGGGGCATCGATGAACGCGGCGGCGCCGTTGCCGGCGGTGTTGGCGGAGAACAGACAGCTCAGGAAACACGGCCGGCCTGATCCGCAGACTGCCCCGCCCTCGCTGGCGGCGGCATTCCCTACGAACAGACACGCGGTCGCGGTGGAAACACAGTTGTCTCCGTTGTGGATCGCGCCGCCGCGTCCGGTGTCGGCTCCATTGCCCGTGAAGACGCATCGCGTGATCTTCGGGCTGCTCGAATCGTTGTTGTAGATCGCGCCGCCGGAGGCCGCGAGGTTGCCTTCGAAGACGCAATCGGTGAGCGTGGGACTGCTCTTGTCGAAATTGTGGATTGCGCCGCCTCTGGACCCCATGGCCTGATTGGCCCGAAAGACGCAGCCCTGGATCGTCGGGCTGCTGGCGATATTGGCGATGGCCCCGCCCCAGTACTGCCCGAACTCGCCGCAGGCGACGTTGGCGACGAATGTGCAGTCGATGAGCGAGGGATCGGCGCGGATGCTGTGGAAGGCGCCGCCCAGGCTCGTCCCGGCCACCGACAGAGTGAAGTTCTCGCGGAACAGGCACTTCGTGAAGGTGGGAGAAGCGTTGATCGACAGGACGCCGGCCCCCCCGGCGGCGTCCCCTCTGGCAACGAGAGCCGTGTTCCGTTGGAACGTGCATTGGATGAATCGGGGACTGCCGGCCAGGAGGAACGCTCCGCCCCCGTCGGTATGGGCCGCGGCGCCCCAGTAGTCCCCGAGTGTGTAGATGCCGGACTCGCTCATGGCATGTCCATCCGCGATGGTGAACCCATCCAGCACGGCGGAATTCCCCGCGGAGTTCACTGTCACCACGGACTGGCTGTTGTCCTTTCGGCTCTTGTCCTGTACGAAATCGCGGATACTCTGCCAGTCGTGGCCCGCCAATGGGACATCGTCCGAGGCGAGGTCCCCGCTCAGAACGCTCTCGTAGGCGTTGATTTCCCTTCGGTCGGGATCGGGGGCCCCATAGCCCGCGTAGCCGCCTCGGAGTGTGACGCCCGATGGGAGGACGAAACTGTCGGTGCGTCTTCCAGAGGCGACGACGCGGGCTCCATCTCGTGTGTCTGCAAAACGTTCATCCGGTCGGTAGGTACCCTGAGCGACCCGTATTGCGTCGCCCGGCCTGGCGGCGGCCAGGGCATCCTGCAGGCACAGAAACGCATTGGCCCAGTCGGACCCGTTGTTGAGGCCCGTCGCCCGCCCGTCGCAGTAGATCACCGAGGCAACCGCGGGGCTCGATATGCCGGCGAGCTGCGCGAGGACCAGGGCGATCCATCCTACGGCTGTGTGCAACGGGATTCTCAGGGCCTTTGGCATTTCACTGTCCAAGAGGTCTCACGGCGTGGCTCCGTCGTGCATCGTTAGCAGTTCGATCGGCCACAACATCCCCTGCGGCTTCACTTTGATGGTCTCGGGCACACTGACGTGCGGCTCCGCGAATCCTGTGTCGGGAGAGTCCTCGTCCGCCGAGTACGTGAACGCGATCTGTCCCGTGACGGTTGGGCCGTCCTTGGCCGGTCCCGGATGCAGTTCCAGCCGGTCCACGAGGTCCTTCTCCATATCGATCACGTAGGTCAGGACCGACGGGTCGGATTGCACGGAGACCATCGCCTGACCGGTCCGTGGGTCGTACTGCGTCCGGAACCACAACTGCTGCTCCGCGGCATCTCGCCGGACCGTATCGATCGAGTGCAAGCCCAGCCAGGGGCGGGCGAGCCCTCGGAAGAAGGCGCCGCTCGGGTATCGCGCCACGACGCGGTTGCCCTGGTCGTACACGACGGCCCCCTCTTTTGTGTCCACGGCGCGGAGCTTGTTGCCGATACGGATATCGATCCAGGGAGAGTAGAAGCGGCTGGCCGCATATGTGAAGGGCAGGTGGCCCGTCCCTGCGAGCACGACTCCGTTAATTTGCCCGTGGATACGGAAGTACGTCCGACCGTGGCGGTGCATAGCGTCCCGCTCATCGATCCGGCGTGCGCTCTGCGGCCAGCCGAACTGAAAATACTCCTCCTCGAGAACGTTCAGGTGTCGGTCCACTTGTTGAACCGTCTGTTCTCCATTGCCTTGCCGTCTGCACATGATGAGCAGGCCCTTTGTGGCCGAGGGCCTGGCGCCGCCGTAGGGCGGCGCAACAGGGGATCCCTCGACCTGCGAGAGGAAGCTGCTCAGGCTTGCCGAATCCGTTGGCAGCCGTCGAACGCTCAGGTCCTCCTCCCAGGTGCGATGATTCTTGATATGCACGGTATTCGTGCCATAGTCGAAATGGTAGTTGGCGAACTGGTTCTCCAGCACCAGGGATACGGGTCCCTCGCCGGAGGCGTCGAACTGCACCTGCCTCATCATGACCGCCTGGCGCGGTCCCTCGGGGAAGTAGTACCAGCGGTCCGAGGGCGCCGAATCGTCCTGGCGAGTCACAAGGGCCGACCGGGGATCGGGGATTTCGGAGGGAAGGCCAACGCGGCGACTCGAGCCTTCCCTCGTCGATCCCCAATCTCCGATCGACCCGACCCCCACCACGGCCACCAGGGCCAGCGTCAACAAGCCGGTCTTGCTGGTAGCCGTTGCCAGCAGGGTGGCAGTCGGACCCACCGACAGCGTGGAAGCTGTGATGGAGATTTCCGCTGCCGTCGCCTTGGTGGCCGCGGTCATCTTGCCGAAGAGGACCAAAGCCAGAACCAGGGCGCCCTTGCCCAACCCGTGCCGGGACAACCGGCTGGTGAGGGCCTTCTTGGCACGATAGAACAGGGCACGAGCCCCGATCTCTGAGCAATCCATCAGTTTGCCGATATCGGCATAGGACATCTGATCGTAGCATCGCATCGTCAGGATGGCCCGATGCCGGGGCTCCAGCGACTCGATGCAGTGCAGGACGATCTGCTTGAGCTCGTCGGTGACCGCGTCGGCCAACGCGTCGCTGCAGTGGGCCTGCCCCTCGTACTGGCCGTCCAGGCTTCTCTGTCGAGCGGGCAGATCTCGTTCCGTGAGCTGAGAGAGGCTTCGCGTCTTGTGTCGCCACTGTCGTCCGAAGTGGTTCCGCACCTTGTTGAACGCGATGCCTTGGAGCCACGCCCAGAATCGATCGGCTTGACGCAACTTGCCAAACAGCCGCAACATCTCTAAGATCGTCTCCTGAACTATGTCCTGCGTCAGGTCTTCCTGAAGCGTCAGGCGATACACATATTCGTGCAGGCGGACCCTCGCTGCCTCGGCCAGGCGATTCAGACTGTCCCTGTCGCCGAGCCGTGCCTTCCTGACCAACTCGAGGGTGTCCCATTCACACGAATACATTCGTCATCTTTAAGTCTGACAACCTGCAGGAACGTGACGCGGAATTCTCTTCGTTTCCAGATTTTTTCGGCTGGATAGGCGTCCGACCCCAAGAGATTCCCTTCCTCCGGCGTACCCCGGCGGGAAGAAAGGGATTCCACAATCGACAGACATGCCACAGGTCTGATAAACCCTACAGCCCCCATGGTGATCGAGGTGGTCGCAGGAAAGGCTCCGATCAGAAGCCGGCCAGGCCCGGCGAGGGAAGAGCGGCGAACCAGTCGTTGGGATCGTTGCCGTCGGCGGCTGCGTCGCGGCGATTCAGGGAGCACCCCCTCCCGTCGGTCGAATCGAACCAGTCGTCCACGTACTCGAAGCTCTCGATCACCTCTCCTGCGGCATCGACCATCGTGATCCTCTCCCCTGCGTTGCTCAGAGCGCCTGCGAACTGCCCCAGGACGGGCAGGTCGTCGCCGTATCGGGCCTCGAAGGACGCGAGGTCCTTCACGAGTAGACAACAGCCTCCCGCAGGCAGTTCGAAGCTCGGGAAGGTGTACTCGATCCCCGCAGTGAACCGTACGAGGTTCAGAGGGATCGTTTCCACCCCGAAGTTGGCGATCTCGATGAACTCGCTGTTCGGATCGTCCGCGGGGTTGAACAGGATCTCGCTGATGCGGAGGCTCTCGGCCACCGGACCGACCACGAAGACCGCTTCGTTCAAGACGCTCCAGACGTTGCCGCTGAGCAGTCGGGTCTTGACAGGCGTGCTGGCAGCGAGTCGGATCGGCTGCGTGTACGCGCGGGCCGACAGCGTGTTGACGGCGCCGCCGGGAAGGCGGGGGTCGGAGCCGTCCGTTGTGTAATAGACGGTGCCTCCGCCGGCGAAAAGCTGCACGGAAGAGCCGGTGGCGACGTGGCCCCCTCGCTGGTTGAATGCCGGCGGGTCGATGGCGGGATACCAGCCGACGCTCTTGAATTGGCCGAGGACGGTCGCGGTTCGCGTCGGCAGATAGTTGTTGATGATGCGGCTGATCTCGGCGTCCCAATCCGCCTTCGTGTAGGGCGTCGAGCGTTTCGCGTCGCCCCAGCGGGCGGATTCCGCGATGATCGCCAGCTCGATCTGGGCGGCCCGTCTCTGGATGCGGGCGATCGAGGCGGCGGGCGTCAGCAGTCCGTCGTTGAAGAAATGCCGATACACGTGATCTGCGAAGAGCATGCGGTACTCCGCGTTGTTGCGGGCCAGTTGCTCGTGCAGCCAGTGCGGATTGAAGTACGCCCATTGTGCCCCGGCGCTCGTGTACGGCGTGACCAGGTTCGTCTCGCTCTGGGAGACGCCCAGCGTGTGCTCGTTGTCGTGCTGGAACCACTTCCACCCGTCGGGGGCCTCGCGATTGTAGATGCAGAAGGTGTTGTTGGGTCTGCCGACGAAGCGGGACCCGGGACCGTCGCGGTCTCCTGTGTAGTAGTCGATGATCATGAAGTCGGCGAGGTTGTCGGGATCGAGCAGACGCTCGTAATTCGGATTGGGTGTCCCATCGGGGTTGAGGCCCTGAATCCGGAAGTATCGCGTGTTGTCGGCCAGACCCGTAATCGCGGCGTCGTAAAGACGCCGATAGGCCTCCGTGTTGCCGTCGGTGGCCACCATGGAGTACGCACCGCTCTCCGATTTCATTACGTCGAAGTCCTCCTTGTCCCCACCGAGGTAGGATGCTGCAAAGGAAGCCTCCGACCGCTCCTGCGTCTGGTACAGGCCCCAGTATTGGCCGTTGAGGTACAAGTGATAGTAGCGGCTCCGCGTGTACGGATGGCCCATCTCGCCCTGGAGGTCCCGCGAGAAGACCTCGCGAACCATCGTGTTCTGACTGTCGCCCTGGAAGGCCCAGGAGTAGTTCTGGCTCGTTCGCAGATCGATGCACTCGAATTCGTCGGTCCCCTCGTCGTCGAAGAGGGGGAACCTCAGCTTGGACGGGCCGTACTCGGGCCGGAAGAACAGGCGGAAGGCGTGTTTCGGATTGCTGTCGCTGCGACTGAAGCCGCCGCGGATCCGCAGACCCGCGTCGATCTGGAATCCCTCGCTCCCGTCGGGGTGGAGCAACTCGACGGAGACCGGCCTCTCCCAGGCGGCGCCTTCGCTCTCGGCATTCACGTAGATGCCGCTCTGGGCGCCGAACAGGTTGGCCAGCGGCGTCACGAACGAGATCGAGGGGATCGCCAGGAGCGCGTCGTCCATGAGGTCCTTGTACTTGGCGCTCTGGGTGACATCCGGGTCCATGCCGTAATCGATCACCTGACCGTTGACGCTGCCGGTGGGCCAGCCGGGAGCGAGTGCGGCTACGCTCGCGGACTGGCGGATCACGTCCTCGATGAAGAGATAGGTCCGCGTCGCGATGGCCGAGGATTTCCAGCCGGTCCTGACCGCCTTCGCCCGAAGGCAGGTGGTCTTGGCGATCCGCACGGGCTCGCTGTAGAGTGTGCCGGTTGGGACCCGGCCGCCCAGGACGTAGGGTTCGCCTCCGTCCGTCGTGTAGTAGATGGACGCCCCCTCGGTCGCAGTGCTGAGGGTCACGAGAAACTCGCTCTGGTAGAAACCGTGCTCCGGGGTGATCTCGGGTTTCTCCACGATCCCCTCATACGCCGCGACGTTCGCGGTTCCCGGCGTGGGCGGCGAGAGCAACTGCCATGTGTCGCTGCCGTCGGGGAGGCGACCCAGGGAGATGTCCGCCTGTTGCTGGCCGAAACTGACCTGGTCGATCAGGGTGACGCCGTCCGTATCGAACAGGACAACCTCGTCGCCTGCGGCGCTGAGGGCGAAGTTCGCGTGCAAGCCCGAGGCGTCCACGTCGCCATCGGCCCAGATCAGGAGGTACCCGCCGGCGGCGATGGTGGTCGCGGCTCGGTTGCCCGTCGGGATCTGCCATTTCTGTGGTTTTTCCGGGTCGTCCGTGAGGAACATGCCGCTGCAATCGACCGCCTCCGTCCCGGCGTTGTAGATCTCGATCCAGTCGTCATATTCCCCCTGCGGGTCTTTCCCGGACGCTGTGTTGGAGGCCAGGATCTCGTTGATATACAAGGGTCCGGCGGCGATCGCGGGAGTATCCCAGAACAACAGGGAAACGACCAGGGGGAGCAGGACTGCACGATTGGCGTTCATTCGGGCTCTCTTCTCAAAGGTCTTGGGCAGCGGTTGCCGCTGAGATCATCGGCAATACTGCTGTGATTTGCCTATTTTACCAGGGGCGGGTGTCGAAGTCAACGAGTTAGCCGTGAGATCGGGCTTATGGGACGAATAAGACATAGGGGACGTTCCGCATCCGACGCGGCATTGACACGCGTGCGACGCTCCCTATACTTCGTAGGGGATGAAGCCCAAGGTTCTACTGGTCAACCCGCCGGTCTATGACTTCGCTGCCTACGACTTCTGGATCAGGCCGTATGGGTTGCTGAGTGTCGCAGGACGGTTCCGCGGACAGGCGGACTTCTGCCTCTTCGACTACATGGACCGCCTGGCGGACGACAACGCGCCGCCCTCGGACCGGTGGGGACGCGGGCCGTTCGCCGGCGAGCGGATTGCCTCCCCTGCGCCCTTGGCGCACATCCCCCGGTACTTCCGCCGATTCGGATTGCCGCGAGAGCGATTTCACAGTTGCCTGCGGCAGCAGGGCCCGTTCGATGTCGTCCTGGTTCAGACCATGATGACGTATTGGTATCCCGGCGTGCGCGAGGCGATCGAGGACGTGCGCCAGTTCTGCCCCCAGGCTCGGATCATCCTGGGCGGCAACTACGCAATCCTCTGCCGCGATCATGCGAGGACCCTGGGCGCCGACCTGGTGGTCGATGGTATCGACCTGGAGCCTCTGTGGTCGTTTCTGGGCGTGTCGGGCGACCCACAGCAGCCTGCGCTCTGGGAAGTCTACGATCGCCTACGCACCGGCGTCGTGAAACTGACCGATGGATGTCCCTTCCAGTGCAGCTACTGTTCGGTGCCCCGCGTCTATGGGCGATTCCGACCCCGACCGCTCGAACGGGCGCTGGCCGAACTGGAGCTTCTGGTGAAGCAGGGGGCCACGGATGTCGCCTTCTACGATGATGCGCTGCTGTTCGACGCGGAGCACGTCCTGAAGCCCTTCCTTCACGAGGTTCTCCGTCGGGGCATTCGGGTGAATCTCCACACGCCCAACGCGCTGAACGCTCGCTTCCTGACGGCCGAACTGGCGGATCTGATGGTCCTCGCCGGTTTCAAGGCATTCTATCTCGGCTTCGAGAGCGTCTCCCGCCGGTGGCAGCAGGGCACCGGCGGCAAAGTGTTCTCGGAGGAACTGGCCGCTGCGGTGGGGCGCCTGTTCGCCGCCAGGGTCGATCCCGCGGACGTCACCGCCTACCAGATCCTGGGCCATCCCGCCAGCGACGCCCAGGAGCTGGAATCCTCCATACGCTTCGTACACAGCCTGGGCATTCGCGGCATGTTGGCCGATTTCGCTCCGATTCCAGGCACCCCTGACGGCGAGTCCTGCCGCCAGTGGGTGGATCTGGACGAGCCCCTCCTGCACAATAAGACCGCCTTTCCCATCCTCCGCCTGGGTTTCGACGAGGTCAACCGTCTCAAAGACCTCCAGCGGAAGCTCAATCGTTCCATCGGCGCAGGATGAGGCCAAACCCCATCGGCGCCGGCTCGCGTTCGTAGTGTGGCCGTAAGGCCATATCTTGCGGGCAGAAGAGAACGCCTCACGGCGTTACTACAAGCGGGTCTACGCAGGTTTGGGATCGCTTGATGGAGGCGTGACGTCCGTGCCGGGATCGGTGCCCTGCGGAGATGGAGCGTCGGGAACGGGAGGGCAGGTCTGCGGGGCAGGTGTCTGTCGCCGCTTTTCGAGGATCTCCTGGATCAGACTGAAGCCCACCGCCAGCAGGGTCGGGCCGATGAAGATGCCGATGAAGCCGAAGGTGGCGACGCCGCCGAGGACGCCGATGAACATGACGATGAAAGGCAGCTTCGACCCCCGGCTGATGATGATCGGCTTGACCACGTTGTCCACGCTGCTGATGGCGAGTACGCCGTAGACCACCATGAAGATGCCCCAGCCGACGTGGTTCTGGACGAACAGCCAAATCGACGCGCCGATCCAGATGATCGGCGGACCGAACGGGATGAAACTGAAGAAGAAGGTCAGCACCGCCAACAGCATGGGCGAGGGCACCCCGGCAATCAGAAACCCGATGCCGCCCACGAGACCCTGGGCCAGCCCGGTGCCGATCACGCCGTAGACGACGCTGCGGACCGTCGTCTTGACCACGTCCATCAGGTGCCGCCCGTAATCGCCGCTGATTCGCTCGAACCCTGTGCGAAGGCGGACGACGAGGTTCTCGCCGTCCCGGTAGAGGAAGAACGCGATCAACACGCTGATCACGAGCTGGAAGACGCCGCGGGCGAAGTCGAGACTGTGGTTCAGCAGCCACAGGCCGACAGTCTGCAAACGGGGTTTCAGCCAGTCCAGGACGGGCTTGGCGTCCACCGTGGATTCGAGCCAGTAGTCGCTGATCTTCTGGCCGACCAGCGGGATCTTCGCGACCCAGTCGGGCGGGCCGGGGATTCCCGTCTCGCGGTACGAGTCGAACTGCGACATCGCGCCGCGGACGTTGTCGGTGAGCGTCAGGCCCACGACGAGGAACGGGATGATGAGCACCAGCGACAACAGGATGGTCATGATCCCGGCGGCGAGATTGCGCCGGCCGCGGAGCCACCTGAGCAGCAGCTCATGCACCGGCCACGTCGCAAAGCACAGGATCGCCGCCCACAGGATGGCCGAGATGAACGGACGAAGCACGAGCACGCAGCCCATGACAATTGCCACGATGAGGGCGATGCCCGCGATCTGCTCGATTGTCCTTTGGTTCTTCACCATGCCGCGACGATTGGCTCCCTGAAACGACGTGAGTATACGCGAGTTGTCCATGGGGGGCAAGCCCGGACCTCTCGAACCGGCCCGCCAAGGGAATGGCGCCGGGTGCAGGACCGTTGTTGCGAGGTTTGGAGTTCCGCCTTCAGGCGGCTCAGGACCGCGTAAACGCGGAACTCCGAACAGCCGAAATGAACCGCGACTCCCGCAGGATGCCCGGTGAACGCCGATCCCTGCACTGGGGGAATCCAACCTTGCGAGCGGATGGATTGGCGTAAGGCGGCGTTAATATATAAAGGTAGCACGTATGCTATGTCGATTGAGGGCGGATCGTATAGTTCCAGTCTCCGTGAAACGTGCTGCGCTCCAGATTCACACGCTTCATTTCTTCTTTGGTCACTTTACGACCCGTCGGGTACTTTCGGCGGTCCAGACGGCAGGTCACTTTCAGCCC
>Ga0209200_1002379_pt1 | contig 17584 bp, 20 predicted proteins | sample AD_UKC033_MetaG_FD_184406 | JGI IMG/M metagenome (GOLD analysis project Ga0209200, IMG submission 184406) | Active sludge microbial communities of municipal wastewater-treating anaerobic digesters from USA - AD_UKC033_MetaG (SPAdes) (version 2) | ecosystem: Engineered > Bioreactor > Anaerobic >...
TGACAATCCAGTTTGTTGGAACAAAGTGCCCTCCATGCACTGTGGCACTGCCGTGCTTTTTATTCCGGCAGACAAGTGCTATCTTCCTCCATTGACCGAAACAAGTCAGCCATCCATCTGGCAAAAAAGATAAGAATCCACCTAAGAAAAACACAGTCCATCATCCGGTCTCGCTGAACACCGAATATTCAAAAGCCATGCTGGCTTAGTGGCTTACGTTGGAAGTTTTTTGATGGGCTTTTGTATATTCGGCTTAATGTTAGCGGTTCGGGCATCCTTATTTAGTTCTCGTTTAACCACTCAAATGCTGTGTTTAGAATCTTGGTTCGGTAATTTTTCATTGAGACAATGTTTCCGTTTTCATCTTTTATTAGCTCATTTAAAGAATGCTCAACAGGATACACATTGTAAAATATATTTTTCTTTTTTTGTCTGATACATTCAAGATATAGATAATCTGTTCCTAAAACAGATGTGTTTCTGTCGTTAGCCGCTGCAACAATATATACGGGTATGTTCAACGACAAAATATTTTCAGTTGGATTGTTGTTTGTAAAACTGCTCCACCTTAAATAAGTATGTCCGTACCATTCTTTATCTGTTGCGTTTGGATTTTCATAAATATCTTTTGCGATAATGTAAAGTGAGTCTATGTTTTTTTGAGCTACTTCTGTTGGTATTGCTCCCGATTGTGCATCTGTTCTGTTCTGAATAATGAAGTCGTATATTTGATTTAATCCGTTACCCACAAAAAGCATTAAGTGTGATACATTATTGTCAATACTGGCAAGTTTAGCACCAACTTGAAAACCCTCTGAAATGCCAATAACAGCGACTTTTTTATTTTCTACTTTCAATTCTTTTACTGATTTTTCAAGAATCAATTTTGCTGAATTTACCCTCCATTCAAGAGATAAATTCTCTTTGTAGGTCTTTGGAGTTTCATAAATTGGTGTCCCACTCTCTATGTCCATTTTCACAGAATCTATAAACGGAACCCCTGGTTTACTAATCAAAATAACGTGATATATATTGGATAAATTTTGGAAATCAATAATTACTGAACTTCCAATACCTCTTTCGGTATATTGAAACAAAGGGAAAGAACCTGAACCATCCAAATACAATAAGATTGGCTTGGGTTTATCAATATCCTTACTGCTTACGTAATAATTGATTTCACCTAATGAAATGTCGTTGATTACAAAATGCTTAAAGCCTAATTGCTCGGATGTTAATTTCTGTGCGTTTAATTGATAAAACGCTGTCAATAGAAATAAAACGCTCAATAGTTGTTTTTTCATTTTTATTTTTTTTCTGTTCTATGTCTTGATGCTTGGGTTGTTTTGTTTTAATCTCGGTTTTTATATGTTCGTTTGTTCTTTGCACGCTTGTCCGTTGCCTGACCGCTAACGTTTTTGCAGCTTGGCGAAGTGGCGGAAATCGAAGCACAAATGTTCAGTTTTGCTCAAAAGTTCAATCGAAGAACTGCCGTTGAATTTAGCACTGAACCCGCCATTTTGCCAAACTGCCTGTTAGTGGCTGCCCTTATAGATTAATTTCTCGAAGCAAATACTACTTTCCACATTTTTATATTGCCCATAGTTTGGGATAATTTTGTATCCCATTTTTTTATATAAACCGATCGCTTCGGACATTTTGTTACCTGTTTCTAAAATACATCTATTGTACCCCAACTCATTTGACCAATTTTCTAATTCCTGCAAAACTTTTGAGGCAAAACCTTTCCCTCGTTTTTCCAATGGAACAAACATTCTCTTTATTTCCATTGTATTGTTGTCATATTCTTTCATTGCACCACAAGCTACTGCTTGGTCTATTTCATAAACTACTACAACGTTTTTTATTTGGTCTATTTTGTTAAATTGTACAAAAAAATCGTTTGTATCTCCATTTTTCTGTGCTAAATCTTTATCCAGTTCTACTACTAATTTTTGAAAATCTAAATTATCTGAATTTGTTCTTTTTATTGTTGTCATTCTTTGGGAAGTTTAGTTTTGAAGTGATTAAATTCTTCTATATCGTGATAACCGAAAATTTCAATTTCTGGATGGTCTTTAACAAGTTTGCGTATTTTTTTTAGTGTATTTAATCTTAGATTGTTGTCGTCTGCTCTATGTTTAGCTAGTTCATTGACGGGATGCAGATTATCTGTAAGCTCTATTCGCATATAATAAGCATCGGCAATGTAAAATAACCATCTATTGTCTATATGTAGAGCAATACCGCAATGTCCAAGAGTATGACCAAAAAGAGGAATTAGAAAAATATCAGTTTCAATACCAGCAATAATTTTCCTTGCTTCAAACCCAAACCAATCAACATCAGTTTTTGCATAAGTTTTAATGGTTGGGTTGTGAGCTAAAGGTTGTTTTAAATATCGGGGATTATTTGAGATATAGTTCTCAAGTTCTTCTATGCTAATATGGACTATTGCATTGGGAAAATCTGCAAGTCCACCAATATGGTCGTTATCCAAATGTGAAATGATACAGTCTGTTACCATTTTAGGGTTAAGTCCTAAATTCTCAATTTGTCGAACCGCAGTTAGATTTTCATCAAAACTATAACCAACTAAATCTATCAGTTGCTGTCCCATTCGTTCAGTTTGGTTTATAGTGTCTAAAAGTCCAATACCTGTATCTATGAGAATAAGTCTATTGTTTTCAGATACCAACAGACAATGCCCACATACATTAGCGTTAATTGGGGTAATAATTTTTACGCAATTTAGATGAAATACTTTAGGCATATTTTTATTCGGTATAATGAGCGAACATTTTGTTTACTTTTCCATTCTCATCAAAAAACATAACTTCGATTGCTTTTTTGTTCATTACTGATTTGTAGTATAATGCAACCGAATTAATACTTGATGTTACATCATATAATTCAAAAGTTAGGTCGGGAATTTTTTCTAATGCTTTTTTCCAATATGTCCTAACTGCTTCTTTTCCTTTCAGAGTGCCACTTTCAACGCCTGTGGCTAATTTTATCATTGGCGTTGTAATTTCAATGTCGTCTGAATAATGAGATAAGATGTCGTCAAGATTATGTGAATTCCACGAATTTATCCACTCTTCTGCGAATTTTGTTGCAAATGCTGTTGTCATATTTTTTTGAAATTAGTTATTTTATTTTTTAGTCAATCTATTTTAGGTCGTGAGTTGTTTTAGGGTTGCCACTAACATCAGTATTTACGCCATATGGCGTAAATTTTCCGTATAAATATAATCACTTCCCTCAAATTCCCATAATCAACCGCCTAAGCGCATCATTATTATACCAACTACGGTCATACCCAATTGGATATTCCGGAATAAAGTGAGCAACTGATTTCGGAACAAAGTACCCTCCATGCAGGGTGGCACTGCCATGCCTTTCATTGGGGAAGACATGTTCTATCCTCCTTCTTTGACCGGCAAAAGTCAGCCATCCATCCCACAAAAAAGCCAAAAATCCACCTAAAAGAAATTCAGTCCATCATCCGGTCTCACTGAATGGCAAATATTCAAAAGCCGGGCTGGCTTAGTGATTTAATTTGGTGGACTTTTTGGAGGAATTTGCATGGTTGGGTTAATATTATGCTGTCGCCCATTTTTTTACACTAATTGGATATATTGATTTTCAATTTTTACATTAAAGTTTATTTCCGCTTTTAGGGCTTTAAATACCTTCAGTATTGTTTCGATAGTTGCACTATTTGCGTGGTTCTCCATTTTAGAAATTTGAGATTTATTTACGCCGATTAAACGTCCTAACTCTTCTTGGGTCAGGTTTTGTTCTTTTCGAGTTGCTTTTATCATCCTTCCCAAGAGTTCCATACGTAATTCGTATTCATACTCATCCCTCTCTTTAGTTCCTTTTTTACCGATATGTTTATCTTCCATCTCGGCTAATGTGTATTTTTTCATTTTATTTATCCTTTTTATTCTTTTCCTTAAAATAGTTTTCTCCTATCCATTCGGCTCTTTCAATTTCACTATTGGGGGTCTTCTGTGTTTTTTTTAATGAAGCCACTAGAGGCAAGTACTAAAGTTTGTGTTTTATCCCAAAATGCAAGAAGTCTAATTTGTTTACCAAGATATTTAGTTCTAAACTCCCATATGTTGCCGGATAATTTTTTAAATAATTCCGGGTCATTAGTTTGTTCGGCAATTCGCACATTAAAAATGACCTTCTTTTTAGATTTTTTGTCTAACATTTCAAGGAACTCGTCAACTTCTTCTAAAAATATGGTCTCAAAATGTTGCATCTTTTGGAATTAGATACAAAGATAATAAAAGTTTCAATATATAGCAACTTTCAAGTGAAGGAATATTGTTTTTGCATTTTTGAGTGTCGCACAACTTTCGGGTAAAGTGAGTCTGTGATTCCGAAGCAAAGTGAGCCGCCATGTACTGCGGCACTGCCATGCCTTCTATTCCGTCAAACAAATGCTATCCTCCTTCTTTGACCGACAAAAGTCAGCCTTCCATCCGGCAAAATAGCCAGGAATACACCTAAGAAAAATACAGTCCATCAGCAGGTCTCGCTGAATGTTATTCTGAACTTGTCGAAGTACAAATATTCAAAAGCCGCCCGGCTTAGTAATTTAATTTGGAAGATTTTGGGTGGGCTTTTGTAATATTGGCTTAATGTTTGGTGGTTCGTGTTTGTCTTTTTTATAGCCTGTTTTGACGGATTATCCATCATTTGTTGCATTGCCATTAAAAATATTCTTATCCCATTTCCTGTATTCGTAATATTTTGATTTGGGTTCACCAGTCCAACCGTTTATGCCTTTTAGGGGTAGCATTATCAGGTGTATGTATAGAACCGGTATAAAGAAAAGTGCATAAACAATAAAAGCAACCGCTCTTCCAAAATACATCGAAAGCCCAATTACAACAATTAAAGACAATAGATACTTAAATAATTTTCTTGCCCTGGTTCGTTCTTCAAAGCGTCCTAAAAGTATATGTCCCAAAGCAATGGTAATGCTTACGATTGCTATTTCAAACCAAAGTGAATCTGTTTCCCACATATGTATATTTTCAGTTTAATGTTTTGTTTGTTGATTTATTTCTGTCTGCAAGAACATTCGTAATGCTCACTAATATATTTAATTGATTCTATGCAAAGTTCTTTTAATGCTGATAATTTGATGTCGGAAAGTTTTTTCACATAGATACAGGCTTTACTCATTTTGAATTTACCAAGGTCAGCTAAAACTAATTTACTTCTTTCTGTGTCTGAATAAACGTATAATGTAATTGCTGATTTTCTCGGGGAAAACCCAAGAACCGGTGCATCTCCTTCGTGCCCGCTTGCATATTTGTAATGATAATTGCCAAACCCGATAATGGTCTGGCCCCACATTTTGGGTTCAGAGTCAGACCATTCCTGCATCAGCTCAATCAGTCGAAAACTGTCCGCTTTTTTCTGTTCGTTGTCAACATATGAGTTCACAAAATCTACTACGTCTTGTCCTGTATAAGTTGTCTTTGCTTTTGCCATATCAAGTTATTCAATCGTTTTCATTGCCAGTTAAAGTCGGGACTGCTGTCATAACATGACCGCTAACATTTTGCGGCTTGTTGTTCGGTCGGGTTTCAGAGCACTAAGCTATAATTTATTACTAATGCTAAAAGAAGTACCTAACTCTCCCGCAAGAGCGAGACACGTCAGCCCGCCTGACCAAAAACACGAGATCAAGTGATGCCTCCGGTGAAATCGCTCCAAAGCTGAGATAGTACTCTCCGGTCGGATCTTCTGTTATTTCCGGAAACGATAACGATAGTTTTCGAAATGTGTCAATTGATACCAATTGTCAACTTATTTTTTTACCGGGGTTAAATGCGTCAATACACAAAGCCATTTGTCATTAACTCTCTGGTAAACATCCGTAATCCATTCGTCAGCTTCCATTGGCTGTCCTTGCCAAGTTCCTGTATTTTGTCCACGACCAGTTACCATTGCTATATCTCCATAAACCTTTACTCTCAATATTTCTTTTCATTGTTGAATGTGATAACAAACCCTGTTCAAGGACGCTGAAAAACCTTTCTTGGGGTATAATTCCGCCTTGGCTGTCAACAAGAACCCAGTCAGAAGTGATACACTTTTTAATTTCGTCAACTTTGTTAGAAATGACGGCAATATTGAAGTTGTCTTCAATTTGTTGGAAATACTCTTTTAATTGTTCTTCTGTCATATTTTTTTCTTCTTTCATTCTTTTTTTCTATTCAACAAGTTTTTTCAACCCATCTATTACAACTGCCCAATTTTCTGCAGAATGACTGGCTTTCTCCTCGTCATAATTGGATTGTGTAATGGTGAGTTCTGTTCCTCCTTCAATGGATTTTACTTCGTATGTAACCAAAAGATAATTTTCGGGTTTGTCTTCTAAACCACTCCAACTACTTAAATAGCTATAAGAAAGTTTATTGTTTGGCACAAACACTAAAACTTTTCCTCTGTCAATATATTTTGTTCCTTCGTATTCTCCCGTCCAAAGAATAGGACTGCCAATTTTCCAATCTGTTTCCTGATTTGAACCAAAGAAATATTGTTTTACAATTTCTGCATTGGTCAATGCTTCCCACACCTTTTCTACTGAGGCGTTGATATTCGTTCTATAAGTGCTTATGTTTTCTGTTATCATTGTTTATATTGTTATTGGTTTGTAATATAGTAAAATTGTTCTGCTGTTAAAGAGTTTCGTTTTAACGAGTTTGAAGTATCAGTCATGTTTAAAGCTCCAATTATTCTTGCTATTTTTTTCTTGTTGTAGTTCTATTTAATGGGTTGTCCTACAATGACAGCTAACGTCAGTATATACGCCACATGGCATATATTTTCCATTTGAAAGTAATTCTTTTTATCAAATTTTCAAACTGTCTCGTCCTGAAAAAATTTAACTTATCTACTTGTTTGAAGTAAACCTATTTCAAGACAATGCAAATGCCATTCTAAGCCCGTCGTCCCTGCTTTTGGAAACACCTTATCTGCGGCTCGGGCATCTGCCGTATAATTTTTAACCATTTTATATTTTTCGAATACTCCTTGAATGGCGCATATATAAGGTCACCAATCCGTTTTCGAGCCTACAACATAGGAGAAAGTAGCCTTGCTGTCTTTTCCAGCAATTGTCTGAACTTAGATCTGGACTTCCATTTAGCCGCATCAATTTTTTCTGAATGGCTTATATCTTCATAAAAAGCATTGCGTAGTTGCCTGGCAACTTCTTCGTCATAGACAATGGCATTCACCTCAAAATTCAAATCAAAACTTCGATAATCCATATTGGCCGTGCCGACTATGGCAATTTTTTCATCGGTTATCATCGTTTTGGCGTGAATAAACCCTTTGTTATATAAATAGATTTCAACACCTGCATTCAATAAATCGCTGTAATATGAATTTGCGGCTGTATTTACCAGAAAGGAATCTGAAACACCGGGAACTAAAAGTTTTACACTTATACCACTTAACGATGCTATGACAAGTGCATCTGTCAGACTTTCACCGGGTATAAAATATGGGCTTGTTATAAGTATTTCTTTTGATGCGAGATTAATTGCCTTTAAGACTGAAAATAAAATGGTAGGCGTTTCGGAATCGGGACCACTGGCGACAATTTGTACTACTTTATCGCCGGATTTGGCAAATGTACTTTCACGAGGGAAAAACAGTTCATCCGGTTGTAATTTTTCATTGGAGCAAAAATTCCAATCACACAAAAAGAGATATTGAAGGTAATGTACGCCCCTACCATCAATGCGTAAATGTGTATCACGCCAGAATTGTTGATTGCTATTGTGGTGGTTGATGTACCGGTCACTTACATTGATACCTCCCACAAAAGCGGTCTGACCGTCAATGATGATTATTTTTCGATGATTGCGGTAATTAATCCGGTTGGCCAGGAAGATAAAATTGATTTTTAGGAAAGGAAATACATTCACGCCATTCTTTATGAGCCGCTTCGCCAGATTTTTTCCAATGGAATGACTGCCGAAATCATCGTAGATAAAACGAACCGCTACTCCCTGTCTTGCTTTATCAATCAATATTTTTTCTATCTGCCGACCTATTTCATCATCCTCGTAAATGTAATATTCCAAATGAATATGGTGTTTGGCTTCTTTTAGCGCTTTTATCACTTCGGGGAATTTATTTTCTCCATTTAGCAGCAGTTTTACTTCATTGTTAGCCGTCAAGGGGCTTTGTGTGTCTTTAACCAGCATATAGGCCAATGATTTGTGGTCTTTGACTGCAGCATCATTTTCTTCAAAAGTTTGCTTGGAATAGTGGTATATGAGTTCACTTACCTGGTCGGATATTTCTTCATTGGCAAAAAGTTTTTTCGAGTACATTTTTCTGTTGCGGTAGTTGACCCCAAAAAGAAAATAAAACACCATTCCGCCAACCGGAACAAAAAAGACCAATAACAGATACGCCAATGTTTTGGTGGTGGTACGGGTATCATAAATGATCCGTAAACAGACCATCACCAAAAAAGCAATGTACAGGATTTCGAAGAATATCAGCCAACTCATATCATGGATTGATTCAAATATATGTGTTGAATCAATTGTCAATTTTTATCCATTTTCTTATCCTGAATGAAATAATAATTTGAGCAATGCCCAACGTGATAAAAGCAACGGATAGATAAATAATGGTAATCAAACCTGTAACGGCCGGATTCCAAAGCAACATAAAAGAAAAGAGCAAGCCTGTAATACCTGTAGCGAGCAACCAACCCCAGTTTTTGAAGCCCAATTTGTTTAGCTGTACAGCCCAACCAATAGTCATAGTAGCTCGAAATATCATTGCAAATCCGACATAGAACAACAGAAAGACAACAGATAGGCCCGGATTTGCAATTAATAAAAATCCAATTAGCAGGTCAATAATTCCACCTGCAAGATTCCAGCCCCAGCCACTGATTATTTCTCTGTTTGCAATTGCGTAGATAGTTTCAAATAGCCCCGAGACCAATAAGGTAACGGCGAAAAAAATGCTCAATGCAATCAGCGAACTGATGGGAGTCAAAAGTGTCCAAACTCCCATTAATACGAAAACAATGCCCAGAATCAATAATAAATACCAATGTCTGGCAGAATTTTTTACGGTTTCAAAATTGTTTGTATTCATGATTGTACGTTTTTTTACTGCATATTGTGTCCGGCTATCTGCTTCTCCGTATGGCAGAAACTGTCCTGCCTGACTGCCAATGGTATGGGACCTGGTGATGTTCCGGATTTTTACCAGTAATCTCAAACCGAAGAACTACTTTTCAAATATTGTAATCCCGCACGAGCGGGACAACGAATTACTCCACCGGTCATTCAGCCACACCGGAGTATCAGGCATGCCTGTCTCTGTCGTTAATCCTCAACAGCGTCAAAGTATTCTACTTTTACTTCTGATTTGTCTTGTTTAATCAGTTTTATGTTGTCATGGTCAAGTTGAAAATAGTCGGTTTCTGACCAACTCCAACCTTTTTCTTCCCGCATATTCACTCCGTCTGCTTTAAAAAAAACTGCGATTTCATTTCCTTTGGTAGTTAAAACGATTTCGACAAATGATTCTTGGATTGTTGCTGTGTTTGGTGTTGTCGGACAGTCTTCAAGCTCTTGTAGTGCTGTCATGTCGTTTTTAAACCACCGTCTAAGGAAACCTAAATGCTTATCAGAGCATTGATAACCCAAATCTAATGCTGTCAAAATTTCGCATTTCAAATTATCTCTTTTGTCCGTGTAGTCTCCGTCCCACCAACATTCACTACCGATAAAAGTCGCTATATAACCTAATGCTGCTTTTTCGAGGTCTGATATGGTCTTGCAGAATTCTTTGTTGATGACAATAGAAGCATTGCTGTCCCGCCAAAGAAATTTTACTGTCTTGTCTGCAAGTGCAAATGTTTTTGTTGTGTCAGCATTGGCACCTGCGCTTTTGTAAGAGCTACCTTTTACCTCTCCGAAAGATGCGAGGAAGATTAGAGTTGTTAAATATAAAATTTTCTGCATAGTTGTCGTGTTACCGGGTTGCTTAATAACATCTGCATATACGCCAGATGGTGTATATTTTACTATATTTTACCATATAAAAGTAATCCTTTTTCTCAAATTTCCAATCTATACAGCGGGCTTTTTATTTCCTTTCTCAGTTTACTCGTTACATTCGTGTAAATCTCCGTTGGATATTCCGGAGTAAAATGAGCCATCCATCTGGCAAAAATGATAGTAATCACCTAAGAGAAATACAGGCCATAATCCGGGCTGGCTGAATGGCAAATATTCAAAAGCCGGGCTGGCTATGTGATTTAGTTTGGAAGTTTTGTGGTGGGTTTTTGTATATTCGGCTAAAGGTTAGTGGCAGGCGAGTTTGATCTCACTATTTATCTCCGTTTTTTTAATGTCCTATTGTTTTTCCAATAGTTCCAAACGATATTTTATCATTCGCATAATCAGCTCTTTAGGTAAGGGTTTGTCTAATGAGAATTGTACCGAACCTTTCGCTCTTTTGTATTCGGATAATTCGCATTCAAATTTTTCCATTGTCGTTGGGTGAGGATATAAGCCAATATGCTTTTTGTACCCTGCAATCATAATTTGTTGCTCCCGCTTTCCTCCTGCAATTAAAACATAAGCCGGAATGTTGTAATTCAACAATTCGGTTGCATTGGGTTTGACTTTTAAAATGCATTCTTTCAATTCCAAAAGTGCATTTTTCGTTTTTTCAGGCTGGGAATCAAAATATTCCTCTACGGTCTTAAATTCTTTATCATCTTTCATAAAATATGACTTTCAATTTTTGGATGATGAATTTACAAATTTCATGGGATAATTAGTTTTAATTTGTCCTTTTACTATCTTCTTGAGTTTTCCTTCCATTAGTTTCTTTGTCAGTGGTTTTAAATGGTCAAGGTATAAAATTCCTTCAGTGTGGTCGTATTCGTGCTGAACCATTCTTGCGGTAGTTCCGCTATATGAACGAACTTTTTTCTCAAAATTTTGGTTGTAATATTCTATAACAATCGCCCAATTTCGTTTCACGCTTTGAGATAAATTGGGTATGCTTAAACAACCCTCTTTATCTTCCCAAAATTGTTCAGAACGCTCAACGATTTTCGCATTGATAAAGGTTTCCATAATTCCTTTGTCGTCTTTGTCAAAATAAAATTTTCTATCTTCTTCGTCAAGATTTTCAAAAGTTGTTTTACTGTCCACTACGAAAAGTCGGATCAGAAGCCCGATTTGTGGTGAGGCTAATCCGCAACCATTGGCATTTTTCATCGTTTCCCACATATCTGTAATAAGTTTGTCCAATTCCGGATAATCTTTTTCTATGTCTTTGCATTTCTGTTTCAAAATGCTGTGTCCGTAGGCTAAAATTGCTCGTTTCATTCTTTTGATTTTTTGCAAAGTTCAGAAGAAGAAACAGCATAGGCAATGAACCGATGTTAAGTAATTTGTCTGCGTATTCTGCTCAATCCTTGTGGTGTGATTCCGATGTAAGAAGCCACGAATTTAAGTGGAATGAATTTCAGAATGTCGGGTTGCTCGCTGAACAATCTTAAATAACGCTCTTTCGCATTGTATTTTAGCAGAGACAATTCTCTTTTGCTTTTGGCTAAAAACAATTTTTCGGAAGCGAAACGCCCTAAATAATTTCCGACTTTGGTTTGTGCATACACTTTTTGTAAATCGTCAAAAGAAATTTGCCAAACCACAGTTTCCGTCAATGCTTGTAATTCGTATTCTGAGGGTGTCTGTGTCAAAAAAGAGTCGTAGGCACAAGTAAACTCTTTGTCAAAGCTAAAGTTGAAAGTCAGTTCATTCTCGACATCAGGAATATAAAACCGCACGATACCCGTTTCAACGAATGAAAGAAAATTTTCCGTTTCACCTTGTCGAGTGATGATTTCGTTTTTAGCAAAAACTTTCCTTTCAAAATGAGAAGCTATAAATTCCCATTCTGATTCTTGCAATTTTATTATTCGTTCGTAGTATTCTCTAATGTGTCCCATATTTGTTGGTGTCAGGTTTTTTGTTTGCCACTAACAGCTGCATATACGCCATCTCACGTATATTTTCTGTATAAATGTAATCCTAATCCTCAAACAACCAAACTATCCAACGCCCTTTTTATATCCTATCTCAGTTTACCCTTTACATTCGAGTAAATCTCAGTTGGATATTCCGGAGTAAAGTGAGCGATCCATCCGGCAAAAATGATAGTAATCCACCTAAGAGAAATACAGTCCTTCATCAGGTCTCGCTGAATGGCAAATATTCAAAAGCCGGGCTGGTTTGGTGATTAGGTTGGAAGATTTTTGATGGGCTTTGGTATATTTGGCTTAATGTTGGCATTAGTGGTTTTCTATGTGTTATGTATTTTCTTTTGATTTGTCATAACTGGCAACAATTTTTAATAGCAATTCTGAATATTTAAATATATCATCAAGCGATGTGATTTCATTCCTCACTTCCTTTTTCTGTTCATCAAGTGTTGCAAAATACTTTTTAGAACTATTTAAATAAAGCCTGCAAATTGTCTTACGATTATTGTTGTCAAGTAAAATTGCAAAATATGATTGAGCGTCACGATGAGTTATTCTGTTGGCATCAATTCTTTGTCGAAGGATTGTTTTTACAATCATAAATCCCTCTAATTCTTCCTCTGTTGTTACAATCTTATTTTCGTCTGCTTTTACTTGTTCGGCTTGAACTGCTTCTTGTTCTTTTACTTTCTCGTCTTCTTTTGTTAATGCCGTTTTTAAACGTTCAGTTATTAAGTCGCTTATGTGTTGTTGGATTGATTTTTTTGTCAGGTTGGTAAATTGCTCCAAAACTTTTGCTGTTACAACACTTGGATAAACTTGTCGTGCAAAATGCTTAACAAAGTCAGCACTCGGATTTGTAAGTTCTTGTTGTAATAGCTGTTTCAGCTCATTAGTGTATTTTAATTCACTTGCTGTATTAGTGATACTTTCGGCATCAAAAATTGTTTTGTGAAACTTTTTAAGTTCCTCAATCTGATTGTCTTTTATTTCGGTTATGTTAAACTCTAAAAATGGCCTTTCGTCCATTTTATTTGATTCTACCAAGTCGGAATAGAACCGATAAGTAATGCCATTGGTAAGCAATCCAAACTTTGCTTTTGAAACATGAAAGTAACGAAGTAATTGGCCATCATGTAAGTTGAGATTTTGACCCCAATGCTTACACTCAACTAAAATTGTTGGATTTCCTTCCTTAAAAATAGCATAGTCAATTTTTTCTCCTTTTTTTGTTCCAATGTCTGTGATATATTCTGGAACAACCTCAAGTGGGTTGAAAACGTCATAACCCAATGTTTGTAAGAACGGCATAATAAAAGCATTCTTCGTTGCCTCTTCTGTCAGAATCTGCTCTTTTAGTTTGGTGACCCTGTCACCCAATTGTTTGATTTGGTCTTTAAAGTCCATACTTATTCTTCATTTTTAATTGATTTTTCTTTTGAGTAACTTTAATGGTGTGTATCGTCCTACCATTACTGCAACATCTGCTTATACACAATATGCCGTATATTTTCCGTATAAAAGTAATCCTTTCACTCAAATATCCAATCTATCCAACGGGCTTTTTATACCCTTTCTCAGTTTACCCGTTATATTCGTGTAAATCTCCGTTGGATATTCCGGGGTAAAATGAGCCATCCATCCGGCAAAAATGATAGTAATCCACCTAAGAGAAATACAGGCCTTCATCCGGGCTGGCTGAATGGCAAATATTCAAAAGCCGGGCTGGCTATGTGGCTTAAGATGGAAGATTTTGGGAGGGCTTTTGTATATTCTGATTAATGCTGGGCGTTCGTGCTTTATTCTAAGTCAATAACTATTGCTATATTCTCTTTTACTCTATCAATTAACTCGTTTGGTAAACTACCAACTTTTTTGACCAATCGTTTGTTGTCAATTGCACGAATTTGATCAATCATTACATCACAATTCTCATGCAGGTTTGCCATTCCTTTTTTTATATGAACTCTTAATATATCTGAATCTTTCTGAACATTTGTGGTGATTGGACATACAATTGTTGATGGATGTGGAATATTATTGAGTAAATTTGTTTGAACAACTAAAACAGGTCTTGTTTTTCCTGCTTCAGTTCCTATTTGTGGATTTAGATCGGCGATCCAAATTTCATATTGATTAATCTGCATAATCAATGTTTTCAAAATCTTTAAGAGTGTTCAATGAGTCTTTTTTAACCAGGTTTGATTCAATTTTAAGTTTTTTTTCTAAAATCTGTCTTTTTTGAATTTTATTGTAGTATTCAATAGCTTCATTTATGTACCTATTTCTCGAAATACTTATACGTGAAAGTATTTTTTCAGTTTCGCCGAATATTGAATCTTCTATTTTTAAGGATACGGTTTTCATATACTATTTGTTTATATTACAAAGGTATATCTTTTTTGTATATAATATTTTGTTTTACGTAATTTTTTTTAGCATGACGCACAATTCAAAGGAATATTGATACTCTCCCCTTTTCAACCCTTAAAAGTGATTCTAATCAAGTATCAATAGTTCAAGCTGGACGAGTCGGACCATGCCTATGTGGGGGATTAATTGTAAAGTGAGCCACATCGAGTGAGGTATTTCCGAACAAAGTGACCTCCATGCGCTGTGGCACTGCCGTACTTTCCATACAGAAGACAAGATCTATCTTCCTATATTGACCGACAAAAGTGAGCCATCCATCCGGCAAAAAAGATAGGGATGCACCTAAGAAAAATACAGCACTACAGCTGGTCTCACGGAATGGCAAATATTTAAAAGCCGCCTGGCTTAGTGGCTTATTTTGGAAGATTTTGTATATTCGGGTAATGTTGGGCGGCAGTAAATTTAATGAGTTACGTTTAATTTTAAATTTCTTCCTAATCCCTGTCTTATAATTCTCATTAATGTAGAAAGTCTAATGTCGCTTGCGTTGTTCTCAATTCGGGAAATATACGTTTTTGTCGTACCACATTTTTCGGCAAGTTGTTCTTGTGTCAAGCCTTGCTCTTTACGAAGTTCTTGTATCATTACACCAAGTTTAAAGGCTTCAAATTCTTCTTCGTATTGTTCTCTTTTTTCAGTTCCTTTCTTACCATATTGACTGTCCAAATGGTCTGAAAAAGAGGTAAGTTTTTTATTTGTCATCTTGTTGCTCATCGAAATATTGTTTTTTAAGTTTTTCTGCTAATTCAATTTCATTCTTCGGAGTTTTCTGTGTTTTCTTCTGAAATCCGTTAATCAACACAATCAGATTTCCTTTGTCAAAAAAGCTGAAAACTCTGTAAATATCAGAACCGACTTAAACTCTCACTTCAAATAAGCCCGAAGTGTTGGTCATTCTGTCAAAATACTTTTTCGGAACCCTATCTATGGTTGCTATCAGCTGTAAAGTCCAGTTAAACTTCTTTTTTACTTCAGGCTTTAATGTTTCAAAGAAGTTGAGATAGTAGTTTTCGTAATAAAATATTTGCCGTATAAACTTTTCGTTCATTAGCTGATGTCATTTCTAATTTTTTTACAAAGTTAGCTAATTAGATAACAATAACCAATATTAGAAGGCATAATTTTTAGGCATTGAGTGGTCTGTTCGTATAGTTGCAGCTCAAAGGAATACTTATACCCTCCCCTTTTCAACCCCAAAAAAAGTAAATCAAAAAGTATCAATATTTCAAGCTGGACGAGTCGGACCATGCCTATGTGGGGGATTAATTGTAAGTGAGCCGCCCCGGGGATTGGGATTTCCGGAACAAAGTGCGCACCATGCGCTGTGGGCTTGCCATGCCATCCAATCCGGCAGACAAGTTCTATCTTCCCACTTTGACCGACAAAAGTCAGCCATCAATCCGGCAAAAAAGTTAGGAATCCACCTAAGAGAAATACAGTCCCTCATCCGGACTCGCTGAATGGCGAATATTCAAAAGCTGCCCGGTTTAGTGATTTAATTTAGTAAACTTTTGGTGGACTTTTTTTATTCGGCTTAATGTTAGTGACTGTTTTTATTCGTTCAACAGCCAATCAATTACGTTCAGTTTTCGAATACCGTCTATGCTTGTATTGTCAAAATCGAGAGTTAAAATGTATTTCGGGTAGTTGTCTTTGATGTTTCTAAATGCCGAAACTTCTCTTTTGTACGTTTTTTCGTCATTAAGAGTAAAACCAACCTGTATTGAAGTCCTTGGTATAAAGTTCTAAACTCCCAAATGCAATTACTGAGCTTTTTGAATAATTCGGGGTCATGTTCGGTCTGTGCCTTACGAATGTTTTAAAGTATTTTTTCGTAATGCTTTCTATCTAATCCTTTCAAGAGCTCAAATGCTTCGTCTAAAAATATTACTTCAAAAAGTTTGCCCATTCGTTAAATTGCCAACAAAGCAAAGACAATAAAAGTTTCGTTATAATGAAACATTGGGTCGATTTATTTTGTCATGATTGGTCGGCAAATATGGCATAGAACGGTTTCGGGCTTTGAGCAATTGTTCGGTGGATTGTTGGTTGGTAATAATATTTTCTTTTAATTGTTGGGTAAAGGCAATATCCTTTTTTTCAACTACCCCAACGGGGTATCATGTTTATAGAAACATGATTATAATGAATGTGCGACCCTGTAGGGGTCGAATAAAATTGTTTTACAATTTTTCTATAAACATTAAATCCCTTCAGGATTATGCGTATTCCGTTTCCGTCACATCAAATGCCTGATGTAGCAAGGCTTTTAACAATTGTTCGCTGGATTGTTGGTTGGTAATAATATTTTCTTTTAATTGTTATGTAAGGACAATATCCTTTTCTTCAACTACCCCAACGGGGTATCATGTTTATAGAAACATGATTATAATGAACGTGCGACCCCAACAGGGGTGTGATGCAATAGGACAAATGCAATTTCTATATCATTCAATGGGGCATCAATGGAAAGTTGGATTTCATCCCTCATCAGTCTGTACAGTATGGACAATGCAAATGAAGCCGGATTGAATACCCACCCCCTTGGCAGGTGTCAACCCCATAACCAAATTCAAACTTTCTTTATTTGAAAAAAATATTTAGCTCATCCTGCGGACGACATATCAGTCTCGACCGCTAATGCGCTATTCTATTACATGCTTTTCAGCTGCCTGCAGTACTGCCCCTACATTGAAAGCCTTCTGTGACAAGTCAGTAACGAATGCCACAACATTGCAATGGGACGCTACCCACCAACCCGCTTCCGGCGGAAGGGTGTACTCATATGTTCTGCTGAGATTACTGCCAGGCACCAGATCTGTTCCGAGGATATCACCCGCAAGTGTGCTTAACATCGTCCTGAAGACATGGTTGTGCTCATAGTCCTTGACATATACTATATTGTCGATCTGAGAATCTATGATCTTATCTTCCGTGATGCATACATGAAGCCGGAAGTCGCCGCTCGCCACAGCCTGCGGTTTGATATCCACCTTTGTGCGCAACTTCCGCGTCTCTGCATCGTATTGGTTTTCAATATCAATGACTACCTGGGTATACTTCTCAATTCTGATT
>Ga0209200_1002400_pt1 | contig 17441 bp, 16 predicted proteins | sample AD_UKC033_MetaG_FD_184406 | JGI IMG/M metagenome (GOLD analysis project Ga0209200, IMG submission 184406) | Active sludge microbial communities of municipal wastewater-treating anaerobic digesters from USA - AD_UKC033_MetaG (SPAdes) (version 2) | ecosystem: Engineered > Bioreactor > Anaerobic >...
CTCCGGTCTCTCCACAGGGCCTCATCTTGATTTCAGGTTCTACCGGAACGGATCGCCCATTGATCCGTTGAAGGTTGAGGCGCCTCCCGTCAATCCTGTTGCCCCGGAATCAATGGATGAGTTCAACAGGGTGGCTGAGGCGTATATCAAATTGCTTGCTACTATAAAATATTAGGGTTCTGTCTGGTGGCCGGGCAGGGTTTTGCCTGCTTGCCGGGCAGGGTTTTGCCTGCTTGCCGGGCAGGGTTTTGCCTGGTGGCCGGGCTGAGTTTGCGTCCGTGACTCTGGCTGAGTTTATGTCTGGTGGCCGGGCGAGGAGGTGCCCTCCTCATTCCAGTTTATCAACCAGTCTGCTGATCACCTCGGGGTAGTGTTTGTATTCCAGGGCATGGATACGTGATGCAAGGGTATTTACATCATCTCCCGGCAGAACCGGGCAGCGTACCTGCAGAATTATATCACCTGAATCATAGTGCTCATTCACGTAATGGATGGTTATGCCGCTCTCTGTGCATCCGGCATCGAGTACCGCACGGTGAACCCTGTCGCCATACATTCCCTTCCCACCGAACCCGGGCAGAAGGGCAGGGTGAATGTTCACAATCCGTCCACGATACTCGTCGATAATATCACCCGGAACCAGCCACATGAACCCTGCCAGAACCACTATATGGGTTTCCCTCCTGCGCAGCATCATAAGCACCTCTCCGGTGGTGTAAAATTGAGACCGGTCGAAAAAAAATGCATCCACTCCCAATGCCGCAGCCCTTTTTAATACCATAGCCTGAGGCTTATTTGACAAAACGAGGGTTACTTTTGCTTTTTTTTCGGTCGAAAAGTATCTGATGATGTTTTCAGCGTTGGTCCCGGCACCTGAGGCAAATATTGCTATATTCTTCATATTCTGATACTTAATCTGTTTTTCGGTTCGGGCCGGCGGAGCTCAGTTTTGAGTCTTAAAATACTGAATATTTGTGACTTATATCTGTCAAGATACAAATTTCCGGTAAATTCCTTGAATTTTATGGTACAAATATATTTCTTTGCAGAGTTTTAAAAGTGAGTATTAACCTAAAATTGACTAGTATGTCTGACATTTCCACAAGGGTAAAGAAGATCATCGTTGAAAAGCTTGGCGTTGATGAAACAGAAGTTACTCCCGAAGCACATTTTACAAATGACCTTGGTGCGGACTCTCTTGACCAGGTAGAGCTGATCATGGAATTTGAAAAGGAGTTCAATATCGGAATTCCTGATGATCAGGCAGAAAGCATCAGCACAGTAGGCGAAGCCATCAAGTATATTGAAGAGAACGCCAAGTAGTTATCTCTGGTAACCCATAAATGAGGCGTGTAGTAGTTACCGGGATGGGGGCGCTGACCCCCATCGGGAACAATCTGCAGGATTTTTGGAAAAATCTTGTTGATGGTGTCAGTGGTGCTGAGTTGATAACGCGTTTTGACCCGTCCAGGTTCAAAACCAGGTTTGCCTGCGAGATCAAGGAGTATGATCCTTCACGTTATTTGGACAGGAAGGAATCGCGCAAAATGGACCGCTATACCCAGTACGCCCATATTGCTGCTGATGAGGCAGTAAAAGATGCAGCTCTTGATCCCGGGGCAATCGACAAGGATCGTTGCGGTATAATCTGGGGTTCAGGCATTGGCGGCATAGAGACTTTTCTTGACGAGGTGAAGGGGTTTGTTACGGGCGACGGCACGCCCCGTTTCAGTCCATTTTTCATTCCCAGGATGATCAGTAACATCGCTGCCGGAATGCTCTCAATCAAGTATGGTTTCCGCGGGCCCAACTTTGGGACTGTCTCAGCGTGTTCTTCTTCTACGAATGCACTCATTGACGCATACTATTACATAAAGCTTGGCAAGGCTGACCTGTTTATTGCAGGAGGCTCGGAGGCGTCAATCAATCCGGCAGGCATAGGCGGGTTCAACGCCATGCAGGCCATGTCAACAAACAATGATGAGTATGCCACTGCCTCCCGCCCTTTTGACGTCACCCGTGATGGCTTTGTCATTGGCGAGGGTGCCGGCACCCTCATACTAGAGGAGCTTGGCCATGCCAGGGCCAGGGGCGCACGCATCTATGCAGAGCTGGCAGGTTCCGGCCTCACAGCTGACGCCTATCATATTACTGCTCCTCACCCTGACGGCATAGGAGCTGTCAATGTAATGAAACAGGCTATCGATGAAGCCGGTCTGAAACCCTCTGACGTTGACTATATCAATGTTCACGGCACTGCCACCCCTCTTGGTGACATAGCTGAGATAAAAGCCATCAATGCTCTCTTTGGCGAACACGCTTACAAACTGAACATCAGCGCAACAAAATCGATGACCGGCCACCTTCTTGGTGCCGCCGGGGCAGTTGAAGCCATAGCAACAATCATGGCGATTGTTCATGGCATCGTTCCGCCAACAATCAACTTCAGGAATCCTGATCCTGCAATAGACCAGAACCTGAACCTCACCCTGAACAAGGCTCAGCGGAGAACAGTAAATGTGGCTCTCAGCAACAATTTCGGCTTCGGGGGTCACAACGCATCAATCCTGATCCGGAAATTCAATGAATAGTGTTCCTGCTTAACAGGAAGAAAAACAACACACTCATCCATGACCGTGACAAATTCCGGTCAGAGCTGAAGAACCTTCTCGGGTTTCGTCCGCGTAACCTCAGGTTGTATGAAATGGCCTTCATACACCGTTCTGCAACCCATACCCTTCCTGACGGCGTCAGGGTCAACAATGAACGTCTTGAATATCTGGGTGATGCAATTATAGACTGCATCCTGTCAGATTATCTTTTCCACCTGTACCCGGAGGCAACCGAAGGGTTCCTGACAAAAACCCGGGCACGAATCGTCAACCGCGAGACGCTCAACCAGCTTGGCCTTTCCATGGGACTTGACAGGCTGATAGTCTCCAACCTGGCACCCTCAGACTCGCCCCGTAATCTCTACGGCAACGCCGTGGAAGCACTCGTGGGTGCGCTGTTCATCAACAGGGGATACGACCGCACCCGCAAATTCCTCATTGAGCGCGGACTGAAAAGACATTTCAATCTCAGCGCCTTGCTGGCAGCGGAGACGGATTTCAAGAGTATGATCCTCGAATATTGCCAGAAGAAAAAACAAAAGCTTAACTTCACCTCACGGGAGAAGCAATCAGGCAGCAACGGTCACCCCATCTTCACCGTGACACTCGAGATCAGCAATAAGGTGATTTCGCAGGGCGAAGGGTCAACGAAGAAGGATGCTGAGCAGGTTGCGTCGATGGCTGCCCTCAATAAACTGGGTCTGTTAAAAGGATGAGCAGGGAAAAGAAGATCACCAGGCATACTATCGGAACAGGCGAACCACAGCCATTCTTTTTTCTGGGAGTGGTGTCAGCTGAGCCCGATTACCGTCTTTCAGTGATGATAAACAGACATCTGGGAACTGACCTGAGAAAATGCAATGAAGATATAACCGTTGCCGGTCCGGCAGGAACACAGCAGTTCTCACGTTTCTCACCTGAAAACTGTGCATTTTCACTCGTATCAAACCGAAGCGGGGTAAATGTCCTGCTGCGCAAACTGAAAAACATCGATTACCTGCTAGTGCCTGGCGGCGTTCAGGAGAAAAAGGAAGCTGAAGAGCTTGCCGCTTCACTGAGGCTTATCCCCGAAATAACCGCAGTGTTCATTTTTGACAGCCGCCACAACAGTGACCAGAACCTCTCACTCCTGGCGCTGTAAAAGAGAAAGAGGAGACAATTTCTCGCCTCCTCTTCAGTGTTAACCCTAAAACTAACCTAACCTATGAAAAAACTCCACTTATACTATCACAATTATCGTGCCATAACTGATGCAAATATCAGAACCTTTTTCCGGATATTTTCTTAAGGATATGTTAATGAATTGATCTTTAACATTTTTTTAATACTTTGTTTTTTTTACCTTGCCTCTATACCTGTTATAGAAGATTAAGTGTATCTATTAAAGATTTAACAGATTAATTTTGTTAACCATGAAACGTTCATACATTGTTCTCCTGGCCATATTCTTTTTCCTGGCCATATCTGCCCTGGTAATAATCCAGGTCAGATGGATCAACAATGTAGTTAGCGCAGAGGATCAGCAATTCAGGTTTGGAGTGAATGAAGCCCTTAAAGAGGTAGTATCAGAGCTGGAGAAGGCTGAAACATACAAGCGCATAATGAGCGATATCAACCCCGAACCGACTCCACAGGAGACCGATGAAACTTCAGACCAGTCAGAGCAGAAATCAGCCGAAGAAAAGCTTCTTGAAAAATACGGTTTCGACCCCGGTGTCAGGTCAGTAATTATCAGCAGGGCCGGTTATACATACCTGCTCGATTCTGACAGTCTGGAAGTTGAATCATACTTTGAAAGCGCTGAGCCTGACGGGCAGATTCTCACAGCCGGCGCAACCAGCAGGATGACCAGCAAGATCATCTCCATTGAAAAAATTGTGAGCAAAATACTTCATGAGACTCCTCCCCTGCGTGACCGTTTCACGGCAGATGAGCTGAACAGCCTGATAAGGAGATCACTTGACGCAGTGGGTATCCATCTTGAATATGAGTGTTCGGTGCGGGGCGCCTATGGCGATTTAATTTATATAACACCAAACTTTCAGGGAAGCAGCGGGGCAAACAAGTACCTCCGCCAGCTCTTCCCGAATGACCCGGTGCCCGGGAACAATATCCTTACGATCTATTTTCCCGAGGAGGAAGAGTATAAGTTCAGCCAGATCGCATTCATGGCAAGCTCATCAATGCTGATAGTCCTGCTGCTGACACTGCTTGCTACAGGAACCTTCATCGTCATCTTCCGCCAGAAGAGGCTGTCAGAGATACGGAGCGACTTCATCAACAACATGACTCATGAGCTTAAAACGCCGATAGCTACCATATCACTGGCATCGCAGATGCTTGACGACCCCTCCATTCCTGAGAGCTCGCGAAATATTGGCAGCATAGCCACGGTGATCAGGGAAGAGAGCAACAGGCTGAAAGTGCTGGTTGAAAGGGTGCTGCATACGGCAATCTTTGAAAAAGCCAAACTGAAGCTCAACAAACAGCCTGTTGACATTCATGCACTCATCTTACGGTCAGTTGATGCCTTCAAACTCCAGGTAAACGGACGCGGAGGAACCATCTCAACCTTCCTTGACGCCTCTGACCCGGTTGTGGCAATTGATGAGGCCAACATCTTCAATGTGATGCTCAACCTCATTGACAATGCCCTCAAGTACACCCTCGACACACCTGAAATAACCATCACTACCGCAACATGGAACAGGGGCATCATCATTACCGTATCAGACAACGGAATTGGCATCCCGCGGGAGCACCTGAAACATCTCTTCGAAAAGTTTTACCGCGTTCCTGCGGGAAATACACATAATATCAAAGGATTTGGCCTTGGACTCAGCTATGTGAAGAAGATCATTGAAGAGCATTACGGCACCATCAAAGTGGAGAGCCAGACCGCAAAAGGAACCAGGATTATCATTCATCTTTTAAAAGAACCGCCAAAATGAAGAAAATCAGCATATTACTGGCAGAAGATGACCCCAACCTCGGGCAGTTGCTGAAGAACTACCTCATTGCAAGGGAGTACGATACAACACTGGTCACCGACGGTGCACAGGCCATGCAGATATACAGGAAAGAGAGATATCAGCTCTGCATCCTTGATGTTATGATGCCGGAACTCGATGGATTCACGCTGGCGAAGAAAATCAGGGCGCTTGACCCTCACATCCCGATCATCTTCCTTACCGCCAAGAATCTTAAGGAAGATGTAATTGAAGGATTCAAGTCAGGTGCTGATGACTACCTGACCAAACCATTTTCAATGGAAGAGCTGCTGTACCGTATTGAGGCCATACTGCGGCGTGCCGCAGGAAAAATGACCGAACCTCCTGCATCATCATACACCATCGGGAAATTCACCTTTGACGTGACGAAACAGTTGCTGATTTTCAATGATCAGTCGCACAAGCTCACCACCAAGGAGTCTGAGCTCCTGGAGCTGCTCTGCCGCTACCGTAATGAGGTGCTTGAACGTAATTTCGCACTCAAGTCCATCTGGATTGATGACAACTATTTCAATGCGCGGAGTATGGATGTTTACATCACCAAACTGCGCAAGTATCTGAGCAGGGATGAATCCGTGGAGATACTGAATATTCACGGCAAAGGGTACAAACTGCTCTGCTGAGCAGGACTATTCCGAAACCGGGCAGGGGCGCCTAGTGCAGGACTATACAGAAAATGGGCAACGCTGCCGGGTGCAGTACAATTCTGAAATCGGGCCCGACTGACAGGTGCACAAATGAATACCCCGCCCGGATAACAAATCCGCACGGGGTATGAGTCTAGGTTAGTTTCAGGGTCTTTCAACAAGCAAAAAATTCTTCCCCTCAAAACCCAACGAAGCGCTAAGTTAGTATAATTTCTTGATTTGCAATACCACCCCTCTCATTTTTTATGTCAGTCGAGCTTAAGCACAGCCAGGAATGCCTGCTGCGGTACCTCCACGTTGCCTACCTGGCGCATTCTTTTCTTGCCCTTCTTTTGTTTCTCAAGCAGTTTTCGCTTCCTGGTTATATCACCACCGTAGCATTTTGCGGTTACATCCTTGCGGACTGCCTTGACTGTTTCGCGGGCAATGATCTTGGCTCCTATGGCTGCCTGTATGGCAATGTCAAACTGCTGTCTCGGTATCAGCTCGCGCAGCTTTTCGCACATCCTGCGTCCGAAATCATATGCATGGCCCCTGTAGATAAGGGTTGAGAGTGCATCAACCATCTCCCCGTTGAGAAGTATGTCAAGCCTCACCAGATCAGCTTTCTTGTAACCGGTGATGTGATAGTCGAACGAGGCATAACCCTTCGAGATACTCTTCAGTTTGTCATAGAAGTCGAACACTATCTCTGACAATGGCATGTCAAAGGTCACCTCCACCCTGTCACTGGTGAGGTAAACCTGGTTCTTCATCGTACCTCTCTTGTCAATGCAGAGCTTCAGGATTGCTCCAAGGTACTCCGACTTTGATATCACCTGGGCATGAATGTATGGTTCCTCTATCTCGTCGATTGTTGTTGCGGGCGGCATTCCTGACGGGTTGTGCACGTCAATGATCTCACCCTTTGTTGTCAGCACACGGAAAGAGACATTCGGCACGGTGGTTATGACATCCATGTCGAACTCGCGGTCGAGCCGTTCCTGTATTATCTCCATATGCAGCAGCCCCAGGAAGCCGCACCTGAAGCCGAAACCCAGGGCAGCAGATGACTCAGGAACGAAAGTCAGTGACGCATCATTGAGCTGCAGCTTTTCAATTGATGCCCGAAGGTCTTCGTAGTCATCCGCATCAACGGGGTAAATACCCGCAAAGACCATAGGCTTCACGTCGGCGAAGCCGGAGATGGCCTTGTCGCACGGCCTGGCCACATGTGTTATTGTGTCACCCACTTTTACCTCGGCAGAGACCTTTATGCCTGAAATAATATAACCCACGTCACCTGCCCTGAGCACATCGCGCGGTTCGCGCTTAAGTTTCAGGACACCTATCTCATCGGCATCATACTCGCTGCCGGTGTTTACAAACTTCACCATTTCATGGGTCCTGATGGTGCCGTTGATAATTTTGAAATAGGCTATGATACCCCTGTATGAGTTGAAGACAGAGTCGAATATGAGCGCCTGAAGGGGTGCATCCGGGTCCCCTTTGGGGGCAGGTATCCTGGTGATGATCTCTGACATGATTCGGTCAATGCCCATTCCGGTGCGGGCACTGGCCTCGATTATCTCTTCCCGGCTGCAACCGATGAGGTCAACAATCTGATCCTTCACCTCATCGGGCATGGCGCTGGGTGAATCCATCTTGTTTATCACAGGGATTATCTCAAGCCCGTGCTCAATGGCCATGTAGAGGTTGGATATAGTCTGAGCCTGAATTCCCTGGGTGGCGTCAACCACCAGGAGGGCTCCTTCGCAGGCAGCGATGGAACGCGAAACCTCATATGAAAAATCGACATGCCCGGGGGTGTCAATCAGGTTGAGAAGATACTCCTTCTCCTCATACTGATAAGACATCTGTATGGCGTGGCTCTTGATGGTGATTCCGCGCTCACGTTCAAGATCCATATTGTCAAGAACCTGATCGTGAAAATCACGCTCATCAACGGTACTGGTCTTCTCAAGAAGTCTGTCGGCAAGAGTGCTCTTGCCATGGTCTATGTGCGCTATTATGCAAAAGTTGCGTATATATTCCATCAGTCGCCGTTCGGTTCAATACAGGTGCAAATATATACAATTTGACCCTTTCTTAATTGACCCACGGATTATGATAACGTACCGCATTTTCTGTTAATTTAGCAGATTCCTTAAGCAGGAACGGATGATAACCCTGGCAGTATAGATCACGTTGCTTATCCCGGGATATCTTGTCTGCGGAAGAGTGGCCGAAAGATTCTTCGGGATGGACCCGGCACTGCCAATGAAGGTTTCACTGACAGCAGGCATAGCTGCTGCAGTGGCAGCGTTCGCACTGTTTCTGGCAGTACTGAGGAAAAAGAGGTTGCAGTAGAATCAGCAGGTTTCAGGCGGAGGGGCAATCTCCGGGTTTCTTCGCCCGGCTACGGGCATATCACATTCAAGTTTCGCAATCTCGCGGCGGAATAAGATGAATGAGATCACCGCTGCTGCAAAATCCGAGACGGGAATGGCTACCCATACACCTAATGCGCCCCAGAACTCCGGAAGAATGATGATCAGCGGAAAAAGGATGATTATTTGCCTGAGCATGGAAAGGAATATTGCCAGCCTGGCTTTCCCTATCGCCTGGAAATAGTTGGAAGATATGATCTGGAATCCGACAACGGGCAGAGCGGCGCAGTATATGCGAAGCCCCAGTGTGCCTGCCTCGCGCAGTTCAGGGCTGTCTGTGTTGAAGATGCTTATTATTACCCCGGGCGCAAGCATACATATCAGCCATCCGCCAACAGCAATCAGCGTGGCGTATCTGATTGCCTTCATTATGGTCTCCTTCACACGGCAGAAGAGGCCGGCGCCATAGTTGAATCCGATAATAGGCTGTACAGCCATATTGATGGAGATGATCGAGATCACCAGCAGCATAGTGGCGCTGTTGACTATACCAAGCGCTGCTATGGAGATATCTCCGCCATACCTGATGAATTTTGTATTCATTACTCCCCAGATAATGCTCGAGGCCAGGTTCATCGCAAACGGGGCAAAGCCTATGGAGACTATATGCCTGATGATATAGAAGTCTGGCCTGAATGTGGCAGCGGTGAGCCTGGTAACGCTCCTCTTGCTGCGGAAATGAAGCAATACCCATACAGCCAGTACGAGATGCGATATCACCGTGGCGATGGCGGCTCCCTTTACTCCCATGTCAAGGCCAAAGATGAATATCGGATCAAGTATTATGTTCAGGCCTGCACTAATGAATATGGAATACATCGCTATCCGCGGATTACCCTCGGCCCTGATGACGTTGTTCAGTGAGAAGCCTACAGTGGCCAATGGTGTTCCGAGGAGGATAATGGTAAAATAGTCAGAGGCATATTTGATTGTCTCCGGCCCGGCGCCAAAGATCTGCAATACCCGGTCACGCACCAGGAACCCTGCTCCCATCAGTACCAGTCCCAGAACAAGTGAAAGAAAGAATGCATTTCCCAGGATGCGGTTAGCCCTGTTGAAGTCCTTTTCACCAAGGGCGAGTGAGATACGTACTGCCGAGCCCATGCCAACAAGCATCCCGAAGGCCATGAAGACTATCATCAGCGGGAACACCACTGTCAGTCCTGACAGTGCCAATGCGTCAACTCCCTGGCCGATATAGATGCGGTCAACCACGTTGTAGAGCGCGTTTGCCATCATGCTGGCAAATGCGGGGAGGAAGTATTTCCACATAAGTCTCCCTGGTTTCTCGTGCTCGAGCTCGTATACCTGCCTCGGATCAGTCATGACTGCAAAGATGGGGAAATCAGGCAATAAAAAGCTGCCCCGGAGTCCGGAGCAGCCTTTCCTATTAAATCAATAAGCTTCTTCCTTTTACATCATGCCGGGCATTCCGCCGCCTCCCATTGCGGGGTTCGGCATTGGATTCTCCTCTTTCTCCTCGACAATAACTGCCTCGGTAGTGAGGAACATACCTGCTATTGATGCGGCATTTTCCAGAGCTATCCTCGCAACCTTTGCCGGATCAATCACACCAGCCTTCATAAGGTTCTCGAACTTGTCAGTATGAGCATTATACCCAAAATCGTCTTTACCTTCACTGACCTTCTGCACAATAACTGCACCCTCGAGTCCGGCATTAATAACTATCTGACGAAGAGGTTCTTCGATAGCCCTCTTTACAATATCAATACCGGTATTCTGGTCATCATTGTCGCCTTTCAGTTTTTCAAGCAGTGGTATTGCCCTGATGTAAGCCACTCCCCCTCCGGGGATAATACCCTCGTCTATAGCAGCGCGTGTCGCATGAAGAGCATCGTCAACACGGTCCTTCTTTTCCTTCATTTCCACTTCTGAAGCAGCGCCAATGTAGAGAACTGCCACGCCGCCGGCCAGTTTGGCAAGCCTCTCCTGGAGTTTCTCCTTGTCATAGTCTGAAGTGGTGGTGGATATCTGCTGCTTGATCTGGTTGATCCGTGCCTGAATCATTTCTTTTTCACCTGCACCGTTCACTATAGTGGTATTCTCCTTATTGACGGTCACTTTGTCAGCGACGCCGAGATCAGCCATAGTGGCATTTTCGAGCTTCATGCCTCTCTCTTCCGAGATGACGGTACCACCTGTCAAAATGGCTATATCTTCAAGCATCTCTTTCCTTCTGTCGCCAAAACCCGGGGCTTTGACGGCACAAACCTTCAGTGAGCCTCTCAGACGGTTTACCACCAGGGTTGCAAGAGCTTCGCCCTCAACATCCTCGGCAATGATCATCAGACCACGGCCGCTGCGTGCGGTTTCTTCAAGTATCGGCAGAAGGTCTTTCATTGATGAGATCTTCTTGTCATGGATCAGGATGTATGGATTTTCCATCTCGACTTCCATTTTGTCAGGATTTGTGACAAAATAGGCTGAAATGTATCCGCGGTCGAACTGCATGCCTTCAACAACCTCAACTTTGGTCTCGGTACCTTTTGCCTCTTCCACGGTGATAACGCCTTCCTTCTTCACCTTGTCCATAGCAGTAGCGATGAGTTTACCTATCTCTTCATCGTTATTTGCCGAAACACGGGCAACCTGTTCAATTTTTTTCAAATCCTCGCCAACACTCTGTGACTGGCTTTTAATGCTCTCAACAACTTTTGCCACAGCCTTGTCAATTCCTCTCTTGAGGTCCATCGGGTTAGCGCCGGCAGTTACGTTTTTGAGTCCTACATTGATAATGCTCTGTGCCAGAACTGTGGCGGTGGTGGTACCGTCACCTGCAGTATCTGAAGTCTTTGATGCAACTTCCTTGACCATCTGTGCACCCATATTCTGGTATGGATCGGAGAGTTCGATCTCCTTTGCAACAGTCACACCGTCCTTGGTAATCTGTGGGGCACCGAATTTCTTTTCCAATACTACGTTGCGTCCCTTGGGGCCAAGTGTTACCTTAACGGCATCTGCAAGACGGTCAACACCTTCCTTCAGAAGGCTACGAGCTTCGATATTAAATTTTATTTCCTTTGACATTGTTATTCATTTTTAAGTTGTTACGAAATATAGAGAACATCAGACTGAGAAAGAAGGAGATAGTCTGTACCATCAATATTCAGTTCCTGACCGGAATATTTCCCATAGAGAACAACATCTCCCTTTTTAAGTTCCATCTCTTCATCTTTTTTCGCAGCACCAACAAGAACAACAGTGCCTGCGCGGGGTTTTTCCTTTGCTGAGTCAGGGATAATAATGCCACTGGCGGTCTTTTCCTCAGCCTCCTGAGGCTTAACGAGGACCTTACCTGCCAGCACTTTTCCTTTTAATTGTGCCATTGCTAGAAGTTTTATAGTTAAACAATATTTTTCCTGCTTCAGAATTTCATAATCTGTGCCAAATGCAAGTTGGCAAAAAAAAAGTGTCAGTTCATGACAAACTGACACTCCTTTGTCTTTATGGTGTCACTATTATTCGTTACCGCCGTCAGGCTGCCCCTGTACAGGTGTCTGTGTGGGAAGCACCGGTATGGCGTTGGGATCCTGTGCTCTTTCAATTGACGACTTGATAACCGACTCTTTCGCGCCCTGACCTCTCGGAATTGAGGCAGTGGCTGCCAGGCAAAGAATCAGGATGGCAACTCCGAGGGTCCATGTTGATTTCTCAAGGAAGTCAGCTGTCTTGCGTACGCCCATCGACTGACCGGCTGAGGTGAAGTTCGCTGCGAGACCACCTCCCTTGGAGTTCTGAACCAGCACCACCAGTATTACAAGTGCACATGCAATGATAACCAGGATCGTAAGGAAAATATAAATACCCATTGTTATACTATTTTATTAAATCTTTGATCTTTTCAATACGGCTTGCAAAGTAAACACTTTTTTCCGGATATTGTATTGAGAGTTTTTCATAAATATTTATTGCCCTGGAATAATAGCCCTGGTTGATGTAAATTTTTGCCAGTGTTTCAGTTATGAATTTGCCATGTTCCTCCGTGCTTTCTGCCGACAGGTCCTTTACCGGCTGGAGATCGTCCGGAGAGAGCCTCTCAATTGAAGGACTGGTTCTGATAAAGCGGTCAATCAGATCAGCCGGGGTCAGTTGTGCGTCAGTCTCAGGTGTCTCCACCGGCTCACCCGGGGTCAGCTGGGTTGCCGGTTCAGCCTCTGCCGGCGGCTCATCAGGGGTCAGTTGTGTGGCAGGTTCAGGCACTTCTGCCAGCTCGTCGGTAACCGGTTGTGCGGCATGCTGATATGCCTCCTCCGGCTCATCCGGATCCGGTTGTGCAGCAGGCTCATACTCCAGCACCGGCTCGTCCGGGACTGGCTGTGCAGCAGGTGCAAGTTCTTCCACCGGCTCATCCGGAACTGGCTGTGCAGCAGGCTCATACTCCAGCACCGGCTCGTCCGGGATCAGCTCGAGGAGCTCCTCCTGCCAGGGTTTAGCCTCAGCTTCTGATTCTGCCGGTGCAGCTGGCTGGCATTCTATCTCAACTGGGGATTCAGGTTCCGTTACCGGCGGCGCCTCCGGCATTTGTGCGATGATGGGAATCTGTTGTTCCTGAGCCTGCTGAGCCACCCGGTCAGCTGCTGCCCTGTGAATCTCTTCAAGCTCCCTGAGTCGCGCTTCAATCTCAGCAATAAGATCCTCCCGGGTGCGCGGTCTCTCTGTTTGCTCCTCTGACGGCTGCTCTTCAGCACCGTCAATGACATTACCTGCAATTTTGTCACTGGCGACAAAAATCTCATCAGTGACCAGGACTTCTTCAGTGACCGGAGCCTCAGCAGTGCCGGAGGCCTCATCCGGGACGGAAACCTCCTCTGTGACTGGAATTTCATCAGCGCCAGAAACCTCATCCGGAACATGAATATCATCAGTAACCGGGGCCTCATCAGTGACCGGAGCTTCATCCAGAACAGAAATCTCTTCAGCTACCGGGACTTCCTCAGCTCCAGGAATCTCATCAGCGCCAATGGTCTCTTCCGAAACAGGAACCTCCTCAGCGCCAGAAACCTCATCCGGAACATGAATATCATCAGTAACCGGGGCCTCATCAGTGACCGGAGCTTCATCCGGAACAGAAATCTCTTCAGCTACCGGGACTTCCTCAGCTCCAGGAATCTCATCAGCGCCAATGGTCTCTTCCGAAACAGGAACCTCCTCAGCGCCAGAAACCTCATCCGGGACAGGAAGATCATCAGTAACCGGGATCTCATCAGTGACCAGGACTTCTTCAGTGACAGAGACCTCATCCGTAACGAGCACATCATCAGCGCCGGAAGCCTCCTCCGGGACTGGAACCTCTTCAGTGACCGGAGCTTCATCCGGAACGGGCACATCATCAGTGATCTGGACCTCCATAAATACCGGAGTTACACCTGTTGCCGGGATAACCACCGGGGTAACCCCGTCACCCGGCGACTCAGCAAATGCAGGTTTGGCAACATCCCCTTCACCTGAAGCATCAGCAGCATCAGCAGGATCAAGAAACAAATAATAGTAAAGCACCTCCCTGTCAGCCACTGAAAGAGCTGATACCCGGAGCTGTGAGTCAAACCGGATGTCATTGTTCTCCTTCAGCCCCCGAAGAAGAAGCATATGGGCAGAATGAAACCAGGGGAAAAGGGAAGTAAGCTCCCTCAACTCATCCAGGTCTCCCGGACCCGGGAGATTAATTCCTGAAATGAACCCGTTGAATTCATTCCTGTTCATGAGCAGAATTACCAGTTGACAAACGCCCTGTTAAATATATCATCGATAAGCATCTTCACAATCTCTTCTGTCAGGCCGGCTTCAACATCACTCAGATCAAACGTGCTGCTGTAATCCTGATAACGTGTGAAGGTCTGATCAAAGCTGAGGTCATCATTGAATCCATTCAGATACCTGACCCGCACGGAGATTGAGAACCTGTTCATGGCAGCCTGCTCATTGCCGCTGACAGTAAGCGGCTGCGTCTTGTAGTCAGTGATCTCTCCCTCGAAACTCAGATCGCCCCCCGATGATACCATGTCAAGATTGGTCTGCGCCCTGCACATATCGATAAGAGCATCGGTAATGGTTTGTGTCAGTCCTGGTACCACCAGGCTTGCCCTGTTCTGAAAGGTTGTCACACTGATGGTTTTTGCCTCCACCGGTATGGAGGCACCGGTGAATTTATATGTGATTTTCACTCCGCAGCCCGCAGTCATCGTCAGCAGAATCAGCGGCACTATTATCTTTATTATCCTATGCATCAATCCTGTACTCTTTTATTTTTCTGTAGAGAGTTCTTTCGGATATCCCCAGCTCAGCCGCCGCCAGCTTTCTCTTGCCGTTGTTCTTTTCAAGTGCCTTCTTAATGAGTTCCTTTTCACGGTCAATCAGTGAGAGAGACTCCTCTATCACCTCCTCGGTGTCCTCAATCACCCTGCTCTCCTTCGGTGGACTGTAGCTTACATTCACCGGTTGTACCGGCTCGTACTGCTGACCGGGAAGCAAGCTCTGGTTATAAAGGTTTCGCGCAGCGCGCACGCCGCTTTCTGTCAGGTTGTCAGCATCACCGGTGGTCAGCAGGTCATAGACAAGGTTCTTCAGGTCATGCATGTCACTCTTCATGTCGAACAACACCTTATAGAGAATCTCCCTTTCGCTGCTGAAGTTCTTATCATCGGCATACCCCCTTACAGGAACGGGAAGCCTCCCGATCCGTATATCCGGAAGATAATGTGCAAGTTTGGTGGCATTGATATCACGGTCCTGCTCAATTACTGACATCTGTTCAGTGATATTCTTCAGCTGTCTTACATTGCCCGGCCAGTAGTAGTTCAACAACATCTCCCTGGCCTGGTGATCAAGCCTTATGGCTGGCATCCGGTAGCGTTCCGCGAAATCAACAGCGAACTTCCGGAACAGCAAAACGATATCTTCACCTCTTTCACGAAGGGGCGGCACCCGTATGGGTACCGTATTCAGCCTGTAGAAAAGGTCTTCACGAAACCTTCCCGAACTTACTGCCTGGACTATATCAACATTGGTGGCGGTAATGACCCTGACATCGGTCTTCTGAACCTTTGATGAACCAACCCTTATGAATTCGCCGCTCTCCAGCACCCTGAGCAGCCTGACCTGCGTAGAGAGGGGCAGTTCAGCCACCTCGTCAAGGAATATCGAACCTCTGTTTGCAACCTCAAAGTAACCCTTACGGCTGTCTGTTGCCCCGGTAAAAGCACCCTTCTCATGTCCGAAGAGTTCTGAATCAATCGTTCCCTCCGGTATGGCGCCACAGTTCACCGCTATATACGGACCGTGCTTGCGCAGGCTGAAGGTGTGTATCACCTGCGGAAAAACCTCCTTCCCGGTTCCGCTTTCACCTGTTATAAGTACAGAGAGGTCTGTAGGGGCCACCTGAACGGCTATGTCGAGAGCCCTGTTCAGTCCCTCATGATTGCCAATTATTCCAAACCTCTGTTTTACGCTCTGTAATTCCTTCATCAAAATCCAATGAACTGCGAATTTACGACTTTTTTACATTATGTTAAAGCTGTTTTTAGTAATTTGGAGCCATGAAAGAGAGCCATTCACTGCGGTTTACGGGGATTATCCCTGCACGATATGCCTCAGCGCGCTTCCCCGGAAAACCTCTTGCCCTCATCGGCGGGATGACAATGATCGAGAGAGTTTACCGGCAGGCTTCACTGGTACTGGAGGAGACCTGGGTGGCAACTGACGATGAGCGCATCCGCGAAGCGGTAACCGCCTTCGGCGGGAAGGTTGTAATGACCTCACCAGAGCACCGGAGCGGAACTGACCGTTGTGCCGAAGCAGCTACTGTGGTCACCGACGGAAGCGAAAACAATATCATTATCAATATCCAGGGTGATGAGCCGTTTATCAGGCCGGAACAGATCAGGACTCTGATGGATTGCTTCACCGGCAGGGAGGTGATGATAGCGACCCTTATCCGCAGGGTTGAGCCGGATGAAGATCTTTTCAATCCCAACCAGCCCAAGGTCATTGTCAGAAAGAACATGGACGCCATTTGCTTCAGCCGGTCGGTTATTCCTTTCTTCCGTGATTCACCGGCAGATGAATGGATTCTGAAGCACACCTATTACAAGCACATCGGCCTCTATGGCTATCGTGCCTCAACCCTCAGGGAGCTGACCCTCCTTCCCCGGTCACCCCTCGAGAAGGCTGAGAGCCTTGAACAGATGAGATGGATAGAAAACGGCTATTCCATCCGCTGCGCCGTCACCCCCTGGGAGAGTATCGGCATTGACACCCCCGAAGATCTTGACAGGGCAGCAAGGATGCTTAAATAATTCAGGCTACAAAAGCTTTTTGAAATAATCTTCCTCAGTGTCAAGGCTGAGAAACGGGGCCCGGTTTTTAAGATCATTGATTTTCTCAAGCATGGCGCTGGCGAAAATGGCAGTTTCACGCTTTCCTTCATTTACTCCGGATAGCCGGTGCGCCATGGCACGCGTAATCCTGGCTGCCTCGTTCCATAGTCTCATGGTGTGGGCTGAAATAAACATATTGCTGAACTTTTCCCATATATAGTCAATCCCCGTCTCAGAGGGATGAACCATATCCGGGGCATAGTAACGGTAGTCACGAAGTTCATCCATGAATATCTCATAGGCCGGGAAGTAGCCTTCAACTGAAGGATGCGAGAGCAGTTCCTCTGCTGCCAGCAGAAGATGAGCCTTGCTCAGCTGGTTTGCATGAGCACCGTCACTCAGGTGGCGG
>Ga0209200_1002401_pt1 | contig 17438 bp, 16 predicted proteins | sample AD_UKC033_MetaG_FD_184406 | JGI IMG/M metagenome (GOLD analysis project Ga0209200, IMG submission 184406) | Active sludge microbial communities of municipal wastewater-treating anaerobic digesters from USA - AD_UKC033_MetaG (SPAdes) (version 2) | ecosystem: Engineered > Bioreactor > Anaerobic >...
ATCTCCGCGGCGACACCGCCCGTGCCGAAGAGAAGGACGGACCCGAAAACGGGGTCTCTCCTGGCCCCCAGGATGACTTCGTGGCCTTCCTCGTCGATCATTTTCTGAACCGTGACCCCCTCCACGGAAAGATCGGGGTTTTCGGCCTTCACCCGGGCGGCGATCTTTTCGAAGCCACGGATCACGGCCTCGTCGGAATCGACGCCGAGAAGAACGCCGCCGCAGTCGCTCTTGTGGGATATGTCGGGCGAGAGAACCTTCAGGACGACGGGGTAGCCGATCCGCCGGGCCCGCCGAACCGCCTCGTCGGGGTCGCGGGCCTCGAAGGCCTCGACGACGGGAAAACCGCATTCTTTCAGGAGCCGTTTCGAAAGGGCTTCCGACAGGGTGGCCGGCTCCTTTCCGCCGATGATGTCATCGAGCTTTCCGGGATCGACGGAAAACGCCGTGTCCACTTCTTCCGGCGTTTCGTGAAGAAGTTCCAGGTTGCGGCCGTAGTCGCAAAGGGAAAGGAAGGTCTTCACGGCCCGCTCCGGCGTGGCATAGGTGGGGACGCCCTTCTCGTTGAGGAGGGACCACCCTTCCCGGACCGTCTCGTGTCCCATCCAGGAGGCGAGAACGGGCTTGTCGACCTTTTCGGCCCCCCGGGCCACCGCCTCTGCCGATCCCGTGGCGTCCGTCATGGCCTGGGGGGTCAGGATCGCCAGGATCCCGTCGACCTCTTCGTCCCGGGCGACGGTCTCCATGGCCCTTCCGTAAAATTCCGGGGGTGCGTCCCCGAGAAGGTCCACGGGATTCCCGCCGCTCCAGTAGGGGGGGAGAAAGCCGTCGAGCTCCGACAGGGTTTTTTCGGACAATGGGGCCATGACGCCGCCGCCGGAAAGGAGCTGGTCCGTCGCCATGATCCCCGGGCCGCCGGCATTGGTTACCACCGCGAGTTTCCGCCCCCGGGGGATCCTCTCCTTGCCGAGGATCTCGGCGCAGTGGAAGAGGTCGGCGATTTCGTCGACCCGGACGATCCCCGCCCGCTGGAAGGCGGCCTCGAAGACCATGTCCTCGCCGGCCAGGGCGCCGGTGTGGGAGGCGATGGCTTCCGTGGACTCGGAGAACCGGCCGGCCTTGACGGCCACGATCGGCCTGGTCCGGGTGAAGGCGCGGGCGGCGCTGATGAACTTTCGGGCGTTTGTGACACTTTCCATGTAGATGACGATGCTTTGCGTGTGTCCGTGGGATCCGAAGTAATCGATGAGATCCCCGAAATCGACGTCCATCATTTCGCCGGCGGACACGAAAGCGCTGAACCCCAGGTTGTTCAGGTTGGCCCACTCGATGACGGCGGTGCACAGGGCCCCCGACTGGGACAGGAAGGCGATCCGTCCCGGCAGGGCCGGCGATGCGCTGAAACTGGCGTTGATCCGGCCGTGGGGCATGACGATTCCCAGGCAGTTCGGCCCCAGGATCCGGACACCGCGCGGGCGGGCCTTTTCGAGCACCTTTCGGGCCAGTTGGGCCCCTTTTTCGCCCGACTCCCGGAACCCCGCGGAAGCGACGATGATGCCGCCGATTCCCGCCTCCCCGCACTGGTCGACCAGGTCCGGCACCGTGGACGCCGGCGTGGCGATGACAGCCAGATCCGTTTTTTCCGGAAGGTCCGCCACGGTGGGAAAGGCTTTCTTGTCCCAGACTTTCTTTCTTTTCGGATTAACGGGAAACAGGGGGCCTTCGTATCCCCCGTCGATGAGGTTTTTGAAAATCGTGCCGCCCACACTGGACGGGTCCTCATTGGCGCCGATGACGGCGATCCCCCGGGGGGAAAAGATCTTTTCAAGGTTCAGCGTGCTCATGATGTCTCCTTTTCATGCAATTTAAAGGACCGTTGCCAGGGCCCTTCCCTCCCGTAGGCCATCTTTCGCCCCGTCATCAGGGGAATACCCCTGCCGGGGTGGTCCCTTTTCCCTGGAAAAGGTCGGCCTTCCAGGAAAGGTTGGCCCGAACGGGGAGGTGATCTGACGCTTCCCGTGAGTCCCGGCTCCGCCAGGCCGTCACGTTCCTCAAGGCGGAGGGGGGGTGGACCCAGATGCGGTCAAAGGCGAGAAGGGGAAATGCGGCGGGATAGGTCCGCGGCGCCGGGGGGAAACCGAAGAGGGCATGCATTTTGTGGTAGGCACGGCGGGCCAGGAACCACACATTGAAATCCCCCATGAGGATGATGAAGCGGCCGTCCGGCGGGTTCAGCCGTTCCAGAAGGCTTTTCAACTGGAATCTCCGCTCCCGGATGCGCAGGCCCAGGTGGGTTACCAGGACCCGGAGCTGGAGGTTTCGGAACGAAAGGTCCACGTCCAGGACCCCGCGGGGTTCGAAGGGCCGCACCGTGAGGTCGAAGCGCCTCACCCGGAGAACGGGAAACCGCGTGAGAAGAACATTTCCGAAGTGCCAGGGCGCCCTGTACAGGGTCGGGCCCAGAACAGGCTCCATTCCCGTCATTTCCCGGAGATAGCCGGCGGTGAGTTTCTCACCGCTTTCCAGGGAAAACGTCGCCTCCTGCAGGCCGACGACGTCGCAGTTCATCTCCCGGATCACCTCGAGGCTTCTTTTCGGAATCTGCCGGGAATCCCGCCCCGTCCAGCCATGGACGTTATACGTGGCAGCGGCCATGGGACAGGAGACACCGGTGTCTTCGCGTAATGTCTTGGATTCACGAGACATTTTCAACACCCTTGAACAGGTGCCGCTTCAGAAGAAAAAGAAGACCGACGGCAAGGGCGATCACGGCCGCAAGGATCAGAATGTTCCGCAGGCCGGGATGGATGACGAAATCCTTCAGGCTGCTGGCGAAAAGGGTGATGACGAGAATTCCCGGCATCATTCCCAGGAGCGTTCCGATGAGATAATCGATGAAACGGATGTGCGACGCTCCGGCCACCAGGTTGATAACTGAAAACGGCGCCACCGGTATGATTCTCAAGGCGGTCATGGTGAGAATGCCGCGCCGCGCGATTGCCCGGCTCACCCGGCTCACCCTTTCCCCCGCGATCCGCCGGAGCGTGTCCCCGCCCAGGAAGGCGCCGACGAGATACAGCAGGACGGCACTGGAAAGCGTTCCCAGGACGGCGTTGACAAACCCCTGGAGGGGATCGAAGAGCAGCGCCGTGGTGACGATGAGCAGCGTGACGGGAAAGACCAGGAGCCCGCCGGCCATGAAACCGGCGACAACGAAGAGCGGCGCGGCGGGGGAAAGCCGAACGGGCTCCGCCCAGGCTACCATGGCATCGGGGTCGAGAATTTCCCCAAGGGGCGACCAGTGCCAGAGGATGCCGAGCACGACGAGAACGATGAGAACGAGAACGAAACCTTTCAGCTTCCCGTGACCGGACAGCTGATCTTCCCTGCATATATAGCGATCGATATCGGCCATCGGAATCGTTCAGTCCCTGCCCTTCACGATCACCGTCGCCGGACGGTGATGTTCATAATGAAAAACTCAGCTCTTAAAAAGGCAACTATTTAATTTTCTTATATTTCAAAACAGGCAGACCATAAATGGGGTGCATTGTGTATTTGTCACGACAGGGCCGTTCTCGAAAACCGTTTCATGGGCCTTCCCGCCGGTCAGCGGAGGAACGGAAACCCCGGGCGGAACCTGTTTTCATACTTCATTCCCTGTATCTTAGACTTCTCCTCGGAAAAACGTTTGATCCTCCCGCGGCGCTGGACGAAACCACCCCGCACCGGGCGTATCGTGAAATACGGGCTCGGCCTTATTTCGCTTCAGGAAAAGTAGGGTTACGTTAAATGAAGCCGGACACGGCGCCATAGACAATAAAGAAAGGAGGTACAGAACATGTCCGTGGTAAAAGTCATCGAAGTACTGGCCCAGTCGCCAAAAAGCTGGGAGGACGCGGCCCAGATGGCCCTGACGGAGGCATCCAAGACCCTCGACAACATCCAGTCCATCTACATCAAGGATTTCAAGGCCATCGTCAACGATGGCAAGATTTCGGAGTACAGGGTCAACGCCAAGGTGTCCTTCGTCGTGGGTGAACAATAAACGGAAAGGGGCCGGCCACCGTGAGGACGCCTCTTTCATCACCGGGCACACCGTTTCCGATTCCAATCGGAAACGGTGTGCATCTTTAAAGCGGGCTTCCGGGCACGACGGCCCATTCCTTCATGACCGGCATGAGCGCGATTTTCCGAGGCACCAGGCGGCTTTTTCAGGGAAGACAGCTCCCGTTCACTTCTTTCTCTGGCATTGGGGACAGTAGAAGGCCGTCCGCCCCCCGATACGTTCTTTCCTCAGGGCGCCGCCACAGCCCGGGCATTGCCCGTCGCCGTGCCTGTGGGGAATGATGAAGGAGGCGGGCATCCGTCCGGGATCCGCCCGGGATTCGATGGCCTGTTCGAGAACACGGCCCGTCTGGACAAGCAGATTTTTCATGTCCCTCTCACCAAGGTCCCGGCTTGTCGTCCAGGGATGCAGGCCGGCCTGGAAAAGGATCTCATCGGAATAGACATTGCCTATCCCCGCCAGGTACTTCTGATTCATGAGGGCCGGTTTCAGGCGGGCACGGCTCGTCCCGAATTTTTTTCTGAAATAGGCGGGATCCACCTGGAGGGCGTCGGGACCCAGTTCCCTTTCTTCAATGAACGAAGCCGGGTCCTCCGACAGGGTGATTTTGCCGAACTTTCTCTGGTTGTCGAGAGCGAGCTGAAAGCCGTTCGTGAAATGGATGAGAAGCCTGGGATGCCCCGGCCTGCTGTCGTCCCGCTTGAAATACTTGAGAAAGCCGGTCATGCCGAAATGCAGGACGAGCCACCGCCCTTTTCCCGCCTGAATGAAGAGGTACTTCCCGTGACGGCGGGCCGATGAGAAATACCCGCCCCGGAGAGCCTTTTTCACCGCCGAGGCGGACACGTTCTCCAGCAGCTCCCGGCCGGGCACCTCGACTTTTTCGATCTCTTTGTTCAGGGCCGTTGATTCCAGGTATTGTTTGAAAATCTCGACATCGGGAAGCTCGGGCATGATGGGGTTCCCTCCTTCGGGCTTTTTTCAGACACCCCCGATTTCAAGATTGTTCGTGAAGCAGGGTACGCCGGAGGCGTAATAGACAGTTTCACAGACGGCCCTGTGGGTGTCACAGCCCGGGACCTTACCGGAAAGATGGATGTGCCCGTCCGTCTCCGATATGTCCAAGGAGGGAGACCAGCCCCAGGCCTGTTCCGCTCTTTTAATTCACCCTGCTCTTACCCCGGAATCACTTGCGATTTTACCGGACCTCTTCCCTCTTTCACATGGGTCCCATCCTGTATTTCGGCACAACACGTCATGGCACCGCCGGTTTGGTCCGCAGGGCGCCCACGCCAGCCTGGCCGGGGAGTGGCCGGGAAAGGGAGCCCGTACGGAAGAAAGCCGCGGGGCTGAACCGGTGAAAGCCGTGAAACACCGCTACAGGGCAAAGGTACCGGGAATACAGGATGGGACCCATGGATGTCGATCCCTCAATGCGGTAATATCTCACGTGGAAGATCGCCAACGTTTTATCTTGCGGCAAGGAGATACGGAAAAATGATCGATTTTCACAATGAAAACGGGGAGGTTGTCATGGTCCGTGTCCCCCTTGACGATGGAGGGGACAGGGTCGGAACGGTGAAAGAACTCCTGATCGACCAAAAAAACAACACCGTCGAAAAAATAGTCGTTTCCACTTCCCGTATTTCCGGCGAGCAGGCCCACATCACCCTTCCCTACAAACCATTCGGCTTTACAATCTGCGGGCTCATCCATGACGAGATGCCGGAAAACCTGGAAGCGTCTGTCCACCCTTACGAACAGGGAAACGAATGAGGGCAACCTGAACGACTGCGCCACGGCCGGGCACGGGGCCGGGTGGAGCAGACATGATGAAAACAAAGAGAACGGAATGATGGAACATGGAAAATCCAGGACAGATGGACAGGACAATGCCGGGCATCAAGGCCATATACCATGACGGAGAGCTGGTTTATGAGTCTCCCACGGGACTCCTCGTCAAGGACGGCCCTTTCGACCCGGCGGTTCGTGACGAAGGGGACCGGCGAAGAGAATGATCCGCTTTTTGCTTCCAAGTATCATCCCGCCAACGGGTGACAAGGCGAGAGGGGGCCTCCGATAAACGGGGGCCTTTTTCTTTTCCGGGATGGAAGGCGTTCCCGTAGGCCGGCCCCGACCGAAAAAAGAAAGGAGGACATTTTCGATGGCACCATGGATGGACCTGCTCGAAAAAAGCATACTCGGAAACTCCCTCGAAAAGTGGCTCATCGCCCTGGGCATCACCATCGCGGGAACCCTGGCTTTGAACTTGCTCGTGAAGATTCTGAGCCGTGCCTTCTACACCCTGGAACAAAAATGGCCGGGGCATGTCGCCCAGACCCTGAATAGCATGTTCCGGGGGACGAAACGCTACATCCTCTTCATCGTCGCCCTTTACGGGGGGAGCACGGTTCTGTCTCTTCCCGCCGCGCTCAGCGCGACGCTGCGATACATCACCGTCATCTTCGTCGGCATCCAGATCGGAATCTGGGCGAGTTTTCTCGTCACCCGTCTCATAACGGAATACGTCGCCCGCACGACGGACAAGGGCGAGGTACCCTCGGGCACAGGCGTGGCAACGCTGATCGGCCGGATCATCGTCTGGTCATTCGTCGTCCTTCTCATCCTCGACAACCTGGGTTTCAACATCACCACCCTCGTCGCCGGTCTCGGAATCGGCGGTATCGCCGTGGCCATGGCTTCCCAGAGTATCCTCGCCGACCTCTTCGCGTCTCTCTCCATCCTCCTGGACAAGCCCTTCAAGGCGGGGGAATTCATCATCGTGGGCGACATGCTGGGATCCGTCGAAAACATCGGCCTCAAAACGACCCGGATACGAAGCCTGAGCGGCGAACAACTCGTTTTTTCCAATGCGGACCTGCTGTCCAGCCGGATCCGGAATTACAAGAGAATGCAGGAACGCCGCATCGTTTTCACGATCGGCGTCGAATACAGCACGGCTTACGAAAAACTGAAAAAATCCCCGCCATGATCCAGGATATCATCCAATCCGTGAACCGGACCCGCTTCGATCGTTCCCATTTCATGAGCTACGGCAATTTCTCACTGGACGTGGAGACGGTCTATTACGTCCTCTCTCCCGATTACAACGCCTATTGCGACATCCAGCAGGAAATCAACCTGGCCCTGTTCAAGAAGTTCGAAGAGGAAGGAATCGTTTTCGCCTTTCCCACCCAGACCGTATTTCTGGCGAGCGACGCAGGCAAATCACTCCGCTTCAGTCTCCTAGAAAAGGAGGAGGGCACGACGCGATGAAGATCACCGTATCCATGAAGTTCCAGATGCCGTTGCCAATGAAGCCGTGGGCGACAGATATCCCGTCACCCTGCGACGCCGGGGATTAAGGCAACCCTTGAAAATCGTGGCGGCACCGTGGGGGTGCGTGAGCCGCCTTGGACGGCTCAAAACCCGAGATACCGCAGGGCGATGGCAACCAGGAGAAAACCGACAAGAAACCAGAAAAAAAGGTTCAGCGCTCTTTCCGACGTTCTTCTCTCCGCCTTTTTCTCCCCGGCATCGACGAGCTCGACCGTTGTCTCTTCGGGCTCCGGCACCGTCACGGCGGCGATGAGGAGAATGGCCAAAAGACCGGCCAGGAGAAAAGGAAGCCAGAAAACGTGGAAAATAACGGGTTGATTTTTCATCCAATCTACGGAAGGGCATGAAGACTGTAAATAAGGGCCATCACCTATATCCGGTTTCCTCTCCCGACTCTGGATTGCTAAAAACGTAACAGGTTATTACCCGTAATTTAACCGTAGTTTATTGTTCTATGATTTCGACCTCTTTCCTTTAAAATGAAAAGCGATCCCGTCAGGCGAGCTGGACCGGAAAAAAGGTTTTAAGGGAGAGGAAAGAATAAATGATCGTCAAAAGACAATATCTCAAAACAAGGCCTTACTGCAAAGTGGTCTTCGAGATCCCGCCGGAAACGGCGAACCACGCCGGGCACGCCAGTCTCGTCGGGGACTTCAACGGGTGGGATACGGCGGCGACGCCGATGACCAAAAGAAAGGACGGCTCATTCCGCGTCACCCTGGACCTGGAAAAGGGTCGGCCCTACGCGTTTCGCTATCTCATCGCCGGGGTGCGCTGGAAAAACGCCGAAAATGCTGACTGGTATGCGCCAACGCCGTACCTCGACGCGAAGAATTCGGTCATCTTCGTTTGATCTTGTCATCATAACGTTAAGCCGAGGGAAATCATCGCCTCTCTATCCGGCCGGGCCCCCAGGCGGGCACCGTTGGGGATTTTTTGTCCGGCCTCCGGGATGGAGAAATACAGGATCGGACCCATGGACGCCTTAGCAGCCATTCCTTAAGATGAATAACGTGAAAAAAGACCGTCGCAGGCATCCCGATCGCAGGGGAAGACCTTACCGATTGCCGCCCCCGCGAAGGGGGGTAAGGGGTGGGCTGCCAGGACGGCGAAATCCGAAAAAAAGGAAGAACCGGTCCGTTGCTGAAACGATGGATGCCCTGGAAATTTATTTTGAGACGCCTTTCACGATCCTACGGGTTCCCCGATCCCTTTGGTTTTCTCGCCAGGCTCCGCCGGTTCTCCCAGCCTTCGGAATTCCAGGCGCCCGTCGAACTCCTCCGGGCGGCCATGGTCTTTCATGTCCGCGGCTTCATCAACACCAGGGCCATCCAGAACAACCTGGACTGGGTGTGGCCTTTCTGGGTGGAACGGCAATTCAACCCCGGGGATGTCTCCTTCGTTCCCCGGGCCTACTCCCTGACCCACGTCAACCTCACGCAAAGGAACTGGACCGCCGTGGGCCGGCCGGACCTGCCTCTTTACCCCCTTGTCGATCCCCGGGGACTCGTAACCCCCCTCTATGACGGGTGGTCTCTCGACTTCTGGATCGGCGGGAAAGGAGGCCCCTGGCTCCTCCCGTCGCGGGTGTCCCGGGTCGAGCAGAGCCTGGAATTCGCTCCTTCCATGACCGTTCGGACTTGTTGCCGGGAAAAGGGGCTGAAAATCGACTCCCGGCTCCATCTCGACAGGGACGGCGGAAGGCCCGTCGCCCTCGTCCGGGTGACGGGAACGTGCGACCGCCCGTCCTACCTTGCGGTCTCCCTGCGACCCTACAATCCCGAGGGCATCCAGTTCGTCGAGACCATCTCCTACGACGGGGAAACCCGGACATGGTTCGTCAATTCAGAGGTTCCCGTCCGGTTCAGCGAAGCGCCCGAAAAGGTGCTTTTTTCCAATTATGTCATGGGGGACGTCCTGCACCAGGTCTTGGAAAATGAAAAGACTGCGTGTGGATCACCCCGGGTGGAATGCAAGGCTGGAATGGCCACCACCGCCGCCCTCTTCCCCCTTTCGGGAAATGAATCCCGGGAAATCACCCTTCGTATTCCTCTCGAGGGGGACATGAAAGGGCTGCCGCCTCCTGAAGAGTCCGGCCCCCTGTCCTGGGAGTCCGTTCTCGACGGAACGGCGCGGCTTCGCGTGCCCGATGCCCGGATGGGCTTCCTTTACGAGGCGGCGGTGAGAACCCTCGTCCTGCTCTCGGCCGGGGACGTTTTTCCCGGACCCTATACCTACCGCCGGTTCTGGTTCCGGGACGGGTGCCTCATGATCAACGCCCTCCTTTCCGCGGGCTTCCGGGAGCGTTGTTTCCGCCTGTTGAACGGTTTCCCCCGCCGGCAGGACAGGTCGGGTTATTTCAAGTCCCAGGAGGGGGAGTGGGACTCGAACGGACAGGTCCTTTGGGTTTTTGACCGGTATGCCCGGATGACCGGAGATCCCCTGCCCGGGAAATGGGTCGACGGGGCCCTGAAAGGCGCCCGCTGGATCACCGAAAAGAGAACCCCCCGGGACGAGAGCCTCCACGGCGGTCTTCTCCCGGCGGGATTCAGCGCGGAACACCTGGGACCCAATGACTATTACTACTGGGATGATTTCTGGGGCCTCGCCGGTCTTCAGGCCGCCGCCCGGATCGCCCGGCGCTTCCGAACGAAAAAGGAGGAACAGGCTCTCCTCGCGGAGGCGGCGGATCTTGAAAAAAGCCTTTTCAGCAGTATCGACAGAATACCGGAAAGGAGACGGCGGGGCGGCATTCCGGCGTCCCCCTACCGGCGCATGGATTCAGGGGCCGTGGGTTCCCTCGTGGCCGATTATCCCCTGCAGATTCTGCCGCCGGGAAACCGGGCGGTCGCCCGTACCGTCGATTTCCTCATGACCCGCTGCTTTCACGAGGGCGGCTTCTTCCAGGACATGATCCACTCGGGGGTCAATGCCTACCTTACCCTGTCCATTGCCCAGACCCTCCTGAGAAACGATGACCCCCGCTACGCCAACCTCCTGGAGACGGTGGCGGACCTGGCCTCCCCGACCGGTCAATGGCCCGAGGCCATCCACCCCCGGACCCGGGGCGGCTGCATGGGTGACGGACAGCATGGCTGGGCCGCCGCCGAATGGGTCCAGCTCGTCCGCAACCTCTTTGTCCGGGAGGAAGGAGAAAAATTGATTCTCGGCTCGGGCATCCTTCCCTCGTGGATCGGGGCAAAAGAAGAGATCGCTTACGGACCGGCCCCGACACCCTTCGGCAACGTGGACTTCCGGCTCTTCTGGCGTGACGGGCGGCCTGTCGTCCACATCCAGGCCTTGTGGCGCGAAAGCCCGCCGGCCGTCGAGGTGCGCCTTCCAGGCTTTCAGCCGGAGCATCCGGACCGTTTCTCCGGAACCTGCTTCCTGGAAAACCTGCAGGCGCTCGAGGACCACCACGGCGGGAAGGACTGAAAGGTTTTCCATGAAAATATGCATGTTCACAAATACGTATCTTCCCCACGTGGGCGGCGTCGCCCGATCGGTGGAGCGCTTCAGCGCCGATCTCCGGGACCTCGGCCATGACGTCCTGGTGGTGGCTCCCGTTTTTCCCGGCACCGCGAGCGGCGAAAGCGAAGACGGCGTTCTCCGGGTACCGGCCATCCAGAACTTCAACGGCAGCGATTTTTCGGTCCGCATCACCCTGCCCTTCCTTATTTCCACGAGGATCGGGGAATTCCGGCCGGACGTCATCCACAGCCACCACCCCTATCTCCTCGGGGACGCCGCCCTCCACATGGCCAGGCGCCGGGAATGCCCCCTTCTTTTCACCCATCACACCCTTTATGAAAAGTATACCCATTATGTCCCCCTGGATTCGGAAACCCTGAAACGGTTCGTCATCCATCTTTCCTCACGATACGCCAATTTCTGCGACGGCGTCGCGGCCCCCAGCCGCAGCCTGGCCGAACTCATCACGAAGCGGGGCGTCACCGCACCCATCCGGGAAATCCCGACCGGCGTCGAGCTGGAATATTTTCAAAGCGGCCGGGGGGCCCGTTTCCGCAACGTCCATGGAATACCGCCGGGGACCCCGGTGGTGGGACACGTGGGAAGACTGGCGCCGGAGAAAAACCTGGGCTTTCTCGCCCGGGCCGCGGCGGCTTTTCTCAAAGAAAGAGACAGCCTTTTTCTGGTGATCGGCGCCGGTCCCGCCGGCGAGGAAATCCGCCGGGTTTTCGAAAAGGAACACATGGCGAACCGCCTTTTTCTGACGGGTGAAAAGACCGGTCAGGACCTGGCCGACGGCTACGCCGCCATGGACATCTTCGCCTTTGCGTCGAAAACGGAAACCCAGGGAATGGTTCTCGTGGAAGCCATGGCGGCGGGAAAACCGGTCATCGCCCTCGATGCCTCGGGGACCCGGGAAGTCGTGACCGACGGCCGAAATGGCCGCCTCCTGAAGGAGGACACGACGCCGGCGGCATACGCCGGAGCGCTGAAAGATTTTTTCGACGACCCCAAAAAGGCCGTTTCGTGGCGGGAGGAAGCCGTGAATACAGCCCGTGAATTTTCCAGGGAAACGTGTGCCCGGCGGCTTCTGGGGTTTTACGAGGAAACCCTCGCGGCCTACTCTCCTGAACGGGTTGCATCGACTGAATTCATGAACTGGGAAAATCTGCTCCGAGCCCTCAGGGCCGAATGGGATCTCCTGGCGGAAAAAGCGGGTGCCCTGGCGGACAGTTTCGGCAAAAACGCTTCACGGTGACGGACCGGAAGGCCGGGCTGCCATTCAGTGTTCAGACACCGTGGCCAGGAAAAACATGACGACCACCCCGAGGGCGAAAAAGAAGGAAATGTTTTGCCGCCTCCTGCAATCCACCCGTGCCCTGTTTAATCATCCCTTTTAAAACGGCCTTGAGACCGGCGGATCAGCACGCCGGGAAAATCCTACTTTCCCTTGCCGAACTCTTTTTCGGCTTTTTGCCAGGAATCAGACAGGTCCTCATAGGCCTTCGAAAACCCTTTTTTCATGTGGTCCCAGGCATCCCGGGAGCTGGCCTTCATGCTGCCGTACCACTCGGCCAGTTTCGTCCGCTGCCCGTGAAGGGTCCTCAGGCTTTCCCGCGCTTCCCGGCGGGCGGCCTGGTTCATCTGGTCCCACGTGTCGTCCATTTTTCGCTCCAGGCTGTCGATACGCCGGTCCATGCGGTCGAGCGCCTCTTTCGTTCTGGCGATCGCCTCATCCCGCTGCTCGGCCCCGTAGCCTTTCAAGGCCTGGATCAAATCCCTCGTTTCCTTCCCCACGTCTCCTGCCGTCGTTTCGCCTCCCGCCTTTCCGGCGTGAGCTGTCGGAATGACCCCGGCAAGGACGGCAAGCACCGGTAAAATGACTAAAAGATAACGAATCGCTTTCATTTTTAACCTCCATGGGTCCTGCCGCCCCGGCCGCACCATGGAAAAGCGGACACGAGACGGCGATATCGAGAAAAGGGTTTCACTTAAACCGCGACATGGCCGAATTGAAGGCCTCGCCCAGGGTTTCCCAGGATTTCTCTATCCCGGCCTGGAAGTCTTTCCAGGCATCGTCGCTGGCCGACTGCATGTCCTTGATCCTGGAAGACGCCTCGTCGCGATATTTCTTAATGCGACCGATCTCGTTGTTTATTTCCTCTTTCATATCGGCGCCGGCCCCTTCCGCCCGAGCCTCGAGCCGGGCGATCGAGGCATTCCATTCGTCCAGTTTCGCCTTCATTTTTTCCACATAGGCTTCACGGTTTATCATTTTAAACCTCCTTTCATCCATCGCAATCAAATCATCCGGGCCACGGCGGACCCTCGAAAGTCCCGTTGATGATCCGCCGCACCTTTATGCTGTCACCGATGACATAAATCTCCGGAAAATTCCCTTTAACCTTTTGGCAGGCTCGTTTACCCGCTTCAAATGGAGCAGGGATGCATGAAACGCTTATATTTTCTTTTGCCCCTTCGGGAAAGGCAATACATGGAAGGATGTATTCGGCAGCCGGAGTAAAGGGAAATATGCTGAAAAACAAACACCGTCGATTGAGACCCTTGTCTTTTTTCTGAAGATATCAGCGAAATTTTTACAGAGAAAAAGGAAGCCGTAAATGAGGGGAATCCCGTATCCACGGGACTTTCAAAAGGTATGCTCCTCCTGATTCTTCTCCCTTTCGAAGATTTCGTTTATCGCATCGTCGACATGGTTCGCCGAGGTTTGAAGGACCCGGATGCCGGCACCGGAGAAAACATATCCCGGCCCCTTGTGTTTCATCTCCGACTTCAGCGCGACCCAGTCCACCTTCCGATCCGCCAGCCATTCCGCCACGAGAATGCCCTTCGATTTTTCGGCCTCCCCGTGGGGATTGGCGACAATTTCCTTTTTTTCCACGCCATGGTCCGCCATGCGTACAAAAAGCATGGCAAAAAAAGGCGCCTCTCCAAAATGAACGCTTATTTTTCCCGTCCGGTCGGCCAGGGGGACGGCGATTCTCAGATGATCGCGGGCCTGGGGCTCGTAGTGAATCATCACCCGCTCCACCCGGGGGATGCGGCTCCGGATACGGGACTCTATTTCATGGCTGATCCTGTGGGCTTTTTCCAGGTCATCGGTCCGTACGACAACGCTTCCCTGGAGAAAGCGAAACCGCCCGGCGCTGCGGCCCACGAGAGATTTCACCTCGACGACGGAAGGATGGCTTTTCATAATGTCACGAACCTCTTCCAGGGCATCGTAATCGATGGAGGCGTCCAGCAGGACCCGCATGCCGTCCGAGAGCAGTTCCCAACCCGCGCGGCCGACGAAAACGAGAACCAGGGCCGCCCCCATCTGGTCTATGGAGATCCCGAAAATGTCGAATTGCACACCGCCGTAGCCCAGGGCCACGGACACGAGGACCACCAGGGAAGACAGGGCGTCCGTCTGCCGATGGCGGGCCTCCGCCTTCAGGGTGGGTGATTCGGTGCGGCGGCTCACCCTCAGGGCCCAGCAGCCGAAGAGGTACACGGCCCCCGTCGCCGCCAGAAGCCAGAAGATGAGAGACATCGAAATGTCTGGCGGTCCTGGCTCCGCGATGAAGACGCGGCGGGCGATTTCATATCCCGCCAGAAAGATGAAGAAGGCGAGAAGCACCGAGAGGATGTTCTCTATTTTGTAGAGCCCCAGGGGAAAGGCCCGGGTCTTCCGTACGGACAGCCTGAGGCCGCCGTAAAGAACCAGGGAAGCGACGGCATCCGTTCCCGAGTCGATGGCGCTGGCCGTAACGGCGAGACTGCCCGACTGAACGGCCAGGACCCCCTTGACCGCCGCGAGGAGAAGATTGAGAACCAGGCCGGCCATGGCGACGCCCTGGATGGTTCTCGTTTCGTCCGTCACGGACGCTGAATCGGCGTTTCCTTCATTATTTTCCTTCAGAAGCACACCCCTTTCCGGCCTCCGGGAGGATTTTCCATGGAAAGCAAACCCCCAAGCGGCCAGCACGAAGCCCTTTGCGAGAACAGCAACGGATTCATGGTAACAACGGAAAATGAAAAAGTAAACACAGGAGCTCCCCGGGCAGCCGCAGGTAACCGGCAAAAGGGGGGCGAAAGCAAAGCCGGGACAGATGACAATACAGGCTTTCCCCCATTGCCTGCCCGCCGAGGTCCCTGTAAGATTTAACCCGTTGGTTTGCAGTTTTCGCACTGTGACATTCCAGGCATGAACACAGGACAGGAGAAAATCATGACCCAGAAACAGCGAGAAGAGACGCGCTTTTCCCGGTCCCATTACGACGCCTTCATTTTCGACATGGACGGTGTTTTGACCCGAACGGCCAGGGTGCATGCCGCCGCGTGGAAAGAGCTTTTCGACGAATACCGGGAGCGCACCGCAGGCACCTGGAAGCCTTTCGACCCGGACGAAGACTACCGCCGTTACGTGGACGGAAAACCCCGGTATGACGGCATCCGGAGTTTCCTGGCTTCCCGGGGAATCGAGCTTCCTTTCGGCACCCCCGAAGACGGTCCGGAAAAGGAAACGATCTGCGGTCTCGGAAACCGGAAAAACGCCTTCTTTCGAGAACACCTGGGAAAGCAGGGTGTCGAGACATACGGACCGGCCGTCGACCTGGTCAGAAAACTCAGGACCGCCGGCTTCGGGACGGCGGTCATCTCGGCGAGCAGGAACTGCGAACTGGTCCTCCGGGAGGCCGGTCTTCTGGATCTCTTCGATGTCCGGGTGGACGGCGTGGAATCGGAAAAGCACGGCCTCAAGGGGAAACCGGATCCCGATATCTTTCTTGAAGCGGCCCGCCGTCTCGGAACCGACCCCGGCCGTTCCGTCGTCGTGGAAGACGCCCTCGCCGGTATCGAGGCGGGCAGAAAGGGGCGTTTCGGACGGGTCATCGCCGTGGACCGGACCGGCCACCCGGAAAGCCTTCGCGACGCCGGGGCCGACCTGGTGGTGGCCGACCTTTCCGAAATCGCCCTTGCGGAAAAAGAGGGAAAAGCGCTTCCTTCCGCCCTGGAATCCCTTGGCGACATCGAGAAAGCCGTGAGCGGGAAAGAAACTGTCGTTTTCCTGGACTATGACGGCACGCTGACGCCCATCGTCGACTCCCCCGACCTGGCCGTCCTGTCGCCGGACATGCGCCGCAAGGTGAAAAACCTTGCCGACGTTTGTACCGTGGGGGTGATCAGCGGCCGTGACCTGCAGGATGTCCGTAACATGGTCGGTATCGACGGCATCGTCTACGCCGGGAGCCACGGTTTCGACATCGCCGGTCCCGAGGGCCGGCGAACGGAACTCCAGCAGGGGAAAGACTTTCTTCCCGCCCTGGATGAGGCGGAAAAACAACTCCGTGAAACCCTGCAACCCGTCGAAGGCAGCCTGGTGGAACGGAAGAAATTTTCCATCGCCGTTCACTTCCGGAAAGTGAGGCAGGAAGAAGTCCCGCAAGTGGAACAGGGGGTGGACCGGGTCCTGGAACGGTCGTCGGGTCTCCGCAAGTCCTTCGGCAAGAAGGTGTTCGAGATCCAGCCTGAAATCGACTGGGACAAGGGCAAGGCCCTGTTCTGGGTCCTCGACGCCCTGGACCTCGACGGACCGGACGTGCTTCCCTTTTATATCGGCGACGACACCACCGATGAAGACGCCTTCAGGGCCATCGAGAATCGGGGAATCGGCATCGTCGTCATGAACAGGCCGCGTCCCACCCGGGCCCGGTATGTGCTGAGAGACCCCGACGCCGTCGGGCGCTTTCTCGAGTCGCTCGAAAGGGTGATCCGTCGATGACCCGTCCCGCGGCTCTCCATACGATGCCGGCGGCGGACTTTTTTCCCGGACCGTTCTTTTCGTGAGGAGGTTGGACCATGGATTCCTGGACACTTGTCTATAATGAGTTTGAACCGGAACAGGAGGCCCTGCGGGAGGCCCTGTGCACCCTGGGAAACGGCTATTTCGCCACCCGGGGGGCAAGCGCCCAGGCGGATGCCGACGGCACCCACTACCCGGGCACGTATCTTGCCGGGGGCTACAACCGCCTGAAGACGGAAATCGCCGGCCGGGTCATCGAAAACGAGGATCTCGTCAACCTTCCCAACTGGCTCGTCCTGAAATTACGCGTCGACGACGGGCCCTGGTTCGCGGTGAAAGACGCGGAGATCCTGAAATATAGGCAGGAGCTCAGGATGAAGGAGGGCCTGCTCGCCCGGGAAATCCGTTTCAGGGACGAGAAGGGACGGGTGACGGTCCTCCGGGAACGACGGCTCGTGCACATGGGCAGCCCGCATCTCGCCGGCCTCGAGACGACCGTGACGGCGGACAACTGGTCCGGCCGGGTGGAATTCGAGTCCGGTCTCGACGGCCGGGTCATCAACGACGGCGTGGCCCGATACCGGGAGCTGAACAGCCGCCACCTCGAAACCCTCGAGGCCGACGAAATCGATCACGACACCATTTTTTTGAAGGTGCAGACAAACCAGTCGGAACTCCGCATCGCCCAGGCGGCCCGGACCGCGGTTTTCAAAAACGGGGAATCTCTTCGTCTCGACCGTCTCCTGGTCCAGG
>Ga0209200_1002411_pt1 | contig 17403 bp, 18 predicted proteins | sample AD_UKC033_MetaG_FD_184406 | JGI IMG/M metagenome (GOLD analysis project Ga0209200, IMG submission 184406) | Active sludge microbial communities of municipal wastewater-treating anaerobic digesters from USA - AD_UKC033_MetaG (SPAdes) (version 2) | ecosystem: Engineered > Bioreactor > Anaerobic >...
GCCAATCAAAATCATCGTAATCAAGAGAACTCTCTTCATATTTCCTCCAATCAATCGCAGCATCTGCCGCCCCCAAAGTCCCTTTCGAAAATCGAAACGAGGTCTACAACCACGGGTAACTCAACAACTATAGGAGTCTCTCCTTCCAAGAAAGACAGATACTCTCCAACTGGCCTTTCAGCTACAATCAGAACATCTAGATACTGCACCAATCTTTGAGCAAATTCCTGCTTCAGTGGATCATCTCCCGATCCTTCAACATCTATATCGATTACCATCACTAATCCATTTGAAGACTTCACTGAGGAAGCAAGCTCTTCAATTCTCTCTATGTCTGCTCTCGACTCTGGCAAAGAACTCCCGGCAATTATCACAAGTGTGCGGTAAGGTGTCCCTGAAACATAAAATGGATGGAAAGATTCTCCTGAAAGCTCTTCTTCAATCCTGAATCCGGCGCCTTCACACAGATCTTCGATACTTGCACCCGGTGAATAATCACGTGCAACTTGAAGACTATCACAGAAATAGTTTATGTTTTGAAGCTCTATGCTCTCACCCCAAACTGTAAAAAGCACTGGATCTTCAATTACGGGGAGCGGTTCGATAGACAGCGAGCAAAGAACTGAACTCGCAATAAGAATCAAAAAGATCGTAGCAATTTTCAAAAGTGACATCCCCAAGCAATAAACTCTGTAGATACTAAAAAAATCAACATAAGTAAGGTTCGAGAACTTTCTATATTCATTATAGCAAAGGGTCCCAAGAATATGCCTCCTTCCTTCAATCGATACACAAGTGTTAAATAGGAGGAAAAAGCTCCAGTTAGCTTCGGAAAGACTCAAACCCTTTCAGGGATTCGAAAATCAATCCAGGAAGAGTAGGTTTTATCTTTCGAATATGCAACGCATTGAGAATTAGCTGATTTGAGCACACTTGCACTCACTGGATGTTTTTCGCGGATCACTCCATCTATAGCTTTAAAAAAGGGCGGAATAATATCCGCCCTTACAAATAAACGATCAGTATCTATCTTGCAGTTGTATCTCCATAACCAACAGCTTCGAGCCACCACGTCGGATAACCCACAGTCTTACCATCAACATACCCATCGTTCAGGGTGTAAATTAGCTCATCGGCCAGCTTCCACCATCTATCGACAACTCTGTTTGCTAGCCCGTTGCTGTAATTAGTAATGAAATCGATAGCCGCTTCGGGATTCTCTGCATAGAGATCCAGCGCAACCTTTTCGATCAGCGGCTGATTTGCGAGGAACTCAGTCTCAAACTTCGTGTATTCCTCTTTGATTATCTCTATTGCGACATTATATCTCAGATCGGCTAGGTTTGACACGTGGTTGAATGCCCACCAAGCAGAGCTTCTGTCGAAGAAATCCCTTGCTCCTTGACTGAACGACTCGGGAACACTGGTCGCACCTGCGTAGAATGGAATATAAACTGTCGAGTGAGGTGCATCCTCTCCGAACCACACAACTCCACCGATCGCATCTGGCATCCAGTTTCTTGCCTGCCCAACTATGACATATGAGCATCTGAACATAGATATAGCTCTCTCCCAACCGTCATAGTTTATGCCTTCCGGTCTAGCACTGGCAGGGGTAGCATACCTATTGGGATTACCAAAAGGACCTGCGGCAAGGCCAACAGTGAGATCGAATTCGGTTCCTTCATAATGGTCACGCTTAATCATCATAAGATCCTGCGCAGACACTTTCTTATCTGGCTTGACAGACAACGGATATCTTTCTGCCCATGGATCGAGCTCTAGAGACGGGGCAAGAAGGTCCAGAACCCTCCATTCACGTCTCGTGTTATAAAAGGCATTCTTTGGCCCGTAAGCTGCATAGAAAAGGAATGGTTCCTGTCCGTCCCACAGCTCGAGTTCCAGTGCCGTTGAGTATACATTGGGTGATGCCATGAAATAATCTGTGTTCTCAAGATCGATTTCGCCAATTCTAGATCTATTTGCATGGACAAGGACGTGGTCATCGGGAATTCTCTGCGCAACCCATACTGCTCCGGGTTCTTCGCTTCCAGGAGACCAGAAAGGACCGGGGCCACAGATCTCAAACAACCAGGCTTCGTCTCCATCAATTACTGTAAGCCCCTCGCCGCCGTCACCATAACCATATTTCTCAGCAAGTTCACCCATTATCTGAATGACTTCTCTGGCTGTCTTTCCTCTCTGCAAACCCAGCACCTGGAGCTGCTCGATTGTCATCCAACCCTGGGAGTTTCTGAGCGCTCTTTCTCCACTCCAGGTTGTTTCTCCGATAATTACCTGATGTTCGTTCATAAACGGGTAGCCGGTGTGGAAGTAGGTGTAAGTTTCGGGAACCTGTGGAATCTCTCCAACATACTGAACCGTTCTACCTGGAATACCCGCCTGGCACAAACCCTTGTAGATACTTACCGTCTCGCCTTCTTCATGTACTCCACCGGGAATCACCTGTAACCTGGCATCGTAACTGCCGTCGCAAGTATGTGTCACCATAGTAGAACCATCGACAGATGCGTCTTTTCCGACAAGTATCGAAGTACATGCCATTGCTGTTACTCCATAACCGACAATGAGGACTAGCATAACAATAAGTGCACGTCTCATTTCTTTCACTCCCCTTTCAAAGTAATGGACCGGCATCAACCGGCCCAAAGTCAATTACTTAGTCTATCTTAGTTAACAAGACCTCTGAAAGATCATACCAGAGTTCTTCTGCTTCTCTCATCTTTCTCGCCGTGTAGGATGAGAGGAGTCTAAGAACAAGCTCGGGATTATCTTCGTAAAGGGTCATTGCCATTTCATCAAGATCCTTCTGTTCTTCGAACATCTCCGTTTGGAAAGGTACTCTTACTTCCTCTATCAAAGGCATAAGAGCCCCAAGCCTCTGATTAGAGATCTTATCGACAAGATCAAAGGCCCAATAAGAGCAGCTCCTGTCAAGCTCATCCCTGTTTAAGGTCACCCAAGACTCCGGGAGCGTATTGGGAAGAGTCCCTACATAAACGGGAATCCAGGCTCCCTTTCTCGGGTTGTCAAGTCCGAACCAGAGAAGTCCGCCTATCTTGTCGGGCATCCAGTCCCTTGCCTGCGAAACAAAATAGTACGAACAACCGTTCTTTGCTATTGTTCTTGTGTAAGGAATGCCAAGAAGATTTCTCATAGGAGTGTTGGGCTCAGAACTTGCCAGCGGACTCTTAACCATCTCGCCTCCACTTTCATAGTACCATGCCTCGTTATCGCCCATGTCGTAAGGTGTACCTTCGGAAACGTCCCTATAAAGCTCAATTATGTCGTACACGGATACCTTCTCATCCGGCTTAACTGAGAATGGATATTCCCATGTGTTGTCCAACGACCAGTTCCCCGAAGGATTGAGAACAGAGAAGACTCTCCAGAGTCTGTCGCTCTTCTTCCCCTCAATGTCTCCAAATATGTACTTCCAGACAAAGGGTTCTCCACTGGCCGGATCATACAGGCCAAGATCCGTTGCCACCTGAACATAGTCTTCACTGATCATGAAGTCCCCTGCAGATACGTTCGGGGGCCTGTTTGTCTCAAGATCGATCTCACCAATCATGCTGTAATTCACGACGGTAGTAATATGATCGTCGGGCACGCGCTGGGCAGCCCAAACAGCGCCAGGTCCCATACCTGGTTCCCATAGGGGACCGGTCCCGTAAACTTCGAAGACCCAAACTTCGTTCGGATCGGAAATTGTAATGCATTCGCCTAACCAGCACGATTCTCGGTAACCATACTCTTCTGCAAGAGCGCCTATAAGTTTTATAGCGTCTCTGGCGTTAGTTGTTCTCTGTAGAGCGAAGATCTCCAGCTGTTCGATTGTCATTATCGCCTTATCGCTGTTGGCAGTCTCTCTGGCTCCACCAAGTGTCGTCTCTCCTATTATCAGCTGGTGTTCATTTGCCATAGGATAAGCAACGTTGAAGTACTGGTAGGTATGTGCTACCTGTGGAATCTCTCCAAGCTTCACCAGATCCATTCGATCGGCGTAGACTATCCACTCATAAACTGGGGCCATAGCTCCCTCTTCGTGATCCATAGCCGGTACGACAACCAGTCTGGAGTCATAACGACCATCACATGTATGAGATGTGATAACGGAACCATCTACAGTGGCTTGCTTCGCTGCTAAGATATCCGTACATGCTACAGCACTCACATAGAACAGTGAGACTATCAGTATTGCAGTCAATAACAGTTTCTTCACCCTCACTCCCCTCCTTTGTGATTATCAATCACAAATGTTCTTGGTTACTCGTAATAAATGTCCTGTGTTCTAGCTTTTGAAGGATCATGGAAATAATAGCCTGTTCCATTGCTTACTACCTCGTCATACCTTGGAACTCCTTCGATCACAACCTCCTTTCCAGGATTGAAATCACCCCATAGTTCAATAACCATAAGAGTTGAAGAACAGTGTCTGCCAACCCTTACGTCGATCGGCCAACCATTTTCGTCAATTTTCTCGTAGAGCAAACCGAACTTACCTGCCGTCATAACGAATTCATCCTTACCCGTTAAGAGAAGAGCCTCATCGGTGATTCCCCTGACTCTGTCAAGAAAAGGTTCCGGCGTTTCAAACAACAGAGATATGGCGTCGGAATGGTCACCGACCTCTCTGTGAGAAAGTCCGTGCAGGCTAGGAGGTGAGAACTCCATACCAATTCTGAATTCAGTTGAGGTAAGTATCATTGAAGCCAGTCCGGCAATATCGGCCGCCTTTTGATGGGCAACTATAGTGCTTATAACAGGGTACTCCAGCTCGGCTTCGTGTAAATCGATAAATATGTCTACATTCTCTTCTCTTATCAAGTTCATAAAGGCGTAGTTTGTCTGTTCGGTGATCATCCCATTTTCTCTTCCGGGCCACGTTCTGTTGAAATTACGAATATCCATATAAGCCAGGAGTTGACCACTAGGATAGTGAACATACGCTTCGGGATCCGGCCATGAGTCAAGCGGGTTGGACCATCGATCTCCCATCCTGAACTTGCTCTCTCCCCATGGAGTCTCTATTGTGTAGTACATAGGATATGCATCCCCAGGTCTGGTAACCCTTGAAGCGCTCTGATTAGCTGTAATAACAACTATGAGTCTCCCCTTGGTAAGTTTCGCGTTTTCGACGAAGATCTTGGCAGCCAGATTCGTTGCGGGTTCTTCGGGATGCGACCTGCCTATCAACATAGCCGTCCCACCCGGTACACCGCTGTCAATTATGTAGATGTTCGTATCGTTTATCGTTCCTTTCAACGGAGCGAAGTAGTCACCTAACGTTTTGACTTCAGTGACTCCCGATCCAACAACGACGGGTTCCTTGAAATTCCTGTGATTGTAGAACTCTACACCGGAGATAATTAGGGCAATTCCAACTAAAACACATGATACTATTTTGACTATCGCCAGATTTCTGTCAGTCATCGCAGCACCCCCTACTTGATTCTCAAAAGTCGCAGGATGAACGGCATGAGCATGACAGAAAACAGGATTGCTTCTTGGAAATTCTTCGTCTTCACCAAGCTTCTAGCTATAACAAAGATGATAAAAGCCGTTATCAAGTAGTAGCAGACACTGATTATCGTGTACAAAATAGCCATCAAAAACACTTCCTTTCACTCATGACATCACCCGCCAACTAAAAAGGAGAGTTCATTACTGAAAATCAGGAACAAAGTAGCAATTAGAAGAATGAACCCCATCGGTATGAGCGAAGTCTTCAAGAAATCCCTGTAATAATGGCCTTTGAACTTCAGTTCCATCACTGTCGCTCTTCCAACAACCGCCGTGGGAGGAAGGATATCTCCCACAGGCCACATAACAGCCATTGCAGAGAGTGCAATTATGGCATCCATTCCCTTCATGTTGAAAAGAAGAATTAAGGGCACTCCTAGAAGCGGTGCAACCGCGTATTGGAGTAATCCCTCTGACACTGGAAGAATAAGCCACAGCGCTGCAAATAAAACCCACATGGGCAACGTTACTACCGCAAGAGAGATCAATCCCCTTGCGCCGCTCAAAGCCATAATCTGAATCAGGATACCTACAACGATCATGATGCCTACAAGAGGGATCAATGTATTGATGGTATCCGATGCGATTCTAAGGATCTCTAGCTTCTTTGGGCTAAGTATAATTGCAAATATTGATGCGACAACGAACATGAACGGAAGTCCCAGAGTGGGGATTGAGTGGGGCCAAATCCTTCCGGCCATTATCAGGAAAATGAGAACAACAAATGGCATTCCTACCCTTATCCAGTTCATCTTAGCAGGTGGTTCAGGAAGCTCTTTCAGAGCTTCATCAAGCTCTACTTTCTTACCCTTTCCCCCAAGGAAGAACATTGCAAATAGAGAACCGGCTAGCGACAATACCAGCAGTGGGATGAAGAAACCCACGTAAGGCATGTTAGATCCGGCCGCAGCCATCATTGCCCAGAGGTTTACTGGCGGTGCAGCGGCACTCATCGCAGCGCAAACAAAGATTATCGCCGCCACCCGCTTCTCAGATATTCCCATATAGGTGAGGACCGTTCCCACCAGTGTACCAACCGTGAGAACTGTGGTGGCACCCGATCCAGTAAGGGCCCCAGGAATCAACAACAGCAAAGTAAGAAAGAAAAGACACAGTACTCTGCTCTTGTGAAAGGCCGTGACAATACCTCTTACAAGAAAAGCGACTCCACCGGACTCTTTAATCAGGTTCATGAAAAACGTTGCGGTAATAAAGATCAGACAGACATCAAGATAAGTGAAGGAGCCTTCCACAAGATGACGTACCGGAATCGCTCCACCCGAGTGGACAATAGCGGCTGCAAGCGCGGCAACAAGCATCGACAGTTCGACACTTAGCTTAAGTGCCTTTGCAACTCCAAACGATACTGCTATAACGAAAAGTATCAGACCAGCATGGAAGTACACCAGGACACTCCCCCTTTAGAATCGACCTAAAGGTCGACAGATAAGAAGATCATTGTTATGCTCTACTCTTGGAATAGTTTTTTGAGAGCCGGCCCGATTTCCAAGGATTCTTTCACCTTTACAAGAGGAATTCCAGTCTCATTCGAAAAGTTTGTGAAGAATCCATCTGAATCGCTGTCTTCTATTACGAGAATCAAATCAGATTTAGGCATCACTGTGTTTATTGACTTCTCGTCAGTAGAATCTACACGGCGCGCCATTCCCTCAATGTGTGCACCGATAATCGTCATTCCGAGTTCTTTAGCCTTGGAAATAAGAGCTTCAACCCTTTTCACCTCGAAATTCATATCAATACCGGCAGCTCCCATTCCTTTGAGACTCGTTCCTGTGGTTATGACCAATGTCTTTGGAGCATTTTCTCCTGCCGCCATCTCGGCAAGCTGTTCGGCAGTCAAGAGATCTTCCTGAACACAGGCAATTTGATTTCTGACACAGACCAGTCTGAACATCAAAGCACCCGGGCTCTGACCCAGAGTAGTGACAACCATTGGAGGCTGGACAACAGGCATCTCAATCTCTTCCGAGAAGAGCATGGTGCAAGGAACAGCTAGAATGAGCAGTAAAAGAAATCCCAAAGCTATCTTTCTCATAAAACACCCTCCTTTATTAACCAATAAACAGGCTTATAGACCCATTTTCAATTGTCTACAGTAAATAATGCTGATGATAACTTAGTTCAAATGCTTCTCTTGCAGACTGCCGAAGGAATAAGATATAAATTGTGAAATAAGTACGTAATCCTTATTGTTTACAAATTCATTCTACCATCTACTATGTTTCTGACAAACTATTGTCTGCCGACATGGTACCCGATAGGATCCAACTATTGGCAATTATCAACTCATAGTTGATTGAGATGCGATTGATTGAGTGCCCCTATTCATCAATTAATTCTTTGCTTTCATTTCCTTTCGATTCAGTTAACTTCATTGGCTTTCATCAAGTCTTCTTCTCCACATTCTTTGTCTATGCGTGTTACGATGGAGACTGCAAATCTCTCTCGGCAGGCATTTGATAAAAAGATGGAAGACCTAAGAAGGTTATGAATATATGTCCCTGAAGCCAAACGGGTAGAAGGACCTCAGAAACACCAAAAGATACTACGACTCTAAGAAGAAATATGTTGAGGTCAGATTTTGAAAAAGAAGAACGAACTTGGACAACTCAAGCTTACATGATTATCTAAGGGCACATGTGTTCATATTCACGTTCTGGACTATTATTAGGCCTGTTGAGTACATTATCATGAAGAGAAGAAAATAGACGCCAAGTGGAATCAATACTCTTAGAAAACGGTTCGACGTTCTTCCGTTTAGTTTTACGATAAGGGTGTTCACTGCGAGTATGATTACTACAACAACTATATACTCCATACCAAAAAGAAAGAACGGCAAGTCGTTGATCTGATTTACGCTGAAATAAGCTTGGCCAACGTTTTCCCAGAACGGCCAGGGAGTGAAGATAAGGTGACTAACAAGATATATAGCCCACGTGCCTAGGACAACGGGGAGGCTTTTTGAAGTTTTCAGATGGTATTTCGAAAACAGATACGCTCCCATCACCACCCCTGAAAGATGAACTAAATCATACATCACTTGAAGCAAGTACACGTGGTCGGAGAGGTTTAGCGTCGAGAGCGCCGCAACAAAAGAAATTCCCATGGTAGCCATCGCTCCCTGTTTAGCCCACTCAAGGTCAAAAAGCAAACCCAGCCAACCGATCAAGAAGACGAGATAACAAAGATATATCAAGTTGTGAAGATTGTTCGTAGACAAGTAAGTGATCTCATTATCTGGGGAGAGCGAATACTGCATGTCGGTAATGTCAAGATCGAAGTGCTGACTAGGACCGCTGTAGCCACAGTCGCGCCACTCGTACAGCCATCCATCCCAGGTGAGGTAGAAGAACATGATTAAGATCCACAATACCATGAAGAAGATTCCCAGCCTTCTCTCGAATAAATCCTTGTTAAGCCTCATATAAGTCTCCCATCTACGTAACTGAAGATAATCCCGATTTTATCATGCTACTATCCTTATTAGCTTTCGCTCCGGGGGTGATGTTTTGTCTCTCGTCTGGATAGATGTGGACAATTTGAATATTAGACCCCTGCTTCTTCTTGAAAAGCACAACGTTAGTCATCTTGTAAGAGAGTTCAAAGGCGTCGGTAGACTGCCATTTGCCGCTACTGATAGAGGAGCCTCATTGGTGTGTGCAGTTCAGCCAATGAGGAGTTTAAGACGCCTAAAATAAAAAGCATGCGAGAAAGAAGTCGGAATCTCTTCGTTGTCAATGGCCTAATCAAGGACATTCTCTTCGAAGACGCATTCGGTGATGTTCTCATTTCCGGTCATGTCTTTGGGGATTTCGTTAACGAGTTTAGCGAAATGCTCAGAGTTGTCGAGAACGACGGCACTATGCTTCTCTTTCCAACGAAATGTAACTCTGCTAACAATATACACAGGTCTCTTACGGGAAAGGGATTTGAACGCATAAGGTTTGAACAACCGGGAGCCGGCTTTGTTAGGTGAGATCTACCTAAAGCGAACAAAGCATCAATCTAGATGCTTGTCTTTCATAAACTCCCATATCAACTCACTTGCCTTGATGTTCGCCTGTGAAGAGCTGCTGAGAGCATCTATTCCCTTCTCTCTTCCAGGCCAGGTATGATCTCCATCGGTTATCGCGTAGAAATGAACTAGACTTCTCTCGTCTTCTCCAGTGTATTCTCTGAGTAAAACCAAACCGTTCTCGAGTGATTTCTCGCTCATATTGACTGCGCCCATTTTCTCCGCCCAAAGTTTCACAGACTCCTCTATCGAGGGAAAATAGATACCATTTGCTTCAGAACTACTGGAAAAACCGCCATCAAAAGGAATAATAGGATCTTTCATACCGTGAAACACTATGAGCGGAATGGCGGTATCTGGAGGTTCTATCATTACAACGCTGTCCTCACTGGCTCCGCCGGCTGGAGAAGATGAAACAATCGCACAGGCAGCGAAGAGATCGGGGTAACTTGACATGAGCCTGTATACGAGCATCCCTCCGTTGGAAAGTCCAATGAGATAGACTCTCTTTTCGTCAATGGGATAAACACTTTCTAATCTTCCAAGGAGCTCCGCTATGTATGAGACATCATCGACATCATTTTCCATTGCGTAACCACAACAGAAACCTGAATTCCAGCTCAAAAGAACGCTGTTCAATGTTCCGGTTCCCTCGGGATACACGGTAATAAACCCTTCTCTGTCTCCCACTTCAGTCATTCCGTACGTATTCTTTGTGTAGTTACTGTTGCCAAAAAGACCGTGAAATACCAGCACTACAGGTAGCTTATCATCTTGAATCATCGGAGGCAGGTGAACAATACTCTGTCTTATTCTGCCATCGTGTTCAATCGTCACGATCTCATCTATTCCTTTCTTTGTTCCATTGATGAAATAGAAACTCATAGCCAGAAGAGTCCCGATCACCACCATCGTCTTGAGCAATTAGAATTCCTCCATTCGAAGCCGCTTGTCTCAGCATTCCACACAATCTATATTATCATCATTCGCTCAAACTAAACTGACCTTCGAACTTTATCTAGATAGTCAAATACGTTGTCTGAATGAACCCTGGTCTTAACTCTAACTGAAGCGCAACTGGAATTAGCGAGAATCATTTTTGCATAATTTAGTGATCGGATCTCCATGGCGCGGAAAATTATTTCTGAAGCTGTACTTGGTTTGTCAGTAGAAAGATTCCTTAGATTCAGAATTACAATATCACCTTCTGAAAGGAACGAAACAGGAATTTGGCTTAGATAAGTCGTAGTAACATAAACATCATTGTAAGGAGCGAAAAGTCCCGGGATGGAAATACAGGCGGCTGCAACTTCTCTCATATCATCGCGGATGAGCTCAACCTTCCTAGTTTCAAGATTGAACACTTCAGCACTAAGCTCTGTCTCCCCCGCAATTCCATCGAGATAAGAATCCCTTGCGGCTATCCCGTAGATATGGTTACTCTTGGACCAAATGCAGCAGTGGCGAATTCGTTCTAATTTGCCGCTCACTATCTTTTTTGAAGAAAGTGCGCCACTATCCATCACTTCCAACGTGACGAAAAACTCATCCACAAACTTTGAAAGCCTATACAAGGCTTCCTTCTTGCCCATTGCTCTCTCAACCGCTACATAATAGCCCGCCAGTCCGTTCAAAACCATTCTGCTTTCGCTCTCGAAATCTCCAAGGTACTCGATAGAGGCAAGTCCCTGAAAACCATAACCACCAAAATGTATCTTCACTGGCTTGCTCCAATTAGATCGAACTTCAATGTTTCTTCATAAGATTCATTCATGAGTTCAATACATGATGAGAAGTCAAGCAAACCAATATTCCTTTTGTTCAATGGTGAAATGACAACATCGGCAAGAGCCAGTTCCTTCCTTTGAAACTCTTCGACTTTGTACACATCGATTATTTCCAGTATCGAATTTGAAGTATCGATCCCAACCTTTCTATTATTTGAAGAAAGATCCACGGCCAACACTAGAGTACAGCCCTCTTCCTTAGCTATGCTGACAGGAATATTATTCACAATCCCTCCATCAGCAAGAGAGAAGCCTTTGTGACTAAAAGGCGAGATAATTCCAGGAATTGCCATGGAAGCTCTAAGCGCTTCGAAAATACTTCCTTCTTCATGAACGAATAACTCGCCTGAATCCATTATGGTTGAAACGCACTTGAAGGGAATTCTTGTGTCAGAGAATCTGTACCCTTTCAGACCCTTCTTGAGCGCGTTTAAGTACAATCCAAAAGGCAGCGCTTTAAAAGTGTTTATGTGAAAACAAGTGGCTGCATTGAATAACAAGCCTCTATTTTCTCTTGCAGCTGAATTTGCAAAGCGAAGCAGCTTTTTACCCTTCCTACAGATTTCAAGAGAGATCTCCCAAAGCCTCTTCGAATCTGAGAGTAAAGCATACCCGGCCCCTACAAGTGCGCCGGCACTTACCCCTATGATCAGATCCGGCACAAAACCCTTTTCTTCTAGCGCTCGAATAACTCCGACGTGAGCAAAACCTTTTGCCCCACCTCCACCAAGAACTAGCGCCTTAATCATCTAAACACCTCGAAATAATGTCCCTGCGGTCCCTATTCTTATAGATGAAACGCAATCTGAAGAAATCCCTTCAGTAATAATCGTGAGGATCTGATTCTTAAGATTCCCACTAGTTGCATGATTCTTCCTTTGACTGATTTTACCCGAGCATGCCACAACCGCAGTCTTTATATAGTACCACCGATGTCCACTCCTAGAGCTTTCATCTACTTACCTGTTAAATTGACACTTGGCACAAGCAGCGAAATCTGTTTCATAAACCCTCCTGCGGAGATTAATTTTACCGGAATCGAGCGAAACGAGAGCACGACTCCAGCCTTTTTGAGTTTCTCCAGATAGATCATCTTCAAAATCTCCAAATTGAATGAACCCCTCAGAAGTCCACCACGCCTGTGAAGACCGTAAAGCACTTCTTTGAAAATCCCCGATACAAACGACTCATTCCCAAGCCAGAATCTTATGAAGGGACTGCAAAGACCGGCGGTTGAAAGATCTCCAACAGAACCGTTCCTTTCTACAAGCAGAACATCAAGGCCTCTTCTTGGTGCGGCAATGGCGGCACGGATTCCCGCAATTCCTGCACCCATGACAATCAGGTCTTTACCTGCAAGTTTCAAAATCATCACTCTCTCTGAAATCACTGTTCTTCTTAAATGTTTCCAGGCAATCATTGAATCTCTTGGTGATGAGCTTAGGTCTAGTGATTACACTCCCTAGAGAAACTGAAAAAGCTTCTGCCTCAAACGCCATGATCATCCGGTTTGGCTCCAAGTAGTTCCCTTCGGCATCACCGGGTAGTCGAATTCTTTCACAAGCATAGAGACAAGGTCAATATCTGGCTTCAGTCTTTGTGAAGTATCTGTGGTGTACGCTGAAAGGGTTGTCGTAATCTTGTCCGGCATGAGCCTATCGACCACACGTACATTTTCCACATTAGAAATGTCTGCCATTATCAGTCTATCCGGAAAGAATCTTCTCACTTTTCGAAAATCATGTGAATAGGCTCTGGCCTATCTCTTAGAGTACAGTCAATCGCTACCGCATCTGCTCCGGATTGAAGGACATCGATTGCATCTTCCGATGTAATGGTAATACACGGGGAAACTTTCACTTTGCCTCTTGATCAGACCAACTAAAAGGATCTCAAATTTGGCCTTTATCTCTCTTATGTCCTCAACTCCATTTGCTCTAATCGCAGAAGCTCCGCCCATTATTGCCGACTGTGCCATTCTGGTCACGATTCCAGTTCCCTGTAGTGGTTCATTCTCGAGCGCCTGACAGGAGACGTTGATTTTTCCTTTAATCATACTTAAGAACTCTCTTTTTAGCGGCACTACATTAGATCCTTTCTTTCTCTTAATGAAATACCGATTTCGAAGATTCTGTGCCAGGGAAAGAAGACTCTTTCTATTTTTCGAAATCAAGATCCATAGAACTCTTCACTCTTTCGCAGTAGCTTCCCATTTTCTCAATCACAAAATCCTCTACCCATTTCTCTAAAGGAATAAGATTCACTGGATTCAAACCGCTCTTTCCAACTGGGACTTGAGAATCTTCCTTATTTTCGACTTATATGCCCAATGTTCAAGGAAGATAATTATCTGAAGGTGCTTCATCTTCACTTTGTCTAGGGACAAGAAATTTTTCATTACTAGAAGTTGAACTACTGAATGTGCACTGACAGTACCAATGGTGTTACCGGCCGTATTCCATCCCGAATAATTCGTTGAATTCCAGTCAAAATTATGAATTTCCATAATTGCTTCTATGATCTTGTTTTCGGAACCATTTGAATACTTGACATCTGCAATGACTGTAACTTCACTCACAAACCTCTTGAGGAGAGTGAAAACTCTTTCGAAGGAAGTTGACTTCCCTTGATTCTCCGGTTGATCCTCTGCATTCAACTTGTCGGTGGGGTTATTCACAATTAGCGGTATCTCATCGCTTCCTTTCTCTAACACTCCTCCGGCGGCCTCACAAAGGAGAAGAAAGTAATCCCTTGTGCAGAAACGTTCATCTACTGGTAGAAAAACGACTCTTTTAGAAAACATTACACACCATTTCCCCCAAAAAACTATTTACACTTTTTGCAGGAAGCAAGTTCTTAAGAAATAGAGTTTTACCATAATGAAGAAACACAAAAAATCACCTACGGTATTGCGGATAGCTCAGACAACTGCACCCTAAACTTTCACAAACCTTCCCAGAGAATTAGTTTCTATTAGAGCGCTCCAAGGGATAAATCATTTTTAGATGGCAATTCGAAACAAAGTGATATAAATGACTTGTGATTAGATTATGGAAAAACCGCTAAATAGGTTCTACATCATCAAATCGTATCGCCCATTCAAATAGACCAGATAACTGCCCCATGAAAAGAAATAAGGTCTTTCTCCTTTCGGAATCTTGTACTGATTGCAGGTGGTTTCAACAACTGAAACGCAAATCCCGGAAATATAGCGATTCGTCTTCTTTGACCACGATCGTCGTAAGAATATAATTGTCACGTCCAAATCATACCTTATTCTATTCTTACTTTATCTTTGCAAGATCTCAGGGGAGGCGATTTAATGAAACGGATAGTTGTTTTCTTGTTAGTTGCTGTGTGTATCTTTGTCATTTCCGGATGCTACTTGGTGCTAAACTGTGTTGATTTCGAGGGATCAACCGTTGGCACAAAGTACTACAATGGCGATACCCTGTTTGAGCAGACAACTCGAATGGATATGAAGCCATTCGTATGGTCAAATGGCAACCGACTTCCAATGGTATGATGACTGTTACCAACGGCGGGTTGGCAGGTCATTCAGGGAAGGACGTCAACCTGAACAACATCACCGTTTCCTTCAAGTTCCCGGTAAAACCATCCGCTCTGATTCTCTACTACGGTGAATATGGAGGCAACATCAATGTCGAGATAAACGGCATTCTCGAAAACGTCCAGGACTTCTCAGACATCGACGGTAAGGTAATCGGCGGGGTCACCGTAACCCTTACAAGCGTGAGCGGTCCTAAAGGAGTACTCAATCTCCAGGGAAGGATAACGTCTTTTTCGATAGGAGGTCAGGAACTCTGGATAGACCATATCTGTCCAAGAAAATAAAAGTCATCGAAGCTCTGCGCTCTTGACACCCTTCAGTGTGGAAAGACCCACCATAATGTTTTTTACCTTTATGGCATCTCCTTTGCTCACCTCAACTAAGAGACTAAGGACTTCATCGTCCTCTTCAATTTCCATTGACTCAACCGTCAATCCATTGTCCTTGAACCATTCGGATACCTTTCTAGACGTTTCTTGACTGTTTTCAGCAACTATCAAAACTTTGGGAAGATTTCTCCCTCCGATAAACAACTCAATCCTTTTAAGGAAAAGAACTATAAGCAACGCGAAGACCGTCACTACTACCGAGAGCAAGTATTCCCCGCTGCCGAAACCCATCCCGACAGCAGCCGTTACCCAGAGTGTGGCGGCCGTGGTCAAGCCTTTGACGGAAAAACCTTTCTTCAGGATTGTTCCAGCTCCTAGGAATCCTATGCCCGAGACAATCTGTGCCGCTACTCTTCCCGGATCACCATGCTCGGCGGTGACAAAGACAGTTGTGGAGAGGACAGTTATAAAGGCGGCTCCAACACATATCAAAGAGTGAGTTCTGAGACCGGCAGGTTTATAGATCCTTTCCCTTGTGGCACCTATAAGCGCTCCTGCAACGAGAGCACAAAACAATCTTAAGGACAAATCCAGATACTCCACCAAACCTCAACCTCCCTTAAGTTAAGATTATAACCTTTCCTAATTGGTAATGGGTCGCCTAAGTCCGCCACTTTTTTCAGTGATGTCATCATTAGAATAAATAGAATCTCTTTCATAGAATTAATGCAAGGCCGACTCAAAGAGAATTCTAGACATAACACTTGGCAAAACCCTTACAAAGAAAAAGGACGCAAATATTCATCACAAGATGGAAGTGTTATCATAATTAGGAAGGAGGGATTATAGTGTTAGTTCCTGTGATTCTCGCCGCTGGAAAAGGCAAGAGACTGAAGTCTGAGGTTCCCAAGCCATTAGTAAAAATAAAGGGAAAACCTATGATAATTCACATCTTGAACAAGGTTTCGGCTTTTTGTGAAAGCAAATGCTCAATTGTTGTAATTAATCCTGACTTTGAAAAGGAATTCAGAGAAGTGCTCGGTGAAAATACTCTTTTAGCTTATCAGGACTCGCCCAAAGGAACCGCTGACGCTTTGAAGAGGAGCCTTCACCTGATCCCAGACAACTCAGACATTCTAGTGATGTACTCTGATCTCGTTCTTATAGCAAAGGAGTCTTTGAAATCTCTGGTAGAGCTTCACAGGAACGGTGACTGTGATATTACTTTTCTCTCTGGAATCACCCAGGAAAAGTTTCCCTATGCACTGGTCGAGAGAAATGAAAATGGTAAAGTCGTCTCCTTCGAAGAAAGAAAGATCCCTGACTTCCCACCTCCCTGGGAGTTTTATATCGGTCCGATAATCATCAAAAAGGAGATTGTTCAGGAGTACATCGGTCAGCTTGTGCCAAACAAGGAGACTGGAGAAATTTACATTGCAGATATTGTTGCTTTGGCATTGTCGGACAACAAGTCTGTATGCGGATTTTCAACAAGCAACAAAGAGGAATTTCTGGGGGTCAACACTCCTGAGGATCTTCAAACAGCTGAAAAACTTCTTACCGACTGAACCTTTTTCTCGGGTATCAAGTCTGATTATCAGAGACCAGAGAAACCACAGGCACAACCCCTTTAAAATGTAAGACAAACGAAGGCGACATGGATTACCCCTGAGTTAAGGAGACCGGGACAATGTCCCGGTCTTTCCTTATATTTCAAGTAAATCCAAATCAGTACTTGTCTAGGTCCGTAAACTTATCCCATTCTTCCAAATGGCTGAATTCAGGGGATTCGGTCCAATCGAGGCCCTTTCTAACAAAATCCATGAGATTCTCTAAAATTATCTGGTGTTTGTTTTCCTCCGCAGCCAGCTTCAATAATATCTCTTTTTCGGATGGTTCACTTGTTTGCTTTGCCTGATCAAGATAAAGCTTAACACTTTCTTTTTCCATTTCAACTGCGTGCTCATAAGCTTCAAGATTCGTAGCATCAATCTCAAAGCATTTCTTATCATTGAGCATTTCGGAAAACATATTTCTAGTGGTCTTGAAAGTATATGTGCCTTTGTAGTTGTAATTCTTGTCTTTGAATCCACTTATGATCTCATAATGCCTCTGTTCATCATTTGCGAGCAT
>Ga0209200_1002424_pt1 | contig 17294 bp, 17 predicted proteins | sample AD_UKC033_MetaG_FD_184406 | JGI IMG/M metagenome (GOLD analysis project Ga0209200, IMG submission 184406) | Active sludge microbial communities of municipal wastewater-treating anaerobic digesters from USA - AD_UKC033_MetaG (SPAdes) (version 2) | ecosystem: Engineered > Bioreactor > Anaerobic >...
GACTTCCTGACCGCCGCGCTCTGGCCGGTCTCCTGACCGTGCCAGCCCGCCACACCGCCACGCTCTGGCCGGTCTCCTGACCGTGCCAGCCCGCCACACCGCCGCGCTCTGGCCGGTCTCCTGACCGTGCCAGCCCGCCACACCGCCGCGCTCTGGCCGGTCTTCTGACCGTGCCAGCCCGCCGCACCGCCGCGCTCTGGCCGGTCTTCTGACCGTGCCAGCCCGCCGCACCGCCGCGCTCTGGCCGGTCTCCTGACCGAGCCAGCCCGCCGCGCGACTTCCTGACCATTACCCAAATACCGAGGCGACAACCATGATGCAAGCCAACAAATTAGCGCAACAGGTCGGCGACAGGCTGCGGCGCCGGCAGATGACCCTGGCCGTGGCCGAATCCTGCACCGGCGGCCTGCTGGGCGACTTGATCACCGACATCCCCGGCAGCTCCGACTACTTCCTGGGCGGCGTGCTTTCCTACAGCAACCAGGTCAAACACCGGCTGTTGGGCGTGCAGGCCGAGACCCTGGCCGGCGAAGGCGCGGTGAGCGCCCAATGCGCGGCCGAGATGGCTCAGGGCGTGCGCCGTCTGGTGCAGAGCGACGTGGCCCTGAGCATCACCGGCATCGCCGGGCCGGGCGGCGGCAGCGACGGCAAGCCCAAGGGACTGACCTACCTCCACCTGTCCGCGCCCGGCTGCGAACGAGGCCAGCGCTTCATCTGGCCGGGCGACCGGCGGGCCAACAAGCTGGACGCAGCCCGGGCCGCCCTGCATCTGCTGCTGGACTATCTGGAGTCGACTGAGCAGGCGCAGGAGACGCGTTTCCAGGAGGAATGAGATGGCTGAGAGCACCATCGACCAACTGATCACCGTCCAGGTGCGTTTTTCACCCGGCGGAGGGGTGCAGCCGGTGGCTTTCGTCTGGGACCAGCGCACCCGCTATCTGGCCGGGCTGGGCCGGCAATGGACCGAGCAGGTGGATGGCAGCGAGTGGCGCTGTTTTCTGGCCCAGACCGTCGCCGGCGACACGGTGGAGCTGCGCTGGAACCGTCAGAGCAACCAGTGGCGGCTGCATCGGGCCTGGTGGCGGGCCATGCAGGTGTAAAAGCCCGGCTGACTTGATGATTTGGCGGCGCTCTGGTATCATGCCCGCGTCGGAAATGGAATCTCTCATCAAGGCGCAGCAAGCGGCGCTCTGACCGGCCCGAGCGGCTATTTTCGTCAGTGTTGCCTGGGAAGGCAGGAGAACGTGCATCGAAAAGTGACAATTGCGGCCGGCGCGGCTCTGCTGGCGGCGGCCGCCCTGGCAGCGCCCGCTCTGGCCGCCCAAGCTGGCCCCGGCAACGCTGCCCAGGAATTGGATCTGCCACGGCTGCTGGCGGCCTCGCTGGCCTGGCTGGTTCCAGCCGGCTTTGCGTTGCTGGCCGCGGCCGGCGCGCAGGAGAGTCGCGCCTGGCAGGCGGCGCTGGGCGGGGTGGCCGGGGCCGCGCTTGGCATTGTGCTCTTCTTTCTCGTCGGCTTTGCCCTGGCCTTCGGCGGCATCGGCCTGACCACGTCCAACGTGCCGGGCTACAGCGGGCTGGTCTGGGAATGGACGCTGTTGGCCGGGCAGTGGGGCTTTCGCTGGGGCATGGCCGGCCTGAGCGGCTGGGCGTTGACGGGGCCGGCCGCCACGTCGGCCGGGTACGAGCTCTTCTTTGCGCAACTGCCCTGGGTGGCCACGGCCGCCATGATCCCGCTGATGGCGCTGCGCGGCCGCACGCCGGTGCTGAGCTCACTGCTGGGCGGGCTGCTGGTGGGTGGATTGCTCTACCCGCTGGCCACCAACTGGGTGTGGGGCGGCGGCTGGCTGGCCAATCTGGGCGTCAACCTGAACCTGGGGCATGGCTTCGTGGATTTCGCCGGCGCGGGCACGGTACACCTGCTGGCCGCCGGCGTCGGCTGGGCCGGGCTGTTGACGCTGGTCGCCCGTCGCCCGCGGCGCAGCGACGATGCGGCCGGCCGGCCGCTGCCGCCGGTGCATCTGCCGCTGCTGGCCTCGCTGGGCGCGCTGTTGATCCTGGCCGGCAGCCTGGGCTGGGCCTGGGCCAACCCGCTGCTGAACCCGGCCACCCTGCTGCCTGGCCGCGGCCTGGCGACAGTGGCGCTGGCCGCCAGCGCCGGCGCGCTGGCGCCGCTGGCCTACACCTGGTTCGTCGCCGACCGCCCTGATCCGTTGATGGCCGCGCGCGGGCTGGCCGCGGGCGCGGTGGTGGCCGCCGCGGTCGGCTCCCTGATCCCCCCCTGGGCCGCGGTCGTGCTGGGCCTGACCGCCGGCCTGCTGACGCCGCTGCTGAGCTATCTGGTGTGCGAGGTGCTGCGCATCGACGACGACAGCGGGCTGACCCCTGTGCATCTGGCGGCCGGCCTGCTGGGGCTGCTGGCCATCGGCTTCTTCGCCGACGGACTGGCCGGCGCCGGCTGGAACGGCGTAGGTCGGGTCCAGTTCCTGGGCGTGCCCGGCCAGGGCGTCACCGGCCTGCTGGCTGCCCCCGGCATGCAGCCCGACTGGCCTGGGCAGATCCAGGCGCAGCTCATCGGCGTAGCTGCCCTTTTTGGCCTGGCCTTCGCGGCCGCGCTGGCGCTGTTTGGCCTGCTGGCGCTGATGGCGCGCGGCCTGCGCATGGCGCGCGAGGCGCGTGAGGCGCGCCCGGCGCAGGAGCCGCAGCCGCCGGAGGCAGCAGTTGGCTTGGAGGAGGCCGGGTTGGAAGCGGAGGCGTAAGCCGTTGGGGCATCTCCACCGGCGGCTGAGGCGCAAAAAAACCGGACCAGTTCGACAGCGATTGGGTTGTGGATATAATGAAGGCTATGAGACGCTGGATCAAGGTAGGACTGCTGGGTGTCGTATTGCTGGTGTTGGCCGCGTTGGCAGCGCGCTATGCCCGGCCGGTCTATGATTTCCTCAGCAACGAGCAACTGCTGCAGGCCTGGCTCGATCGCCTGGGACCGCTGGGGCCGTTGGGGGTGATCACCCTCAACGCCGCGCAGGTGGTGGTGGCCTTCATCCCCGGCTATGCCATGTCCCTCGCGTCGGGCTTTCTCTACGGCTTTCCCGAGGGCGCGCTCTACGGCGCCGCAGGCATGGCTATCGGCGGGCTGGTCGCCATGCTGCTGGCCCGCGTCTTTGGCCGCCCGCTGGTGGTGCGCATGGTCGGCGAAAAGCGTATGCAGCGCTGGGAGGAGGTGGCCCATCTCGACTCGCTGCCCATCTGGTTCATTTTGATGCTGGGCCCCTTCGGCGACGTGCCCTATTACATTGCCGGCCTGACTTCCATTGCCCTCTGGAAGATCATCGCCATCGCCGTGGCGCTGCGGACCCCCTCCGTTCTGGTGACGGCCGCGGTCGGCGCCGGCATGCTGGACTGGAATTCGCCGTGGGTCATCGGCGGGGCCGTGGTGCTCATGGGCGCGGCCGTGGCAGCCATGCGCTATCAATCCCAGATCGAGGCCTTCATCGATCAACGGGTGCTGCCCCAGGCCATGCGATTCGGCGTGCATTCCAAGAGGGCCGATCTGAGCGACGACGCGCCGCTGGAGGCGGCAGAATACGATGCAGCAGCCCCTTGACCATTCCTCTGCAGCCAAACGGGAGAACAAGATGTTGATCGGCGTGGCCGTGGGACTGGGCTGTGCCATCGTCTTGTGTTTGGTCATCTCTGTGCTGGTGATCTTGCTGGCCCTCTATTGGACGCTGCTGGGCCAACTGGGGCCGGGCGGCGGCAGCGCGCTTCCGGCGCTGCTGGCGGCCGCCGGTCTGGCAGGATAGGCGCCATGTCCCGACCTCCTCTCTCCCGTGGGTGGCGGCTGTTGACCGCGCTGGCTCTGATCGTCGGGCTGAGCGCGCCGGTCGGCCCGGCCGCGGCGCAGGCCGCCTGCGATGGTCGCTGGTATCGGGTGCAGCAGGGCGATTCGTGGTCCAAGCTGGCCCAGCGCACAGGATTGACGGTGAGCGCGCTGAAGGCGGCCAACCCGGCCGCGGCCAACCATCCACAGGGGTGGCTGATCGTCGGCCAGTCGCTCTGCCTGCCGGAGGGCGCCGCGCCGCCAGCCGCGACTGCCCAGCCGGCCAACCCGGAGACTTTCGAAATCACCGTGCGGCGGGGCGATTCGTGGGCAGTGTTGGCCGGACGGTTGGGCGTCAATGTGGCGGCCCTGCAGGCGGCCAATCCTGGCGCGCTGCGCGCCAGCCAGGTGTTGCGCCCCGGCGACCGCATCTTGGTGCCAATCATCCCGGCCATGACTGAGCGCTTCCCCTGTTCGGACGATCTGACCGAGGTCATCGACACGGCCGCTCAGGTGCTGACCGATTGGAACGGCGAGGTGGAACTTCTGCGCAGCTATCTGACCCGCTGCGGGGCGCTGGCCAACGACCGGGGGGCTGTGCAGCAGATGAATCTGCTGGGCGGCCCGGAAGCGGAGATCGTTCTGGCGTTGGTCAATCCCCAGGCGGCCAGCGGCGGCCCGTTGGGAGTCATGGCGGTGCTGGGCGTTGGCCCGCTGGGCTGGACGGTCCTGCACACCTCCGGGCTGGCGGCCGATGTGGACCTGCTGGCGCTGGAGGATGTCAACGACGATCAAAACCCTGACATCGTCTGGAGCGACACCACCTGCGGCGCGCGCGTCTGCTTCGCCACCCTCCACGTGACATCGTATGTGGACGGCGGCTTCCGCTCCTGGATCAACGGCAACACCACCATGGCCTCGGCCGCGCTGCGGCTGGAGGATGTGATGGCGCAGGGCAGCGGCCAGGAGTTGCTGCTGCAAGGGGGTGTGATCGGCGCGGTGGCGGCCGGGCCGCAGCGCGCCATGACCCAGCAGTGGGCCTCCTTGGGCGGCGGCCCCTACGTCCTGGTGCAGGAAAGCCACGCGCCTTCCTTCTGCCTCTATCACCACATCCTGGATGCTGACGCCGCCATGCAGGCCGCGGCCGGCCAGGGCGACTACGGCGCGGCCATCGCCGCCTACCGGGCCGCGGCCGATGACCCGCGGCTGGTGGCCTGCTGGACCCGCCCTGACGAGGTGAATGAGCTGCGGGCCTACGCGCTCTATCGCCTGGCCACGGCCTATGCCTTCGCCGGCGACCGGATCGCGGCCGACGCCACGGTGGAGGAGCTGGGAGAGCGCTACCCGGGCGATTCTCTGGCTGAGCTGGCCCGGCTGTGGTGGACAGCCTACCGCACGACGCGCGATGAGCCGGCCGCCTGCGCGGTGGCTCAGGCCTTTGGCCAGCGCCGGCCGAACAGTTGGCAGCGCCTGGCCGACTTCGGCTTCGCCAATCCAACCTTCACAGCCGAAGCGCTCTGCCGACCCGGGGCCGCGGCTGCGCCCTGAAACCCTCACTCTGAAAGGAATCAAGCCTGATGACCAATCCCCTGCAAGTGGGCGATCTTGCCCCTGACTTTGCCCTGACCAGCGACGCCGGCGCGACGGTGCGGCTGTCTGACCTGCGCGGCCGGCGCGTGGTGGTCTATTTCTACCCCAAGGATGACACCAGCGGCTGCACCACCCAGGCCTGCGGCTTCCGCGATATCTACCCGCAGATCGAGGAGAAAAACGCCGTGGTGCTGGGCATCAGCCCCGACGGCGTCGCCTCGCATCAGAAGTTCAAGAGCAAGTACAACCTCCCCTTCACCCTGCTGGTGGACGAAGAGCACAGCGTGGCCGAGGCCTACGGCGTCTGGCAGGAGAAGTCGATGTACGGCAAGAAGTACATGGGCATCGTGCGCAGCCACTTCGTCGTCGACGAGGCCGGCCGGCTGGCCGACGTTCAGGTCAAGGTCAGCCCGACGGACAGCGTCGAGCTGGCGCTCAAGGCGCTGTAGACTCCGGCGTCTGCCAGGGGGGCTGGCCGGGCCAACTGCGCTGATAGGCCGCCAGCACCCGCTCGATCAGGATCTCCACATAGCGATCGCTCACCTGGCGCGCCGGATCGGCCTCGTGCCAGGCGACGATCTCCCGGGCGCCCCAGGCAAAGGGGATGGTGCAGGCGAAGCCGGGGGCCAGCCGCTTGATCTTGCTGTTGTCGAAGATCATGCTGTGGCTTTTGTCCCCCAGCAACCCCTCGCCGTGCAGCGGATCGTAGGCGTTGATCAGCGCGCTGGGCGCATGGACCAGCGTCGCCTCGACGCCCAGCGCCGCCGCCATGGTCTGGTAGATCTGATTCCAGGTCAGCCACTCGTCGGAGGTGATGTGTACCGCGTCGCCGATGGCGTGGGGGTTGCCCAGCAGCGCCACGAAGCCCTTGGCGAAGTCGCGGCTGTGGGTCAGCGTCCAGAGCGAGGCGCCGTCGCCGTAGACCAGCACCGGCTTGCCCTCTTTCATGCGTTGCAAGGAGGTGTAGCCGCCCAGCAGCGGAACCTTGGTTGCGTCGTAGGTGTGCGAGGGGCGGACGATGGTCATGGGGAACTTTTCGTCGCGATAGGCGCGCACCAGCAGCTCTTCGCAGGCGATCTTCTGCCGCGAATAGTCCCAGAAGGGATTGTCCAGCAGGGTGGATTCGGTGACCGGCAGGCTGGCCGGCGGCGTTTGATAGGCTGAGGCGGAGCTGATGAAGATGTATTGTCCCACACGTCCGCGGAAGAGGGCCAGGTCGGCCGCGACCTGCTGCGGCGTGTAGGCGATCCAGTTCACCACCACGTCGAACTCATGGCCATGCAGCGCGGCCTGGGCGCTGGCAGGGTCGCGCATGTCGCCGTGCAGCAGGGCCACGCCCTTGGGCGCGGGCCGGGTCGTGCTCTGCCCGCGGTTGAAGCAGGTCAGGTCGAAGCCCATCTGCACGGCCCGGTCCGTGCAGGCGGAGCTGATCACGCCGGTGCCGCCGATGAAAAGCACTTTCATGGGTGATCCAGTCCTTTCTGTCGAGTTCAAGACTTGCGCAGCGCTGGTCTCGATGCAGCCCGGCATCCCGCTCTGGCCGGTCTCCTATCCCGCTCTGGCCGGTCTCCGACCGAGCCTCTCCTGCTCTCCTGCTCTGGCCGGTCTCCGACCGAGCCAGCGTGCGACTTGATATCAGCGTTGCACGGATTTTGTCTCACGCAAAGCCGCAAAGACCGCAAAGGGGAGATGCTCTGGCCGGTCTCCGACCGAGCCAACGTTGCACGGATTTCGTCTCACGCAAAGCCGCAAAGACCGCAAAGGGGAGATGCTCTGGCCGGTCTCCGACCGAGCCAGCGTGCGAGTATCGTGAGTTGCCTGGGTGCGTCGGTAATGGCCAGTGTATCTCAGGCCATCCAGAAAGTCCAGCCGCGCCCCCTGTGCGCGCGTGATGAGGACTGACAGTGCTGGCCACCAGCGGCCATCGCGCGGCCGAGATCAGCACTGTCAGTCCTGCGCGCGTGATGAGGACTGACAGTGCTGGCCACCAGCGGCCATCGCGCGGCCGAGATCAGCACTGTCAGTCCTGCGCGCGGCGCGCCGTCCGTGCCGGTTGTCAATCCCGCCCCCTTCTGGTACAATGCCGCCAGTTGTTCGTCCGGTTCATCATCGCTGCACGAGAGGAACGGGGCCTATGCTGGCAAAAGTCATCAGTTGTTCAGTGGTTGGTCTGGAAGGCACGGCGGTCGAGGTCGAGGTGGACATCTACGCCAACTCGCTGCCCTCGATCACCTTGGTCGGCCTGCCCGATGCCGCGGTCAAAGAATCGACCGAGCGGGTGCGCGCGGCGCTGTTCAACTCGGCGCTGTACTATCCGCGCGGGCGCGTGACGGTCAACCTGGCGCCGGCTGACCTGCGCAAGGTGGGGCCGGTCTACGATCTGCCGATCGCGGTGGGACTGTTGGCGGCCAGCGAGCAGGTGCCGCTGGATCGACTGGAAAACACCCTCTTCATCGGCGAGCTGAGCCTGGACGGCAGCCTGCGCCACATCGATGGGGTGCTGCCCATGGCCCACATGGCCCAGCAGCAGGGGGTCAAGACCGTCTATCTGCCGGAGATCGACGCGCCTGAGGCCGCGCTGATCCGCGGGCTGGAGGTGATCCCCGTGCCCTCCATGTCGGCCCTGGTCTCGCACCTGCGCGATTTCGATCCCATCCCCCCCTTCGAGCACAGCGAGCGTTTCGACCAGGTGGAAGACCTGCCCTACACGGTGGATTTCGCCGACATCAAGGGGCAGGAGCACATCAAGCGGGCGTTGGAGGTGGCCGCGGCCGGCGGGCACAACTGTCTGATGACCGGCAGCCCCGGCGCGGGCAAGACCTTGATGGCCCGCTCACTCCCCTCGATTCTGCCCAAACTGACCCTGGACGAGGCGCTGGACATCACCCGCATCTATTCGGTGACGGGACAGTTGCCCCCGGATACGCCGCTGGTCAATCAACGGCCCTTCCGCGCGCCGCATCACACCATCAGCAACGCTGGGCTGGTAGGGGGCGGCCGGCTGCCGCGGCCGGGAGAGATCAGCCTGGCCCATCGCGGCGTGCTCTTTCTGGACGAGCTGCCGGAGTTCGGGCCGCACAACCTGGAGACGCTGCGCCAGCCGCTGGAGGACAAGGTGGTGACCATCAGCCGCGCCCAGGGTTCGCTCAGCTTTCCCGCCAATTTCATGCTGGTCGGCGCCATGAATCCCTGCCCCTGCGGCTGGTATGGCGACACCCAGCACGAGTGCACCTGCTCGCCGGCCGTGGTCAGCCGCTATCAGAAGCGCCTCTCTGGCCCGCTGCTGGACCGCATCGACATCCACGTGGAGGTGCCGCGGGTCGATTTCGACAAGCTGAGCGACGCGCGGCGGGGTGAGACCTCCAAGACGATCCGTGAGCGGGTGGAGGCGGCCAGAGAGCGGCAGCGGCGGCGTTTTGCCAGCTATGCCGATGGCCACAGCCAGCTCCTGACCAACGCGGACATGGGACCGGGGGAGATTCGTGAGTTCTGTGCGGTGGACGAGGCTGGCCACAGCCTGCTGCGCGCGGCCATGCGTCAGCTGCACATGAGCGCCCGCGCCTATCATCGCACCCTGAAGCTGGCCCGCACCATCGCGGACCTGATCGGCGCCGAGCGCATCGAAACCGCGCATCTGGCCGAGGCGATCCAGTACCGGCCCAGGTGGCAGGTGTAAACAAGGACGGCTGCCGGAACAGGGTCAAGAGCCCGACTTGGCGCTGTGGTATAATCGGGCCGACACGTTTTTCTTGCCATGAAGCGTGGCATCGATCAAAGAGACTGGAGAACACACCGCCATGCACCTGCAACCCTCTGATTTCCAGACATTCGTCCGCCATTTCCTGGTCGAGCCGGGCCGCCCGGTCAACCTCAAGAAAGATTTCGACCCGGCCGACACATATGGCTACGCCAAGTCCAAGAACGCGGATGACATCCTTCAGGATGGCGTGGAGCTGTTGGCTGAATACCAGGAGAAGCTCTATGCCGAAAACTCGCGTGCGCTGCTGGTGGTCTTGCAGGCGCTGGACGCGGCCGGCAAGGACAGCACCATCAAACATGTCATGAGCGGCGTCAACCCGGCCGGCTGCCAGGTGACCAGCTTCAAGGCGCCGTCGGTCGAGGAGCTGGAGCACGACTATCTGTGGCGCTGCGTCAAGGCGCTCCCGGCGCGCGGCAACATCGGCATCTTCAACCGCTCGCACTACGAGGAGGTGCTGGTGGTGCGCGTCCATCCCAGCTTCCTCGATGCCCAACGCCTTCCGCCGCAGACGCTGGGCCCGGAGCTGTGGCAGCAGCGCTTTCGCCAGATCAACGATTTCGAGCGCCATTTGACGGAGAACGGCACCGAGATCGTCAAGATCTACCTGAACGTCTCCAAAGACAAGCAGTTGGAGCGCCAGTTGGAGCGCATCGACAAGCCGGAGAAAAACTGGAAATTCAACCCCGGCGACATCGAGGAGCGCAAGCATTGGGACGAGTACCGGTCGGCCTATCAGCAGGTCTTCGAGCACACCAGCACTGCCTGGGCGCCCTGGTACGTGGTGCCGGCCGACCGCAAGTGGTTCACCCGCATCGCCGTGGCTGCCATCATCGCGGCCAAACTGATGGAGATGGACCCGCAGTTCCCCACCGTCAGCCAGGCGCAGCGCGAGAAGATGTTGGCCTGCCGCGAGGTGTTGCTGGCTGAGCAAGCCGTCGAATCCAGCCGTTGACAAACGGGTCTCTGGGCGCGATAATCAACCAACGGTATCCTGCCGCCCGCGGGCGGTTTTCCCTTCTCAACCAGGAGGACAAGATGGCCAAAGAGAAGAAGAAGAGCAAGGAGAAGAAGCCGAAGGCAGCCGCGCCTGAGACCGACGTCGCGCCGGCTGACAACACGGCGTCGGATATTCCTGAAGAAGCCTCGGTCGCCAAGCGCAAGATCTCCAACAAGGAGTATCTGACCGAGCTGGCCCAGCTCCAGATCGAGTTAGTGAAGCTGCAAGAGTGGATCAAGCACGAGAAGCTCAAGGTGGTGGTGATCTTCGAGGGTCGTGACGCGGCCGGCAAGGGCGGCGCCATCAAACGCATCACCGAGACGCTCAACCCCCGCGTTGCGCGCGTGGTGGCGCTGCCTGCCCCCACCGAACGCGAGAAGACCCAGTGGTACTTTCAGCGCTACGTCAACCACCTGCCGGCCGGCGGCGAGATGGTGCTGATGGATCGCAGTTGGTACAACCGGGCGGGCGTGGAACGGGTGATGGGCTTTTGCACGGAGGAGGAATACTGGGAGTTCCTGCGCTCCTGTCCCTCCTTCGAGCGCATGCTGGTGCGTTCAGGCATTATCATCCTCAAGTATTGGTTCTCGGTCAGCGACGAAGTGCAGGAGAAGCGTTTCCAGGATCGCATCGACGACCCCACCCGCCGCTGGAAGCTCAGCCCCATGGATCTGACGGCGCGCTCCCGCTGGGTCGACTACTCGCGCGCCAAGGATGACATGTTCGCCTACACCGACATCAAAGAGGCGCCCTGGTGGGTGGTAGACGCAGATGTCAAGAAGTTGGCCCGGCTGAACTGCATCCATCACCTGCTCAGCCAGATTCCTTACCAGGACCTGACCCCCGATCCGCTGGTGCTGCCGGCGCGGCAAAGCGATGTGGGCTATGTCCGTCCACCCATCACCTCACAGACTTTCGTGCCGGCGGTGTATCCGAAATCCTGACCTCCCCACACCAGTTGTCAGGATTTGGCAATCCTGAGACTCGGTGCTATACTGCCAGCGTCAATGCCTATCCTGGACCTCCTCCCCCAACCCAGGATGGGCATTGCCGCGTCTGGCGACCGGCGCGCGGCCCTGGCCGGCCCCTCCGGGCGTTGTACCCCTCCAGGCTCCACGCTGGGGTGCTGCACACGATGCAGATGGAATGGGCTCAGGGCTGGACGATGCGGTAGCTGCTGGTGATGACGGCGCCGGGGCGCAGCATGGCCTGGGCTGGGCAGTAGATGTTCTCCGACAGATCGATGGCGCGCTGCACCGCCTTCTCGCTGACGTCGCCGGTGATGATGTACTCGATGTGCAGGGCCGCAAAGACCCGGGGGTGACTCTCCACCTGCTGGCCGGAGACGGTGACCTGAAAATCCTGCACCGGCTCACGCTTCTTCTGCAAGATGCTGAGCACGTCCATGGCTGTGCAGCCGGCCAGGCCCATCAACAGCAGTTGCAACGGGCGCGCGCCGCGGTTCTTGCCGCCGACGCCCGCGCCAGAATCCAGCACGATGGTGTTGCCGGTGTCGTTTTCAGCTTGCAGCAGCAGATCCTCGTGCTGCCAGGTGACGCTTACCTGTGCCATGTTCATTCTCTCCTTCAGTAGATGGTTACTGCTCAGGCGCCGGGCGCTTTCATGTGGGGATGTGTCGATCTAGCGCTCGGCGCCGACGAAGGCCTCCAGATCGAGACACCTGAACAGCCGCTCCTCGACCTCAGCCGGCATCGGCGTCGCCGGCAGATCGTGATAGAGCGACACGGTTTTGCGCAGCGTGTCCACCACCACCCGGCAGTTATCGCAGTCGTTCATGTGGCGCTCGATCTCGACGCACAGCGTCTCGTCCAGGTCGCCATCGATGTAATCGCTGAGGTCTTTGAGCAGTTGCCGGCAGTCGCCGTGGTCGTGGTCGTGGGTGTTCATGGCGCCATCTCCTGCGGATGGCCGGTCAGATAGCCGGCCAGCCGCTCGCGCAGGGCTAACCTTGCCCGATGCAGCCGTACTTTCAGGGCAGTTTCACTGATATCCAATGCCTCGGCCGCTTCCTGGGTGCTCAAGCCCTGGATATCGCGCAGAACGAAGGCGGCCCGCAGCGCAGGAGGCAGGCTTTCCACCGCCTCCTCCATCACCTGGCGCAGTTCCGACGACAGAGCCTGCCGGCCGGGATCGATCTCCCAGTCGCCCAGTTGACGGGGCAGCAGCTCGCCCTCTTCGCCGATCTGCGGCTCGTCCAGCGACACCGTGTCATCGCGGCGTTTGCGCAGGCGCATCAGCGCGGCGTTGGTGGTGATGCGGTAGAGCCAGGTGCTGAGCTTGCTGCGGCCCTCGAAGCTGGCCACCTTGCCGCAGGCGCTGATGAACGCGTCCTGCACCACATCTTCGGCCTCGTCCGGGTCGCCCATGATGCGCAGCGCCACGGCGTACATCTGGCTGCCGTGCTGCCTGACCATGCAGGCGCAGGCGTGTTTGTCGCCGCTCAGCAGGGCGTCGATCAGCGTCGCTTCATCGGCGTAGAGGTTGAGGTCGATGGTCAATCCTGCCATTACGATGGCGCTCCTGGCAAAATAGTTACAGAACGGGCAGCCGGCGCGCGGCATGAAACCTCGCGGCCCCGCGGTGCATCACAGAGGCAGACAAAGGCGTGACAACTGCCGCAACAAGGAGATTTCAACATGTCCATACCATCTTTGGGTATCACGACTGTGGTAAAGCTGGACTATGACCAGGCTGTCGAAGAGGCTAAGGCCGCGCTCAAGGAGCAGGGCTTCGGCGTGCTTACCGAGATCGATGTCAGAGCAACCTTGAAGACCAAGCTGGACCTCGATTTTCAGCGCTATGTGATCCTGGGGGCCTGCAATCCACCGCTGGCGCACCAGGCGCTCTCCACTGACAAGAGCGTTGGGCTGATGCTGCCCTGCAATGTGGTGGTCTATGACAACGGCGACGGCGCCAGCACCATCTCGGCGCTCAACCCCATGGCCGCCATCGGCGTGGTTGGCAACCCCGGTCTGGACGCCATGGCCACGGCTGCCACGGCCAAGCTGACCGCGGCCATCGACCGCCTCAGCGCATCGTTTGGAGCATAATATCGCTCAGGCCGGTCTCCGACCGAGCCTGTCCGTTGCCGTCACAAACACAACAACGCCCGGCCAATCGGCCGGGCGTTGTGCATTCTGCGTGGCCGCCGTCGATGTGCGAACGGCATTGTACCATCGGTCACGGGGGCGTGGCAAAGCGGGGATCGCTGGCGTCGCGCAGACTGTCGCCCGATACGAGCAGGGCCAGCATGGTCAGGGCGATGGCCAGCCCAGGAAAAAACGCGAGGTGTTGATTGCGCGACGCTCCTCTTCAAGATCGCAGTTCAGGTACCGAACCCGCCGGCCGTCACCCAAGAACCTGGATTCCATGCCGCGCAAAAGCGTTGTCTTGCCAACTTGCCGGGCGCCCAGGATCAAGGTGACCTTGCGCAGGGATGTCAACTGCTCGAGAACGGCTTGTCCAAGTAATCCAGTACAAGTTGGCGTAAATAACTCTTCAGTTGACCTGCTCCCGGCGGATCTGTGATCCGCCGGGTTTGCGCCCACAACGCCGCCGGTTCACGGAACCGGCTTGAGCAGTGAGTGAGGCGTAAATAACTCTTCAGTTGACCTGCTCCCGGCGGATCTGTGATCCGCCGGGTTTGCGCCCACAACGCCGCCGGTTCACGGAACCGGCTTGAGCAGTGGCTCAGGCCGGTCTCCGACCGAGCCACACCACGGCGCGGCGTTGTCTGGACTACCGCCCGGCGAACTGCGGCCCCATCACCCGGCTGATCAGATCCACCAGCGCCTGATCGTCGCTGACGGCCAGCGCCAGCAGCCCGCCCTGACGCCAGAAATGCGGCGCGGCAGCCCAGACCAGCGGCACGCCATCGACGCTGCTGGCGTTGGGGGCCAGACCGGCCACGTCAGCCGCCAGCGCGGCCGCGTCGGCATACTCGAAAAGCTGCACGGGAAGGCCGTTGACCCGCGCGATCATCCCTGGCGCGCTCAGATAGGGCTTGGTGATGCGTCCCGGCGCAGCTTCGACCAGCGCGCCGGCGTTGGCCAGATCAGCCAGCAGGGCCAGCGCCGTGTAAGCCTGGTCAGCAGCCGGCGCCGCGGCCACAGGGGTCGCGCTTGCGGCTGACGGCGTGGGGGTGAGCACGGCGACAGTGTCCGTGATCGTTGCCGTGACCGTCGTCGCAACGCCAGGGGCCAGCGGGGTGGCCAGAGCGGCCGCCAGCTCCGCAGTGATGAACTGCTCCTCGAAGGCGCGGGCCACAGGTTGGAACCAGTCCGGCAGCGCGCCTTCCTCGCCTCGCACCGTGGCGCTGCTCAGCAGGTTGCGATAGGTCACGGCATAGGTCGCACAGGTGGGACAGGGCTGCGCGGGGGTGTAGTCGCCGGCGTGGGCGCGCAGGTCAGCGCTCTCCAGCAGCCGGGTCAGCGCCGCCATCTCCGCGCGCGTCAGCGTCCCTTCCACGACGCCGCCGGCGCCGGCCACGCTGTAGCCGCGATCGAGGTTGATCAACACCCGCACGTCGGCGCCCGCCTGGCTGCGCACGAACTCCATAACCACGATGGATGGCGCGTCTGAGGGGGCCGCGACCGTCTCGGTTAGCGGCGCAGTGGCGGTGAGCACGGCCGTCGCGGGGGGCAACGGCTGAACCCGCGCCGGGTCAGGGTTCAGCAGCAGGTTGGTGAGCAGCGGCAGCAGAGGCTCCAGCCAGGCAGGCACAGCGCCGTCGTGGGTCTCCACCTGGCCCTGCAACAGCACGCCGCGCCGCTGAATGCGGTATTGAAAGGCATCAGGCACAACCGGCGGCGGCGGCGCGGTCTGGGCCGCGTTGCGGTAGAAGTCGGCCGCGTCCAGCGCCGCGTTGAGCTGCGTCTGCTCGGCCGGGCTCAGTTGGAAGGTCGCCGGATCCTGGCCGCGCCGCTCCAGCAGCACATGGCCATCCAGGAAAAGGCGGGCGCGCTCGGCCACGGCGGCGATGCCGCCGTGGCGCTCCAGATCGAGAACCACATAGGAGGCTGGATCGATGCCCAACGCCGCGGCTGGGTTTTCCTGGGCGCCCCCGGCCAGCGGTTGAAGCTGCAAGCCATCGGCGGTGGTAGTCACACAGCCCGTCAGCGCCAGGCTGGCGAGCAGCAAAATCACAACACTGAGCAGAGCAGCAGTGGTCGCACGCATTGCACTCAGTCTCCTTTTAACGGTGGGTTTGGAATGGCGCCCAGTATACCATGATGCAGGCCAGGCCGGCCAATAAGGGCGAACTTAGCAAACTCAACTCTCCCCCTCACTGCCCCTGCACCACGATCACATGCAGCTTGCCTGGCCCGTGGACGCCAAAGACCGGCGTGACCTCGATGTCGGCGCTGCGGCTGGGGCCGGTGAGCAGCGTGATGCATTGGGAGGTTGGCTGGCCGGCCCCGGCCGGCCGCTGCGCCAGCCAGCGTTCCATGGTGGGGTAGATCTGGCTGGCAGCCAGCAGAACGATGTGACGCCGGGGCAACTGGTGGACCAGCAGCGGCCGGCCGGGGCCGTGGCGCAGCGCCAGCGTGCCCGTGGCGGCAAAGGCCGCGTCGGCGCCGGTCAGACCGACGGGGATTCCCTCGATGCCCAGCAGATAGCGCCGCCGCACCTCCAGATCCTGGGGGCGCAGCCGGATGTCAGCCAGCGGCGGGGTCGGCGTGATGATCTCGATGCCCAGCACCTCCAGCGCCTCCAGCACGCCGCCCACCGGCAGCTCGCCGGCCGCCCAGCTCAGCGCCTGTTTGATGCCCGCCTCCTGCAAGCCGGTTGCCAGCGTCAGCCGGGCGATCACCGGGCTGGCGGCGATCTGCCAGGTGACCTGCACCCGCTCCAGGGCCTGCACGAAACGCTCGATCAGCGCGGCCGGGTCCCCGTCGGGCACAGGCGCGACGACATCGGGCCTGGTCAGCCCGGCTGGCGGGGCCGCCTCAGGCAGGGCCGCCAGCCGGGCCAGGATCGTCTCACGCCCTTCCAGCGGCTTCATCGGTCGCGCCTCGCCTGCCAGCGCGCATGAAAGGTCTGGCTGGCCGGCTGGGGCCAATCGGACAGCAGCCGGGCGCTGCGCAGCAAGCGGTGCAGGCGGCGCAAACTGGCCGCATCCTGCATGCCCCAGCGGTATGCCCGGCGCCATAGGCGCGCGCGCGACCCCATCTCGCCGGCCGCGGCCAGGTCGCCGCGCAGTCGGATCAACAGCCGCGGAATGTCGATGCCCACCGGGCAGACCGCGCTGCATGCGCCGCACAGCGTGCTGGCGTGGGGCAGGGGCGCCAACGGCGCGCCGCGCAGCGGCGGCGCGAGGCGGGGCTCGCCGTCGGCCGATGACGCGGGCCGCGCGGCCGGCCGCCGGCCGCGCGGCGCTTCCGGCGCGGTCAGCGCCGGCAACAGCGGCAGCGTCACTGCGTCGATCGGCCCGCCGCCGCGCGCGCTGTAGGCCTGGCCGCCGATCTCACGATAGACCGGGCAGACGTTGTGGCAGGCGCCGCAGTGGATGCAGGTCAGCGCCTCGCCGTAGCCCCAGCGCAGGAGATCGCTGCGGCCATTGTCCAGGATCACCAGATGCAGCTCGCGTGGGCCATCGGCCACATCAGCCGGCGCCGGCCCCTCCAGCAGCAGGGCGTGGTCGGGCATGGGCTGGCCGCCGGCGCTGCGGGCATAGAGCGGCAGCAGCAACGCCAGGTCTGCCAGCGTGGCCGTCACCTGCTCGATGCCCATCACCGCCACATGGATCGGCGAGGCGGCCATGGCCAGGCGGTCGTCGCCGTCGATCAGCGCCAGCGCGCCGCTTTCGGCGACAGCCAGGGCCACGCCGCCCACGCTCAGCGTGGCCTCCAACGTTGGCCGGCGCAGCTTGAAGCGCACCACGTTGGCCAGCGACTGGATGTCCAGCGTCTGGGGCACGTCCAGATGTTCCTCGAAGAGCTGGGTTACCGCCTCCTTGCGCCAGTGCAGGGCGGAATGCACCGGATGCGACGGGGTGTCGTCCGCCAGGTGCAGGATGTAGTCGCCGATGTGGGTCCGGGTTACGCCGATGTTGGCCGCGGTCAGCGCCGCGTCCAGGCCGATCTCCTCCACGGCCGCGGCATGGCTGC
>Ga0209200_1002425_pt1 | contig 17291 bp, 1 predicted proteins | sample AD_UKC033_MetaG_FD_184406 | JGI IMG/M metagenome (GOLD analysis project Ga0209200, IMG submission 184406) | Active sludge microbial communities of municipal wastewater-treating anaerobic digesters from USA - AD_UKC033_MetaG (SPAdes) (version 2) | ecosystem: Engineered > Bioreactor > Anaerobic >...
GCTCCCGAAGACCCGGATGGTCTCATTAGCTGCTGCGGTGAAAGAGTAGGGGATCATCTCCTGTGGCCGGGTGAAGTTACTTAGAATAGTCTGGCCGAAAAGAATCGGCGTGACGGTTGGAGGTGGATTCAATTTGGTGAGGTAGAGCGAATAGGTACCGATATCATTAGTATCCTTGTCCTGGACAACGATGAGATATGTTCCTGATTCCGGGAGATTGTAAGTAATAGGGTTTTCACGATAACCGTAATCATAATGTTGAGTAATAAACGTCCCGTTTCCGTAGTAGAGCAAAATCTGAGGGGCATAATTCCAGGAACCGTCAAGCCGGGCCAAGATCTGGTCGCCTGCCGATCCGGTGAATGAGTAGAGGTCCATCTCGGCGGTGTTGTTAATCGCTGCAGTGATGGACTGGTCGTATGATAATGGTGTCACATTGCCAGGATTCGTGAGGGACTCCAGATAAATTCCATAAGGTCCCGGACTGGTCTCAGGTTTGGCAGCAGCAATCAGGTAGTAGGTTCCCGATTCCGTGAGAATGGTCGGATCAGTCAAGGGGAGCTGAATCCAGGAACTGTTAAAGAGTCGTAATTCCAGAGAACTTCCGCTGCCGAAGACCCGAATTGGTTCATTACTTTCTGCTGTGAAACTATACGTGATAATTTCCAATGGCGATGTGAAATTATTCAATATGGTTTGACCGAAATGAATGGGTGTTATCGTTGAGGGGGGGTTGAGCTTAGTAAGAAATAATGAATAGGTTCCTACATTATTTGTATCCTTGTCCTGGACGACAATTATATAATCCCCGGCGACAGGAAGAAAAACTGTAACTTCGAGGTTATTATATTTATAATCCTGTGTAATAAACGTTCCATTTCCATAAAAAATCATAATATGAGCATATGATGACCACGCAGTGTCTAATCGTATAAGAACTTGGTCCCCTTCAGATCCTGAGAATGAATAGAGATCCATCTCCGCTTCATTATTTATTGACGTTGTGACAGATTGGTTGTATTTGAGAGGGGTAATATTCTCGGAATGAGTTAGTGAATCGACATAGAGGCCATATGGTCCAAATTGGGATTCTGGCTTCATTGATGCAACGAGATAGTACAACCCTGGACCGATCAGAGTTGTGGGATCTCCAAGAGAGAGCTGAATCCCTGAGCTATTGTAGAGCCTGATCTCATTATTATTATAATATCCACTTCCGAGAACCCTTATTATATCATCGGAAGAGATTGTAAAATTGTAGGGAATGATCTCACATAACCGGGTAAAGTTCCCCATCCTTGGCTGCCCTAAAGATATGGGAAAGACGGTTGGCGGAGGATTCATTTTTGTAAGATATAAGCTGTATGTACCAACCTCATCCGTCCCGGTGTCCTGGAAGATTATAAAATACGGGCCTGATTCCGGTAAAAGATAGGTCAAGTCACCATACATACTGCTTTGGCTTTTAAGGCAGCTCCCATTCAACGTGCATAGCGACACTGTGGCATCCGTAGGATACCATCCACACGATCCCCATGAACAGGCTTGATGCCGCCAGCCATTCCAGCGAATCAAAATTTGATCTCCTGTTGACCCTGTAAATGAATAAAGATCTATTTCAGATGTGTTACTTATCGTGGCAGTGACGGCCTGGTCATATGAGATTGACATTACAGAACTCGGAGTGGTGAATGATTCTATGAAAAGACTATAAGGCCTCGGGATACTATAGTCACTAAATCCTCCAATTTCTGTTATTAGGACGAGATAATAGGTGCCAGATTCATTAATACGGGTCTGATCGGTGAGAGGAATTTGGTTGCCAGCACTGTTTAAGAGTCTGACATCGAATCCCTTCCCATTTTTTAGCACCCTGATTGTTTCGTTCATTGAAGCTTCAAAGCTATAGGGAATCATTTCTAATCGCCGGGTAATGTTCCCGGACTTTGTTTGACCGAATGGTACAGGAGTAGCTGCTGGGGGAGGATTCAGTTTTGTAAGATAGAGTGTATAAGTGCCGGTTTCATCATTACCACTATCCTGAAAAATTATGAGATAGGAGCCAGATTCTGGTAGTTGGGTTGTAATCTCGCCACTCACACTGCTCGATTGACTTGTGATGAATGTCCCATTTGCATGGCAGATGATAATTTTAGCAATAGATCCGCAGACGGTCGAAGGGCCGCAAATATGATACCAGCCTTTATATCGAACAATAATTTTGTCCCCATCAGAACCTGTAAAGGAATAAAGATCCATCTCAGTAATATTGCTGATTGACGCAGTTATCGATTCATTATAGGAAAGGTACGTGATTGTACCAGGATTTATGAGGGATTCGAGGTAAAGGCCATAAGATCCCGGGGCCATTTCGGGCTTCATTTTGGCAATCAGATAATAATTTCCTGGTTCATTGAGGCACGTGGGATCTGTCAGGGGGATTTGAATTCCTGAACTGTTATAGAGGACAACAGCAAGAGTACTTCCGCTCCCTAAAACCCTTATCGATTCTTCTGCACCGGTAGTAAAACTGTAGGAGATCATTTCGAGAGGACGTGTGAAGTTCCCTGTAATGGTATGGCCCAAAGGTATCGGGGTTGAACTTGGAGGTGGATTTAGTTTGGTTAGATAGAGCGAATATGTCCCAATATCATTCATCTCGCGGTCCATAATGACAATACGAAACTGACCGGTTTCAGGGAGAGTGTATGAGAGCTCAACGTTGTTAATAAGATAGGTTTGTGTTAGTAAGGTGCCATTTCCAAAATAAAGTTGGATTTGAGGATAAGAAGACCACGAAGAATCCAGACGGATCACAATCTGGTCGCCTATTGATCCCATGAAAGAATAATTATCAAGCTCTCCTGCAACTGATAAGGTCCCATTTATCATCTGGTCATAGGTTATAGTTGTAAAATCCCCTTCCATGGGAGAGATGTAATCGGAAGTAATAGGTGATGATAATTGATTTAATGATTCTTCAGACAGAACAAGTGAACTTGTCATTACAGTATATCCTTCGGGAGCGGTTTCCCGCTGTGTGGAACCCTCCAGTTGTTCCTTTATACGGGATTCCAGAGCCGCAATCTCTTCAGGAGTAAGACCCGTTCCTTCACCAGATGGGGGGGTACTGGTAGCGATTGAGAAACCCTCGGGAACAGGACTTTGCAAAGTTGAACCCTCCAGTTGTTCCTTTATACGGGATTCCAGAGCTGCAATCTCTTCAGGAGTAAGACCCGTTCCTTCACCAGATGGGGGGGTACTGGTAGCGATTGAGAAACCCTCGGGAACTGGACTTTGCAAAGTTGAACCCTCCAGTTGTTCCTTAATACGGGCTTCCAGGACCGCAATCTCTTCAGGAGTAAGACCCGTTCCTTCACCAGATGGGGGGGTACTGGTAGCGATTGAGAAACCCTCGGGAATAGGACTTTGCAAAGTTGAACCCTCCAGTTGTTCCTTTATATAAGATTCCGAAGCCCCAATCTCATCTGGTGTCAGGTTCAATCCTTCACCAGATAACGGAACACTGGTGGCTATCGAAAATCCTTCCGGAGCGGCTCCCTGAAAATAAGAATCTACCAGCAGTTCCTTCACTTGAGCTTCCATTGAAGCAATCTCTTCAGGACTGGGGGTTGAAACCACATGATACGTAGGCGAATTAGTAATTACAGAAAAATCATCAACCTTAGGTCTCTGGATTGTAGCTTCTGACATAATAGCCCTTACATGGGATTCCGAAGCAACGATTTCTTCCCGAGACCGCACATCAGAAGGCGATACGGGATTGGGGTCGCTAGTGATAATCCCAAGTCCTTGACTCATCAGATCATCATCTGATGTTCCTGAAAATCCGTTAATCCTGTCCCTTGTCTGCGCTTCTGTGGCTGCAATCTCTTTGGGTGAGAGAGAGGAGGGCATTTCAGTCAAGGATTGCTGGGTATCAAGCGGCGAAACAGAACCAATCGAATTGGTGTTATTTGTATCCTCAAGCGATAGAACGGGGCTCATCGTTTGATTCTCGCCCGCGGTTTCGATGAAGACATTCGCATTGCAAGAAACGGCCATCAGGCCGACAATACACAATACAGTAACAACTCGAAGGCACCAGGAATAGGTCATCGTTACCCCCTAAATACTGGAGAATTTTCTCTGGGAATAATAAGGGTATTGATTTTGATTTTTCAAATTACATTAAAAGCTTTTAAAACCTTCTTTAATGATTATGTAGAACTTTAATTCTGCGTAATCTTCCTGAATTTGTTCAGCTCGTGCCTCTATTCAACCATTATAGGATCCCAAGAGCCCCTTTCGCAAATCGTGCAGCTTCATATTTTATTACTTGAAAAATAGACCGTGATTTTCTCACCTTACTTCTTGAAAATATACTCACGGTACGCTAGATATTTCTTATGCTCCGTCTCAACCCGCTTTAAACACATATCGGGTTATATTCCCAAAGCCTTTGAATCATCGATCATTAACCAATTTGAATTAATATTCCCCCTTGATCGTCAAAACTTATGTATCCAGTGTCAAAACATGCATCAAGTGCAGGAGATAATAGCAAGCCATTGTATAGATTAAGACGCTCTGTCAACGTTGCCATACCCCATGGCTTGATGTGAGAGGCAAAAAGTAGTGCCAATTCAGCACAATTCGTTACCGCACACGCACCCCAATAGTTGATGGGTAAGGTGTCATATTCTCGATCTCGTGGCAATTGAACAATTCTCTCGATAGATTATACCTTCACGGAGACTTCACGTCTTCTAATGTCGACTCTTCCAATGGTTTCTTTAGATACGGGCGTGTGGCCATTAGGCAGCGACATGGATAATTCCCCCTATCTGAATAGAACGCTAATAGAGTCCCCCTAGAAAAAATTAATTCTCTCCGCATTGACTTTAAAACCTCTAAAAACAAAACAGATACAATGAATCTGCGAAGGTACAGCCTGATGAATAATAAACAGTTGACACTGTATTAAACGTTCATAATCCGTGACGAAAAGAAAGCAAGAATGAGAACGATAATAAAGAGTTCCTGACCATATACAAGAAAAATGGAAAAATACGCCACTTTTCTGATTGAGAGCTACCGACATGATGACTGCCCGACTTCTGACTGAATTTTTTTAGGATAGGAAAAAAATTCGGGAATCTCCTGTCTCACCATTTTATGCAGCACTGATTGTAAACGTCCCGTTGCTCATATCAGTGCAGGCGGAATAGCTTGCACTGGTAACCCGGATCTTATAATCAGATCCCAATGGCGTGCTGGCAGGGAGGGTCACATTAAACAGTCCGGATCCATCTGAGCCGATAGGAATACCATTGAGCGACTTCAGGACGGTCGTGCCTTTCAACACATCGATATTCACCATCGACCCTGGGTTACCGGCGTATGTCCAACTCATGGAGAGGAGAGAACCGATGGGGTAATTCTCCCCACCGTCAGGAGAGGTCACCGTGATTGCCGGGCTGATGGTGAACTGACCCTCGCTTGTGTCAGCCCATGCAGGGTTGCTGGTGCTGGTAACCCTGATGCGGTAGTCGAAGCCCAAGGGTGTACTGTAGGGGAACATGAGGTTGTATGAGCCTGAACCTCCGGAGCCGATAGGAGCACTGGGGGAGACCACAGCCAGGATCTTATCCCCTTTGAGCGCCTCGATCTTTACCATGGCTCCAGGGTTGCCAGTGTAATTCCACTGGATGGTCTGCGTAGACCCTTGGAGATAGTTCTCGCCCCCGTTTGGTGCAACCATTATAATAGACGAGCCGGTGTCGGCAGTTATCTTGAATGGTGCATCGCTGGTATCGGTGTAAATGGCGTTACTGGTGCTCGAGATCCGGATCCGGTAATCCGTTCCAAGCGGAGCGTTGATGGGCAAAGTCAGGTTGAATGAGCCTGTTCCTCCTATACCGATCGGGGTCCCCTGGGAGATTACCGCAAGGACCGTATCCCCTCGCAGTGCTTCGATCTTCACGGTGGGTCCGGGATTGCCAATATAGTTCCAGCTGATAATCTGGGCGGATCCCTGTTGCCATTCCTCACCGCCGTTCGGGGAGACGACCGTGATTGGTGGTATGATCGCGAAGGGTGCATCGCTGGTATCGGTGTAGCTTGTATTGCTCGTGCTGGTGACTCGTATCTGGTAATCGGATCCCAGAGGTGCACCGTATGGAAAGGTGAAGTTGAAGAATCCGTATCCATCTGATCCAATAGATGTGCTTGGTGCAATAACCCTGACTATGGATCCTTTGATCACCTCAATCTTTACCGAGGATCCTGGATCGTCAGTATAATTCCATTTGAGAGTCTGGGTGGACCCCTGCTTCCATTTATCACCGCCGTTTGGGGATACAACAGTGATGGGTGAACCCGGTCCGATTATGAAGGGAGCGTTGCTCGTATCACTGCAGGCAGGATTGCTGGTGGTGGTGATCCGGATCTGATAATCAGTTCCAGGAGTCTGGTTATAGGGAATGATCCAGTTGTAGGAACCAGCACCTCCGGACCCAATCGTGGTATTCGATGAGATAATCTGGTTGACCGCCATTCCCTGGAGGAGCTCGATCATTACCGTGGATCCAGGGGAGCCTGTATAGGTCCAGTTGATGGCATGGATCGAACCACGCTGCCAGGTCTCTCCCCCGTTGGGGGTCGCCACTGCCAGAGAGGCCCCTGAACTGATCGTAAAGGGAGCATCACTCGTATCCGTGCAGGCTGCATCACTGGTGCTGGTAATCCTGATCTTGAATTCAGATCCCAGCGTCTGATTGGAAGGGATGTCCCAGATATAGGAGCCGAATCCCCCGGATCCAATCGAGATGCCGGAGGAGATAACCTTATCGACGGCTGTCCCATTCAGCAGCTCAATCATTACCAGGGGTCCAGGCGAGCCGGTATAGGACCACTGAATGCTCCGGTTCGATCCCTGCAGGTAGTTCTCACCGCCATTCGGTGAAACGATTGTCATCGATGAGGGGATCGGGATGGTAAGGGTGCTGTCCGGGGCAGCTGGTGCCGACTCGGTATTCCCGATGTTATCCCTGGCAACGGAGTAGAAGCGGTACGTATGACCGGGTACCCCATTGAGCGATGCCGGACTGGTTTTGACATGGTTCAGAGCAGACTGATAGGGACCTCCGTTGTCGGACATGAAGATGGTATAATCCTTGATCCCTGCGCCACCCGAATCATCGCTGCCGCTGAATGTGCAGATCATTTCAGTTACATTTGTCAGCGACACCGAAACACTGCTCGAGGGTGTACTGGCATCAATGGTGTTTACCCAGGGGCCGTCTGGTGGTGCCGGGAAGAACTCGAGGTTGTCGAACTTCACCCACGCTTGATTCTCGAATTTTGTGCCGGTCGGAAGTTCTGGATCTGGCTGAACGGTGAATTCAAACCAACTGATCTCGTTTGTTTCTATCGCAGGAAGGAATCCTGCCATCGGATCCTCCGGTGTTTCAAGAGTTACCGGGTCGAGTGTGTTATATTCGAGGGTGATATTGCCGGTTTCCGGATCATAGTCGCCCGAAATCCGGACTGTAAGGTTCATGTCCGGCCGGGGATCCACGTAAACCTTAAAGGATGGAACACTGTCCAATGGTACGGTCCAGTTGGTGAAACCAACGCTAGTGAACCTAAACGTGCTCCAGTTGAGATCAGAATCTAACAGGTCGTGAGCCCAGACATCGCAGACGTTAGCGGTTGCATTCTCAGCGTTCCAGAAATCGATACGGTACGTAAGAGGAGTTCCTGAAGTGATATATCGCTTGAGCTGGTCTCTTGGAGTACCTGCAGGATCATAGCCATTCGGGCCGAACTTGTCTTCTGGATCAACCACACTACCTGGATCTACCGGTCTACCGTTAGGTGGTTGGGGATTGATATTTCCCCCGCCGGTTATTCCGGTTCCTTGGTTTTGTGTTGTTATTGAGTTAGTTATCCCTAAATATTCTTGGAAATCTTCGTTCACGGCAGCTTGTGCTCCAATATTTTCTGCTAAATCGCCTAGACCTGCGAGAGTCCCAATGATCCCACCCTTAATTCCAGGTAATGAAAATGCTATTGAAACAGCGCCGAGCCAGCCTTTGAGCACATCATGATAGAATTCCTGGGGTGAGGATTTACCCTGTGCATACGCTCTCATGGTCTGCCAGGCCTGCGATATATCCTGACTTGCAGAATAGACACCTATACCCCAGAATGCTGTTTTGTAAAGGCACGTTCTCCCAAGAGGAATCCCTGCGAATTTGCTATACCCAAGCTTATCTACGTATCCCCAATACTCTACTGAAAGATGCGCCTGGGCATTTAGGCCAAAAAAAGAGAGTACGATATTACCTGCAGATTCCCAGAAGATTTCATCTCCCTGACCCCAATTTGTATAATCAAGTCCATGCGGATCTCTGTATGTTGTCGGGCAGTTCCCTGCATAATTATAGGTTGACATCATCGCATGCGGGAAAATATCGGTACTGAGGAATCTCCCCATTTGGGGATCGTACCAGCGGGTCCGGACATAATAAGCCTGAGCATCTTCATCCCACCACATGCCAGCGTATCGCTGCGGAACTTCCTGAATTGACCCGGTTATGAGATTGCCATAAACGTCATACCTATTCTGGGCAACAACAATTCCGGAACCATCGGTTGCGGCGATAATACTTCTCATACCATCCTGCAGCGTATGGCATGTACCATTTGCTGAATAGATGAGAATGGGTTCATCAATACTCTGACCGTAGACAAATCGTTTTACGATATGCCCGGTAGAATCCATCTCCGCGATGATATTGAAATTGTCCCAGATGTACTGGGATGTCTCGCTATTTTCTGTCCTTTGGATGAGTCTTCCAAGGTAATCGTATGAATATTTGATATGGGTATTATCTCTATCTACACTTATGAGTCGATCCTCTTCGTCCCATCCATACTGTATTGTTGAGCCATTTTGTATACGAGTAATGAGATTCCCGTTTTCATCATAGGTAAACGAATCATTACCTACCTTCGTGTATTGATCGAGATCATTAACCTGGTAATTCAAAGATATCCCATCTTGTACTCTCAGTCGGTTCCCTACTTCGTCAAAAGTATACTCTACCCGTCTTCCATCTGGATAGGTGACCCTGGTGAGCTGATAGGTATCATCATAGGAATATTCAGAGGTCCCTTCAGGTGAGATCATGGATGTTACTATCCCGGCTCTGTTATAGGTGTAAGTGAATTGTGACAGAATTTCTCCCCCAGGTGAATAATGGGTGAGTTTAGCCAGTCGATCCATGGAGTCATACTGATACTCACTATATATACCGTTATCCAGAGTCTTACGGTTCAACTGATTTGCAGCAGTATAATCATAAGTGACCAGTATTTTTCCAAGAGAATCAGTTATTTTCACAAGACGGTTCAATGCGTCATAATCATAGGAAAGCGTATAGCCATCCGGATATTCAAGTCCAATCCGGTTTCCAGCTGGATCATATATATTATGGATGGTATGCGAAATATCGTTGTCAGAATTATGCACTTCTGTTGCAATTATCCTTCCAGAATCGTCGTAGCGAATTGATGAGGTATACATCCCTCCAGGCGTTTCATGTGTAACATAGATGAGTTTTCCCTCTGTATCATACTGATACCGGATTGTCTTCGATGAGGGGTAAGCCTTTGTTTCGATTCTGCCTATGTTGTCAGTGATAAAGGATATCCTTTCCCCGTTTCTGTTTACATAACCGGTCTGTTCCCCTTCATCACTATATTCGTAAACTTCAGAGGATCCATTAGGGAAGATTCGTTCCGTCAACCTTCCGCCGTGATCGTATACTAGCGATGTTATTCTCCCTTTCGGATCTATTACTTTATCGAGATATCCAGTTGTATTATAGGAGAACTGTGCTGTATTCCCGAGAGCATTTTGGATAGAGGTTACCTGGCCACGGGCATTGTACATTAAATGGCTTGATTTTCCTTCAGCGTCCTGAATATCAAGGAGATTTCCCTTGTTATCATAGGTGAACTGTTCCGTGGAGGCGTCAGGATAGGTAATCTGCTGGAGATTTCCCTCTGCTGTGTAAGATAAGTGAGTGACTCTACCAGAACTATCTTTGATCTCAGTCACCTTATTCAAGGTCATGTCGTATGTCGAGGTCGTGAGGGCGCCGAGCGGGTCAGTCTGCTGGATGACATTGCCGTTCTTATCATAGGTAAACAAGTATGTGTTCCCAAGAGGATCCGTTATACTGGTCATATCCCCGTTACGATCATAGGTATAGCGCTGAGATGCTCCAAGGGGATCCTGTTGCTCCACCGCTTGCCCGAATTCATTAACATGGATAACCGAAGTCTGACCGAGAGCGTTGGTTTCATAGGTTCTTCTGGTTTCGGCATCATAGGAATACTGTTTTATTCCTTCGCCGTTGTTTACATACATCTCTGATATGCGCCCGTCTCCATCTCGATTGATATGGCCGACATTGCCGTCCGGTCCGATAATGTCCGAAAGAGCATACGAAGACCCCTGAGAAGAAGCGGTATAAGTATATTGCGTGATAGTGCCATCAGGAGCGGTCACTGAGGTAAGCAAATTACCGGATGGATCATAACCATAGTTCGTCGCCCTACCCGCATGATCCACCAATCGGCTGATTCTGCCGTTTCCATTGTATTCGAGAGAGAAGGTATCTCCGGAGGAATGCTCAATCCGAGTCAATCGGTTGTTCCCGTCATAGTGCAGGGTAACCTGATTCCCATTTAGATCCTGGATATACCCAAGCATGAGATCCGGTCTGAATCCAAGGACGGTCCCATCCCTTTCTTTAATCGAATAGGTCCCATCAGGATTAAGGATCAATTTCTGGTATCCCGTGAGAGCTTTATAAACGCCAGAAGGATCCCTTGAGAAGGTTATTGTGTAACCATTTCCCTGTTTCAAGGCAAATGAGTTCATATTAGCATATTCAGTGACTTTCTCCAGCCGCATATCGTAATTATGGAACCAGCCGTATCCCATGGGTCCGAGATACGATGAATATCCACTTGGATATAACCGTTTCATAAGGAGAGGTACTTTCTGGACTGGAGAAGAGGCATCAACTGCGTACCCACTAAGTCCCGGGGCATACAATGGAGTTCCCCTCAGCGCAGCAATCTGAAGCGAGAAGGGATCATCAGTATCCGCCCGGATATAGATCGTTTGAGCAAATGTAGATCCTGCAGGTAGAACATTTTGGTTTTCCATTGGACCATGGGCCAGGAGAGTAACCGGACTACTAAGAGGTATCCATTCCTTCACTCTCACATCTGATACATTAGGATCTGCAATTATCGTCATGGAATTGAAGGTATAGGGGCTGTAGTCGAAGGGAACACCATAATAGACATGAGATGATGGTGGGGAGATGGAGAGCTGCACTAAAGGAGCAGGCATGTCAACCGTCCCGTTATTTCCATATTTAAGCACATAGGTTGCCGGCCGGCCGGCACGAATAGTTTCACGGCCGAAAATCTCCGTCCAGAACTCGGATCGTCCACCTTCTTCGATATAAAAGGGAGACGCCGTCACTTGCTCCCCATTTGGATTGTTAACCGCGACGGTGTAAACCCCTTGCGGCCGTTGGGTTAAATCGAAAGTTGCATATAACACTCTTTGATCAGAATACCCTTGAACTGATAATGCATTCACGACAGGTACTCCTTCCTGATCAAGGGAAACTGTGGCATTGGGATCCAACCACGCTCCTTTGATCACCATAGTGATAGTCCCTGTATTTCCACCCCTTGAAGGGCTGAAACTGGAGATAAAGGTATAATACGCCGGTGGAGGTTCGATACTCTGAACCATATCAGCCTTGATCATCACATCCCTCTCCTGGCTATCACCGGTAATCATCTGGCTATCCATGAATTCTATCAAATAATGTCCGGGTGATGGATTCGGGATGGTTAATGTTGCTCCCGGGCCATTGGAGCTGATCCAATGCTGTCCCGTTCCCCACTGGTTTAAGTAAACATCAAAGTGACTCAATGAACCTATGGCTTGTGCGGTGAGAATGAAGGTATCTTTTCCAGGAGGTATCTCAACCTGATAGAAGACCGAACCATAAGGACGGTGAATCGTATCGACCACCCATTCACCGGGGTTTAATCTTGGCAGATCCGTCCATATAGTCAGAATGCCGGATCCAGTGGTGGTTGAACTGATGGATATGGTATATAGGCCTGGTTCAGGATTCGGAACCTGTATGATTTGATCCTGGTTCCCCTGGTCTGTTTTTATAATTGTCCCATTTGGTGCGGTAATGGTTACAGTTCCATACCAGTTGTAATGCACATCTCCCGGATACTGGATCTTCTGTAGGGTGATGAAAAAATTTTCCGTCTCGGCAACATCGAAAATATACTGGAACGGCGTTCCAGGAACCATATTCAGGTCATCTTTCTGGTACAAAATCCCTTCACCGAGTTCTCTTATCGTGACTGATAAGGGGAGTGTAATTTCTTCGGCATCCTGCCAACGGACATGAAGATCATACGTATCAACAGGGAGGTAGGAGAGATTGAATCTGGCCACGAGAATGGTTGGTGATGAGAGGAATACATTGTCTGCAGTCGATTGTGGTGTGAGATTCTTGGTTAATTCGACACTCATCCCCGGTTCGAAGCCCACCCCATAGATCGATAAGAGAACATCATTCGAAGCAGTAACCACCCGTGGATAGGCATTTGAAATATACCTTCCTCCGGTTGATACCGACAGAGTGTAACCGGCTGATGTCGCAATGGTTTTTCCATAAACTGCGATATAATACCTGCCCGAACTTGTTGGAGAGATGATGATATCATAGGTTCCACCCGCACTCTTCTCAAATTGGGCATAATCATATACCGTGTCATCCGGAATTTGGTTGAAACCGGCATAAAGCTCAAATTCTGGTGTTGATGAGGAAGGGGTCAGTCTGATGACCATCTCCTCATCGGCGGAACAATCGATATAGTAATCATTCCACTCATTCTGGGTGATCGTTGAAGCATACGTCGTACCAAAATTGATATTAATCGGGCTTCTTCCCTGCAACGATAACGAATAATTCCCGGTTTGGTCCCGGTTATAATCTTCGGTACTTATGTAATACGTACCGGTAATTGGCAGCCGGTAGGATATTTTTGCATCATAACTCCCATAATTCCTGGTAATAAAGGTTCCATTCCCGAAGAATAATCGGATATCGGGGCCATAATACCAGGAACTGTGGGCCTTGCTGGTTATCTGGTCTCCTGCCGACCCGGTGAAGGAGTAGAGGTCCATCTCGGTGACGTTGGTGATGGCTGCGGAGATGGACTGGTCGTAAGTTATTGGGTTAACAGAACCTGGGTTAGTCAGGGCTTCGATATACAGACCGTACGATCCCGGGCTAGTATCTACCTTCGCCGCGGCAACCAGATAGTAAGTTCCCGGTTCTGTAAGACGCGTTGGGTCAGTCAGGGAAAGCTGAATACCAGAGCTGTTATAGAGGCGGACTTCGAGGGAACTCCCGGTCCCAAAGACCCGAATTGTCTCGTTTGCTGAGGCTGTGAAGGAATAAGGGATGACCTCCATTGGGCGCGAAAAATTCGATAATACCGTCTTGCCGAATGGTATCAAGGTGAATGTTGGAGGCGGATTGAGTTTTGTGAGGTAAAGCGAGTATGCACCGATATCGTTCGTCTCCTTATCCTGGACAACAATCAGATACGTTCCAGATTCCGGAAGCCTGTAAGTGATCGCGTTCTCCCTGAATCCATAATCTGAATATTGCGTAATATAGGTCCCATTCCCAAAATACAGCCGAATTTGGGGATAGTAACTCCAAGCGGAATCCAATCGGGCTAGGATCTGATCGCCAGCCGTTCCGGTGAAAGAGAACAAGTCCATCTCGATTGTATTGTTGATCGCTGCGGTGATGGATTGGTCGTATGTGATGGGTATTACAGAACCAGGGTCTGTTAGGGATTCGATATAGAGGGCATAGGGTCCTGGATTTGCCCTTGGTTTTACCGCAGTTACCAGGTAATAAGTTCCAGATTCAGTGAGGCGGGTGGGGTCGGCAAGGGAGGTCTGAATACCAGAGCTATTATAAAGCCGAACTTCAAGAGAACTACCACTGCCAAAAATTCTGAATGTCTCATTGCCTGTTACATTGAATGAGTATGAAATCATCTCAAGTGGTCTTGAAAAATTCCCAAAGACCGTCTGGCCGAAAGGGATAGATATAACTGTTGGCGAAGGATTTAGTTTATTCAGATATAGCGAGTATGATCCGACATCATCTAAATAATACTCCTGCACTACCAAGATATATGTTCCCGATTCTGAAAGTGTGGAGGTAATTTCTGATCCCAAATAACCATAATTAAAATTGTTGGTAATGAATGTACCATTACCATAATAAAGTCGGATTTCAGGAGCATAGTGCCAATCCCCACATAATCTTGCAACAATTTGGTCACCGACTTCCCCATCGAATGAATAAAGATCCATCTCGGTTTTATTACTTATTGAGGAGGTAATGGACTGATCGTAAGAGATACTTGTAATCGATCCAGGATTGGTGAAAGATTCTAAGTATAATGAATAAGGACCCGAGGGGCCATAACCTAGTTTCACTGTGGCAATCAGGAAATATTCTCCCGGATCAATAATCCGTGTCGGATCGGTAAGAGGAATCTGTATACCTGATGAATTGTAAAGCCGTACTTCAATAGAGTTGCTCTTGCCTAAAATCCTGATTGTCTCATTGGCCTCCGCAATGAAAGAATAAGGAATCATTTCAAGGGATCGGGTCAAATTTCCAGATACCGTCTGTCCAAATGGGATAGGTGTTACGGCTGGTGGAGGATTCAGTTTGGTGATGTATAGCGAGTAAGTTCCAAAATACAGAACACCAGAATCTTGGACAACAATAATATACATCCCTGATTCTGGCATTAGATATTCGTACTCAATATATTGGCTTGTTACAACCGAAATAAGAGTTCCGTTTGCATGATACAGTCTAATTTGTGGTACAGCGCTGCAAATTCCCCAAGAGCCATAGCAATATGCCCTCCAGCTACCTTGCAAACGGATAAAGATCCGATCGCCTACTGTTCCGTTAAAAGAATAAAGGTCCATTTCCGCTATATTGGTAATAGCAGCATCAATAGACTGGTTATAGGTCAGTGGAGTGATGTTCCTAGGATGAGTGAGAGATTCAATATATATGCTATATGATCCAAGAGAATAACCCGGCTTTTTTGATGCAATAAGATAGTATGTACCACCTTCTGAAAGGTAGGTAGGGTCTGTAATGGAGATCTGTATCCCACTGCTATTATACAAACGGACATCCAAGCCCCAATGATCTGAATAACTGAAAACCCGGATTGTCTCATTATCTGTAATAGTGAAACTGTAAGGAATCATTTCAACTGGCCGGGTGAAATTATTTGAAATTGTCTGAGCGAAGGGAATAGAGGTGAAATTTGGTGGAGGATTCAGTTTAGTAAGATAGAGTGAATACGTCCCGATTTCATTAACAGATGCATCTTGAACAACAATGAGATACTCACCTGATTCCAATAATTGATAAGCGATTTCACATCCTAGACCAGATGCGCTCGTAATAAACGATCCATTTGGGTAGTAAAGCCTCATTTGTGGGTAAGAAGTGTAGTGATCATACACATACCCTGATAGCCAGTCCCCTTCTAATCGCACAATTATTTTGTCATTAACGCTTCCAGAAAATGAATAAAGATCCATCTCAGCGATTGTGCTGATATTCGAAGTGATGGACTGGTCGTAGTTGATAGTGGTTACATTGACTGGATTTGAAAGAGATTCGATATAGATTCCATACATTCCAGGTTCGGTATTGATTCTTTTCGTGGCCATGAGGTAATAGATCCCTGATTCCTCAAATCGAATCTGGTCTGATACAGGTACTCTAATCCCATCATTGTTGTAGATACGAATCTCTAGTCCGCTGACAAAAACTCGGATAGTCTCATTAGCTGTCACATTGAATGAGTATGCAATCATCTCAAGCGGCCTTGTAAAATTTCCAAAGATTGTCTGACCAAACGGAATGGATGTAGCTGTTGGTGGGGGATTGACCTTTGTGAGATAGAGCGAGTAAGTTCCAATTTCAGTCAGCTCATAATCTTGAACAACAATTAGATATACCCCGGTTTCAGAGAGACGATAGGTAATCGCAGTCTCATAATTATCATATATTTGATGATTTTCCGAAATAAACGTTCCATTCCCATGATACAGCCTCAGTTGTTGGCCACCATGCCAAGTACCATCCATCCGAGCAATAATCTCATCTCCCATGTTCCCAGTGAATGAATAGAGGTCCATTTCAGCGGTATTGTTAATCGCTGCGGTGATGGATTGGTCGTATGTGATGGGGATTACTGAACCAGGTTTGGTGAGGGATTCGAGGTAAAGACCATAGGGACCCGGAGTAGTTTCGGGTTTTGCCGTAGCAATAAGGTAATAGGTACCTGGATTTACGAGCCGAGTCGGGTCTGAAAGAGTAACTAATATACCCGAACTGTTGTAAAGTCTGACTTCGAGTGAGCTTCCACTTCCAAAAACTCTTATAGTTTCATTGGATGTTGCAGTAAATGAGTATGCAATCATTTCAAGGGGCCTTGTAAAATTCTCAAAGATCGTCTGGCCAAACGGAATTGAGTTGACTATTGGAGGAGGATTAAGTGTTGTGAGATACATTGAATAGGAACCCACGCTATTAGCATCTCTGTCTAAAATTGCGATGGAGTAGGAACCGATTTCTGGGAGACGATAGGATAGTTCTGCATTGTTATATCCATAATCCGAACTGCGGGTGATATACGTTCCGTTTGCATGATAAAGTTTGATTTGAGGATAAGAACCCCAAGAGCTATCCAAACGGGCTATTATCTGGTCCCCCGCTGATCCAGTAAAAGTATAGTTATCAATTTCGCCAACTAAGGATATGTTACCTGTTATTACTTGGTCATATGTAATTTCAGCATAAGAGCCGTATTCATTTAAAAAAGAACTACCTGGTAAAATCGAAATATCCGTAATTGAAGCATTTTCATTAAACTCAAGTGATTCTTGAACTGGAACAGGGGTATTTGTGACGATTGTGAATCCTTCGGGCGGAGATTGGGAGGATGTTCCGGCTAGAATAGATTTGATCTGTTTTTCTTGAGCAGCAATCTCATCAGGGGAAAGAGATGATTCGGTAATTGGAACTGGAGTA
>Ga0209200_1002427_pt1 | contig 17283 bp, 19 predicted proteins | sample AD_UKC033_MetaG_FD_184406 | JGI IMG/M metagenome (GOLD analysis project Ga0209200, IMG submission 184406) | Active sludge microbial communities of municipal wastewater-treating anaerobic digesters from USA - AD_UKC033_MetaG (SPAdes) (version 2) | ecosystem: Engineered > Bioreactor > Anaerobic >...
ATATGAGCGAAAAGTCACAGCGTATGGAAATAGTGCAAAAGTTGATGCCCAGAAGAAATACATAGGCTATCGAGCCTATGTGATCATTGTAAAAGACTAGTGCTTAAAATAAATATGTCCCACAGCCTTCATTTTCCATACATTTATATAAGCGGACAAATAGATTATTCTTATAAAGGGTGCACCACTCTCGGGTGGGTACAAAAATTAAGCGGATATTTGCCTCTAGATGGGATAGAAATATTAATATAATCAAAAATAGAGGCTTTATACGTAATAAATGGAGAGGTGGTAAGTAATGAATCAAACAAGAGGGGGATTTTATAGAGTGCCAATAGTTGTCACTTTAGTTTCCTCACTATCAATTTTATTAGGATTTGTATTGGTGCTAGCATCAATATATTCATCCATTATATTTTCACAGCCCGCTATGCTCCTTCCAGTAATATTTGGAGTTTTTTTCATAGTGGTTGGATACTTCCTGTATAAAGGCAGGAATTGGTCGAGGTTTGGAGAGATAATACTCCTTGCAGGACTTTCAATTATTTCAATACTTGCAACTACTGTTCCCCAGCTAGGGGACATACTTGGGAAAATAAAATACATCGGTGGACTTCTTTTGCTGCCTCTACCAATATTGGGCTTATCTCTAGTAGTTATCATGCTACTGGTCTTGCATAAGCAAACTGCTCAATACTTTAAGTATATTGGGGAAGTGGGCACTATCAGTTACAAAATAACTAAAAAGCCCGGTGAGCATGCGCCAGAGCAGACATTGTTCAGCAGGCCCTCGGCAACAGGCGGGGTAAGAATCAATCAAACTTCAGCCCAGCCCTACAGAAGGCCGGAAGGCTCCTACGGAGAAACAATAGTGGACACGGGACTTAAAAGGCCTGGATTTTCAATGCCGCAAGACGACAAAACAGTCGTTGGAAGAAAAGTTGAAACTGCATCAAACCCTTCTTATATCTTGTACCACCCACAGGAAACTATAAGGGTAGTAAACGAGATACACAGAATCTTTGGCAGGGAAGACTTTGAGAGATTCATCACCCCTATGGAAGCCCAGTCAATTTCTAGAAAGACTAGCGGAGGCCACTTTAGAATTACCATGGCATTCAACGAGCAGACAGAGCAAGTAAGATACTACCTGGAAGATCTTGACAGCAGCAACGGTACAAAGGTCAACGGAATTGATATTAGGAAGGGAGAAAAAGTTGCCCTGAAGCACTCTGATGTAATCACAGTAGGAAAGGCAATGAAGATAGAGTTCAAAACCCTATAAATTTATTTTTTAATCTTTTTTATATAAGAAAGGCATATACGGCCCTTGGATTTTATTGTAGCCAAAGCATATCTGATCCCCATCTTCTAGCCTTTTAGGATTATTTTTCTCTAAACGGGCCCACTGGCTATTTTTGAAGACAAATACGCCGTTTCCAGTGTTTACATCAACAGCAAACCACTCGTATCCTATTTTTTGCAGAAGCAAGTATCCAGAAGAAGGGGGGCCTCTTGATATGTAAAAAACAGGCCCCGGCTCAAGTATCTCAATATTGGCAAGCCCCGTTCCGCCTTGAGTCCTATCCCTTGCAATACTGTAACTATTCATAACTAAAGGCACTACCTCGCCGCAGATAATTATCCTCTGCATCCCCGAGTAGCTTCCCCCTATGTTCTCCCCCGCGATAAGATAGTCCCTAATTTCTGTTACCGTTAGAAATCTAAAAGAGGGATTTATATCGAGGCATTTTTTTATTACTTCGGACATTTTCCTCGGCATTTTCATATTTAGAGAGAGCGGGTCTACAGTAAGTCGCCCGTCATCCAATTGGTATGACCTCGGTTCTTTACCGGTCATCATATAGAATATCAAGGCGCCGATAGAGTAGATGTCGCTTTGCGGTGAAGGCGCGCTACCGTTCAATTGCTCTGGGGCCGCCCAACCAGGGGTCCCTATGACAAGCTCTGCTTCCTTATACCCGCTTCTTGCAGCCCCAAAGTCAATTAATACGGGCTTTTCGCCATCCATCAGGATATTCTCTGGCTTGATATCCCTGTGTATGATGTTCATAGAATGGAGGTAGCTTATAGAGTTTAAAATGGGGACAATAATGCGCATCGCTTCGTCTTCTGAAGCGGGATTTCCCCAGTACATCTCCTTTACCCTATCGCCATCAACAAACTGCATAACAATTATGGGGAATCTTTTCTCATAATAGACGTGGTGGATGGTATCAAGGTATCCGACTATATTTGGGTGGGAAAGATTTGATAAGAAATCATTTTCAATAAGTATCTTTTCAATTTTTATATCATCATTTTCCCCGTCAAGCTTAGGCGACTTTAGGATCACATGGAAGCCCTCTGAGCTTTTGGCAAGCCAGATCACCCCCATTCCACCTTCCCTTAGCTTCTTCTGGACTTTGTAAATTGCACCAGAATTCCCCCTTAGCTCTTCCCCATTTCTTAGCATCTAAGGGCTCACCTTCTTCTAAATAATATTAGGGAGATATTGTCCTTGCCGCCCATATCCTTGGCCGCCTGGACGAGTTCTTTTACTTTTGATACAACATCCAGCTTGCTATGTATCAGTACTTTGCCTATGTATGAATCGTCCTGGACCATATCTGAAAGCCCATCAGAACAGATTAAAATCCAATTATTCTTACCGATATGGAAATCGCCTACGTCCGGATTTAAAGGTGCGGATGTGATGCCCACAGCCTGAGTGATCACATTTGAAGGCACATTCTTTCTTGCTTCAGCTTCTGTGACTCCGCATCTTTCCATGTATGTGCCAAGCTCAGAGTGGTCTGTTGTCACCCTGGATATCCTTTCTTCAGAATCGCCATCCGTATAGGTCGTGTAAATCCTGGAATCCCCTACATGGGCATAGTATATGTGGTCCTTATTTAGGAACACAACTTCTAGAGTTGTCCCCATGTTGCACATGCCGGGATTTGATTTTGATATGCAGAGTATCTCTTCGTGGGCGTTGTAAACAATGTTCCTTAGGATATCTTTTATCTCGATATCATTTAGCTCCTGGTAATCAAATAGTTCCTTCTTACCATCCTCCAAAACAGTTTGGATCGCAATCTTACTCGCCACTTCCCCGGCGTTGTGCCCGCCCATGCCATCTGCAAGGACAAATAGGCCCTTTGATCCATCCCTATTGAATGCAATACCTATAGAATCCTCATTTAGCTCCCTCTTTAATCCCACATCCGATTCTGCATAGACCTCTATATTCTTTGGATGCGCCGAGTTGCCATACTTTCTTGAATCAAAGATTAATAAGGTCCTTCCTTCTAGCAATTTTGATATGTCGCCTTCCTGAATCTTTTCCTTTTTCCTGCCTGTAAAGAAGAATATGTAGACAAGAGCAAATATTGCAACTAGTGAGGATATAACTAAAATTAATATGTAGGTGTATTTGAGCTTCCCTTGATTCCCTTTTAATTCCGTCACATATGCCTTCTTGGTATTGAGCGACTCCTTAACAAAAGTTTCCGCACCCGGCTCAAGCTTTAAATCTGAAACTTTTTGCTCTAAACTCTGCAACCTGGATAGGACGGCATCATAATTATAATCTTTAGTTACGCCTACCGTCTCCATATCGAGGGAGATATCGTAAAGATCATTAAAAAAAGAAACTCTTTTTCTAACCCAGCTATTTTCATTCCCCTGGAAAATGGAGGCGTAGTTTGGGTCGTCTTGAACTATAGTGTAATCTTTTACGATCGTGAGGATACTTTCTGGATTTTCTATACTGGAGGGAGTTATCTTTGCCTCTATTATCTTTAATTTATTGGTGAGGTCTGATATTTTTTTGTAATCTTCCTGGATTTTGGATATTATGCCATATTCCAGATAGGAGGTGCCGATATTGCTATTGAGCGCGGAAATTTTTTCCTGAAATCCACCTAACTTGCCCATATCCTCTTTTCTCAAAAGGATGGCATCAAGTATAGCTATCATTTCCCCCAGATTTTTGTATTTGGCACTGTCAAGTTGACTAATAATTGAACTGTTAGAATCTTTATACTCGCTAGAGAGATCCTTTATTTGATTTGTGTAGTAATCCTTGTACCACATCTCGTTAACTTCAAGTAACAATTGCGGGACATCGCTAAGATTTTCCAGCGCATCATCCAATCTGCCGCCCCTAATGTTATTCTCCGCATTGGTAATTTTAATGTTTGAAGTGATAATCTCATCTTCATAGCTTTCATAAGGGGCGTAATCACAAGAGACGCACCAAAGCATAGAAGTGGACAATAAAAAAATAACAAAAATAGTTAAGATGATCCGCTTATCAGACCGATTCAAACTCAATCCCCTCAACAGTAACCCTTAGCCTTCCGCCAAGGTCGATATTATCGCCTTTCTTTATGGTGAACAAGCCGCCGCCTCTAATCTCCTTTCCGTTTAAGAGGGTGCCGTTTGCACTGCCGATGTCCTCGATGCAGACTTCTCCATTTTCTTCTGTGAACTTAAAGTGCCTTCTAGATATATAGGATAGAACTGACTCAGGGAAAAATGACCTGAAATCTTCCCTTCCAGAAGGCGATATTGGATCAACTGTTATCCTAATCCTGTTCCTGTTTGCACTCAATGTGACATACTTCTTTTTTAGGCTCTCCCCGCAGAACGGGCAGAAGAATCTGTCGCCCCTTGGCACTTCAGAAACATTGGCATTACAGCTTGGGCACTTAGCTTTAGGATCGCTTTCTTTACCTATTCCAAAGTTCAATTTATCGCCCTCCTTTATGTTGTCCGCATTTTGGACAATGGCTCCAGTACTCCTTTAGGGTATATCCGCAGTTTGGACACACTGTGCTTTTCTTCCTCATTGAAAAGAGTATAGCAATAATTGCCAGTATCGAAACTGTAACAATTAGGATTATTGAGAATAGATTGATGCTCTTAGTTTCCTTCTCACCGAAATACTCGTTTATCCCGGTATTGAATTTATCCAAGTATTCTTTTGAAGACTTATAGTCGCCTGACTCCCAGGAAGACAATGCCTTGTTGTAGTTACTTTTAATAGTGTTCAACAAAGTTTCCCCTTCAAAAGTTGGGACATTTTCTTCTCCAACTTTGTCAAGGAATGATCTGTAGTTATCCTTGGCAGTATTTATCTCTCCCTCTAGCTTTAGTATATTATCAAAACTATAGAAATCAAGCCTGTAGTCATCCACCGACACCACGTAGAGCTTCTCACTCCCATCAAGGTATCCGCTGACTTTGGAGGTAATCATGCCCTGGTAATTCTTATTTATCAAGAGCTTATTCTCGCCATTTTCTATTACAAATATCTTCCCTTTATCAGTCAGAACAACAGTCTTGTCGCCTAGAAGGGAAACATCCTTAATCTTGTCATTTCCCTGGCAGTTCTTCAATATCTCCTCACCGTTAAAGGAGAACTGATTTTCAAGAGAATAGTTCCTCAATAGGTAAAGGCAGCCTTCAGTAGATGAAACGCCAGCCCTTAGGTTATCACTTACTAGGAGATCCGGGTATTCCTCAATGGACAGTATCTTTGATAGTATCGGCTCTTCTGTGTAGGAGAGGGCGTAGATGGATTTCTCTGAGGCTAGGAGCACATCATCGCCGTAGTGCAGGAAATCTTTAATCCTAGTCCCTATGTTGTTTACCCAAAGCCTACTAGATCCAGAGCTGTCATAGACCGAAACATTACCGTTCCCGGCCCCAAAGACCAATTTGTCATTTAACGAGGTAAAAGATGATAAAACTGAGCTTGAGTTGTTCTGGGCTATTAAATCCCCTGACGGGGAATAAACATAGCCTACCCACTCTCTTGTGCCCAACCCTATGTCCTTTATAGTAATTACGGCAAGATACCCCTTGTCATCAATAATAACCCGCTGGAGTTCCCCCTGGTGGGCTATAAATTTGTACAATACCCTCTTATCGTGATTGAATACGTAGAGCTTCTTATCTTGAGTTCTAACTGATATCATGTTCCCAGAAGATGTAATCTGGGCCACCTTAGAGCCCAGAGAGTCTAAGAGGACGGACTTGTTTGAATTCATATCGGCCCGATATACATTACCGTTCTGTGTGAAATAGACGACATCGTTATCCTTGATGTCTATATGTACTATGGCATCATCTGAATTAAAAGAAATATTATAAAAATCCCCATTGCTGCCCGAAACGGCAGATAGGGAAATAGTCAATATAATAATTCCCAGTAATAATGATTTCCCTTTCATGATAGATAGCATGGCAAGTATATATTTAAGACTAATGGTATTTAATTACCAAAAAAATACGGTGAAAAATAAGTAGAAATTAGTTATTTTAGGGCCAAGTTACTTTCACGTTAGAACAACTTTATAGTTTTAAATCTCTTTTTTTAGAGTTTATTCTATTAAAAATTTTCGATTATTTTTTAATAGAAGTAATTTACATTAAAAAAAGGCCTTTTCTTTTAATAGAAGTTGGGAATATTAAAGGATCCTTTAATATGAATCCTTCTTATTAAACAAAACACGGTTTTTTTAATAATTAATCTCAATCATTTTTGATATAATAGATTCTATTTCCTTAGCCTTATCCAAACTAATTAAGCCAATATTTTTCAGTAGGAGAGATTTGTTAATCGTAAATATTTTGAAGGGCAAAATTTCACTTTTCTTGACTAAGTAACCTTCTTCTAGATCTTTATCTTCAAGAATCATACCATCTTCAAAGTTCCTGATCTTACTCGTGATAGGAATGGCAATAACATTATTATGGCTTAGATTATATTTTTCATTAGAAATGATAACGCAAGGCCTCTTCTTAAACTCTTTTTTATCGTCAAATGGAAATAGGCCCAGCACTATTTCTCTCTGCCTAAAGATTGTCCCAGAGGTCATCTTCTTCATTGTCCCATATTTCTTTTAGTTCAGGATCAAGTGCAAAGATATTGTTTGATTTCAAAGCGTCTATCATTATGTCCTCTAGTTTGTTTATCCGCACTTCTAGTTTGTGCAGTTTTTTATCAAAAATCTCTTCAACTTGCAAGGCTCTCACCTATCTAATAATTATAATGTATTTGTATATATAAAACTTTATTGATTTTTAAGAGCAGTTGAAGCACATTTTATATGGACAAAGAGAATATAATCTATTTTTAGGGCTAGACTGATTTTAAGTCAGGGCCTCTTTATTGTATTTAAAATTTTGCATTATTTTTTAATAGAATAGGTTCTATTAAAGAAAAAGGCCTTTTCTTTTAATAGAAGTTGGGAATCTTAAAGGATCCTTTAATATGAATCCATCTTATTAAACAAAACACGGTATTTTTTTAATAGGATTTATCTCACTGGCCTTATTTTTAGGGCCAAAAGGAAATTGAAAGATTTATATAATAATTACTGGTAATATACCCATGGAAGAAAAGATGAATAAAATGGCGCTAGGCGTTTCTATTGGATTTGGCGTTGGTGCTGTCCTTGGTGTTATAATTGGAATTATGATTAAAGACATAGCAATGGGACTTTCCATCGGTATAGGTGCAGGGATAGCACTGGGCGTATTAGTAGGTGCTATAATTGAATACAAAAAATAATACAAAGACGGGGGAAAAAGATTAGAGGATTTAGAAGAGAAAAATAAGAATTAAAAAAATTTAATTATTCCCTCTTTCTATCTGGCTGTTTACTATCTCGTTAAACTCTTCTTGGCTTAGGTACTGTGGGGTGTAGCTATATCCCCTACTCTTCATGTTGGAAACAAATGACCTCAAGTGGTTCCTTGAGCCCTTCATCAGATTTTCGTATACAGTCTTTATGTCAGCTTTGTCTGTGTTTGAAATTGCTTCTTTTAAATCGATTATGTCCACCTCTTCAACAGTAGCACCGACGACCAATGCATCTTCCAAAGATTTATTTCCTTTTTCCATAAGGGAGTCATAGAGTGCCTGAAGTTCCATGTTTGTAAACTTCCCAATCTCATTTACAAAAGGATCGTTTAGGCCATACCTAGCAATCAGAAAATTTATTGAATCTGTGTGTGTCTGCTCTGAATTTGAAATATTATTGAATATGGGGACATTCCATTTCTCATAAAGTTTAATGTATACATCTCTGGCAAGCTTTTCCTCTTCCCTCATGTACAGTAGGTCTTCTCTTTCAGAATCTGACAAAGCTAAAGTCTGTGCAGGGGGGATATTCTTTTCCAGATTTTCTGTATTAACTGAGGTGTAGCCTTCTTCTGTGACAGTTGTTACCTCTGAAGATTTATTCTTCGATAAAAAATAATAGCCCCCAGCGAGTATTATAATCGCCACTAAAACTATAACTATGTAATAATTTTTCTTTTTCATTTAATCGCCGTGTTTATAATATTTTATCTATTATTTAAGCATGTCTAAATCAATTATAAAAAACCCTAAACTTTATTAGATAGTATATGGTCATATTTTCGTGATTATATGAAAAGAGCAGATACCAATTATATTGTCGATGTTCTGATGACATTGTCCTTAATAGTTGTAGGTGTTACAGGAATAATCCTGTTCTTCTTTTTTGAGAGCGGTATCAGGCAGGGGGGATATCAGACATTCTTTGGGGTAACAAAGAGCTCCTGGAACTTCTTCCACGAGTATATAGGTCTTCTTATGGTATTTTTGATGGTACTCCACTTCCTGCTGCACTGGAACTGGATGGTCTGCATGACCAAAAAGCTCTTATCAAAAAAGCCTTCAAAGTGCGAGATAGAATAAAGAGACTATTTAGATAAATTAAAATTTATTTATTTTTAGGGCCAACTTTCTCATAGTCATAACAAGAAATTTATATCAAATTGACATTGTAATTATTAAGAGAATGATTTAACATGTCTGATATTTTAGGAAAGCAGTGCCCAAGCTGCGGGATTAAATTTGTCATGGAACTAGAAAAATGCCCGATATGTAACGTCTATTTAGATGTCATTTCTGATACAAAAGTTTTTGATAGTGGCGGCTTCACTAAAGAAGGATTTGACAAGTATGGCTATGATTTGGAAGGCTATGATAAACATGGATTTGATAGAGAAGGCTATAACAGATCTGGATATTCAAAGGCAGGCTTTGATAAAAATGGCTTTAATAAGCAGGGGATCCACAAATACACAGGCAGGAAATTTAACTTTCAAAATATTGACCAAAGTGGCTATGATGATAAGGGGTTTGATAAAGATGGGTATAACAGAACTGGCTATGATAGATTTGGTCGGGACAAAGATGGCTTTGATAAGGAAGGATATGACAAAAATGGATTTGATAGAAACGGCATCCACAGAAACGGGACAAAATATGGGTACAGCGGCTTTGACAAGGATGGCTTTGATAAGGAAGGATATGACCATTATGGATGCAATCGGGAAGGTAAGAAGAGAGATGCAAAGTCAGGATAGAGCCATATAGAATATTTTTCATAAGTTCATTTCTTACCGGCCCATTTCTTGGCTGCTTTTGTAGGAAAAAGAGTTGCAAATATGGTCTTTTGCCAGTTTAGAAATTTATCAATGCAATCTAAACATATGTCTACACTATTAGATTCATCAATCTTTAGCTGATTTAACTTTGCGTTATATTTCTCAATTTTTTTCTTACATAATACGCAATCCATTACAATCACTTTCCTAATGAGATTTATCTTCTAAATTTACGGATAAAAAAATAATTCAAATTATAAAGATAAAAAGAAAGATATTAATCTGTTTTACCAAATCCAAACTTCTTCATGATCCAGCTCATTGGATATGATTTTGGAGTTATTCTGACTGGAACTACCCTATCACAGCAACTACATGGCTCGGATCGGGGATTGCATTTGAATGTGAAATATACTGTACCTGGGCTAACTGCCCTAAATGTGTAAACTGTGTGATCAAGAACGCCTATTCCTTTCATCGCTTCTTTGTAATCATAGGATGATCCATCAGTATAATATGCTCTAAAGTCTATTAATTCTACAAGGCCCAAACGAACTGGAAGTCCATTCGGAACGATTTCATTAAACCATATATATTCACGTGTAAAATCATCGACTTTTATCCACTGCCAATATGACTCTTGTTTGTTATGGGTAATGGTAAATGTTTGCCCAACCTTAACTGTTTCCATACTAATCCCGTAAGGGGATCCTTCGCACAGGCATGGAGCTGAACCATCACATGAAGAACAATAAAAGTCTGGACGACTGCTAAGGATTGATGCTACCCCAAACGTACTTCCAATAAATAACAAGCTTACCAATATAGATATTATTTTTTTCATAATAACCACCATTATAATTATTTATAAATAATTCTTATCTCATTTAAACCTTTGCCTAGGGTTTTGTGACTTAAAGAGCGGAGCAGTCAATTTTTTATTTAGAACTAATTAATTCTTCCTACATATTTAAATATAATAAAATTAGATAAATCTTATGGGAAAAAATCCTAAATGCCCAAAATGTGGGGGAGAGAATACTGTTCCGATTTGTTATGGAATGCCTATGTATGAGACTTATCAAAGGGAGCAAAAAGGAGAGCTTGTACTAGGCGGGTGTTGCATTAGTGATGACTCGCCCGAGTGGTACTGCAAAGACTGTAAAAACAGATGGGGGAACTATTCTGAATATTTGATTAGACAACGGCAAGAGTTACTCGAAAGATTTGAAAAACATAAGGAAGAATAGAGCCTGATTTTCTAAACGGAAGAATTCAATTTTTCCTTCTCATCGCAGAGTAGCGCATAGTCGCAGTTTCCACACTCCCACCCGGTTTTTGGTGTGAAGTCCTCATCCATTATTTTAGTTATAGTTTCAAGAATCTGATCTTTTATCTTCTGTATTTCCTCATCCTTTGGCTCAATAACGACCTTTTTATTTTGCCGCAAATACCAGAGCCCAACTTGCTTTGGCCTCTTCCCAAAGAGCTGTTGCACCGCCATATCATAGATCAAAAGCTGAAAGTCCTTTCTCAATTCATTTTCTGAAATTGGCGTTTTAGAAGTCTTATAGTCCCAGATTATGTAATCATCGCCGTCCTTGTCAACCCTATCGATAAATCCCTTTATGCTATAATTTTCAAGTTTTATTGTGAAATTTTTTTCTGCCTCAACTATAGTTGTACCTATATTTTGCTGCTCCTGAATGAATGTATCTAGGATTTGAACTGCATCGTCCATTGCTTCCTTTTCGGCTTTCTCAGTTGTATACCCGGTGCTCTTCCAGTACGCCTTCAAGTATTCTATGGCAAGGTGGATATCTATAGGCTCTCCTCCCATTACCTTTTTTGATAGCTCTTCAATGACGTTGTGGACAGTTCCCCCAAAATCAAAGTACGGTTTTGGAAGAGTCGGTATTCTATAGACATAGTTATACTTGTAAATCCGTGGGCACCTCTTATAGGTGGTAAATTGAGAGGCAGAGAATGTTAGTTCTTCTTCTATTATCTTATCCTTCTTTATCTCGCCCTCTTCTATCTGCTTAAAAATGGCTGCATAGTCAAGCTCTTCTAGATTTTGGACAATTGATTTAGGTTCTTTTCCCTCTAGCTTTTCTAAAAGCATGAGCTTTGGTAGAACCTTCCCATAATCATTTCTATGAAGGTCTGATATTATCTCGCTGATATAGTTTTGTCGTATCAATCCCTTAATTGAATCTTCTTTTATCGAGATTGGGTCCGCCCGGGGGGTTATGAAGTTTATATTCGGATTTTTGGTATAATCTATTTCTTCAAGGAACTGGCTTATTTTAGAGTCCCTTTTATTGTCGCCATACCTTTTGGCATAAGTGATGAAAAGCTTTTTTTCTGCTCTTGTAATTGATACATAGAACAGTCTTCTCTCTTCCTGTAAATGCAACTCCCTTTCATCAAACTCATTTTGCGCCCCATTTAATAGCTCCTTTGGGATTTCAAACTTGTCACTCCTATACCTTGCGGGAAGCCTGCCACTGACAAGATCTGGGATAATAACAACTGGAAACTCCTTTCCTTTTGCCGTGTGAATAGTCATAACCTGGATGACGTTATTTTCTTCTCCAGTCTCAGTCTTTATTTCAAAGTTAGATGCGTAATCAATAAAATCAATAAAATCTTCTAGCTCGCTATCCCTGTAAAGATTATAGTAGTCAACTGTGAACTTATAGAACTGATTTAGAAGAGAGATGTTTTTCTTGTTATCAAGGCTTACTTCATACTTGTAAAAATCAATATCAAAAAGTATCTTGTATACGAGCTCGGGAAGATTTACAACTGTTTTTTCAGATACTATGAAGTTTAGCTTTTCTTTGATGTGATTGAACTTATCTTGGTCTACATCTATTTCTTTTATACTTTCAAACGTTTCATATAGACTTAACTTGTTCTTGTGGGCATACCTTGTGAATCTTTTTACCTCAATAGCTCTGATGCAAATCTGCTTTCTTTGAAGAACTCTTGCTATCTCAATGTTCGACTCAATGGGATTTGATGCGATTTTTATAAAGGATACGACATCCTTGATCAAAGGCTCTCTAAAGAAGTCAGAGTTCCCAACAAACTCGTAAGGCATCTTGTGCTTATCAAACGCATCTATTATCGGCTGCGCATCCTTCTTTCTCCTGACCAATATGGCGATTTCTTTGTGGTCATGATTTTTTAAAAGTGTTTGAACTTGATTCAATATGAAGTGTGACTGCTCCTCTTCATTGATTAGCTCTGAAACAGTTACCTTTTCTCCCTCTTCATTTTCTGTGAAAAGTTTCTTTACAAATCTATCAGGTTTGTTTGATATCAGCTTGTTTGCAACACTCAAGATATTCTTCGTGCTCCGGTAGTTCTGCTCTAAGACGATCTCTTTGTGAGTTGGGTAAGTTTCTCTAAACTCAGAGATGTTTGTGAGGTATGCGCCCCTAAACCGGTATATGCTCTGGTCATCATCGCCCACGACTGTTAAGTTTTGGTGTTTTGCTGCGATTAGATTTACAATCTGAAGCTGGATGAAGTTTGTGTCCTGGAACTCATCGATAAGAATGTATCTGAATCTTTCCTGATATTTTTTTAGTATAGTTGGCCTTTCCTTTAAGAGCTCATAGATTTTTGTCAGCATGTCCCCGAAGTCAATGATGTTATTTTTTGTCTTGTAATCCTCATAGTGTTTGTAGACCTTTAGGATATCCTTTAGTGTTAAAAGGCGCTCGTAGTTTTCAAGGTCTAGCTTCTCCTTTGATTTGTTTTCAATGTAATTCTCAAGCTTTTCAATAGTAACAAACTCATCCTTAAACTTTGAGATGATTTTTCTGAGTTCTTCGACAAGTGTGATCGGCTTAAATCCAACTTTTAGGAATTCAAGGTTAAATGAGTCTATGTTTTTGATAAACCATACTAGCTGTGCAGTATCTTCTATAACTTTTAGAGGAGAGTTCATTTTGAGCTCTAAAATATTGTCTTCAATTAATTCCTTACAAAATGAGTGGAATGTTGTTATGATTATATCCTCTGTTGACCCAACGAGCTTGTTTACTCTATCAAGCATCTCTGCCGCTGCTTTATCAGTGAATGTCAAAGCTAGGATATTTTCTTGGGGTATTCCTGACTCTACGAGGTATGCAATCTTTTTTGTAATAACGCCTGTCTTTCCGCTCCCAGCGCCTGCAATGATTAGTATCGGCCCTTCTGTTGATTCAACGGCCTCTTTCTGTTTTGGGTTTAGTTTGGTAAGTGATTCTTCTTTATTCATTTTAAGCATCCCATTATTAGAATTAGATAATTTAATTTATCTTTTTATATATTTAAGGATATGGACGGTAGTTTTTGGGAAAGGTCTATTTTTAGGGCCAGAAGTAAATTAATTTTTAGTTATAGTAGTCACAATAAGAAAAGAGTGAAAGGGGAATCAAGATGGTTAATTTAATTCATTTTTAATCATACAGGATAAATTTACCATTTGGGTCTTCTTCACTTTCAACTGATCTACAATTAGGACATCTTGGCTTCGCATCAAAAGTAAAATTACCTCCGCACTCGCATTTTCCAACAAACTCTTCTGTTAATCTGTTATACTCATTTTCAGTTATAGGCTCCCTGGGATAGTGCTCTTGGACATATTTATCATACCCCATAGTTGCCACGCAGTAAGGAATTTTAAGCCCTTTTAGAAACCTTAAGTGTATTTCACCTAGTTCACCAAACGACACACTTTTCAACTTGCCGCATTTATCACAGTGCAGATCGTGATTAGTGAATCCGCCGCCAATGCGAATTTCGTATTTTGTACCACACCCCTTACATATGACACCACGAATACATCCCATACCTAATTAGAAATAATTATACTATTTATTGTTAACTGGGGAGTATCTTTCCATAGAGTTATATAATTGTAAAATAATTATTAAGCATGGAAGAAAATCCAAAATGCCCAAAATGCGGGGGAGAGAATACCATCCCAATTTGTTATGGAATGCCAGGGTGGGATATGGTAGAATCATACCACAAGGGAGAAATTGAGCTAGGTGGGTGTTGTATTGACGAAGACTCTCCTTCTTGGTACTGCAAAGACTGCAAAAACAGATGGGGAAGGCTTTCTTTTAAGAGGAACTAATCCATTTCATCCCTAATCTCTTTTAATCTTTTTAATATGTCAAGGACTAATCCATTTTCAAAATAATCGGTCTTTTATTATGGTTATTGTTATTGCTTTTTATTTTAGTCTTATATCTTCATCTAGAGATATTTTTCCATATTCTTATATATAAATAAGATATAATAATATTGGCGTGAGCAATGAACAAAAAAATGATTGTTTTAGTATTGTTAGCTTTGTTATTAACAGTGAATCTTGGATGCATATCTAGGAATTATACTTCAACAAGTGTTTCTAATCCAGTTATAATACCAGTTCAAGAAAAAATTCCTGAAATAAGTCAGAATGAGGCGCCTCAATCAATACATTGGAATCAGGCAAAATACCACATAGGCGAGACGATAACTGTATACGGAAATGTTGTTAGTACTCTTTATGCTTCTTCAAGCAATGGAAAACCCACCTTTCTTAACATAGGTAGAGACTATCCAGATCAAAATCGTTTTACTGTTGTTATATGGGGCCGATGTCGTCCTAATTTTTCAGTATCTCCTGAGATTTACTATAGGGGAAAAACCATTTATGTGACTGGGGTAATTACAGAATATAATGGGGCTGCCCAGATCGAGGTTTGCTACCCTAATCAGATTCAGCAATAATAGACGCCTTATTATAAAAATAATTTCTTTTTTCTTCTTTCATTTTATCCCCATTTTTAATAAGAAGAAAGTAAATTTATACATTTTGTTTTTTATATTCCGCCGCCCCCATTACAATGAAATCTTTGGCATATTCTTTCTTCATACCTAAATTCTCAAGCGTTTTTGTAATTTGAGCTTCAGTTTTTCCTTTTTTTAATTCAGAAATTACAAATGAAATTATTTCATTACAATTTTCTTCAAATTTATTGGGAGGACTATTTTCACTAATATTAAATCCACAAAATTGACAGAAATCTGAGTCATTTGGAGTTTCATTCTTACATTTGGGGCACATTAAAATATTCTTCTGATTGGCTTCTTTCATTTCTTGGTATATTGAATTTATAATACCCTTATAGTGGGCAGGCGATATACCTAAGCTTGTAGCAATTTCAATCATTAATTTTTTTTCTGACTCATCAACATAACCATCGGCCAAGGAAATAAGAAATACATTTTTTATTATGGATTCTTTACCAAAATCATTTAGGTATGGGGCTATTTTTTTAAGATACTCTTGGATTGTCAACCCTTCATTTTTTACTAATTGGATTTCTTTTTCAACTTCTTCCAGACTTACTTTTCTTCCAATCAATCCGCTGTAAATATCACTTATCCCACGAATTTCATTCTCGTGTATCCGTCCGTCAGCTAGCGCCATCATTATTACTAGTTTTTTAAAAGCTATTTTGTATTCTGACAAAAACTCTTCTTTTCCTAGAGAAGGCCTATATTGTAAGACATTTAAATTAAAAGTTGACTTACAATTTTTGCATTCTATGAACTCACCCCCCTCTTCTAAAGGAATTAATGGCACAAAATACAAGGTAAAGTATTTCTTAGCTTTTTTATGATTGAATTCTTGTTCAGAATTGCATGTTGGGCAGTAGAATGTACCACTTGTAATAGTTTTGTTTCTCCCACCAGTTCCAAATACTACAGGTATCATTTGATATCACTCTTCATAATTATCATACCATATTTGATTTGCTTTATCGTAGTAATTATGCCCTTCTAAAAACAATAAGTTTTCACTTTCAAATTTTGAATCTACGTTGGACTTTTTCCAATTATTAAGCTCATTGTAGTAAGGTTCAAAATTAGCCATAACACATTTCTCCAAAGATGAACTAGCCTTTTGATAATATGAACTGCTAAGAACTTCATTTCCTTGGATCTCTGCTTTTATCCCACTTAATCCATAATCCCAAAATTCCTTTTGACATAATATTTCATTTTTTATCTTCGATAGATTTGTTGTATTTATCTGACCATTAGCAACTTCCAAGTATTCTAAAGACCCATCTAAAAGTGAAACTATGGTTTCGAATTCCTCTTGCATTTTACTTAAAGAATCGCCATCTACTTCTTGAATTGCGTAATATCCATATAATAAAGCCATGGTGTAATCATATTCAGCAGCTTGCATGTTTACTTTTGAATTTAGAAGTTTACCGTCATTGGCTTCACCTTCAGCATGGGCTTCGCACGCTTTGATCCAACTTTCTATTGCACGAGTTTGATAATCAGAGCATTCATAATACCATTCTGGAAGTCTCAATCTCTTTACTTTCATGCTATATTCTTTTGCCTTTTCGTAATGGGATACAATTTCTTCAGAAATAAGATCCGATTCTTTTGAATTGATGTAGTATTCTTCAAGGCCTTTTAATCTATCAGAACTGGAAATATTGTAATCTTGACCATCTTCAAATAAATATGGATATTTAGACTGAATAGTATCAACGTGTAGATTATATTCATCAATTTTTACTTCTGCTAATTTTATCTCTTCATCAGACATATATAATAATTCATTTGCCTCATCAATTTGATATCCTGAAAAAAATGCATAATAAGAAAATATAACTCCTAAAATTAATATAGGTATTATCGGCTGTGGGACATATTTATTTTAAGCACTAGTCTTTTACAATGATCACATAGGCTCGATAGCCTATGTATTTCTTCTGGGCATCAACTTTTGCACTATTTCCATACGCTGTGACTTTTCGCTCATAT
>Ga0209200_1002433_pt1 | contig 17258 bp, 10 predicted proteins | sample AD_UKC033_MetaG_FD_184406 | JGI IMG/M metagenome (GOLD analysis project Ga0209200, IMG submission 184406) | Active sludge microbial communities of municipal wastewater-treating anaerobic digesters from USA - AD_UKC033_MetaG (SPAdes) (version 2) | ecosystem: Engineered > Bioreactor > Anaerobic >...
GCTTAGCCGGTCTCGGCGGTCTAAGTACTTATGGCGCTATCAAAGCTAAGCGAGATGCCGAAAAAGCCATAATGGACGGCTTGGCTGCTAATATACGTGCCAGCGAACTTGCTAATCAAATAAGCGACAATGCCCGTGCCCGTGAATTATTATCCGGCAAAGGTGGTGCTGCGACTTTCTCTGAATATCTAAAGCGCAGCGCTAATCCCAATAAGCTCATGCGTGATAGCAAGGCCCACAGCAGCCGTGCGCTGCAAAGTATTCTGAAAACTTTACAAACCAAGAAGATATTATAAGGAGATTTTTATGATCCGTGAAAAAATTGCTGCTGATGTCCAGCGCGCCGCTAAAATTAAGTCTGCCGGCATGTTTGATGATCTTATGCCAACTTACCGTGGCTATGAGGCACCGGAAGACACCGGTCCGAGTCCTTTTAGACAAGGAATAGATTACGCCAAAGATAAGGCAGTCGCAGCTGCCAGGGCCGGAGCTGATTACGCTGGTCAGGCTTATGACAAAGCCGAAGACTTGTTTGATCAGGGCATAGGGCAGCCCGTAGCAAAAGCATACAAAGAGCATTTAGATATGAGTCAGCCGAGAGACATAAATATCTCCCTCATGGATATAGATAAAAAATTAAATGCTGCGAGAGAGAACGAAGCTTTACAAGGCATTGCCAGAGCCGTGGCTCAGAATAAAATGGACGCTGCAGAATCAGATGCTAATCTATTTTCAGAGCAGGAAAAGGGTCTGGGCCGGGCATCGGACTTGGCAGCTTTGATTTCTTCAATGTCTACGGATGCAGTCAAGAAGCAAGAGTATGCAGATCAGGCAGACAGGGCTCGTGCAAGCCTAAACAAAAAGCAGGAATATGCAGATCAGGCAGACAGGGCTCGTGCAAGCCTAAACAAAAAGCAGTTTGACTCTGACATGGCGCAGATTAACGCACAGGGAGAGAAGAGATACAACCTCTTGAAAAGACAAAGTGGATTAGAGGCTGATGCTGATCTAGCATCAGCCCAGGCGGAAACAGATTCTATTCCCGCCGATACGTTAGATAATATCAAACAAATGCTGGCTGGTGGTGTGCAGCGTGCTGGTGAGGCTTGGAATAATGCAGACCCAACTGCTAAGGGTCTAGGCGTAGCAGCTGCTGGCGGCTTAGGCGCTGCTGGCTTGCTTAAATTACTAAGACTCGTAGCACAGGCTAAGGGCAAGAAAATGGGCCCGGCGCCGGTGTAAAATTACGTAAAATAAAAGCCCCTATCGCTAGGGGCTTTTTTATTGCTTATTAAATTCTCTCAGACCGAGAGGTTATTTTTTATGGCATCATCCGCCGCGTTTGGCACTGGCCTCTTTTGCTTTTTCAGCACAGTCACAAGTTTTACGTATTTTGCCATTATCTAAAATAACCGGTGCGTCGCATATCTTACAATAGCCGATTTTAGGACCCATGCCCGCAGTCTTTTCAGTATTACAAACGCCATACTTTTCCATTATAAACTCCTTAGAATACGTTTTGGCTCAGCTGATTAACAGATAAATTGCCTGGCATAACCGGCTGCGGCATATTCGGATATGCGTTAGCCTGCTGATTGGCACGCAACCCGGCCATAAGTTTTTCAACTAAAATATCATTGTTTTTCTTCTCGTTGTAATTGCGAAATATCTCGCTTAAAACTGATCCGCCGAATGACGCAGCGCCAGATATTAGCCCGCCGATCGTAGCGCCGGCTGCAATCGTCGCCGCGCTTGAGCCAAGATTATTTAACGCGTTATTAATCGTCGGCTGGGCAGCGCGCAGAAAATCATCAGCGCCTTCGCGAATAGCAGCTTTTACTGGCTCACGAACCATGGGATCAGCTATACGTCGCATCAAGTGACCAAAAGAATTTATAACAGTCCGAGACATAGGAACATCTCCTGAAAGGCTTTAAAATAATATAGGCGCTTATCTCACGCAAGTCAAGGCCGGACATAATATTGACTTATATACCGACTCGCTATATGCTATATAGGCATACTAATCTCCCAGGAGAGCATTTAAATGTATCAAAATAGCATCGATCATATTAAAGCCATTGGCGACGTTATTGCCGACTCAGTTTCTAAAAATATCTTCCCGGTCGAAACAAACGATCGTATATTAGACATCGAAAAAATCGACAAGCTAAGCCTTAGCGATATTTACGATAACAGCTTTAATATTAACAAGCATTTAGATGCCAAACTAAAAGGCCGAGATTTAACCGTACCTATGAAGGCTACGTTAGTCTTAAAAGATAAGAAAACGAATAAGATCATAGACCGTAAGCGAGTAACGTTAATCGACCAGCCAATCATGACTAATCGAGGCAGCTTTATCTACGGCGGCAACGATTATCACATGGTCAATCAGTTAAGACTTAAACCCGGAGTATATACTCGTGTAAAAGAAAACGGAGAAGTCGAGTCGTTTTTTAATTTATCCAAAGGCGGTGCCTCGGGCTTCTCGATCTGGATGGACCCGGAATCGGGCAAAATTAATTTCAAAATCGGCGGCAAGAATCCGAGCTTATATGCAACGATGAAAGCCTTGGACGTCTCTGATGCTGAGCTCGAGGCTAAATGGGGCAAAGAGCTGCTAGACTTAAATAAATTAAGCGACAAGCAGCTTAATAACGATATTAGCAAAATATATAATAGCCTATATCGCAGCAAGGCCGATCCTAACGCTGATATTAATACGATGAAATCTGAGATTAAAAATTTCTTTGATAATACGGGCATCTCAGAAGAGACGACTAAGATCACGTTAGGCAAAAGCTTCGACAAAGTTACGCCAGAATTATTACTGCGATCGTCGGATAAGCTTATCAAAGTCTCAAAAAACGAAGAAGAGCCTGATGAGCGTGATGCGTTAGAATTCAAAAACGTCTTCTCAGTAGAAGATTTAATATCGGCTCGCATAAATGCCAAAGCCCGCGAAGCCAAGTTTAAAATCAAAAATAATTTAAACTCCAAAGACAGCATCAGTGATATTTACTCGAAAGAAATTTTAAATAAACCTATTCGCAGCTTTATGACGCAGTCGAGTCTAAGCACGAGTTCGGATCAAACGAACCCATTAGCGATGGTCAACGCGATGACTCGCGTTACGCCGATGGGCGAAGGCGGCATCTCGAGCCTTGATATTATCACGACGAGTATGCGATCGGTCAGTGACTCGCATGCCGGCGCATTAGATCCGACACAAACGCCTGAGTCTAAGCGCATTGGCATAAATTTAAATTTAACCGGCTCGGCTCGTGTTGAAGATCGTGAAATAAAAGTGCCTTTGATCGACATAAAAACTGGCAAAGAAAGCTATAAAACTAAGCTCGAGACGCACGAAAGCTATGTAGCCTTTCCAGATCAGTACGATATTAAAAATAAAAAATTTAATTTCCCCAAAGTCAGAGCGATTTATAAAGGCAAGACGGTCGAGACCGCACCCGAAAATATTAATTACATAATCCGAGATGCGAGCGATTTATTTTCTATCGGCACGAATTTAATTCCGTTCGTGGCTGATGTCCAAGGCAATCGTACTATGCTGGCCAATAAAATGTCAGGACAGGCAATTTCGCTTGCAAATCGTGAGGCGCCGTTGGTGCAGGTAAAATTAAATAATCCGTTCACGACGCCGGACGGCTTTAAAGTCGATACCGAAGAAAAAGCTGCTGCACGCATATTCGCATTAAAATCGCCCGTGAACGGCAAAGTCTTAAACGTCACTAAAGACTATGTCGAAATCGCTCCTGACGATGGCAGTAAGGCAATAAAAATTTATAAATACGATCATTTTCCGTTAGCTAATAAATCTTACATGCACGCTGATTTTATCGTCAAGCCCGGTGATATTCTAAAGCAGCATCAATTATTGGCAGAAGATAATTATACGAAAGACGGCACGTTGGCGCTGGGAACGAATTTAAACGTCGCGTATTTGCCATACAAAGATAAGACTTTCGAAGATGGTATCGTGATTTCAGAAAGCGCCGCGCAGAAATTAACCAGCCAGCATTTGCACGTATATAAAACGTCTTATGGTGATAAAGATAAGTTAGGCATAAGCACATATGCACAGCAATATCCGATGCAAATTACGGGCGAGCAGCAGAAAAAGCTAGATAGCCGTGGCATAATTAAGCCCGGCGAAACCGTCATGCCTGGTGATACACTCGTAGCGTTATTACATTACCGAGAACCGACTGAGACAGACGCAGCCTTGGGTAAATTATCTAAAACGCTGCTATCTAAATACGGTGACGGTGGCATTAAATACGATCACGACAGCCCTGGCATCGTTGAACGCGTGACCGACTTTGGTGGGGAAATCACTGTGCATGTTAGTACAAATAAAGCTGCAGAAGCCGGTGATAAGCTCGTTGGCCGATACGGCAACAAAGGCATCATTACTGAAATTTTGCCAGATAACGAAATGCCGGTAACTGATAACGGTGCCAAGGCCGAGATTATCATGTCGCCTTATGGCGTTCCTGGCCGTATCAACGTCGGGCAGATTTATGAAACGATCGCTGGCAAAGCAGCACTTGCCCGTGGCCGACCGATTAAGATCACGAACATGGATCCTAATATTAAATCTGACGAAGAGCTTGAGCGCCTGGCCAAAAAATATAATATTAAAACGCAGGAATCACTTTTCGACCCTAAGACGGGGCGTAAATTAGCCGACACTAGCTTTGGTCCGCAGTATATTTATAAGCTAACTCATATGGTTGAAAAGAAGATGGCGTCTCGTAGCCCATACTCGGCATATAACTCTGACGAGCAGCCAGCTAAGGGCGGGGGGACTTCAGCCAGATCTCTCGACAGATTAACTTGGAATTCACTAATAGCCCATGGCGCCCGTGAGAACTTAGCCGAAATGGCTACGTACAAATCGTCGAAAAATCCCGAGTTCTGGAATAAAATAAGACTGGGCCTGCCGGTTCCTGCGCCGCAAACGCCCTTTGCGACTGATAAGCTATTTGCACTCATGCAGGCTGCCGGTGTAAACGTTAAGAAAAATGGCCAGATGATGCAGTTAGCACCTATGACTGACGATGAAATTTTGCAGCAGTCTAATGGCGAAATCGACGACGCTCAGGTCATGATGGCCAAGACGTTGCGGCCCATTAAAGATGGCTTATTTGACGACGCCAAAACCGGCGGCATTAATGGCAAGCGCTGGACGCATATTAAGCTACACGAACCCATCGTATCACCAATAATGGCGCCGGCAGCTCAGACTTTGCTAGGCTTGACCGATAAGAAATTCAACAGCATTATCGCAGGTGACTCATATTTAGATCCGAATACGTTTGAAATATTAAGTGAGAAACGTGATAATGCCTTAACGGGCGGCATGGCGATTAAACAGGCGCTGTCACAAATCGACCCCAAGACTGAGCTGGAAAAGCTTAAGTCGGAAAGCGCTAGTTTATCAGGTGATAAATTAGACAAAGCAAACAAAAAAATGCGGTATCTAAAAGCCCTGGTCGATAATAATTTGACGCCAGACAAGGCTTATATCATCAATAATTTACCAGTATTGCCACCGCAGATGCGCCCGATATATTCGTTGCCAGATGGCAGCTTATCGACTAGCCCGATTAATTTCTTATACCGCGATCTAATAATGGTCAACAAAGAATTAAAAGCCGCTGAGAATTTACCTGAATTTGCCAAGAAGGCATTACGTAAAGACTTATTCGAGGCTGCCAAAGCTGTACAAGGCCTGGGCGATCCGATTATTGCCCGTGGCGAGAAGAAAGTCATAGGCGCTTTAGAGACGATCAAGGGCGATCAGCCCAAGGCAGGCTATTTCCAATCAGTCGTATTTTCTAAAAAACAAGAGCTTACTGGGCAGTCTACGGCAGCGCCCTCGGTCGACGTATCGCCCGACGAAGTAATGCTGCCGAAAGCCATGGCCTGGAATTTATTCGAGCCGTTCATACACAAAGAACTAACTAATATGGGCTTCTCGAATATGCAGGCTAAAAAAATGATTCAGGATAAGGACCCTAAGGCTGAGACGGCTATGCAGCGCGTTGCCGAAAATCGTCCGGTCTGGGTAAATCGTGCCCCGAGTTTGCATAAATTAAACATGCTGGCTATGTACCCGAAGCTTTATGATGGCAGCTCGATTAAAGTCAATCCACTGATTGTAGGCGGCTTTAACCTCGATTTCGACGGCGACTGTGCTATTGGAAGCGTGTTTGCGGCAATTGACACCGGCAAAATAAAAAACTTGACATCGACATGTAATTCGGATATACCTATAGAAGAGTTTATAAACCAAAGGAGCATAGGTATGCCGAGTAAAAATTTAATTGTTATGCTTTCGGAGTCTGAGCGAGTGGTGCATTTGAACTTGGAAGATTTTCCGAGAATAGAGAGCAGTAAAAAAGTTACTGAAAAAGGCACCCTCATGTATGAGGTGCCCGACGGAGTGTCTGTGTTTACGTTAGATAATGACAGTCGTGCACTAGTAAAATGCAAAGTCACGCATTTTTCTATACATCCAAACCTTAACAGTTATATTGTTACGACCAACTCCAGCCAAACGCTTCATCTGTCAGATGACCACAGTGCTATAATTTATGACTTCGAAACAGGTATGCTAAAACCTGAAAAGCCTGTTAACCTCATGGGTAAAGCACTGCCCACAATAAAAAATTACACTCTTAAAAATTCGTTAGTTTCAGACATTAGATCTGATGTACAGCTGACATCCTGCTCAAACACGGCCAACATAAGGCAGTCTGTAAAACTCACCGAAGGTCTGGGATTTTTCATAGGGATGATGGTGGGAGATGGGTGGGTGTCAGATAAGGGGTACGGTCCCGCGTCTCTACATATTGCCACCATCTACCCAGAACTGAAAGCTATATTTGAGAGCGAAATCAATAATATGCTGCCAAAAGAACAGCAGGCCTACTCTATAGCCAGCGCCCACGAGTTTGAGGGGAAATCATGTTATAGCATGAAGCATACGATTGGCAATAAATCCTTGGCGCACAACGTGGTCGAGTGGGTAGGTAAAGGCGCAGGCAACAAGCACTTGCCTGTATGGTTCTTAAACACTTCGGAAGATTTTCGGCTAGGGCTGTTGGCAGGTCTCATAGACACTGATGGGTCTGCCGGGTTCGTGCAGGCCAAGGCGAAAGTTAATAAGCAGTTTCAAATATCATATCACACTAAATCAGCCAGACTGGCGTATGAAGTCCGAACCTTGTGTAAATCTTTAGGCATACGTACATCTTCTACAGTATATAAAGATCAGTATTATAATATATCTTTGTATATGTCTGATGCCTTGAAGGTGAACATACCATTAAAAAAAGTATCTCATAAGCAGTCATGGGACGAGTATAGGTCTTCCCCAAAATCAAAGGCTTCGGTGGATAAACTTGAAAAGACTGACTTGGTTCCGTTTGATGTAAGCTTATTTGACATGTATAAGCCTCTCCTTCCTGGGGCTACTAGGAAGAAAGATCGAGATGGGTACGAGTTCTTACTATATAACACTATGCGAAATTCTGTAATCTCCGGCTGCATAACTAGGACCAAGGCCAGAGAAATTATTGCTTACACTGGCAAAACAACCCCGGAGTGGCAGAAATTAATCGACGACGAAACGGTACAATGGACGTATGTCAAAGAAGTAACTAAGGTTCTAAAGAAAGAAACCATGTATGACATTACAGTTCCGGGCCCGTATACATTCACTACGATCGACGGCATAGTTATACAGGATACGTTAGGTGTTTATGTGCCAGCGAGTCAGGCGGCTGTAAACGAGTCCAAACGCTTCACTCCGAGCCAGATATTAGATGATCCCCGGGATTATGGCGTCACACTCAAGCCTAGCCATGATATACAATTAGGGTTATTTGCATTATCATCAAAGGGCAAAAAGCGCTTAGATATAAAATTCGGGTCGCTTAAAGAAGCCGAACAGGCGTTTCTGCGTAACGAGATCGATTTAACTGACGTGATTTTAATCAATAGCTACGAGACTACGTTTGGTCGTGAGAAGCTTCGTGAAGTACTGCCTCCCGGCGTCCGCATCCCTGAAAACGGCATTAACAAGTCAGCACTAGATAGTTTTTTCCGAGAAGTCGCCGACGCTGACAAAGCCAACGTCAATAAACGCTATGCTGATATTGCTCGGGTTGCTGCTGAATATAATATAAGCTCTGGCATCGGTCTTACGTTAAGCGACTTAAAATCAGATCCGGACTTTATGGCGCCATTTAAGAGCAAGCTTAAAAATGAATTTTCTAAATTAAATAACAACATTGATAAAACTAAGATGCTGTCTGATATCGTGAGTGACTTTGGCAAGAAATCCAAGCAATGGATTGGTGACAACGTCTGGAAAAATAATTTGGCAACGATGTCGGCTGCAGCAGGTAAGCCCGGCGTTGATCAAGTCAAGCAGCTTAAGTTTGCACCGATTGCAGTTTCCGACGAAGAAGGAAAGCTCGTCCCGATACCGGTTACCCGCAGCTATTCCCAAGGCATAACGTCATCAGACTTTTGGGTAACGGCATCAGGCGCCCGCAAAGGCATGATCGACCGCGCGTTACAAACGGCCGAGCCGGGATATTATGCGAAGCAGCTAATTTCTGTCGCAGTCGATCAAGTCGTATCTCAGAACGACTGTGGCACTAAGAATGGCATCGAGTTAGACTTGTCGCGCAATAAGCGAGACATATTATGGCGCTATGATATGTCCGGGCAGCTAATCGATAATAAGCGCTACGAAGAATTGCTGCGCTCGGGTAAAAATACTATAAAAGTCAGGTCACCTATTACTTGTGAAGCTAACGAAGGCGTTTGTCAGAAATGCTTTGGTACGCAGCCCAATGGCAACCCAACTGAAATCGGCGCCAACGTTGGGACTGAAGCAGGCCAGGTCGCTACAGAGCGCACTACACAGCTAACCATGAAAACGTTCCATTGTTTGCATAGAGATACACTAATTTACATAAGTGTTGGTGGACAAGAGCGACTCACCACGCTGCGAAGATTATGGGACTACGTCTCTTCTGATATAATATTTAACGAAGACGAGCAGCAAGAAGAGAAAGTTATCTCCGACGACATTAAGATCTATACTGTACCAGCATGGACTAGGATTCAAAAAATTATCCGTCACAGGAGACATGCGTCTTCTCCGATTGTTATGATTAGGACTGAGGATAATAGATTTGTAATAGGACAGGATAATCATCCACACATGGTCTCCGTGGACGGTTCCGCCCCAGAGACCGTCTCTGCGGAAAACATGGACTTGTCTAGAGATAACGTTGTGACATATGATTTCCCGATCTGGCAATCCGAGAAGGTCGTGCCAGAAATAGATCCTTATTTTGCAGGGATATTTGCTTCTGAGGGCGGGTATTCTGGGCACATGACAAGAGGGCAGTATGTGTGTAACGGTGTCGTTATATCCCAAAACATCGACTCTGATATACATGACACCTGCGTGAAATATATGTCTGACTTAGAATCCCCAAATCCATTAAGAATAACATACAGACGTCGTCGTGGATGCCCGGATAATGCGTTGATAAAAAGATATGGGCGAGATGTTGGTGATAAATTCTCAAGAATTTTCGGCATTGGTTCTGCCAATATAGGATTACCAGAAGAATTCATATTCTATACTGACGATGAGCTGAAGAGATTGCTTTGTGGGGTTATAGACGGGGATGGCTGTGTCACTCAGGAAGTATCTGGGCTAAAATCCGGCAGAGGCGCCATCTCAATAGAAATAACATCATTAATTATGATACAGCAATTGTCTTTGATATGTGACAAATTTGGCTTAACATACCGAGTAAATGTATGTACAGTTAGAAAGCTGACCAGAAATCAGACCAGAAATCAGACTTATAAGATCGTCATATATCCTAAGTCTGGTGATAGTGACGTGTTTAAATATAGCACTAAGCTTAAAAATAAGCCCGTACAGTACTTGCCAGATTGTAGAAAAGGGGCGAAGCATAAAGGTAAAGTTAATTATATAAAAGATGTTTATTTTAACGACGAACTAGATTATGTATATGACATCGCTACTGATGCACATACTTTTGTGGCCAACGGGATATGGACACACAACAGTGGATCCGTTGCTACTGCGGGTCCTAGCCTGGCCTCGGGCTTTGCAAGACTCCAGCAATTGTCACACTTTCCAGATTACATCAAAGACCGCGCCACGCTTGCGAAACACGACGGCGTTGTAACAGATATTAAGCCTAACCCCGCCGGCGGTATGAATGTATGGATCGGCGACGAAAAGCATTTCTGCCCGGTTAGCCAGCTTAAAGTTAAGCTTGGTGACAAAGTATCTCAAGGCGAAGCGTTATCTGAAGGCGCGATCAAGCCGCAAGAATTATTGGCAACCAAAGGCATACGGGCAACGCAAGATTATCTGATTGACGCTATGAATAACACGTTTGCAGATCAAGGCGTAGACCTAAATCGTCGAGCTTTCGAGACTATCGTACGTGCGACTACGAACGTGACTAAAGTTACTGATGCTAACGACAGTGAAGATTTTTTACCAGGGGACAAAGTGCAGTTGACAAAAGTGCTCGCATATAATAGAATGCATCCTGATAAGCCCGTATCTCATGAGCCAGAGCTGTTAGGAATCGATTTTAGTTCGAAAGTCACGAACGACTGGGCGGCCAAGCTAAATACGAATCGATTAAAGACTATTATACAGCAGGGTGTCGCATCTGGAGACGTTTCGCAAATGCATTCGTATAATCCAGTGACGCCTTATATAATAGGCAAGACTTTTGGCAAGGGGGAGAAGGGACAATATTAATTTACTTTAGGAGATTCTGATGGCTGATATCATTGGTGGCGTTATTAACGGCGATGGCTTTACCGTTCCTGATTTGTCCAGGCTAACTACAATAGACAAAGATGCTTTAATAATCTTAGGCCTGTTAGACGGCAGCAGAATTATTGGCCAGAAATTAAGTGAAACCGAAAATGATATTAGCCTAAATAAGCCCTTGCGCATTATCATGCGCCCCGCCGGCGATGGCCGTATTGCATTAGACTTAATCGACTTCGTCATAGGTTCCCGGGAAGGTGTCAGCATAGCAATCAAACAAAGCGCCGTAGCATTGCAGTATTTGCCAGATAATGCTATTATACAAGGCTATGCAGATCATATAGCAAATAATAATTAAATCATTGCCAATGTACCACCGCCTGATTTATCATATTAAGTCAGGCGGATTTATTATTTAACCGAGGCGTCCATGGGCAAATTAAAATCAGTTTTAACGGCTAAGAAAAAGAAGGAATTATTAAGCTCGTTTAAGAAAGATACGATTAGCATTATAAACATAATATCGGCTTTGCAGGATAAATCTCCGGAAGAAAAAATGCTTCTGATCGAGTCGCTTTTAGTTTTATCCGAGATCGTGGACTTGGAGCAAGAAAGAGTCAAGTATGAGCTGCTCGTGCAATAAATTAGAAAAATTCTTTTCTGACGAATGCCTAAACTTAGACGAGTTTTTGTGCTTTAACAAAGATAAGATTATTGCCAATGAGCGCTTGATGGCAGCGCTATTTAATCAGTATAAGAATTATTTATATAAATCTGCCAGAAAGATAGTCAATCGTTATCCTGGCATTGAGATCGATGAGTTGATAAGCGAAGGCTTCGAAGGCATCTTGCGAGCTTTGGAAAAATATAACTGCAACGAGTCGTCGTTTTTGACATATGCGCAGCACTGGGTCCGGATGAAAATGTTTAGTGCAGCTAGAAAAAGCATCGGCATATTATCATTGCCGGGCAGCATGTATCCGATTATAAGCAAAGTAAAAGCTATATTAGACGAATCTCCGGAGCTGTCACATAACGAAATAGCCTATAAAATTTCTGAGTCACCCGAGCGTGTCTCGATTGCCATTAATATCGTGCGCGCCCCTAAAGTCGGAGGCACAGAATCGCTCGAAGACTATGTCACATACGAAGACAGCTTAAATACAGCCAGAGAAAAGACTATCGAGGATGATTTTGCAGACAAAGATTATCAGGCTCGCTTCTGGGCTGCAGTCGAAATATCGGTAACACCTAAAGAGTGTTTTGTGTTAAGCTTATTATTTGGTCGAAACGGTGAGATGCGAAGATCGCTCGAATGGGTAGCCAAAGTGCTATTCGTATCCAAAGAACGTATACGTCAGATAAAGGCCGCGGCGTTCGAAAAGCTAAAAGCGTCAGACGCCATGAAAGATTTTATTAATCAGGACGGGCTATGATGTCTAATAATTATTTTTCTGCAAGGGCGCACTGGGGTGAAATCATCGGTGTAAATGCCGATACGTATACAGTCGATGTCAAATTTACCGGCGGGCGGGTAGCCAGAAATATATCATGGCTTTCGCCGTATTCGTTTTTAAATGGCAACGGCATGTATATTATGCCGCAAGTAAATGCATCAGTAATGCTATTAGAATACGCGCCGGCATGCTTAATTATAATTGGTTTCTGGCCTTTGCGCGAAATCGAGTCTACGAATCGTACCGGGTTCAGACGTAAATTAGGTCTTGGGGACGTATGTATACAGGGCAGCGATCAATGCTATATTTTAATGCGTCGCAGCAGTGAGCATATAATTTTACAAACCGGTCCCAAGTGCAACGTTATTATGAAAAACTCTGATAACTCGATGCATTTTAATCTGCAGCGACTTAAAATCGAAACAGATTCGGGCGTTATGTCCTGGGATTCAAATCCCGAAACGTTAGACACGACTTTTACTTGCATGTTTAAAGACAAAGCCGACGAGCAATTGACGACGGCGTTTCTGACTATAGGCTTTCATAAAGTCGAAGACTCCGAGGCTGCTCAGGCAGGGATTGACAAATCTATTATTTCACTTATAGTGTATGAGACAGAGACAAGTGATGACAATCTGGCTACGACGACGCCTAAGTTTAAATTAATCATAGGCTCAAATGGCCGCATAATATGCAGCGCAGAGTCTCTAATGGAGATTTATCGTGACTTTATCGATCGCTACGCGGACACTTACATGAAAGATATTGCTCGACAAAATATTAATCGCGAATCGTTGGAAGAAAATATCTCGGATAAGGCTAAGAAGATAGCCCGAACCGATGCTGAGTTTATCCACCATAACAAAGGGGACTGATATATGGCCAAGCCTAAGATGCCTAACATAAATAAAGATACTATTGCTAATGCTTTGTCCGGACTGCTTGGGGGCGAAGGTGTGGGCAAGGGTGCATACCAGGCCTATATGGGAGCTGGTAACGCTGAGAAAATTAACGAAGCTTTGGCTAAATTAGTCTCAGGTCATGCCGGACGTATGGGTGGGCAATTAGACTCTGGCACTGTCATGGAACTGCTGCGTCGCGGCGGCGCTAATTACGCTTTACCAGGCGCTGGCGTTGGTGCATTAACTGGCTTTTTTGCAGCCCCCGGTCAGGAAGAAGAGAATTTACTAGGCGTCAAAAAATACCGGGCCCCGACGATAGGCGATCGACTTATGTCGGCTTTGACCTACGGCGCAGGTGGTGCTGCTGTCGGCGCCGGTGCCGGTGCTTTGATGCAGCGGTCTATGGCTAAGAAATTATTAGAATCTGGTGCCAGCCCCGATTTAGTTCAGAGCTACATGACGCAGTCTGGTCTTATGCCCAATGTCGAACAGACGATTATGAGCACGGCACAGCGGGGAGCACGTGGTGCAGCTGGTGCAGCTCTCGGACCTAATGCTGTATGGCGCAATCCTCAAGATATGGCTAACTCGCTAAGTGCGCTGCATTCGTCAGTTATGACTATGGCCGGTGAGCGTGGCATGCGCGATCGCAACGTAATCGCCGGTGTAACTTATTTAGCCAACGCAACGGGCCTGCCGATAGCTACGATTATGAAAGATCCCAAAGCCGTAAGCCAGGCCATTAATCGCAGTGCCATGGCTAATTTTCAAAAGTTCGATGAAAAATCCATGGGTGCCATGGAGACTGTAATGGATGCTATCAAAAAAGGCGTATTTGCTGGCGAAGCTCCAAGAACGCCTGGCACCTGGGATTACCTCAGAGCCGCTGTAAAAGGTCCCGAGGCCTTAAAAGACATTAAGCCCGGCATGTTGAATCGTCTACAAGACTGGCGTGGTCGTGGCGAAGGCGCTTTAAGCACTGATGATTTTGTCCGAGATTTGACCCGTGGTGACGCATCAAATCTGGCGAAGCAGAACCTGCAGGTACAAGGTTTAGACGAAAAAGGATTGAACAAGCTTGTAGAAAGTCTTAAGCAGACGGGCAAAGTCTTTGATCCTAACAAGGGTGCGTTGCCGTCGCAGGCCTTAACTGGCCGTGCTTACTCAAATATGCTCGCCAGTGACTTTGATCAGGGCGCCACGAGCGTACTTGGCAAAGGTGCACTTGGTCTGGGCCTTATGGGAGCCGGCGGATTAGGTGCTGCGGCGTATATGAACCGAAATCAAAATAACCAGGTTCCGGATTTGAACGCCCAGGAAGTGCCGAGAATTAAACAAAACAGCGCAAGACTTTCCCGGGCTGACACTCATCCGTTAATGCAGCAGCTTAAAGCACTCAAATAAGGAGCCGACCATGAATGATAAGCACTTAGATATTGCGATCAGGTATAAACAGGCCGCTCCTGGTGCGCTGCTTATGAATGCGTTACGCAGTAATTTTGGCAAGCAGCTTGGGGCCAGTGGAATGCAGGCAGCACAGCGTGCAATGTCTGGATTCTTGCCTGGTGCCGGCATGGGCGCCGTAGGTGGCTTTATGATGCCAGGCTCCGGTGGCAAAGATATTATGGGCAGAGACATGCCGGTGTCTTTTAGCGATCGCCTAAGTGGCGCCTTACGTGGTGGCCTTTACGGCGGCGTATTGGGTGCTGCCGGCAATGCAGCGTTTGGGAAGAGTCACAGCTATAATCCCAGTGCCGTAAAGCCAGGGCAACTTTTAAAAAGACCCGCAGCTCCGGCTCAGACGGCCAAGCCAGCTCAACCAGCTCAGTCAGCCCAGCCAGCTCAGTCAGCCCAGCCAGCTCAGTCAGTTCAGACTCCTCCGCCCACAAGCGCTGGCAGAGGAAGCACCAACAAGCAAAATCCCCCTGCAAATCCACCAAAACTGCCCAACGCGAAAGATTCGGCTAAGGCCGACTCCCATCCAACAGGTAACCCGGCAGCACAGGCAGGCAACGCTGCCACTAACCCGGCAGCACAGGCAGGCAACGCTGCCACTAACCAGGAATCGCCAGCAATGCAGTGGAAAAGAAAGTTCGACAGTATAAGGGCGGCGAGATTCCCTTACAAAGGCAAGTTCAGGGCGAGCGCCAAAATGTTTGAGCCTAGTAAGCCCGGCCAATTCAGTCGTAGCAATAAAATGACGGATACGCAAAAAGCAAACGCATTAGCGGCTCAACACAGGCAGGACGTAGTAGACAGCTTGCAGATAACGCCATTGTCTCAGAAAGTAGTGCAGCAGCCTCCCACCATGTCACAGGGACCTAGCACAGTGAGATACGACTCAATGGGGCGCCCCAGCTACTATGCCGGAACGAAATTTGGATCTGTCAATACAAACCCTATAAAACTTGCTGTAATGCGTCGCCGTGATAAGTATCGCGCTAAGATCGCTGCCTTAGGGCTTTTGCAGCCGTTGGGAATCGGCGCTGGCTTGGCAGGACTCGGCTTCGGCGCTTATAAATTACATCAAGAAAACAAAAAGACGCCGGGCGGGCTGCAGCTAAATCCGTTTAGTGTCATCAACAATACGCTCGGCAATGCCAGTAACGCTCAGAAGGGGAAATAATTATGCTCGAACGGCTGTTTGAACACGATGACTTAAATTACGAAGTAGAACTGCCCGAAGATCCGTCTCAATGGACAGAGCAGATTAATGGCATTTTATTTACCAAATACCCTGAGCTAATAAATTTCCCGGCAAAATTAGCATTGGATAAATTCGAGCCACAGAAATTATACGCTAAAGGCTCTTATATACTAGACATTAATAATTCGAAATTAATTATACCCGTAATAGTTAAGAGCAAAAAGCTTCAGCCGTTAGATATTGCGTTAATAAATAACAAATGGGTATATTTAACGCCGGAGTTGCTATCAGACTTAATAAATGGCAGCATGTCATTAGGAGAATCTATGGATAACAAAGACGCAGTTGATTTTTATTCACAATCAATTCAGAACGACGTGCCTTACGGTAATTTCGATCGAAACACCCGCACGATCACAGCTTCAGTGATTAACAATAAGCAAAAAGCCGACCTGGCTAAAGCCATAGTTTCAGACAAAGATATTAAGATTGCATGCGCTAAAAACCCGGCGTTTAATAACGCGGCCGTAAGCATATTATCTCAAGATGCAGGCCGTGCTCGTAAATACAAAAGCGCCTTTGTTACTCGTGATGGTTTTCTAAATGGCCATATTTATGTAACAGACGCAAATAATAAGCGTGAGAAAATCAGCACGAGCTTTTCAGAAGCCAAAAATTTCGTTAAGAAGTATATGCCCGAGTCTTACGTTGATTTTATCAAAACTGGCAGCGCTTGTATGCTTGGTGACGACTTTATGGCTGACGGGCATAGTCTGGGTGGCACGGGCTTAGGCGGCATGCTTGGTAAGCTTATGAAGAAAATCACAGGTCCCGGCATGTTTTCGCTATTAGGTGACTCCGGCCAGAAGCCTGTATTAGTCATAAAAATCAAACGCGTATCTAAGCCCTCTGAAGGCGATAGCGATTTATTAGGCCTTGGCGAGAAAGGCAGCGTTTTCGATGTCAACGACAAAGAAGGTATGCCGTGTGCTGTTAATTCTGACGAAATTTTAAACAGCTGTGAGAATCTTGATGCTGATGCGTTAAAGGCTGACACCGACGTTATGCCGGTTTCTAATAACGAGTATCTCGAACCTGTGCGCGTAAGTAAAATAATCGATCTGCCGATCGGCAAAGCAATTATTGGCGAAACAAAGGCATCTCAAGACACATTCGTTGGCCTGATTTTAAATAAATATAATAAAGACAAAACGGCCAGCGATTGTCTAAGCTTATTGCCCAAATTAGCTAAGCCTGTAATTTTATCTCCCGATACAAAATTTATCAAAATTTCATCGGCAGAGAACGCAGGCTATTATAATTCAGCCAAAGAATGCCTGGCAGCAGCATGCAATGATTATAATATG
>Ga0209200_1002437_pt1 | contig 17229 bp, 18 predicted proteins | sample AD_UKC033_MetaG_FD_184406 | JGI IMG/M metagenome (GOLD analysis project Ga0209200, IMG submission 184406) | Active sludge microbial communities of municipal wastewater-treating anaerobic digesters from USA - AD_UKC033_MetaG (SPAdes) (version 2) | ecosystem: Engineered > Bioreactor > Anaerobic >...
CAAGACCGAAGGAACCGAAACCGTGAACACCAACACCGCCGCGCCCGCCGCTCGGAAGGTCTTTGTAATCGACTTCTTCGCCGTCGAAGACGGCATCGCCATGCCGACCGCTTCGGGCCGTGGCCGTGGCCGTGGCGGCAATACGTACCCGTTCGACGCGCTGAACGTCGGCCAATCGTTCTTCGTGCCGAACACCGCCGAAAAGCCGAACGCCGCGAAGTCGCTGGCTTCGACCGTTTCGAGCGCGACCGCACGTTACGCGCAGCCGTCGCCGGACGGCGCGACGAGGACCAACAAGAAGGGCGAAACCGTGCCGGTCATGGTCGAAACCCGCAAGTTCGTCGTTCGTGCGGTCGAAGGCGGCGCGCGGGTCTGGCGCACCAAGTAAGCAACGGCGCGGGCTACGGCCCGCCCTACGCTTACGCTTCAACGGAAACCCCGGCCATTGTGTCGGGGTTTTCTTTTGCCTTTCTTGTCAATTTGTGCTAATCCGTGCTAATCTTCGGCCAAATACATTTCGGGGGCCGGGGCTTGTGAATGAACGAACAACAATTTTTTAACGTAGCCGTCGCAATTATCGGCGCGTTGGGCGGTTGGTGGATGCGCGTTATGTGGCAGTCGCTTAAAGAACTTCAACACCAAGATTCAAAGTTGGCCGATAAGGTCGGCAATATCGAAGTTCTTGTAGCCGGGCACTACGTAAAGCGCGACGATATGAACCGCGATATTGCCGCAATATTCGCAAAGCTTGACCGCATCGAAGACAAAATAGACAAAAAGGCCGACAAATGAAGAAGCCCGAACTTATCGAAGATTGGAAGAAGGCGACGCGCCTTTGGTCGGTACGGTTCGGCATTATCGGAACCGCCGTAATGGGCCTGTTCACCGCTTGGCCTGAATCCGCGCTGTATCTTTGGGGCGCAATGCCTTTCGAAGTTCGCGCGTTGATTCCCGAACGCTTCGTATCGGCTATCGCGCTTTTCGTGTTCGTAATGTCTACCGTTTCACGAATCATTAAGCAAAGGCCGAAAAATGAACGAAGCAAAGAACCCGCCGCAGAACCCGACGCCGAATAAGCGCCCCGGCAAGAAAACCCTTGTCGGCGTTGTTGGCGCAGCCGTCGCCGCAATTCTTGTCGCAACCGTCCCGGTTCACGAAGGCAACGTACTTCGCGGCTACCTTGACCCGGTAGGAATTCCGACTAAGTGCATGGGCGACACAACGAACGTTGTTGTCGGTCAACGCTACACCGAAGCCGAATGCCGCGAATCGCTAGAAACGCAGCTTATCGCGCACGCTGAACCCGTCTTGAAGTGTACGCCCGGCTTGAAGGGTCGCACGTATCAACTTGCCGCCGCTGTATCTTTCGCGTATAACATCGGAACCGGGGCGTACTGCAACAGCACGACCGCACGCCGGTTCAACGCTGGCGACTATCGCGGCGCATGTAAGGCGATGAACGAAAGCGACGCGGGCCGTCCGCAATGGGTAACGGCACGCGGCAAGGTACTTCCCGGCTTGGTCAAGCGCCGGGCCGATGAACGCGCATTGTGCGAAACGGGGCTATGATATGTGGGCAATCATCGTTGCAGGTGCAAAACGCTTCGGCGGCTGGATTCTGGCCGCATTGTCGTTTCTGGCGATGCTGGCGACCGTATGGCTTACGTCGCGAAAAGTCGGCAAGGCCGAAGGTCAAGCCGAAGCATCCGAACAACGCGCAGGCGACCGCGAAGCTATCGCAGTACGCGAAGTCAACGAAGCGCGCGAAGCTTCCGAAACCCAAGTAAAGGCGGTGCAAAATGCGAACGAAGTTGCTAACGCTAACGCTGTTCTTGACGACGACGGCGTTTCTAAGCGGCTGCGCGATGAATGGTCGCGCGACTAAACCGCCGCAATCCATCGCCGAAACCGTACAGACAAAGCCCGTTGTAATCGACACGGCTTGTAAATGGGTTGCGCCCATTTGGATTTCGAAGGCCGACGGCTTGACCGCTGGCACGGCCCGGCAAATTCTGAACCATAACGAAGCCGTCGAACGCAATTGCGGGCCGCAGTCGCCGCCTAAATCTGCGGACAAGCCTTAACAGAACGCGGGGCTTGCGGTATAGTGAAGCCAACGACGTATAAACTAGGCCGACACTATGTCCGACGAACTGAAAGAAAGCGAAGAAAAGGCCGCATACGCGGCCCTTCTTTTGAAAGAACGCGACCCGTTTAAGGCTGCGCTTTCGCTGTTTCCGAACAACACGAATCGCGCGCTATGGGTTGCGAACCATTGGCCGAACGACGACGAAGTTAAGGCCGAACAAAAGCGCCTTACCGACGAAGGCGGCGATATGGCATTTCTTCCGGGCAAAGGCGACCTTGCCCGCGACATTTGGCAGCGTATGCAAGGTACGACGCTTCCGAACGGCGTAACCATTCCGCCGACGCCCGAAGAATACGCGAAGCTTGCCAAGCTTTACGCCGACGTTCGCGGGTTCATCGAAAAACCGCAAACGAACGTTAACGTAACGACGAACGTAAACCGCGTCGTCGAAATGCCCGTATTTGCCAACGAAAGCGAATGGGAAGCGGAAGCCGCACGGCAACAGCGCGAATTGTTAGAAAATGCACGCACTCGCCATTGATACGAACGGGGCGAAACCTGTTCCGTATGAAGTCGTATTTAAGCCCCTTCCGGGGTCGCAGACTATCGCCCTTTGTTCGATGGCAGCGCATACGCTGTACGAAGGCGCACGCGGCCCCGGCAAGACGCTTACGCAGCTTATGCGCTTTTATCGTAACGTCGGCAAAGGCTACGGCAAGTTCTGGCGCGGCGTTATCTTCGATTTGGAATTTGACCATTTGGGCGGCCTTGTTGCCGAATCGAAAAAATGGTTCGGCGATAACGGAAAGCTAAAAGACGGCGGCAAGTTTTACGAATCAACGTCGGCTTATAAATGGGTTTGGCCGACTGGTGAAGAACTGTTGTTTCGGCACGTTAAGAAGCTGTCGGATTACGAAGGCTTCCACGGTCACGAATACCCGTTTATCGGTTGGAACGAACTTACGAAGCATCCAAGCGGCGACCTTTACGACAAATTTATGTCGGTCAACCGCTGTACGTTCGACCCGATAAAAGACACGCCGAAAGACCCGAAAACCGGGCGCTATTTGACGCCGAACGGCGAACCGCTGCCGCCTGTAAAGTGCGAAGTATTCAGCACAACGAACCCAAGCGGCCCCGGTCACAATTGGGTAAAACGTCGCTTTATCACGATTGCCCCGCGCGGCACCGTAGTTCGTCGCGAAATTCAGATTTACAACCCGGCGACCGAAAAAGAAGAAACGCACGTAATTAGCCAAATCGCTATCTTCGGTTCGTATAAGGAAAACCCATACCTTCCGGCTTCGTATATCGCCGAACTGGAAAGTATCAAAGAACCGAACTTGCGGAAGGCTTGGCTTTACGGCGATTGGGACGTTACCGCAGGCGGCGCAATCGACGACCTTTGGCAATCGCATATACACGTTGTACCGCGCTTCGTCATTCCGCCAAGCTGGCGAATCGACAGAACATACGACGACGGGTCTTCGCATCCGTTTAGTGTGGGCTGGTGGGCGGAAGCGGACGGCACCGAAGCGACCATAGTTCTTTCGGATGGCACCGAATTTACGTTTTGCCCGCAACCCGGTTCGCTTATTCAGTTGTTCGAATGGTACGGATGCGCGAAAGACGAAAAAGGCGAATACATACCGAACAAAGGTTTGAAGCTTTCGGCGTCGAATATCGCACAAGGCATAATCGACCGCGAAATTTCGCTAATGGCGAACGGCTGGATTTATTCGCAGCCTTGGCCCGGCCCTGCCGACAATCGAATTCGCCAAGTAATCGACAGCGAACTAGACACGACCGAAAAGCTTATGTCGAAGAAGGGCGTTCGCTGGACTGAATCGGACAAATCGCCGGGTTCGCGCGTAATCGGGTTGCAGCTTTTCCGCGACCGGCTAGAAGCGTCTGTTAATCGCGAAGGGCCGGGTATATACTTTATGTCGAATTGCGTTGCAAGTATTGATTTGCTGCCCACACTGCCGCGCGACGAAAAGAAGATTGACGACGTAGACACGACCGCCGAAGACCATTGTTACGATATGGTGCGTTATCGCGTATTGAAAGGCGCGAATAAAGCGGCAGCGAAATTCAAACTTGTTATGCCAACTTAAAGGAACCCAAATCATGCCGAACGTTTCATTTATTCGCCCCGAACTTGGTAAGCTGTTGCCGCTGTATTACCTGATTCGCGACGCAATCGCGGGCGAACCAACGGTAAAAGGCGCGCGGACGACTTATCTTCCGATGCCGAACGCCGAAGACCAATCGAAAGAAAATAAGGCGCGTTACGAAGCGTACTTGAAGCGGGCCGTTTTCTATAACGTAGCCCGTCGAACCTTGCTCGGCTTGGTCGGTCAAGTGTTCATGCGCGACCCGGTTGTAAAGGTGCCCGCGCTGTTGAACCCGCTTGTCGCAAACGCGACGGGTTCGGGTATCAACCTTACGCAGCTTGCGAAAAAGGCCGTATCGCTGAACCTTGCGTATTCCCGCGCCGGGCTGTTGGTCGATTACCCGACAACCGAAGCCGAAGGCGGCGCGTCGATTGCCGACCTTGAAGCCGGGCGCATTCGTCCGACCCTGTACGTATATTCGCCGACTGAAATTATCAATTGGCGAACGACCGACCGGGGCGCGGAAGAAGTTTTATCGTTGGTCGTACTGTTCGAAACTTGGTGCGCTGCCGATGATGGCTTTGAAATGAAAACGTCGGGGCAATTCCGCGTTTTGCGTTTGGACGAAGAAGGTTATTACGTCCACGAAATTTGGCGCGAACCGCAGCCGACCAAAGCCGACGGGTCGAAGATTCCGAAGGGCAATTACCAACAATACGTCGTTTATAAGCCGACCGACGCACAAGGTAAGCGCCTTACCGAAATTCCGTTTATGTTCATCGGTTCGGAAAACAACGATTCGAACCCGGACAACCCGAACTTTTACGACCTTGCGTCGCTGAATATGGCGCATTATCGAAATTCGGCGGATTACGAAGAAAGTTGTTATATCGTCGGACAGCCGACGCCGGTTCTTATCGGACTAACCGAAGAATGGGTTACGAACGTTCTTAAAGGTTCGGTTAACTTCGGTTCGCGCGGCGGTATTCCGCTTCCTGTCGGGGCCGACGCGAAGTTGCTTCAAGCATCCGAAAACACCATGCTTAAAGAAGCAATGGATACCAAAGAACGCCAAATGGTCGCACTTGGCGCAAAGCTTGTTGAACAAAAGGAAGTGCAACGCACGGCAACCGAAGCCGAATTGGAAGCCGCTTCGGAAGGTTCAACGCTTTCCAGCGCAACCAAGAACGTTTCGGCGGCCTTTGAATGGGCGTTGAAATGGGCGGCCCGTTGGGTCGGTCAAGCCGACAGCGGCGTTAAGTTCGAACTGAATACAGATTTCGACATTGCCCGCATGACGCCGGAAGAACGCCGTTCGCTTGTTGAAGAATGGCAGAAAGGCGCAATTACCTTCGAAGAAATGCGAACCGGCTTGCGTAAAGCTGGCGTCGCAACCGAAGACGACGCCAAGGCGAAAGAAAAAATCGCCAAGGATACCGCCGAAGCAATGGCCCTTGCGACCCCGGCCAACGTGCCGGGCGATGGCAGCGGCGGCGATAATGTGGGCAACAACGGATAAGGGGCGCAATCATGGCACTATCGGACAATAAGCGTTTGTACGATATTGCGACGCGCCTTGCTGTTTACGTCGAAGACGTGAAAGTTTGGCAGTCCCGACAATTCGGGTTCGTACTTCGCGAAGTAAACTTGGAATTAACGCGCCTTCTTGGTCGTGTTCGTTATAAGACCCTTGACGGTCTTTCGAAGGCGCAGTTAAACAAGCTTGTTTCGGAATTACGGGAATCGCAATCGAAGATTTACAGCGCATACGCGCAAACGCTACTTGAACAGTTAAAGGAATTCATGCGGGCCGACTTGGAAGTAAACCGGCGCGCATGGGTTACGGGTTATATCGAACTTGACGGCGAAGAAAGCGACGGCATTATTTCGGACGAAGAAGCGATACAGTTTCTTTTAGAAGTACCCAACGCCGATTCGAACCCTTTGTTCGGTTTGGCCGCTGTTACAGGAAGCGACGAACGCATTTGGTCGCAAGTTACGAATACGCCAATTCCTGCAAATGGTTTGTACTTGCTGCCGTTTATCAAGACGTTTACGAATTCGGCACAAGCTGGCGTCGAAAGCATGATTCGCAAAGCTTGGGCGAACCGTTGGACGGTTGAAGAAACCTTAACGGCGCTTGTCGGCGATGGAACCGCAGCGCAGGGCACGCCGTCGCAGTTGCACCGGGTAAACGCGCAAGCCGCGTCGGTAATCCATACGGCAACCGCGCACGTTGCGGCGGTCGTTGCGGCTGGCGTTATGTCTGCGGTTTTCGGTCGTTACGTTTGGTATTCGGTAATCGACGGAAAAACGACGGACATTTGCATAAGTCGAAATCGCCGAATCTATCGCTTCGGCGAAGGGCCGTTGCCGCCCGCGCATATCCGTTGCCGGTCGCACGTTGCCCCGGCAAATACCGCTAGTGACTTGGCCGAAGAAACGTTTTATACTTGGGTTGCCCGTCAACCTGCCCAAGTGCAAGACGACATATTGGGCGACGAAGGCGGCGAAGCTTTGCGCGATGGTCGCTTAAAGGCGAAGGATATTCCGAAGTATGATGCGGACAGGCCGCTAACTTACGAAGAATTCCGACGCAAGATTAAAGAAATTCTTTCCCGCTGATTCGGTGAATCGGCATAACCGCAAGGAGTCCTTGAAATGGCACTGAAAAAGAAACTTACCAAAGAAGAACACGCGAAGCTTTCGGACGCGCTGAAAGCCGAATATATCGAAGACGGCGACGGCTTCCGCCTTGACGTTGACGGCGACGAAGATACGGGCGCTTTGAAGCGCGCCAAAGACCGCGAATCGCAGTTGCGCAAAGACGCCGAAAAGGAAGCGAAGGAACTTCGCGAACGGCTGGAATCCATCGAAGGCGACGACGCGCGCAAGAAAGGCGACATTGCGACGCTTGAAAAGTCTTGGCAATCGAAGCTTGAAAAACAGCGCGAAGAATACGAAGCCAAGGTTTCCAAGCTTACCGCGCATACGACGAAAACGCTTGTCGATAACGTCGCGTCGCAGCTTGCCCACAAGATTTCGAACGCCCCGGCAATCATCATGCCGCATATCAAGTCGCGGCTTATCGCAGACTTCGAAGGCGACACGCCGGTTACGCGCGTTCTGGACAAGGACGGCAAGCCGTCGGCCCTTACTATCGACGAACTGGCAAACGAATTCGTTGCAAACAAGGATTTTTCTGCTATTATCACGGCTAGTAAGGCGTCCGGCGGTGCCGGTAAGCCTTCGCAGAACGGCGGCGGTGCCCCGAAATTTAACGGTCAATCCGACAAACCCGCCGACCTTTCGAAGATGAATCCCGCAGAACTTGCGGCCTTCATTAAAGAAGCGAAGGCAACCGAAACTAAGGACGCTTAATCATGGCACTTTCCGACCTTGCTGTTTACTCCGAATACGCTTATTCGGCTTTCTCCGAAATCCTGCGCCAACAGGTTGATTTGTTCAACGCTGCGACGGGCGGGGCTATCATGCTGCAATCCGCAGCGCACCAAGGCGACTTTTCCGACGTTGCCTTTTTCGCCAAGGTAACGGGCGGCCTTGTTCGCCGTCGTAACGCCTACGGTTCCGGCACCGTCGCCGAAAAGGTCTTGAAACACCTTGTCGATACGTCGGTTAAGGTCGCAGCCGGTACGCCGCCTGTTCGCCTTGACCCCGGCCAATTCCGTTGGATTCAGCAGAACCCGGAAGTCGCAGGCGCGGCAATGGGGCAGCAACTCGCCGTCGATACGATGGCGGATATGCTGAACGTCGGTCTTGGTTCGGTCTATTCGGCGCTGTCGCAGGTTCCCGACGTTGTTTACGACGCGACCGCGAACAACGATGCCGCCGACAAGCTGCCGACTTGGAACAACCTTAACAACGGCCAAGCCAAGTTCGGCGACCAATCGTCGCAGATTGCCGCATGGATTATGCACAGTACGCCCATGCACAAGCTGTACGGTTCGAACTTGACCAACGGCGAACGCCTGTTTACTTACGGCACCGTGAACGTTGTTCGCGACCCGTTCGGCAAGCTTCTTGTTATGACCGATTCGCCGAACCTGTTTGCCGCAGGTGCGCCGAACGTTTATCACATTCTTGGCCTTGTGCCGGGCGGCGTGTTGATTGGTCAAAACAACGACTTCGACGCAAACGAAGAAACCAAGAACGGCGACGAAAACATTATTCGGACTTACCAAGCCGAATGGTCGTACAACATCGGCGTTAAGGGCTTCGCTTGGGACAAGGCAAACGGCGGCAAGTCGCCGACCGATGCGGCGTTGTTCACTTCGACCAATTGGGACAAGTACGCAACTTCGCATAAAGACCTTGCGGGCGTTGTCGTCAAAACCAACTAACCGACGGCAGACGGACGGGGCTTCGGCCCCGTTCTTCTAGTCCTTCACAAATTCAAAGGAGTTTCGAAGATGAAACCGGCAAAAATTCTGTTCTTCGTTGACGGCAACGCGCCGACCCCGGAAGACTTCGCAGCCGCCGCCGAACTGAACGCGCAAGTTATGTTCAGGAACGCCCGCGCTGTTCCGTCCGAACCGCATTCGCTGGAAATCTGCGACGGCGTAGCGGGCAAGGTTCCGAAGCTGTACGCCGACGCTTACCCGGAAGCGGGCGAAGCAATCAAGAAGAAGGCCGCCGAACTGAAAGCCCTTACTTCGAAGGTCGGCGACGCCCCGGCACCGAAGGCCAGCGGCAAGGCCGCCGACAAGCCCGCAGCCGCTACGCAGGGCCAGACCCCGGCGCAGCCCGCAAAGCCTGCCAGCGCCCCGGCATGGACGCCGAACGCCCCGCAATAAGTCGCAGCCTGCCCGCCTAGTATGGGCAGGCGGCAACCGTAACGAACGAAGGTTAAAAAATGGCGATAACAATTACAGTTGAAGACGGTTCTAACGTAGCCAACGCAAATTCGTTCGTTACGATTGCCGAAGTGCGGTCGTATGCCGTGGAACGCGGCGTAACCCTGTCGGCTACCGATGACGACGTAGCCGTTCAAATCATCAAGGCAAAAGATTACTTGGAATCGTTCGCGAATCGCTATCAAGGCGAAATGACGAACGCCGACCAAGCTTTGCAATGGCCGCGAATCGACGTTTATTTGTATGGAAGCGAAGTCGCGTTTCCGTCGAACGCAATTCCGAAAGAACTTAAATCGGCACAATGCGCCGCAATTCTGGCAATTGCCGAAGGCGTCGATATTATGCCGAATTATTCGGCTTCGAACTTCGTAACCGAAGAAACCGTAGGGCCGATTACGACCAAATACGCCGACCCGACGAAAGTTGGTATCGTGCCCACATTAACCGCCGTCGATTCGCTGTTGGCCCCGCTGTTTGGTTCAACTGCAACCGGCTTCGCACTTCGAACAATGCGGGTTTAATTATGGCGCAATTCGACCGACAAGTTAAAACCGCATTGAAGCTTATTGCGAAGAACGGCCAAGCTGTTAAATGGCGGGTTGTTCGCGACGGTGCGCCGGTCGATTCTTCGCAGCCTTGGAAACCAACGCAACCCGCAACGCCTGTCGAACACGACGTAACAATTTGCTTTCTTCCGATAAATAAGGAAATGCGCGAAACAATCGCGTACCTTCGCGGAACGGAAGTGCCGACGGGTTCCGTTATGGGATATATAGGCGCGGTTAATTTCGAACCTTCGTTGAAAGACGTTGTTATTCGCGACGGTAAAGAACTTCGTTTGGAAAATATCGACGTTCTTTCGCCGAACGGCCAAACCATACTTTATACGGTAGTGTTCAAAGGATGACAACAACTTATAGTAATGCTATCGACGAAATAAACGCCGTATTTTGGCAAGATTGGAATTCGGCCAAAACTTCGTCGGTTGCCGGGTATGTTCCCGAAATTCGTTGGCAATACGTCGAAGAACCTTCGTCGCCGGATGGTTCCAAATTTTGGGGCCGCGTTTCGACGCAAACGGTATTTGAAGAACAATCGACGCTTTCAGACGAAGCGGGCTTGCCCGGTCAAAAGCGTTACACTTCTTCGGGGCTGGTGTTCGTGCAAATCTTTTGCCCGAAGTCGCTTGCGCAAGCTGGCGAAATCGGAAGGAAGCTTGCCGAAGTTGCGCGAAATTCATTCCGGGGCAAATCAACGCCCGGTAAGGTTTGGTTTCGCAATGCCCGAATAAACGAACTTTCGCCCGAAGATTTGTTTTATCGGTTTAACGTCGTTGCCGAATTTGAATACGACGAATTAGGTTAAAGGAGTTCGCCAAATGGCTAACAAAATTGATTCGAACATTACCGGCCTTGCATTCGCGGAAGAAACGACGCTGAAAACGCTTCCGGGTACGCCCGTTTGGTACGGACTGGAACCCAACAGCTATTCGGACTTCGGCGGCGAACTTTCGACCGTTGCCCGCGCGCCTATCGACCCGTCGCGCCAGAACAAGAAAGGCACGATTACCGACCTTGACGCATCGGGCGGCTTCAACGCCGACTTTACGAAGACCAACCTTACGCGAATTCTGCAAGGCTTCTTCTTCGCAGACGCGCGCGAACTTCCTTCGACGCAGCCGCTTAACGGCGCATCGGTTGCGCTTACCGGCGTTACCGCAGTTGACAGCACTTACGCCGCAGCTTCCGGGCTTGGCGTGTTTGGTGCCGATATGCTGGTATATGCGACCGGCTTTGCCAACGCGGCGAACAACGGCCTTAAAACCGTCGTTTCGGCTACCGCTGCGGGCGTCGTTGTTGCTGAAACCCTGATTGACGAAACCCCGCCCGCAGGCGCGAAGCTGGAATGCGTCGGTCGCCAACTTGCCGCCGCAGACGCGAACATTGCCGTAACTGGCAACGTCGTTTCGCTTATCGTTACCGCTGGCGACTTTACGACCATGCCCGAACTGTTCCCCGGTCGTTGGGTCTTCGTCGGCGGCGATGCGTCGGCAAACCGCTTCGCTAATAATGTGGGCTATGCCCGCATTAAGTCGGTTGCAGCGAAGGCGCTTGTTTTCGACGACGTGACTTGGCAGGCGGCCAACGAAACCGGAACCGGCAAGTCGATTCGTCTTTTCGTCGGAACTGTTATCAAGAACGAAAAGACCCCGGCGCTTATCAAGCGTCGTTCGTATCAAATCGAACGCACCTTGGGCGAAGGTTTGAACGGTACGCAGTGCGAATATCTGGAAGGCGCAGTACCGAACGAATTTACGTTGAACGTTCCGCAGGCCGACAAGCTGAACGCCGACCTTTCGTTTGTTGCGTGCGACAACACTTATCGCAGCGGCGACCCCGGCGACGAACAGAAAAGCGGAACCCGCGTGCCTGCGCCCGGCGAAGATGCTTACAACACTTCTTCGGACGTTTACCGAATCAAGATGGCCGTTCACGACGCCGCGTCGTCGAACCCCGCCGCCCTGTTCGGCTACGTTTCCGAAGCGAACGTTTCGATTAACAACAACGTTACGCCGAACAAGGCGGTCGGCGTGTTGGGCGCGTTCGATACTTCGGCGGGTAACTTCGAAGTCGGCGGTTCGATTACCGCTTACTTTACGACCGTCGCAGCGGTTAAGGCTGTTCGCGCGAACGCCGACGTTGGTTTGTCGGTAATCAGTGCGGCCAAGAACGCCGGTTTCGTGTTCGATATTCCGTTGCTTGGTTTGGGCGGCGGTCGTCTGAACGTCGAAAAAGACGCGCCGATTACCGTTCCGCTGGAACCCGCAGGCGCAGAAAACGCGAACGGCTATACGATGCTGTACGAAGTGTTTTCTTATCTGCCGAATCTGGCAATGCCGGACTAATTGCGGTAAACTCAAAGGGGCGGGTAATACCGGCCCTTTCTTCATTCAATCGGAGTAAATCAAATGTCTGGACTGTTTAAGCAATTCAAAACGAATTCGGCAAAAGAAGTCGAAGGCGTCGAAATCGAATTTCCCGAAGCGCAGAACGACGACGGCACCGTTCCCACGTTCATCATTTCCCGCATGGGTAAATCGAACAAGGCGTATTCAAAGGCGCTTGACGCGGCGACCCGTCCTTATCGCCGTCAAGTCGAACTTGGCACGCTGAAAAACGAAGTCGCCGAATCGCTGTTTATGGGCGTGTTCGTCGATACCGTGTTGCGCGGCTGGAAGAACGTTCAGGGCGAAGACGGCAAGGAAATTGCGTATTCGAAGGACGCCGCAATTTCGCTTCTTACCGAACTGCCGGACGTTTACGAACGTTTGCAGGAAGAAGCCAAGTTGGCTTCGAACTTCCGCGATAACGCTTTGGAAGCCGAAGCAAAAAACTAACGGAAGTTTTGGCGCACCTGTTGGAACTTGGCCCGCACGAACAGGCGATAGCAAAGCAAGCGATGCGCGCGGGGCAACCGTTACCCGAACGCATCGCGAATGCGCCAGAACTTGAAGTAGGCTTGCAGTTGTATTTGCAAGCCTTCTTCGACCTAGATAGCGAACGGTCGCACGGCAACGGTTTAACGCCGATACCTTGGACAAGTATGGCGGCTTACGCAAGGGCTTTCGAGTTTGACGAAGAACAAACCGAAGACTTGTTTTACTTTATGCGAAAGCTTGATTCGGAACACTTGAAGAAACTAGCGGACAAACAGAAAGCGGCGGCATCGAATGGCAAAAAGCCTGCTAGACCTAGCCGATAGGCTGGAAAAGAAAGCGAAGGCAATAGACGAAGCGGCGTCACAAAACGCCGTCGATACCGCTTTGGCTATTGTGGGCGACTTGGCGTACAAAACGCCCGTAGATACTTCGCAAGCTTTGTCGAACTGGATTGTAACGCTAGAAAGTCCGTCGGGTCAACAAATCAAGCCGCATTTTCCGGGTTCGCAGGGTTCAACGCAACGCGCTTCGGCGGCTGAAACGTTGAATTCTGCGAAGCTTGTTTTACGAAACAAGAAGCCCGGCCAAGCGATATTTATTACGAACAACCTTCCGTATATCCGCAGGCTGAACGACGGTTATTCGGCACAAGCCCCGGCGGGGTTCGTCGAACGCGCCGTTTTGATTGGTCGCAAAATGCGTAAGAAGTTCAAGATTAAGGATTAGAAGAAATGGCCGACGAAAACATAGAAATTAAGGTTCAAGACAAAGTTTCGCCGTCCATTTCGACGAAGCTTCGCACAATTGCCAGCGAAGCCCGCAACGCCGACGCCGCAGTTAAGAACCTTCAAACGCAGCTTTCGGCAATCAACGTCGGCGGCTTGTCGCAGCTTATCAACGCATCGGCCAGCGCAACGCGCCAGCTTCAACAAGGCGCGCTTGCCGCGCAACGGCTGGCAACCGAACAGCAGCGCACCGCAACAGCCGCAGCGCAGGCCGCCGCAGCCCAAACGCGCGTCGCCACGGCTGCGACCCAAGGGGCCACGGCGCAAGCCAACCTTGCCACGGCCACGCAGCGCACGCAGACGGCCCAACAGCAGACGGCGACAGCCGCGCAGCGCCTAGCGACAGAACAGCAGCGGACAGCCGTTCAGACGGCCAACGCGGCGGCAGCGAACGACCGGGCCGCCCTTGCCGCCCTGCGGCTGCAACAGGCGCAAGACCGGGCCGCCAATTCGACCCGCAACGCGACTTCGGCCCTCGGCGGATACATTCGAACCGCTGCTGGAATTCTTGGCGTAACCATTTCGGCGAACGCAATTCTTGCAAGCGCCGACGCATACGTTACGCTTCAAAACAAGTTGCAGAACGTAACGAAGTCGCAAGAACAAGTTAACACGCTTACGAACGAACTTTTCGAACTGTCGAACCGCACGCGCGCGGGTATTGAAGAAACGGCGACAGCGTTTACACGCTTCGACCGTGCCTTGGCGTTTATGGGTAAGTCGCAAGAAGATTCGTTGCGAATGACCGAAACCATTAACAAGGCTTTGATTGTTTCCGGTGCAACAGCGCAAGAAGCGTCGTCGGCTTTGTTGCAGCTTTCGCAGGGCTTCAACGCCGGTAAGCTGCAAGGCGACGAATTCCGCGCCGTTTCGGAAAATATGCCAATCGTTTTGGACGCAGTAGCGAAGGCGCTTAACGTTCCAATCAACCGCGTTAAGGAACTTTCGACCGAAGGTAAAATTACTTCCGAAGTTCTGTTTGAAGCTTTCAAGCTTATACAAGACCAAGTAGACGCAACGTTTAACAAGACGACGCCCACAATCGGCCAAAGCTTGACGGTTCTTCGCAACAACGCAATTCAGTTCTTCGGCGAATTGAACAAAGCGACCGGCTTTACTGCCGGGCTTTCGCGCGCGATTCTTTGGCTTGGCGAAAACTTGAAAACTGTTGCCGTAATTGTCGCCGGACTTGGCGTCGCGTTGCTTGTTGCCTTCGGTGCCCCGTTGGTTGGTGCGCTGGCCGGTGCGACGGCTGCGGTAAAAGCCTTTACGCTGGCGCTTGCTTCGAACCCGATTGGCCTTATCGTCGTCGCGCTTTCGGCTGCGATTGCGTACCTTGCGCTTTTCCGCGACGAAATTAACTTGGGAATCGACGACGTTACGACGTTGGGCGATTTCTTCCGCGCGACCTTTGAAGGCATCGGCCAAGCAATCGACGGCGTTAAAACCATCGCGTCGCAATTGTGGGCAGAACTGCGCGACTTCGCAAGCGCCGCACTTGGCGAAATTACTTCGAACGTTGACGATTCGACTTCTTCTTGGTCGGACAGCTACGCCGAATTCTTCCAAACCAACCGTACAGGTTGGGCCGGTGCGCTGGAAAACGCCGCAAAAGTTCTTGACGCAATCGCCGGGCTTTTGACCGGGGCCGCAACGTTCGCAGGCCGTGCAATGGCCGAAGTTGTTATTTCGGTTCAAAACGGAATCGCAAACGCTTACAACGTTGTCGCGGGTTGGATTGAAAACGTAACGAATAAAGCCATTGAAGCCGCGAACAGGCTTCGCGCGATGGTCGGTAAGTCGGCTTACGAACTTGTCCAATTCGAACGCATGGGCAGCGCAGGCCAAACCGAATTCGAATCTTGGGGCAAGCTTTGGGCGCAATCGCTGGAAGACGGATTTAACAGCCAAGGCGGCGCAATGCAAAACCTGTTGAACGGCCTTTTCGACCGTTCGCAGCAAATCGGCGCGCAGCGCAGGGCCGCAGGAAGCGCGCAGCTTCGCGGGGCCGCAGGAAGCGCGCAGCTTCGCGGGTCTGGCGCGTCGCAGCTTGCCGGGGCTACCGACGCGAACGCGGCGAAGGCTGCGGAACGTCGCGCGCTGGCAATGGAAAAAATCAATACGCAGCTTGATAACGAATTGGCGCGTATGTTCCAGCTTCAACCGCAGCGCGAAGCGCAAGCGAAGTTCGACCAAATCGAAGAAAGCTTGATTCAGAAAAAGATTAAGCTTACGTCGGAAGAAGCCGAAGCAATTAAGGCGAAGATTAAGGCCGTTCAAGACGCGACCGAAGTTCAACGCCAGTTCGACGCAATTTACGCCGAAGCTGTTAACCCGTTGAAGGAATACAACGCTTCGCAGGAAGCGGCGAACAAGCTTCTTCAAATGGGCGCAATTACGCAGGAACAGCACGCCCGCGCAGTAACGAAGGCGTCGGAAGCTTACGCAAATTCGCAAGACCCGTTGCGGCAGTATAACCGCGACCTTGAACAGCAATTGCAGCTTTTGCAAATGCTGCCGAAGCAACGCGAAATCGAACAGCAGATTATGCAAGTTCAGAACGATTTGCTTGCAAAGGGCATCGTTCTAAACGAAACCGAATTGGCGCAGCTTCGCGAAAAGCTGTTGCTTATTCAGCAAGTAAACGCCGTTTCGCAGCAAGAAGCGTCGTTGTTGGACGCCAGCGTAAACAAGCGCCAACAGTTTATCGACCAACTGAAAGCAATTCAGAACTTGCGCAACAACAGCGGAAGCGGTTTCAACGCAGGCGACCAAGCCGAAGCAACTAACAGCATGTTGCAAGGCATGGGTATTGATACGACGAACTTTCAAACGCAGCTTAACGCGCAATTGGCGCAATATCAAACTTACGTCGAACAGCTTAAAATGCTGAACGAACAGCGTTTGATTAGCGACCAAGAATACGCCGCCGCAAGTATGCAACTTGAATTGCAGCGGCAAAACCTGTACTTGAATTCGGCAAGTAGTTTCTTCGGAAACTTGGCCGCGCTTCAACAGTCGGGAAATAAGAAAATGGCGGCGGTCGGAAAGGCCGCAGCAATCGCGCAAGCGATGATTAATACGTATCAATCGGCAACGTCGGCTTATGCTGCGATGGCGTCGATTCCTTACGTCGGCCCGGCGTTGGGCGCGGCTGCGGCTGCGGCTGCAATTGCCGCAGGCTTGGCGAACGTTCAGCAAATCCGGTCGCAGAATACCGGGTTTAAGTCGGGCGGTTTTACCGGGTCAATGGGCGTAAACGAAGTCGCGGGCGTCGTACACGGCCAAGAATTCGTTATGAACGCATCGGCGACCAACCGCATTGGCGTTGCAGACCTTCAAGCCCTGCAAACGGGCGCGGCCAGTGTTCAGCGCAACGACGAACAGGCAATGGCGGCTAGTGTGGGCAGGGGCGGCAATTCCGAACCCGCGCCCGCGCCGGTTGTCAATGTACCTTTTAGCGCCGTTGTCGTACAATCGAAAGAAGCGGCCTTGGCCGGGCTTAAATCTTCGGAAGGCCGGGCTTTCATTCTGGAAACCATCGAACAAAACGGCGGCACCGTCGCAAAAATCGTCGGAGTTAAATAAATGGGTTATGCAATTGGAACAGTTACGAAAGGCGGCGGCGACAATTGCCATTATCAGGTTTTGGCAATTATCAAAACGCTGGCCGAAGCTAACGGATGGACAACGCTTCGTTACGATACGTCGGGCGAAAACAAAGAATGGATAGGTAAAAGCTTGGGCTTGTCCGGCGGAGAAGAAATTTTTATAGGAATTCGCACGTACCAAAGTTTTCCGGGCGATTACTATAACTTCTTGCTTGGATGCTTTACCGGCTACGTTTCCGGCAATTCGTTTGATTCGCAACCCGGCGCGAAGTATTGCGGCGTTCCTGCCCACAATAACGCAATTACGTATTACA
>Ga0209200_1002442_pt1 | contig 17209 bp, 13 predicted proteins | sample AD_UKC033_MetaG_FD_184406 | JGI IMG/M metagenome (GOLD analysis project Ga0209200, IMG submission 184406) | Active sludge microbial communities of municipal wastewater-treating anaerobic digesters from USA - AD_UKC033_MetaG (SPAdes) (version 2) | ecosystem: Engineered > Bioreactor > Anaerobic >...
GCAAGTGTCGTGCGATCTTGATTCGTTACGCCAAGAAGTCATGCAATTACCTGGGCCTGATCCAACTGTGCTGCGGCCTGCTCTGGTATCGTCGTCAACATCGCCTGAGCCTTTTGAGATAGTTACTTATTCTACGGGCGAGACGCCCGTGATACTCACGGGCAAGATGCCCGTGCTACTTCTTACACACGTTCTGAGAGATTTCGTTGAAGAACATAGGCCCGACCTGCCTTCTTCCCGAAGGGCGGATTCCGGAGAAGTCCGTTTCTTCCTCCAACGGGTGTTCCTGTGGACAAGGGGATTGACCCGCCGCGTGGGCTCCAGGAAACGCCAGTCCCTTCTCACATGCACGCTTCATCCGGCTTGGGGCCAAACACTGCAAACATCAAACTCCACAAGAGATAACGCCTCACGGCGTCACTACAAACGGGATTCGCCTGTCGCCCCTACACGCGGAAATCCGCATGGACACAGTCAGACTCTCCGCCGGAGGACCGCGTTTGGAGTTTGGCGTTTACGCGGTCTTCTTGTTGCTGCCGCCCGGAATCGAATCGTTACTCTTTCTTCATACGGCTCTCACAATTCCAGGACCGCCACGCCGAACCGGTCGAGGGTGATCGATTCGCCGGTCCGCTGGCCGCTGAGAAGCTCGACTCTGCCCTGGGGCACTGCGACGGTCTTCGGCTCGTCCGTATGGTTCAGGAGGAACAGGAGCGTTCCGGCCTGTCCCCGACGGATGGATGCCTCCACGCCGACGGGGGGATGCACCAGCGGCCCCATGCCGGCATCGTCGAGCAGGCACTGGACCAGGTTGTCGTAGAAAGCGTCCTCTTTGACGACCGTGCCGACGTACCAGCCCTTGCCTTTGCCATATGTGTTACGCGTGACCGCGGCGAAGGGCTTCATATGCCACTGGTCGGCGTAACCGGCCATCAGTTTGGCGGCTTGCGGGGTCACCCAGTCCGCGTATTGGATCGCTGTGTACGTCCTGTCCGGCTCGTCGCCGCGGACGATCCTGTACGACGAATCCGCACCCAGGCTGCTGTATTCCTCGATGGCGATCCCGAGAGCCGGCGCGAGCAGGCCGGGCAATGTTCTTTCGTGACAGAGGTTGCTTTCGTCCTTCACGCCCGTTCGGCAATCGGCCAGCAGGACGCCGCCATTCTTCACAAACGCATCCAGCCTGCGGGCCGTCTCATCGGGCAGGATCGACAGGTCCGGCGTGAGGACTATCGCGTACCTGGAGAGGTCCGCCTGACGGTTCACGATATCCACGTTGACGCCCGCCCGCGCGAGGGCGTTGTAGTAGCGTTTGATTGCTGCCTGGAGGCTGTTGCCTGCGAACGCGGGCTGGAAACTCAGGGACCACAGGTTGTCGTAGTCGTAGACGATGGCGACGTCCGAGACGACCGTGGTGCCTCGCAGATGGCTTTCCAGCTTGCGGAATTCGTGGGCGGTCTGGGCGGCCTCCTGGTATCGCCGCAGCGGCTTGCCGTCGTGCCCGAGCAGGCCGTGCCAGTACTGCTCGCGACCGACGGTGCAGGTCCGCCAGCGGAACCAGACCTGGCCGTCCGAGCCATGGGCGAGTTGCTGGTAGGCGATCTTGCGGATCTCGCCGGGCCAGGGGTTTCGCCCGAAGCTCTCCCAGCCGCAAGGGCCCGCGGTCTGCTCCATTATCATGAAGTTCCTCTGTTTCAGACCCCGCATGAGATCGGCAGCCAGCGACGCATCGTAGGGAATGTCGGGCTTGCCGGACCAGATCGGATAGTTGTCCCACGTGACGAAATCGAGGTCCTCTGCCATCTCGTAGTAGTCCAGCGAGGGGAACAGGCCCATGAAGTTGTGCGTCACGAAGTCTTCGGGGCAGACCGCTCGGATGATCTTCGCCTGGTCCGCCTGGAAGCGGGCCTGCTGCCACGTGATGAACCGCTTCCAGTCGAGGCACGCGCTCGGATTGCCCATGACCCAGGCGCGGTCCGTGGTGCAATCGGGGATGGTGATCTCGCCCCACGTGGTGAACTTCAGGCCCCAGAAGTGGTTGCCCCAGGCGCGGTTCAGCTCATCGAGTGAGCCGTACCGGGTCCTGAGCCAGTCCTGGAATTCCGCCAGGCACGAGCCGCAGTGGCACTCTTCCCCTCCGAACTCGTTGTCGATCTGCCAGCCGATGACGTTGGGCGTCTTGGCGAAGTGCTCGGCCATCGCCCGCGTGATCCGCTCGGAGAGCAGACGATACGCACCGCTCGAATAGCAGTTGTGCTTTCGCCCGCCCCAGACGACGCGGGCGCCGTCGGCCTTCATCCGCAGCGTTTCGGGATACTTGCGGGCGACCCAGGCGGGCATGACCGCGGTGGGGGTGCCCAGGATCACGTTGATGTCGTATTGCCCCAGGAGCTTGACCGCGTCGTCGAGCCATCCGAACTCGAAGCGTCCCTCCTCGGGCTCCATGCCGATCCAGGCGAACTCGGCCATACGGACGACATTGAATCCCGCCTCCTTCATGAGCGTGGCGTCGGTTTCCCATCGCTCGCGAGGCCAGTGCTCTGGGTAGTAATCGACGCCGATGAGCATGGGCCTGTCCGGCGAGAGCGCCTCTGGTCTCGCGACCGCAGAGTCCTGGGCGTCCAGCACGCCCTGCGCCGTCCACATCACGAGAACTCCTATCAGGGTGGTAATCGTCCGTCGTTCCATCGTGCCGCCTTTCTTCACTGTGGCTTCTCGCATGCGCCAATCGCGGGCGAGCCGTCCTGCGGGACGGAATTGCCCCAGAGATCCCGCCCGCCGTTGTCCTTGATGAGGATCCCTGCCTTCAGGCAGGGGGAGTCGGCCGATAGCCTGTATGCGATCATGTCGCCAAGTTTCGCGGGGTCTGTCGGCAGCGGGTCCTCGGACTTCATGAGCCTGGGGTCAACACAGATCCCCAGGTTCCTCGGGCCGATTGCTGCGGCCCACTTGCGGAGCGTCGTGTGTCCTTCGAATCGCAGAGGCTGTCCATCCGCGGGCCAGTAGAGGTTGTTCTCGAATCTGCCTCGTCCCTTCTCGCCTGCGACGACGTCGCCCGAGCAGACGAAGATGTTGTTTCGGAACACGACGTGGGGCATGGGCAGGCCGCCGAACCCGACCGCGGAGCCGTGCTCGTTGTACACGGTGTTGTTGTAGACCTGGCAGTCGGAGGCATTCTCGTTTGCGGAGAAGACGTCGAGGCCGCTGCGACGGTTGTTCTTGAGGCCGTCGTTGTGGCTGATGTTGTACCGGACGATGTTGTCCCTGAAATCCGACGCGCCGGCGTACTGACACAAGAAGAAGCCGGGACCGTCGTTGTGGTACGAGAGGTTGTACTGGAGGATGGAGTGGGTCGCGCCGCCGTCGAGGTCGAAGCCGCCGCCGTCGTCGCCGGGGCTCTTGTTGTCGTGCGAGATGCAATGCTGGATGACGGCGTGGTCCACATTCCAGACCCAGATGCCGACCGGGCCGTTGCCTTTTCTAGGCATGTCCCAGCCGTTGTGGAAGGCCTGGCAATACTCGATGACCACGTCGTCGGCGTTGGCGACGACGATGCCGTTGCCGCTGTGGTTGGTCAGATTTGATGGATCGCCTGGGTTGTTGTCCGCTGTGCAGCGATCGATTCGCACGCGGGTCGAACGTCGGTCGTATCCCACGCTGATTCCCGCGAAACCGTTCTCGTGGGCATGGACCCGCGTGACGTGGGCATTGCGGACGCCGTCCAGCCGCAGCCCGCTGCCTCGGAATCCGGAGACGTCCACGTCCTGGATCTCCACGTCCTGCGAGTCGAGGATGACAACGCCATCGGTGGTGTTGCCCGTCTTGCGTCCCGAGCCCACGAAGGTTAGGTTCTTCACCACCAGGCCATTGCATCCGGTCGCCTTCAATGCGCCTCCGCTCGCGCCGTCGATGACGGCCCGGCCGTCGCCATAGGAGGTCATCGTGATCCCGCTGTCGTTTCGGTCGAGCGCGACCGTGCCGACGAACGTCGCGCCGCCCTGGAAGTGGATGCAATCTCCGTGGGCGAAGTCCATGGCGTTGACCTTGTCGAGGGTCCGCCACGGTCGGGTCTGCGTGCCGGGACTGGAGTCGTCGCCCGCGGGGCTGACGTAGTAGTCCTTCGCCCGGGCGCTGCCCGCGCCGCCGACGGTCAGTCGGCTCAAGGGATACCAGCCGTCGGGAGATCGGCCTTTGATCGCGATTCGGATGACCGGGTCGGTCGAGTCCTCGCCCACGATCCCGACAGCCAGGGTGTATTCGCCCGCCGGCATGTCCGGCGGCAGCGTCACGCAGTCGGTCGGCGGGACCACCTCGCCCGGCGGCAGGTCCGGCGGCTGTTTCATGAATTCCTCGGTGAACAGCTCGACCGAACCGGGCATCCAGTTCTCGACCGTGATGGATCCGACCAACGTCTTGGCATGCCCGTTGTCACTCGCGAGTCGGTACGCGACGCGATAGGGTCGGTAGCAGGGAGCGGAGCCGATGTTCTGCCATTTGGCTTCCACCGTCAGCGTTGCTCCGGCCCGGACCTGTTTCGGGTGTCTGAGTTCCTTGAGCACCAGCCGATAGCCCAGGCGGCGGAGGAACCGCTCGACCTCCGGCCGGACCTCGTCGTCGATGGGCAGGGGGGCCGACTTGTTGTTCAGGTACGAGCCGTGCACGGCCAGCGCGTAGTTGAAGATGTATCGCAGCGACCAGTCCTCCTGGACCCAGCGACGCATCTCCCAGCAGGTTTCCCACGCGATCGGCGCCTTCTTCCACGCGTCCTGGACTCCTGCCTCGCGCACCAGGCGAGGATAGGCATCTCGCATGTGGTGCCAGTTCTTGGAGAACCCGCCCAGGTCGCCCAGGCAGTCGGCCCGCCAGCCCGCGCCTCGCTCGGCCGCATAGGTGAGACACTCCGCGTCGCCGATGAGCATGAGCAGGGGGGTCTTGCGGAATGCGCCGACGTAGGTGTCGATGACCAGCTTGCGGGTCTCCATCGTCGGTATCCGGGCGGTCTTCGAGCTACTCATGTGCCATTCGCCCCACCAGCCGATGGTGCCGAGGTCCACATGATCGAGGTCGGGATGCCCGTCGTAGCGGGCGCCGAGCTGCTGAATCAAGTGCAGGTGCCGCGCGAGGGTGTTGGGGTCGTCGAGGTCGGGAATGGTCAGGCCTTCCTGGCCGCTGTAATCGACCGTGAGGACTTTGCAGCCTGCTCCTTGCAGCCAGTCCGGCTGATACGGGCGCCCCGGCGACGTGGAGCAGCACATGACTCGAAACGCCAGCCGCTGACCGGCCGCGCGGGTCGCCTGCAATGTCTTGTCGAGAAAGGCGTAGTCGATCTCGCCGGGACGGGGCTCCAGGACGCCCCACCCCCAGCGGGCGTAATGCACGGTCGAGGGAATCCAGTCGGGCAGGCTCGCGTCCTTGTCTCGCGTCCTGTGGAAGGTCTCCCAGCCCATGCCGGGGTTGGCGAGCAGCTCGTCGGTCTGTTCGGGACGGATCGTTACGATCTGGTCCGTTTCCTGGCCCTGTCCCCGGGCGGACTCGATGGCGATTCCCATGAGGCCCGTCACCACCAGCAAAATTGTTCTCGATCTTTTCATGGGAGCGCCTCATAGTATAGCTATGTCGATCCTTCACAATACTGCCATGGTAGCATTTGGGTGCGACAATTCAAGACACAAGGCCCGCCCGATTGCCGATCGAGAGTGACGATGTGGACCGAATCCTGGAACCCGAGGTGATGGACGACGAGCAACAGGCCGTCGCCTATGCGGAGGCCGACTTCTCGTCGTCGAACCAGATGTTCGTCGAGGGTCTGATTGACGCCCATGCAGCGCGACTGGGGACGGTCCTGGATATCGGCTGTGGGCCGGGGGACATTCCCATCGGCCTGGCCCATGCCCGGCCGTCCGCGTACATCGTTGCTGTAGATGCGTCGGACGTCATGGTCCGCCTGGCCAACGAGGCGGTGAACCGGGCTGCCCTGGCGGGTCGGATTCAGGTCGCCCAGGGGCGCATACCCGGCCTGAAGGTCCGCCGCGGCGGTTTCGGCGCGATCGTCTCGAAGGATCTGCTCCATCATCTGCCCGACCCGATGGTCTTCTGGGAGGAGGTGAAACGCCTGGCGCGAGCGGGGACCGCGGTCTACGTCATGGACCTGTTCCGACCTGCGACGCCCGAGGCGGCCACACAGATCGTGGAATCCGTCTCGCCCAACGAGGCCGAGATCCTCAAGCGGGACTTCTACAACTCCCTCCTGGCGGCGTTCACGCCCGACGAGGTCCGCGACCAGCTTCGACGAGCCGGACTCGAACTGGAGGTTGAGGTCGTCAGCGAAAGGCACATGCGCGTCAAGGGAGTCCTGGGATGAACGCTGGGGACAAGCAACGGTCGTACGACTCGGTCCTGCCGCGGGTGAAGGAACTGATTGCGGGCGAGACCGATCCCGTTGCGGTGATGGCGACCGTCGCCTGCGAGCTGCACCATGCGTTCGACCACTTCGATTGGACGGGCTTCTACCGCGTGGTCGAGCCGGGGTTGCTGAAGATCGGTCCGTACCAGGGGACGCACGGGTGCCTGACGATCCCCTTCGACAGGGGCGTGTGCGGCGCCGCCGCCCGTCTGCGCCGGGCGCAGATCGTGCCCGATGTTCGCGAGTTCCCAGGGTACATTTCGTGCTCGTCGACGACACGGTCGGAGATCGTGGTCCCCGTGACGACGCCCGGCGGCGTCCTGGTCGGCGTGCTCGATGTGGATTCGGATCGTCTCGGCGCCTTCGACGGCGTCGACGGGACGAATCTCGAAAAGATCTGTATGATGGTTGGCGCAGTCTATTTGGGAGGTTAGACGATGAGAAAGCCCATGATTTGCACGGTTCTCGGCTTCTTGATCCTGGTCTCTGTCGTGTCGGGGGCGCCCGCGGCGGAGAACGCGAAGAGCACACATCCCTGGCTGGGCGTACACGTCATGCTGACGAACGCCCGGCAGACGGAAGGATTGACGGACGCGGTGTCCGGCCTGGCCCAGGTCGGAATCAACGCTATCGTCGCGGAGATCAACTACGGGTTCCAGTATCAGTCGCATCCCGAGCTGGCGTCCGACAACGGCAGCAGCAAAGAGCAGATCGGCAAGCTGGTTGCCGAGTGCAGGAAGCACAAGATCCGCCTGATCCCGCAATTCCAGTGCCTGGGGCATCAGTCCTGGAGCAAGCACACGTTCACGCTCCTGACGAAGTACCCTCAGTTCGACGAGAGTCCCGGCCAGTATCCCGAGAACAAGGATATCTACTGCCGGAGCTGGTGCCCGCTGCACCCCGACGTCAATCCGATCGTTTTCAGTCTGATGGACGAGCTGATCGACGCCTTTCAGGCGGACGCCCTGCACGTGGGCATGGACGAGGTGTTCCTGATCGGCGAGGAGTCCTGTCCCCGCTGCAAGGGCAAGGACAGAGCGGAGCTGTTCGCCCATGCGGTCAACGACTATCACAAGCACCTGGTCGAGGACAAGAGGGTCGAGATGCTCATGTGGGGCGACCGCCTGATCGACTCGAACCAGATCCAGTACGGCACGTGGGAGGCGAGCGCCAACGGAACCGCCAGGGCGGTCGATCTGATCCCCAAGGACATCATCATCTGTGATTGGCACTACGAGCTGCGGGACGCCTATGAGTCGGTCTCGATGTTCATCGAGAAGGGCTTTCGCGTCTGGCCTTGCAGTTGGAAGAACGCGAAGGCGGCTAAGGCTCTGATCGACTACTCGCGGGCGCAAGCGAGTCCGCGAATGCTCGGTCATCTGAACACCACATGGGGCGCCGTACCGATGAAGGACCTGGCGACCTTCGAGCCGATACGACTTTCGACGGGCAGCCTCGCAGGAGGCGGCGCGACCGTCAATCGCTGACCGTTGGCTTTCCCGCCCGTCTCTGGAACAGCTCCAGCCAGCCGAGGGTCAGCGCGTCCGGGATTGTGTTTGACTGGCGGTATTCATCCGGCGTCTTGCCCCAATAGAAGCCGATCCATCCGGCGGCGAGGGTCCGGGATTTCTGAATGAACTCGTCGAGTTCGGCGGGGGAGCACTTCAAGGGAAAGGTCTCTTCGACAACGATCGGCTTGCCGATATTGTATGCGGCCAGTGCCGTGACCGCTTCGTCGATCTTGCCGGTCTCGGGGTAGAAGTGAACGCTCGTGAAATCGAGGTGCTCAGCCACGTCCTTTGAGTAGAACAGGGGCTTGGCCTGGGGGAACGTGAGGACCCACGGGATGACGCCGACCGTGATCAAGCGGCTGCTGTCCTGGCTCCGGATCGCTTTGGCGAGCCGGTTCACCCAGGCTTTGGCCACCTGCTCCCGCGTCCGGCCGGCGAGATCGAGTGAAATGCGCTGGACGAAGCAACTGCCCGCGAACTCGCCTGCGAGCCAGTCGGTCTCCTTCTTGTCACCAGGGAGGACGGGCTCATTCATCAGGTCGTAGCAGAAGACCGCGGGGCTCTGAGCACAACACGCCGCCACGGCCTCCCAGAAGCACGCCTGCACATCCCATCGGGTTTGCTCGGGCAATGCGTCATACCAGGCGGGGACGTCGGCCTTGTGATAGCAGGCGAGACCGGTCAGATCGATGTAGAGCTGTTCTCGTTCGGCCAGCCTGAGGAGCCTTTCCAACTGGTCCAACGACGCGGCATTCGGTTCTGAGGGACCCTGCATGAACCTGCCGACCTGAAGGTGGATGCGGACAACGTTCGCTCCGAGCTGTCTGATCTCTGCGAAGTCCGCTTCCACCTTGGGCCATTCTCTTCACCAGTAGTCTTCCATCAGCCGGCCGTTCTCGTCGTGGTCGTAGTTGAAGCCCCACGGCGTGTACCGGCCGCCGGTCTCCTTGATGAAGCTGCGTCCATCCAGGGACACGCGGATGCGTTCCATCGGAACCGCCGCGGATTGCAGGGGTTTGGCGGTCTGCTTGTAGGCGTCGAACAAGGCCGGAATGCCCGCCTGCTGTGAGTCTCCGCTGTGGACGACGACGCGGTAGCTCAGGGAGAGCTTCTCGCCCTTGGGCAGGTCGAGCTGGCCGCCTTCGAGCCAGTTCATCGGCGTGGGCGAGAAGAACCCGTAGTCGCGAGTGAACCACTTGGACGGATACCAGCGGTTGCCTGGGTGCTGGAAGATCGCGATGCCTTCCGTCACGCCGTTGCGGGCGCCGGAGTAGTCGCACCAGGGCGACGCGACGTTGAACGTGCCTTTTTCGCCTGTGTTGCCCTCGGCGTTGATCAGCGTGCCGCCCGCCGTGACGGCCAGTTCCGGCACGACGCGCGCCGAGAACAGCGAGTGATTCGTATTGAGGATGCGGACGTCGGTCAGCGGTTCGAGCGTAATCTGGAAGTCGATGAACCGCAGGCTCTCGCTCGGCGCGGTGATGACGATGGTCCGCCGGTCGCGGAGGATGGGTTCTTTGTCGGGCTGCTTCCACAGGCATTCGTCTGTGAGGACCACTTTGCCGCCTGACGACTCGACGATCTTCGGGCCTTGCGAGAGGATCTGACCTCGCGCGTTGACATCCTGCCAGTAGTTGCCGCCGTTGACGCGGTCGCAGCCGAAGAACAGCGAGTGGTGGTGCGGATAGGGCTCGGAGGTTTCGGTCGTGACCGTCTGGCCCGATGCCGGTCCCATGACCGGCCAGAAGTACGGGTACTTCTGCGAGTGGCTGAACTTGTAGCAGGTGAAGAGCTTCCCGTCTACCGTGACGACGATCTTGTCCGTCTCGATCTTCGCCTGCACGTCGGGTGACGCGGCCTGTACGCAGGTGACAACGACGATAGCCACCAGCAATGCCGCCACGAACAGGGTTGTTGAGTGTGTTGTTCGGATGCTCATATGTCCTCCTGTCTTTCTTGTCACAGGCGCCAGGGGCTCCGGATCGAGCGGCCGAGCAGGCGGTTGGCCGCGTCGTTGCCCTGGAATCGCTCGGTCTGAGGGTCCCAGGTGAGGGACTGGCCTACCTTGAATCCGATGATGCTCAGATGGCCCAGGGACGCGCCGCGATGCCCGATCTCCTCACTGCAACTGGGCTGGCGTCGGGTGCGGATGCAGTCGAACCAGTTCTCGTGGTGGTTGTTGTCGCCGATATTCACGTCGCGGGTCGTCAGTTTCATCCGGTCGAAAAGGTCGTCGGGACCGCCTTCGATCTGGCCTCCTGTGCTCAGCGAGGTGACCCAGCCCCGTTCGCCGACGAAGATGCCTCCGAAATTGCCCGCCAGACGGGCTGTCGCAGGCACCGCCTTGTACACGTCCTTCACCATGCCCCAGTGGTCTACGAGGTGCAGGAGCGTGCCGTTGGCGTATCGGCAGGTGAGCGTCGGGAACTGGCCGGAGTTCGGGGGGATAATTTCGACCGGGCCGCTGTTCTCCATGCCCAGCGCGTACTGGATGACATCCGCGGCGTGCGAGTGGTACCAGGTGATGGCGCCGGCGCCGAAAGCCTCATGGAAGCACCAGGGCACCACGCCGGGAACCGGGTTCCTGTGGTAGGCGCTGTTGTAGGGTTGCCAGGGGGCTGGACCCACCCAGAGGTCCCAGTCCAATCCGTCGGGCACGGGCTCGGCGGGCATCGCGAAGTTCTCGGGCACATACGAGTCCACACCGAGGCGGCTTCCGATCTTGCCCCAGAGGGTGAAGACCGATTTGACTTGGCCGAGCCCGCCGGATCGCACGAAGTTGCAGACCTCGCGGATTGTCGAGATGGAGCGGTATTGGGTCCCGGTCTGGAAGATCCGACCATACCGTCGGGCCACCTCGACCAACCGACGGCCCTCGTGGATAGTCACAGAGATCGGCTTCTCGCAATAGACGTCCTTGCCCGCTTCCATCGCATGGACCGATTGCATCGCGTGCCAATGGTCCGGCGTGGCGATCACGACCGCGTCGATATCCGGCCGTGCGAGTAGCTCGCGGTAGTCGTTATAGGCGGTGCAACCCTGGTATGTGCCGGCGGGGTTGCGGGCGGCATACGTCTGCTCGACGTGTTGTTTGCCCTCGTCCCGGCGCACACGATCCACGTCGCAGACGCCCAGCACCTGGATTTCCGGGTCTCCCGCGAGCCGGTGCAGATGCCCGCGTCCCATGCACCCGTTCCCGATCAGCCCCGCGGTAATGCGATTGCTCGGAGCAGTATTGTCCTGACTTGCCCATATCGAAGAAGGAACGACCCACGGGGCAGCAACCGCTCCCGACAAGCCGATGAACCTGCGACGCGTAATCTTCTCTGATCGTGTCATGGTTAACCTCCAGTCGCCATTCTCAGAGCCGTGTTGTTGACCAACTGAATGTGCTGAGCCGCTTTGGCCATCGAATCAACCCCACCGTCCGTCAATTCAACGTGGATCGCGATGGGATTGTCGGGGCCTCGCCGAAACACCTTGTCGAGGGGGGACCGGCCCTCTTTTTCCATAGCCTCCATTGTTTCTATCGCGGCTTTGTCCAAGGGAGCAGATTCCCTCAACGAGGGGTCCATGCGGAGTTGTTCGTCGTCGCTCACAGACATGCTGGCCCCCATCCTTCTGGCAAAGTCGAACACTTTCCGTTGCTCCGTTGGATCGGACGGGAATGGGTCCGTGCGATAGGTCAGCAGGCGAACACCGGCGGAGTCCAGTTTCAGACGGATTTGTTCGCGTTCTTTGCCGGTGAGCTGGTCGTCGAAGTCCTTCGGGATGTCACGACTGACCTTCTGCCGATTGCAGGCGCCGATGTACAGCACGCCGAGTTCCGCTGCCTTCTCGATGCTCTCGAAGAGAGTCAATCCTGCGGAAGGGGCTGGGGTGAGGCACACCCGCCAGCCGAGCTGTTCTTGTGCGCGGACGGCCGGGGTCAATCTGGCGCTCGGCGTCGTCGGAGCCGGCAGGTCGCCAAGGGCGAATTGGGTCGCCGCCAGGTAGAACTGGAGCATCTTGGGGTCCCAGAACACATAGGGGTTGTGGGCGAAGCCACAGTAGAAGACCCGTCCCCGGCCGTAGCCGCGGACCCAGGCCAGCGCGAAGTCGTTGTCGGCTCGTTCGAGCTTTCCGTAGCCGGGACCTTGCTGGAGGTCGGTCTTCTCCGTGTCGATGCTCAGGAGCACCCGCACGCGATCCCGCGAGTAGGGCTCGTGTACGCGGAAGAACTCGTCGCGGTAGTCGAAGCCCTGGCCGCCGAAGACTTGGTTCACCGGGTGTGTGGGGTCGTCGAGCTTGATGAAGACGTGCTCATCGGGGGCCCGATGATTTGCGCCGCGTGCGCCGATCATGAGGCCGAATTCGGGCCAGTCCTCGATTGCGCCGGGCCATTTCGTGAAGGCGACCGACGTGCCGTGCACGCCCATAAGCCCGCCGCCGGAGTAGACGAATTCGGCCAGGTTCTGGCGAAGCGTGGGGTCGTCGAAGCAGTTGCCGACGGTGTTGTTGAAGAACACCGCATCGAAATGCTTGAGGCTGTCGGACTCGAATACCGCAGGGTCCCGGCTGACGACCGTCTCGAATGCCCCGGTCCTGACGCCCATCAGGGTGAACGCGGTGTTCGCGGTGGCGATGGAGCCGTGTCCGCCGTAGCCGACGTTCAGGTCGAAGATCAGCAGCCGCCGGGGTTTACGCGGCGTGACGAATGCCTTTGCGGGGATCGCCGCTTCAATCCGTTTGAGGTCCTCGGGACTGGTCACGGCGGGCGGTTGTGCCGCGACGGATCGGATGCGTCGCAACGCGAGCAGGCCGACTGTGGCTGCGGCGCCGCCCAGGAAGAGCCGGCGACCAGGACTTGTTCCTTTGGGCAATACGCTCATTTGCCTGCCTCCTTCTGAGGGCTCTTTGCGTCCTCAACGACCGGCGCCGCCTGCTCCGGCGCTGTGATGCCCGGCGGCAGTTCGATGATCCGGATGTTGCGGAAGTGGATCGGCGCCCCCTCGGACTCCAGGCAGATGTAGCCTTTTTTGACGGACGCGTTGCGGATGCCGTTGACGAACTTGCCGTTCACGGACAGCTTGATGACGCCATCGACCGCGACGATCGTGTATTGGTTCCACTCGCCCTTGCCTTTGCAGCGATTCTCGGCGGATTTGCTGCGCGGGCCGCGGGGGTTGTCCGGCACGGTCGTGTTGCTGCCGGTCGGGAAGACCTCGCCGTGGACGTAGGCGTCGGTCTGGTTGTGCTGGACCGCCCACTCCAGTTCCAGGATCTGAATCTCCATGCCTGTGGGCAGCCGCTTTCCCTCCGGCACGGACCCCTCGCTCCAGACGAAGACGCCGGAATTGCCGCCGGCCGTCAGGTGCTTCCATTCCAGTTGCAGGATGAAGTTCTCATACTGGCGGTCCGTGCGGAGGACGCCGATGGGCTGGCCCGTACACATCAGCGTGCCGTCCTGGACGGTCCAGGTGTTCTCGGCGGTGTTGACGTTGACCCAGCCCGCGAGATCCTTGCCGTTGAACAGGTCTCGCACTTGCAAGAGGTCTGCGGCCCGCGCGGAATGACGCCCGCACAACAACGTCGCAGCAACGCACATCAGCAGTCTCAGTCGGCTCGTCATGATCGGACCTCCATCCTTCAGAATCGAGTCCTTGCCATCTGGCATCTACGTGCCCATTCGCCAGATGGTAAATCACAAATCGCAAATCGTCAATCTAACGTGCCCCTTGGGATTTGTCGATAAGTCCCCGGTGGCATAGTGCCCTGGAGATGCTCTGTGAACGATGGCGACCCGATAATCGCGTTCCTCGTGAAGGAGAAGGCGGTGTCTTCCGCCGAGATCGAGGCTCTCGCGGAGAAGTGCAAACAGACCGGAGAGAGTCTGCTGACGCTGCTCAAGCGCGAGAAACTGCTGGACGAGGAGCAGCTTGCGCGAGCGGTTGCCTCGGTCCACCAGTTCGAGTTCGTGAACCTGTCGCCCGAGATGATCGACCCGATCATCGCGCATCTGATCTCCCACGAGGTGGCCAATCGCTACGGCGCGATCCCGCTCAAACGGGAAGGCCAGCAGTTGGTTGTGGCGATGAGTGCGCCGCTGGACCTGCGGGCCCGCGACGAGATCGAGCTCAAGACGGGGTACCGCGTCGTCCCCGCGGCGGCGACCCCGCACGCGGTGCAGCAGGCGATTCACTATCATTTCGACGTCGCCAACGTCACGAAGCAGGCGATTGCCTCGATGCGTCTCAAGGGCGATCCCGGGCAGGACGCGGGCGCCGCCCACCAAGAGCCTGAGGGGCCGCTCGGGACCGGAGACGATCCAATCACCAAGCTGGTCGCGTCCATCATTCGAGGGGCGATCGACGCCCGGTCCAGCGACATCCACATCGAGCCGCAGACGAACGAGCTTCGCGTCCGATACCGCGTGGACGGCATGCTCCGTCGTGCGGTGGATGTCCCGCTCTCCGCCCAGGCCGAGGTGATCTCGCACATCAAGATCCTGGCCCAGATGGACATCTCCGAGAAGCGGATCCCCCAGGACGGGCACATCACGCTCCGTCACGAGGGGCAGGAATACGATCTTCGCGTGTCGTCGCTGCCCTCAGTGGGCGGCGAGAAGATCGTGCTGCGCATCCTCGACAAGAACGCGAGCCGCTGGTCGCTGGACCAGGTGGTGACCTCTCCGGACGACAACCGCAAGTTCCGCGAGCTGACGGCCAATCCGTACGGCATGCTCCTGCTCACCGGCCCGACCGGCAGCGGCAAGACCACCACGCTCTACTCGGTCCTGCAGCTCGTGAACACGCTCCAGCGGAACATCGTGACGGTCGAGGACCCGGTCGAGTACCGTCTGGGCGGCATCACGCAGGTCCAGATCAAACCCGCGGCCGGGCTGACCTTCGCCTCGGCGCTGCGGAGCATCCTGAGGCAGGACCCGGATATCATCCTGATCGGCGAGATCCGAGACCTGGAGACCGCGGAAATTGCGATTAGCGCCGCGCTGACGGGCCACCTGGTTCTGAGCACATTGCACACGAACGACGCGGCGGGGGCCGTGTCCCGACTGGTCAACATTGGGATTCCGCCGTTCCTGGTGGCCTCGGCCCTCCTGGGCGCCGTGGCGCAGCGGCTTGTCCGCGTGATCTGCCCGAGATGCAGGCAGGCGTGTGACCCCGAGCCGCACGAGCTGGATTTGCTCCGGGGCCGGATCGAGCCGGGGACCATGACCAGCCTGTCCCGCGGCCAAGGCTGTCCGTATTGCTATCGGACGGGCTACAAAGGCAGGAAAGCAATCTACGAGATCATGCCTGTCTCCCACGAGATCCGTCGGATGATTCTCGACGGCGCCGGCGACAGCCTGCTCAAGGAACAGGCGATCAAGGAAGGGATGAAGACGTTGCGGACCAATGCACTGGAGGAGGTGGTCCGCGGTTCGACGACCATTGAAGAGTTGACGCGCGTGGTGGATCTTAAGAGCGACTGATGGCCGCCTACGAATATACAGCACGGGACACGGCGGGCAACGAAGTCCGCAGCGTCTACACGAATGTCCAGAGCGTCCGGGCGCTGCGCAGCGAGCTCGTCAAGCTCGGATATGTCCTGGTCCAAGCCCGGCGGCAACGCGGGCCGTCGCGGGCTCGCGGCCGGGTTCGGCCGCGTGAGGTGGCCTCCTTTGCCTACAAATTCGGCGGTATGTGCTCCGCGGGTCTGTCCATCACGAGTTGCCTGCAGATCCTCGAACAGCAGGCGGAGAACGACGCGTTCAAGTCGATCCTGGCCGATGTTCGCCGGCGGGTGGAGTCGGGCTCCAGTCTCAAGACCGCCTTCGAGGAGCATCGCGGCGTCTTCTCGGATTTCTTCCTCGGCATGATCGACGCGGGCGAGTCTTCGGGCAAACTGACCCAGTCGCTCGACGCCAGCGCCCGATACCTGGAGAAGCGGGTCGAGCTTCAGGAGAAGACCCGGGCCGCGTTCGTATACCCGATGGTGGTGGGCCTGGTCTGCTCGCTCGTGGTGATTTCCCTGCTGATCTTCGTTGTGCCCATGTTCTCCCAACTGTACTCACGGCTGCACGTCGAACTGCCCGGCCCGACGCGGACGCTGGTTGCCGTGAGCACCGTGCTGCGGACGAAGTGGTGGCTGGTTCTCCCGACGATCGCAGGTCTCGTGCTGGGGACGCGACGCCTGCTGAAGAACCCGCGGGCGCGGATTCAGTGGGACCGATGGAAGATGCAGATGCCCTTGATCGGCTCGTTGAGCCGCCTGATTCTCGTCTCGCAGTTCATCCGTACGTTCGGCATGTTGATCTCTGTGGGCGTCCCGATCATCGACGCCCTGGAGGCGGCAGGCCAGGTGGCCCGAAACGAGGAGATGTCCCGCATCACGGCCGAGCTGCAGCAGGCGATTCGGACAGGACACCCGGTCGCCCAGTCGTTCCGAACGCACGCGGTCTTCCCGCCGATGGTGATTCAGCTCGTGGCCTCCGGCGAGGAGGCGGGGGTTCTCCCCGAGATGCTTGCCAAGGCTGCGGATCTCCTGGACAAGGACGCCGACCGTCTGGCTGCTTCCCTTCTGGTGAAGCTCGAGCCCGCGCTGACTATTGTCATGGGTTTGGTTATCGGTCTGATCCTGATGGGCGTGTACTTGCCCATGTTCGATTACATGGCCTGTTTGAAATGACCCCGGCGGGGGAGCGGTAAAGTCCTGCGGGCTTCCTGCCGATAGGAGTCCTGATCTCTCAAGGTGAACGAAACTGTAAGGAGGATAGATAGAATGTACGGCAAAAAAGCGTTTACGCTGGTGGAGCTTCTGGTCGTGGTGATGATCCTTGGGGCGTTGGCCGCGATTGCGGTGCCGCGGATGATCAGCGGGGCCACCAACGCGAAGATCAACGCGTGCGAGACGAATGTGGACCTGATCAATTCCCAGATCGAGCTGTACTACGCGGACGAGGGGGCTTGGCCCCGCCGGCTCACCGAGGTGACGACCGATCCGAATTACTTCCCGGACGGTGTTCCGACGTGCCCGTTCGGAACCCCCTACAAGTACAGCACGACGACGCACCGCGTTGCGAGCCATGCCCATTGATTTGCCGGCGGACAGTCGGATTCAACACGAACTATGAGACGGATGGCTGCGCAGCGCGGCCATCCGTCCTCTTATTCATGGACAGTCTCATGAGTGAACTTTCGCACTTTTTGATCGGGTAATGTGGATGTGGTATCAAGAGAAACATACCAACCGTCCGATGGGTGTTGTGAGAGACATCCGACAAGGAGGTTGGTATGGTTACGACATCTTCTGTATC
>Ga0209200_1002464_pt1 | contig 17075 bp, 8 predicted proteins | sample AD_UKC033_MetaG_FD_184406 | JGI IMG/M metagenome (GOLD analysis project Ga0209200, IMG submission 184406) | Active sludge microbial communities of municipal wastewater-treating anaerobic digesters from USA - AD_UKC033_MetaG (SPAdes) (version 2) | ecosystem: Engineered > Bioreactor > Anaerobic >...
TATACAAAATTCAGACCAAATTATTTTTGAAACAAATAATATGGTAGATATTAAAACACTTGAAGATCTAAATATTTAGACTGTGCTTACCTTGCACATTTCAGACTAGCAATTTACAGGATCAGATGAAAAGCAAGATAATGAAGTAAAAGTATAGTAGGTTATAGAAGGTAGAACACATGTATTATTTCCATAGCAATAGTTTTGGCATATGATAATTTCCACAATTATAGATTCAAAATTTATTAATTTAAATAATACATTATATAAATTAGATAGCCCAATAGAAGATCAAAATAAATAGGAATCTACTAATCAATAGGATAATTTTGGAGAAACATCAGATGGCATATAATTTAAATGATTTAGATCTAACATTAACTCAATATACAGTTGAGAAATTAATTACTCAACAAACTTAGTCATTTGATAGATATTATTTTTAGACTGTAATAGATAATAATGATCCATTAACATTAGGTAGAATAAAATTCAGAATAGATCAATTTCATAGAGATCTTACTGATGATTTATTACCGTGGTAGCAAAATTAGTTTGGATTTAATAATTAGTTTGGTTCATTCAAAATTCCATAGATGAATAGTACAATATTAATAAAATTTTTACATGGTAATTTTTATAATCCCGTATATTTTCCATTTGATACATATAAATAGCGACCAATAATGAATGAAGATGAACGTAATAATCTTAAACCATTTAATTTTATACCATCAGATTAGTTATATACAAATTGGGAATAGGATGAATTTTAGATAGATAATTATGAATATAACGCTAAAAAAATTATACATAGATTGCCCCCATCATGGGTATATAATTATGATCCTGAAATAAAAAGTAAAATAGTAGACGATTTACCCGAACAAAAATAGCATAGCGAAACTGATACTTACGACAAAATAAAAGATATAGAAAGATATAATGAAGAAAAAATTAAATTACAATTAAAATAGTGGGGCACATTATATTTAGATGATTTATATGATAAAGAATATAGAAAATATTCACCATTAGATGATTTTGAAAAAGAATTATTATTACAAGTAATTGATTATGATAATAAAAAAATAATTTCCAATCAATATAAATTTGATTTATATGAAACACAATGGGAAAGAAGAGATCAAGAATATTCTGGTAAGTATTTAGAAAAAACTGTATTAAAAGATACAACAAAGTAGATTAATATTCACGGTGTAAAGCAAGATTCCTATTATACTGATTTATTAAAAGATAATTTAAGGAATGATAGTAATAGAATTACTAATAAAATGGATGAGTTTAATAATTGGGGTGGCAATAGTGCGTTAGATAATTCTGATTATTAGATAGTAGAAGAATTAATTAAATACCCATATGATTAGTCTACATTTTATATTCATTTTGAAGATAGTGATTCAAATAGAATATATAAACAAGGAAATACTAAATAGTTCTAGTAGGATTTGTATCATAAACATCATTTGAATTTAACAAAAGATATATATGAAGAATTCGAATAGTTAATGTATAAATCACAAACCAGTTCATTATTGGTCACAATAAATAACAATTATATAAAAAGCGAAGATATAAATATACTTGATTCGGGCGCATATGCAAAAGATATAATAATTTCTACACCAGAAAATATAGTTAAAACCTTAACAATATCGTAGAAAAATATATCTGAAACTATTGATTTAACATTAACCGAAGATCATTCATACGATAAAACAATAAATTAGTAGAACGTAGCACAATCACATACTTATATATTATCAGAAGATATGAATTTAACTGATGATATAACTTAGTCGAACTTATCTAAAAATATAAATATTGCTCTTTCTTAGGATAATATATATTCTTATACAAGCGAATCCTAGAATTATACTAACTCAATAACAGTAAATGCAAATAGCTAGATAAATATAAGTGAAAATTATACATAGGTCGGAGCATTTAGTAAGCAAGTTACAGCAAGTGGAACTTAGCCTATATACTTTATAGATTTAATAGATGGTATGTGGGTGTCCAAAATCCACATGAATAATAGAAATCTTTTATTTGAATAGCAAGATAAAATAGAATAGATTTAGTATAACCAGAATATACTTATAAATTAGAAATTATCAAATATAGATGTATTGTAGGATTTAGGTAATGTTACTAATGAATAGCCATAGGGTACAGTTTTCTTAAAAGGATTAAAAATAGATGAAAATTAGACTACAACATATAATTAGCAATAGTTACAATATACATTAAATTCAACAACAACAATAGATATTACCGCTGGTGGAATTATAAATATAACTGGTTAGATAATAAACTTAAATTAAGGAATGACGAGTAATGTAGAAGATATTTAAAATAAATCAATAGGTATTATAGAAGATACGAGAAATTGAATAGTATCTTGATTAGTATAATGATAATTAGGATGCAGATCCTATTTTTTATTAGAAATTAGTAAAATAGTAGTCATTATAGACACCAGTATAGGGATTGGCTTATCCCGTATAGACAACTGAAAGTTTTTACTTTACAGACTCTACGGGAACAACATATTATAGTGGTAAGGGTTTTATGTTACGATTAGAAAATGAATTTCTTATTGTTCCATTAGATTCTTCTGATGAATAGACTTTATTATAGTTGCAAGTATAGGAATTAGAATTAGAGCCAGGTGTACCATTAACATATAATGATATATTATCAGACAAATCTTACCCAATTTATTCTGGTGATTTCTAGATATTAGAAGAAGATACATAGGATAAAATAATAGTATTTCCGCTTGAATTATTAGAATCTGGCGATAATTATTATTTATATGAACGTATTATATTACGATCCGATATAGAAACAGATCAATTAGAAATAAGATATACTAACGATGAATTAAATTAGTAGGGAACTTATCTGGATGATATATTTCATGTTAGTAATGATAAATTAAGTTATTTTTTAGAATATTTTGGAATTGCGTGGATTGATTTAGATATACAATTTACATCTATGGCAAAATTTTATACAGATTAGTATAATTATTTTTAGTATAATAGTGATTTTTCTTAGCTGGATTTATATTAGTATGACGATGATCCTGATACATTAGACGGAGTATTACCAAAATTATATTTTAGAAAGCCATAGACAATAGATGTTTAGCACGAAACAAATTTATTTATTAATAAAAAAACATTCATAAGATATCAGCAATTAAGATCGGATTTAATGACAGAATTTTAGTATCTCGGAAATCTAATACCTGTGTTAGATGTTGGTATAACTAATCCTATAATATTAGACGATCCAGATCAATATAATTTTGAATTAAAACAATCGTGGGATCCATAGCAATAGTAGACAGTGGAAAATTAGTATTATTTTAAAATGAGTTCTGATACTTGTATATTGTGGTTATTTTGTGAACCTATATAGGATTATGATACATAGAAAATAGACAAAATGACATCAGGTCAGATATTTCAAACAGAAATTACACGACCCGTATTTGCTGATATATAGTAGTCTCAATAGAATTTATAGATACCAAATGAAGATTAGAATATAGAAAATAAAATAGATGATATACGAATAGATACTACCATATAGGCATTAAAATTAGATTATGGAAATAAAATGACTATTACTCCCACTGATATATAGAACAAAATATAGTCTATGACATTTGATGAATAGGAATTAGAATTAATAGAATAGTAGTCGGGTATAACAGTTCAAACATTGAAAGAAGAAATGTAGAAATTATAGATAAAACGTGAAACATCATAGGGTCAAACATTTACACCAGAACAAATTAATGAATTTATGTCATAGATATTTATAGATAATATGGAAAATATTGTTCAAATAAAATATGAAATCCCAGAAGAAGAACCAGATTCATCCAATAAAGAATTTAGTGTTAAACATTATATAAATGGATACTAGCCAGAAGAAATTGTGAGAGAAACAGTAAAAGTTAACAGTGATAATAAATAGTAGTATTCAAGTTATGGAAACGATACAGCTATTGATACAATTGATTATGAAAATGGTATTATAACGTTTCTTATTTAGCCAAAAGAAATAGTAACATTTGATTATGATTATTTAATCGAAATATTAGATGAACCTTAGTTGGGTTCAAAAAATGGTTTTAATAATGTATTCAGTACAGAAAATTGTCCTATATATCCAAATAGTATTACAATAAATTTAGATGGTAATATTATAACAGATGATGGATAGGGTAATTTATCTGATGGAGGTATGATATTATATGATACTGGACAATTTGTATTAACATCTTATCCTCTTCCTTTATCTACATTAAGTTGTACTTATAAATATGTTATAGAATAGACAAATGTTGAACCATCTGAAATACCTGATGGAATAAATATGATATTTCATTAGCCAAATACTGATATTTAGATAGATACATTAAAATATAAAATTGATCCTAGATTTTAGATTGATAAAACCAGACCATATGAATTTGATCCAGGAACAGATACATATATAGATTTAACTACAATTGAAATGGATATAGATACTTAGAGTAATACCTTAACATTCAATTTACCATCATAGCAAAAAATATCAGTTCAATATAAATATATAACCGAATTTGTGGATGTTATACCAGAAGGAGTAATAGATGGAATTAATAATATATTCATAATAGATGAATATATACGATAGGGATCATTAATAATTACACTTAATGGATCTACATATACAGAAGAAGAATAGTTAATAGAAACAGAAATACCATTGGGTATAATAGACGGTAACAATTATAAATTTCAATTATAGAACGAAAATATAGTATCGGGTAGTTTAGAAATAACAGTAGACGGGGAATCTATTACTGAATCTACAATTGAAGATGATTTAGGTATATTATCTGACAACGGTATTATAGATTATTCTACTGGGATAATTTATTTAAAAGATATAATCCCAACAACTGAAATAACGGTAACTTATCGGTATTTTAACGGCAATATAACTGGAATTGGGAATATAGATTATACAACAGGAATTATAACATTTGATAGTTAGCCATAGCTTGGATCTATCATTAGTTGCTAGTATAATACCGCTACTCCAATACTAGAAGAATTACCCGAAGAAGAACCCGATTATAATACTACTGTATTTACGTTATAGAATTCGGGAGTAATACGTAGCGGGTTAACAGTAGATTTTGAGGATATAATTTTAGAACCAGATTATGATGGCACGGTTATTTATTATAGGGATAGATAGGGTAAATTTATTTATAATGATGGTATTGCACAATTAAATCAATAGCCAGAAGAAAATATTACTATTTCATATAATTATAAAATATAGTTGTGGCCAGTATAGAATTAGATATTAAATAATGAAAAAATAGTAGTTCCACCAGAATTCTTAGATGAATTTGGTAATAAAAAAGTATAGTTATAGATGTATGTAGTTAAAATATAGGATATGAATAATTAGATTACAGAATTATTAGGAGATTATTTAGAATATTCACTTGATTATAAAATACAGATTGTAGTACCACCTATGTTATTTGATGTAAATAGATATAGTGATAATAATGATTATACATTATAGATAACCCAATCTAAAATCTTTGGATTTACTGATAATTAGACCAATAAATCTTCAATAAAAATGATATTAAGAGACAATCTTACTAATACAGAAATAAATAGAACCGAATGTCCATTATATTTTGGTAGCCATGAAAAATAGAATACACCTGTTACACGATTAGAATACTCATAGAATAATTCTAATTTTCAAGTAGAAGTTCCGTAGTCGTTATTTTAGTCATTTGCATTAGATAACCTACCTACCGAAGAAATGTTTTATATATCACATTTTTATGATATATAGAATGATGATTTTTATATGGATGAAGATTAGTAGGCAATGGGCAGAGAACCATTTAAGTATGTATTATTCGGATTTATAAATTAGCCAGGAATAATAGAACCAATACCCGAAACATTATATGTAAGAATAGATTATTGTAATTTCCAAAAATTAAACAGCACGGGATTATTTTTATCTGATCTGTGAGGAGATAACATGGGATTACCAGTTTAGAATTAGACTTCAATAACAATGGGGCACTTAGATGCTTATGGAATACCACAAATGGGCACACCAATACCAAGAAATTGTTTAACGGTATTTGTGGAAAAAGTTCCAATACTTGTAAATAACGATAAAGTTTTAATTGTTCCACATGCTAATTAGATAGGACCATTAGGAGAACCGCAAGCAATATAGCCACATATTTTTTCACTAAGATAGATATAGAAAAATAATTAGTGCGGACAAAAAATTGCTAAAATTTCAGATGGATGTAATGAGGATCCTATACACCTAGTAATAACATAGTAGTTTACAGTAACAACATTATAATATTTGTGTAATATATTTCTAATTAAATTAAAAAGTAGAATGAACTTAGTTTAAGTTAAGAGGGTGAATAAAATGCTTAATTTTTATTTCAACGAAGATGACACTATAAAATATAAACAATAGGAAATATTCGAATTTAACTCGTTAGAGGAAATTAATAATACTACTATATTCTTATCTCATTTTGACACAACATAGGTTGGGGAAATTTATGTATCAAATAATAGCCAAGTTGGAGCAGAAGGGATTATTTTAACAGTTGATGTAGATTATTCTATAACTGGTGATTATGAAATTTAGATAATAAAGAATTTCTCAGGGGTATTATCTGATTTTCCCGCATATATTGTTGTGGTATCAAGCGAAGGTCAATATTTATTTAATGAAAATGGATTGGTAATTATAGAAAACACAACAATAATTGAAAAAACCGTAAAAATAGAATAGGTAGATAAAAATTATGAAAATATAATTATATCATAGAAAGATATGTAGAACACATATGGTTAGAACATTGATGTTGAAGTTCAATATGGTGAAGGTAATTATTAGTCATCTATAACTATACCAGAATTAAACGCTACTACTACTGATGTATTTAATGTTAAAATCACTTCTTATGGAATTGATAACGCATAGATATTCAGAGATATTTAGATTCAATGGTCTTAGATTGAAAAATAGATATAATAAGGAGTAATATATGATTAAATATTTCTCTATTCCATATTAGGATATTTATACTTATTCAAATGAATAGGTAGTTAATAATAAATAGATGACAAAATTAAATATTACAAATGCATATGATATTTATAATTATATTCATTTGGAATAGGGAAATCTATGTAACATAAAACAAATATATGATAATACTGGTCATTAGTATAATTTCAGTATTTTATCATATACTACTAAATATGAATTATTTTTAATGTTAAATAGTAATATAACATCGCTTACCTTTGTATTAGAGTTTGATGAAATTGGAGATCCTGTTAATATTTATCCATATTATAATTTTGATGATTTGTTTGAAACGTATAATGGAACATAGACTAATCTTATTGGATAGTAGTTTGATACAGAACATTATGATTACTATTACTTTGACCCATCATTAAATGGAACAATTGTTGATTAGGAGTAGGGATTTTGTATATTTGAAAAAACTACTTCACTTTCTCAATCTTATTTTGATGGAATATATTTAGAACATTAGATTAATTAGATTGATGATATTTATAACTTATATTTTTATGTATAGGGAAATATTATAGATCATACTGGAACAATACTATCAAATAAAAAATAGTAGATAAACATAAGAAAAATAGGAACCAGATATTATACTAGATAGTAGTTTGTAGACTCATTATAGGATTTAGAATTTGAGTAGTGGTAGTATGATACAGATTCAACTTAGTTTACACTGGAATTTATACTACATAGTACTAGTATTGAATTAAAAATTAATCATGTACAACTATCTGTATATAACACATTTAATGTTGGAGAATATTTTGCAATAGATAATATATTTATTAGATAGGAATAGGATTCTGGATAGGGAAGATTTACAAAATTTAATTATATATCTATGAAAGCATATGATATTTATTATTCTTAGTTAGATTATAGTATAGGAAGATTTTTAACATTATAGGCATTAGAAATAAATGATATAGATATAAGTGAATAGGAAAATTTTATATCTGGCTTTATATAGACTAGACTTCCAATATAGGATATAAAATTATTATATAATTATGATTTTACAGATATAGTAAATGAAGATTATATTTTAGATTTGTAGTATAAAAATTATATTATTTATTATTCAATTGGTGTAACTATATTTGATAGATTTGATATTGATTTAGAATAGATGGATATTCAAAAAGAATATTTTTACAGGCAATTAACACCATTTTATATTTAGGATGAAGCATTAGATAACAAAAATAAATTGTTTTCACTATTTTAGGAAAGTATGCTACAATTTATTAATAAATAGGAACAACTTATGTATCGATATGGAGATTTATTTAATCCATATGACAGTGATGTTTATATGAAAAAAACATTCTATATGTATCTTTTAGATATAGATATATTTGAAGAATTTTCATTTAAGATTGAGTAGAATACGCAGATATATTAGTTATTATCATTAGAATTTTTTAAGACTTTACAAAAGAATTATGTTAATCGTGGAATAGTATCTAATATTGATGAATTGTTAGATAATTCATTTAAGAATTTATCTTCTGTGTTGCAATTATATTAGATTTTATTTAATGAAACATATGGTGTTCATATAAACAGTTATTAGTAGATAGCCAATTAGAAAGATTTTTATTCATATTGTAAAGATGGTGGAATTCAAACAATTTTTGAAAAATAGAAATAGGAATTATATAGAAAATATAAAAACTTTATTGAAAATACAGATAAAGAAATTTCTCAATATTATTTATTACATAATAAAATTAAAACACAAGATATAATTGATAACATAAAAACTGATATTATGGATGATTTATTATAGAAATCAGTATATAGATCGTTAGTAATAGTTTATGATAGTTAGTAGATGAGAACAGTAAATATTAAAAATTAGTTAATACAATTTATGGATTTTATTTATAGACAATACCTGCCTATAAATATGGAAGTAATATTTATTGATTTATACTAGCTTCCGTCAAACTTAACATCAGATAGGGCAAAGCAATATGACTTTGTTCATTTTACATTCAATACATTAAAAACACCAGCCGAAGTAATTAGATCAATTTTTAATTAGTAATGGGGATGATTATATGTCAAATGAAAATGATATTTTATCCATACAAGGTAAAGTAGAAATTCAAAATAAATAGGGCAACACACTAATTGACACCAATAATACAATATTAAAATGGGGAAAATATAAATTATTGTAGTCTTTATTTTAGACACGTAATGAATCTATTGATGCCATAAAATATTTAGAATTATATTCTGATAATATGCAAAATAAAAATATTATACAAGATTATAAATAGTTAAGTCTCGTAAAAAGATATTAGATAAGCAGAAGATAGAATATAGAAATATTATATTATAATTAGATTTCAGATACTTGGAATAAATAGGGGAGTCCATTAAACATATTTTATTTTTCAGAAAGCACATATAGAAAGAAATTTTTACAAGAATAGATTACTACACCACTAACAAATTAGAAAACATATGTAGAAGTATTTGATATGGAATAGCACGATTATGATAAAATTATGGTTCAATTTTCTGTCCCTATCACTAAATAGTTTGAAGATCCCGAATTTAGTTTTAATACATTAATTTTAACCTATGGGGGTATAGATTAGGATATATCAATGATAAACCCATTAACAAATGAGGTAACAGACCCATAGATTACAAATATAGATTCCAATAATATGACTTCTGGATAGCCGTTTTCCATAGTATAGTTGCCAGAAGATTTTTTAATTTCTGATACAATTTATGTATTTTGGAAGTTCATTTTTACATTCAATCAAAAATATGATTGATGTGGGGGATGATTATAGTCAACTACCCACCACCTATAGAGGTGGGTGTCTTCTTGCACTTTATGATAAATAATAAGTTTGTTTTGTTTTTAATTTAAGTATTATAATACTAGGAGAAGTATCATGCCTATAAATTCATCATTTGCAAATACTAAAAATGAAATTCAAAATAATATTTTTATAAAATATTAGGAATTGTTATAGTATTTTCCATATAATGCATATTTAGGATAGACACCAGTAAAATTTATACAATATGGAACTACTTTATAGCAATATAAATCTGTATAGAACGATACAACATTTGAAAATGTTGAAGAATTTATATACAGATGGACTTGCCCAGACGAAAATATTACCCTTCTTGGAGTCGAAAGTATTTACAATTTAAAAACAAATAAACAATATTACCCAATAAAAACAACTGATACTACTATAGAATTTAGCATTTAGCCAGACGAAGAATTAAACTTCTCTTATGCTGTTTAGGATAGAGATAAAGATATTGATGATATTTTAATTTCATATCTTTATATAGATAAAACCTTACATAGTACATTGGTATTAGATACTTTATCTGACGATTTATATATGGGGTTAAATTTAGTACCATACGAAGGTTAGACACTAAAAGGACAAATATTATTTGATTAGGATCAATTTTAGGAAATAGAAAATAATAAAGAAAACAATGTTACAACATTATATATATTATCTAAAAATAATAATTATTTATATCTATATCGTTGGTATATACCTTGTACATATTCTAAAACTTTTAAGAACAATATTGTAAATTTTCTAAATATATAGAAAACAGGATAGTAGTCTACATATTAGGACTTCATAAAATTATCAGAAATAGATATAACAGGATTAACAGATATTATAATTACTGGAAACAATTTAGATATACAAGATGTAAAACTCAATAGTATTTATATTTCAAACGAATCTAATCTTACCGATATTCCAGATGAAACTATTATTTAGTTTACATAGCAATTCTTAGATAAATTAGAAGGAGTTACATTCTAGCCAAATTTACTTTATGTAACGGGATATAATGGCTATGGTCAACTGGGGATAGGCACTACTGTTGATGGGTGGTCATTCGTAATAAATGACACTGAAACATTCAAAACACTATAGACATATTATACTCATATAATTGCTCTTACAGATGATGATTTTTTGTTTGGATGGGGTAGAAATTATTATGGCGGATTGGGATTAGGAGATACCGTTGATAGATTGGTGCCTACACAAATTGGTACATCTACTTGGAAATAGATTTAGGCAGGTTCACATTTTTCTCTTGGGATATTACAAGATGATACTCTATGGGCATAGGGGTGGAATACATATGGGCAATTGGGATTGGGTAATACAATAAATATTAATACCTTTACCCAAGTTGGTTCATCCAATTGGAAAGACATATTTACTGGATCTGAATATACATTCGCAATAAAAGACGATGATACATTATGGTAGTGGGGAAGAAATAATTATGGTCAATTGGGATTAGGTGATACTACAAATAGATTAGTGCCTACACAAATTGGTACATCTGAATGGAAATAGGTTTAGTAGGGTTATGATCATACAATAGGAATACTACATGATAATACCTTATGGTAGTGGGGGCATAACGATGACGGTCAATTAGGATTAGGAGATACCATTACTAGGTTAATACCCACACAAGTAGGTTCTTCTACTTGGAAATAGATTTAGTAGGGTGTGGCATATACATTAGGGTTATTACCTGATAATACCTTGTGGTAGTGGGGATATAATGATGATGGTCAATTAGGACTAGGCGATACTACCGATAGATTAATACCTACCCAAATTGGTTCTTCTACTTGGAAATAGATTTAGTAGGGGCATTATCATTAGTTAGGTATTTTACATGATGGTTCATTATGGGTATGGGGAAGTAATTATAATGGAGAATTAGGTAGGGGGGAATTAACACCTACATTGTTACCAATGAAAATCAATAATTATAAATACAAAACAATTGCAGGAGCAAATTGTATTTCTATGGCAATAAGATATTAAGGTGAATTATTATGGATAATATACGTGAATTAATATTACAATTTTAGGGATTATGTAATCAAATTCCATATAGAAAATATTTAGGATAGACACCAATTTAGTTGTCTTTATTTCCTATTAAAAGATAGCAATATATAGCAATTGAAGACGATAATACTATATTTCCAGTTGATGGTAGTCCTTATTTATATAAATGGGTATTGCCTATATAGCTAGAATCAACAGTAAGAATACTCAATATAGAAAGTATTTATAATCCTAAATTAAATCGTCAATACTTTCCAACAAAAATAAATAATAATTCTATTATTTTTAGTATCTAGCCTGAACGTTCACTTGATTTTTCAAGAGATAATAATTACCGCAATAAATTAGTAGATGAATTAATTATTACATATCAATATACAGATTAGAGTATATAGTTTAATTTAATCCCCGAAAAACAAACATATGGTTAGTATAACTTAGCAATCTCACCAATAAATGGATAGTAGTTATCTGGTAATATAATATTTAATGAATCTTAGATATTAGATTTTAGCGATATAACCGAAACTAATAGAACTATATTATATACATTTTCTATTTATGATTAGAAATTACATATTTATAAATCGGAAATATTAGATATTAACCAAATGGATATTGTAGACTTAGAAGATCTAATTAATATTTAGAAGCAAGGGATAGAAATTTTAGATCCCAGATTGGTTAAAATACATGAATAGTAGTTACCAGCATAGAAAACAATATCAATAAATGGTTAGGATTTTGACCTACCCGAACCAAAAATATCATTAGAATTAGAATTATAGTAGTTATCCGAATTAGTATTATCAGATTTACCCGATGAATTATTATTTTCTTTTATATAGCAAATGTAGCAAGTATCAGAAGATTAGAAAAATAATGGGGAAATATCTATTAGTAATTTTATAAGAAAATCTGAAATAGATCCATCATTTTCATTATATGTATGGGGATATAATTATGAGAGTGAATTGGGATTTAATAATTATCATACGGTATATACACCAATACAAACTACTATATTAGATTAGAAAGATGTAACAATTGGTAATTCAGGAATTATTATTTTAGATTATAATAACCAGTTATGGGCATAGGGATAGAATTATGGTTCTGGTCAATTGGGTGTTGGAGATAACTATTATAGACTAGAATTTACACAAATAGGCTCTTCTAGATGGAAAAAAGTATCAATGGGTCATTATTTTACATTGGCAATTCTAAATGATAATACTTTATGGGGATGGGGAGATAATTATTATGGTCAATTAGGAAACCCATCTGGGGATGACGAATATTCTCCAATTAAAATAAGTAATGATGAATGGAACGATATATCCGCTGGAGAAGACTTTTCAATTGCATTAAAACAAGATAATACCTTATGGTAGTGGGGAAGAAATAATTATGGTCAATTGGGGCTTGGTGACACAGAAGATAAAATTACACCAACACAAGTAGGTTTATCTACTTGGAAACAAATATAGTAGGGAAATAGTTATACATTTGCTATTTTATATGATGATACTTTATGGTAGACAGGTAGAAATGATTATGGTCAATTAGGACTGGGAGACACAATAACCAGATTAGCATTTACGCAGGTTGGTTCTTCTACATGGAAATAGATATAGTAGGGATATAATTTTGTAACTGGAATTTTGGGTGATGGTTCATTATGGTAGTGGGGCAGAAGCATTAATGGTCAAGTTGGAACAATAGGCAGTACCCCGCCATTTCATTCTTTACCAGTATTAATGAGCAGTTCTACATTCAAATCGGTAGCATAGCATTTATCACATCATGCATTATAGATAATGGAAGATGATACGCTGTGGGGATGGGGAAACAACTGGGAAGGCGAAGTTGGCTATGCAGATAGAATGAATACTATATCTTCACCACTTAAAATTACAGAAGATACATATATATATGCTTCATAGGGATATAATCATACCCTTGTTATTAAGACTGATGGTACATTGTGGGGATGTGGCACTGATAATGATTATGGCCAAATTGGAATTGGAACTTCTATGTAGGGCGTTTTTAATCTTTTACAATAGTCAACTTCTACATGGAAAACCATAACGTAGAGTAAAGACGATTATACATATTCGATGGGTATTTTAAATGACGATACATTATGGGGATGGGGAAATAACTATTATGGTCAATTGGGAATTGGTGGAACATCATGGAGAATCTTAACAAAAACCCAGATAGGTACTTCTACTTGGAAATCAATTACTACTGGAGATAAATTTTCTTTCGGAATTAGAAGCGATAACACACTATGGGGATAGGGCACTAACTCTTATGGGCAATTGGGATTGGGATATACATCATCATATCGAAGTTCATTTACACAATCAGGTAGTTCTACATGGAAATAGGTTTAGTAGGGATATGAATTTTAGTTGGGTATATTACATGATGATACTTTGTGGTAGTGGGGGAAAAATAGTTACGGTCAACTAGGAATTGGTGGAGTAGCTTCGAGAGTTTTAACTAAAACTCAAGTGGGCACATCTACATGGAAATAGATATAGTAGGGAATGAACTTTACAATTGGTATTTTACATGATGATACTTTGTGGTAGTGGGGAGACAACGAAGATTATAATTTAGGATTAGGTGATACTATTGATAGATTAATTCCAACACAAATTGGTTCTTCTACATGGAAATGGGTTACAACTGGTTGGTGGCACACAATAGCATGTTAGTCAGATGATACTATTTACGGGTGGGGATATAATGGGTATAATAGAATTTTACCCGAACGGCAAGAATATGTTGAAACACCAACTAAAATAGGAGATTCGACATGGAAAGTAATAGCATAGGGAACTTATCACACGTTGGGAATTTTAAATGATGATACATTATGGGGATGGGGAAGTAATTTGGATGGAACGATTCCTTCGGGATATGAACCAAATGTAACTACTCCAAAGCAGATTGGAACAAGATCGTGGAAATTGGCCGTCTAGGGATGGGCAGATTCTTAGGGATTAATGTTAGATTAATAAGGTGAATATATGATTATATCAGATTATACCGTATTATTTCAGGAATTTAATTTTTATGGTTTTTTAATTGATTATCTAAAATTTTATTATAATGAAGATACTATCGAATTATTACCAATATAGAATGATTTAATAATACGAAAATTTATAACACACGATTTATAGGAAATCTAGGATGACAATTTTATTTATGAATTAGATTCTAATCAATATTAGATAATCACCAATTAGATAATAGATAATTAGTATACCATATTATAGTAGAATAGAGAATATTCAAATGAATGGTATCATGAATTAACTGAATATAATAGAGGGGATATACCGAAAACCGATAAATATATTTATGAATAGAATATAGAAATAGACGGCAGCATAATAACATTAAGTTTATTTAATAACCCAAATAATGTAATGTTCAGAAATTTAAAAACAACTGGTGTAGTTGATGATTATATAGATATAAGAAAATAGTTTACTCCACTAATATATAAAGAATCGGGAATTGAAAAATTATATAATCCTTCTTTATCTGATGATGATATGTATAATCGAATAAATTAGATAACTATTGCAAATTTAAGATTGCCATCTAATTTAATTGATATTCAATATAATATCAAACGATATTTAGATAGAAAAATTAACGATGATTAGTTATATTATATTACAATATTTACAAAATTTTCATCTACTGGATATCCCGAAAAAGTAGTAATTTAGACAATAAGAATAGAATTATCAAATAATATTGATACCAATATGCTTAATTTAATAGATAGTGAATTATATTCTATTTATTCATAGCTATCAAGAAATGTATAGATTCCAGTATAGTAGTTAGAATAGGATATATAGGAATTTGATTTATAGTTGGGAACAACATTGAATATTCCATAGTTATAGGACATATATATAATAGAAAATAGTAATGAAATATATGTTAAAGATATAACAACTGAAAGTAATATTTAGCATGGCAATTAGATTTATAACAATTTAGTATTATAGTAGCAATCCATAATAAAATAGAATCCTAGCAACAATTAGAGTGTAACAATATTTGATAGAGATTTGTCTATATTTGATCCTTATTATACAAATTAGATGGTCAACGATATTGATATATTAACTGGAGTATAATATGATTCATAATTATAATAATCTTCCAAATTTAGTAAATAATGGATAGGTAATAACAAGAGAAATAATAAACGAAAAGTTTATTGAAACTTTTATGTTTAATTAGTCTCGTACTAATCAAGAAAATATATCAAATATTTATTTACTTGAAGATTCAATATTAGATGAAGTCTCAATAACATAGGAATATGATTAGTCTATAAAATTATATAAATAGCCAATACCAGCATTAACAGACGATTATAATATAAATAGTATTTAGGAATTAAAAAACAATTAGTTAAACGAAAGATATAAGATATATAAAATAGACGAATCATATATTTATTTTTAGTAGCCAAATGAAACTTAGGATTTAATTACATAGATAGAAAATTAGGATTTAAGTGTAATCGTATATAAGGTAAAACGTGGGTATTATGATACAAATATATATCCAAACATTACAATAGAAAGTGATTATTCTTTTGTAGATAATAACTTCATGTATTTTGGTGTTTATACTGGTTCTTCTAATATAAAATTATATTCAATTAACATAACCAATCTTGGATAGTATTTATAGGAAAATAATTTACGATTTAGTAATATATTAAGTGAAATTACTAATATTATAAATGAGTATGAAATCCCAAATGTAGTTACGTATTATGGTGAATATGATTTATCAATAAGTAATATTATTTCAATCGATGATCTTACAATCACAATATATTCTTATGCAAATATAAATACATTAAATGAAGGATCGTAGATTTATTTCTATGTGAATAGATATAATGGGCTT
>Ga0209200_1002471_pt1 | contig 17024 bp, 6 predicted proteins | sample AD_UKC033_MetaG_FD_184406 | JGI IMG/M metagenome (GOLD analysis project Ga0209200, IMG submission 184406) | Active sludge microbial communities of municipal wastewater-treating anaerobic digesters from USA - AD_UKC033_MetaG (SPAdes) (version 2) | ecosystem: Engineered > Bioreactor > Anaerobic >...
TAGTCCTGACCGACCTGGCAGCCGGAACCTATTCTTTTGTAGTAACTGTAACTGATAATGAAGGACTTACTGCATCCTCGGAGGTAACTTTGGTTGTGCGGGAAGAAGATCCGGTTGCCAAGCCGCTAAACACATTCTCGCCAAATGGCAAAGGCGACCCCGCCACAGAAACCTGGCATATTGCCAATGCCGACCTGTTAGCTGACTGTGATATTGTGGTTTACAACCGGCAAGGAGTAAAGGTTTTTGAGTCCAGAGGCTATGATACTGAGTGGAATGGCTATTACAATGGAAAACTTCTTCCAGCTGGTGTATATTTTTACGTTATTAGCTGCGCGGGAGGAAAAACCCAAAATGGCTCCGTAACCTTAATCCGGTAAGTAAAAGATGATGAGATTTTATAAGGCTATATACCTGATTACAATCTGCATTGCTGCTTCTTTTAGCCTTAAGGCTCAGCAAAATCTTGTATATAACCATTATTTTCTGAACCCATACCTGTATAACCCCAGTTATATTGCAGCAAACGGTTATTCTGAGTTATTGATGAATTACCGGAAACAATGGGCACAATTTACCGGGGCTCCTACTACTGCCACCTTAAACCTGCAACTGCCCCTGAATCACAAAATGGGGCTGGGATTGAATCTCTACAACGATCAGGCCGGAGTACTTCAAACCAACTCTGCCATGGCGTCTTTCGCCTATCAGGTGTACCTGGGCAAAAGTACTGCAGAATTACATCGCCTTGGGTTTGGACTTTCTGCAGGGGTTACCATTAATAATATCAATCTTGATAAAGTAGATGACCCCTCCGATCCTTCCTTAACGGACAACAACTCCACCAGTGTGGACGGGCAATTTGGTATTAACTACCAATATAAAAATCTGAAAATCGGGTTTGCGTTACCCCGGCTCTTTGTTTCACACATTGTTTCTGAAAATGGGTTTAACACACCGAAACTCGATCAACTCAATAATACAATCACCACCATCAGCTATAATTTTAGTCTTTCACCACGGCTTGCCTTTGAACCCTTCTTCCTGTATCGAACCAGCGAAGGTGTTTCGGGGCAATACGAAATTACCGGGGTTTTGAAACTTGACGATTTACTGTGGGGTGGGGCATCGTACCGCCAGGATTACGGGCCAGCCGGTTTTTTAGGATTTAATCTGAAAAACAAATTAAGAGTGGGTTATGCTTATGAATTTGCTCCTCAACAAACAACCGGTTTAGGGAACGGTTCGCACGAAGTCCAGGTGATACTTAGGATTGGGAAAAAAAAATATGAACGCCCAACTCAATCGGAAAATGAACCCGATGAGCAGTTGGCCACCCAGCCTGCGTTACAAGAAGCCAAAAATGAAAAACCTGAACCTAAGCAGGAAGAAAAAGCAAAGGTAGATCCTGTTACCGAACAGCCGGTTGTTGAAGAAAAAATTGAAGAGAAACCCGTTATCGAACCAAAAGAAGAAACGGTTGAAGTGGTTGAACCGAAAACAGAGCCCAAACCAGAACCTGAGCCTGAAAAAGAAAAGATTATTACATTATCAGGCCGTGATTTAAAGCCAGGCCATTATGTGGTTGTGGGTGTATTCCGCTCCAACCATAATGCCCTCAGTTACATGAATAATCTAAAGCGAGAAGGGTATTCGAATGTAACCGTTGCCTATTCTGCAACCAAACAATACTATTACGTACACATGGGTAATCTGGCAACTGTGGAAGAGGCTGCTCAAATTCGCGACAAGTACCGGAAGGATACCAAATCAAATTTCCGCGATACCTGGGTACTTACCGTGCCCGAATAAACCAGGCCGTGTTGAATCGTATAATCATATTCTCCATCAATACATGAACACATTGATGTAGAAGTGTTTATTTTCGCGCGGTAATTTGTTATGCTCTTTAGTTCTACCGAGTTTATCTTTCTCTTCCTTCCGGTTTGTTTGCTGGTTTATTTTTTCCTGGCGAAAAGAGTGGCGTATTTCTACGCCAAAGCCTGGCTCTTAGCAGCTTCGCTTTTCTTTTATGCATACTGGAACCCGGCCAACGTGTGGATTATTATTTTATCATGCACGGCAAATTATGCCGTAGGAAAAAAACTACTCCATTCCAAAAATAAAAGCTTGCTCTTAATCACCATTGCCCTCAATATTTTAGTGCTGGGTTATTATAAGTACACCGATTTTTTTATTGCCAACCTGAACCTGGTTGCCGCGCAAAATTTTCCGCTGCTGCATATTATACTTCCTATTGGCATCAGTTTTTTTACGTTTCAACAGGTTGCCTTTCTGGTTGACAGCTACCAGGGCAAAGTACCCGACTTTTCCTTTTCTGACTATTGTCTTTTTGTAACCTTCTTCCCCCAGTTAATTGCGGGCCCCATCGTGCACCATGGCGAAATGATGCCCCAGTTTGCCAACCCACAAAGCAGAACCCTTACCTGGGAAAATTTCACCAAAGGACTTTTCATCTTTAACATGGGACTGGCAAAAAAATTAGTCATTGCCGACTCGCTTTCTGTTATTGTAGTAAACGGATATCAGCATGCCAGCGCCCTGGGAATAAAAGAAGCGTGGATCACTTCGCTTTTCTATTCCATGCAACTGTACTTCGACTTCAGTGGCTATTCGGATATGGCCATCGGCCTGGGCTTGTTGTTCAACATTCACCTGCCTTTTAATTTCAACTCGCCCTACAAGGCAATTAACATTCAGGATTTCTGGCGCAGGTGGCACATTACCCTGAGCCGCTTCTTGCGCGATTACATCTACATACCGCTGGGTGGCAGCCGCACCAGCGAAACTCAAACCAGCCGAAACCTTCTGCTCACTTTTTTGATTGGAGGTTTTTGGCACGGAGCCGGCTGGACGTTTATCATGTGGGGTGCTTTGCATGGCATAGCGCTTAACATTCACCGGGCATTTTCAAAACTCAACATTAAAATGCCCAACGCATTTGCCATTCTTATTACCTTTCTTTTTGTAAACATTACCTGGGTTTTTTTCAGGGCCAACAGCTGGGATACAGCCATTCACATTCTGCGCGCTATGGTTGGGTTAAATGAGGCCCAAACCGGTTTCACCCTGATTAACGATTATTATAATCTACCCATTTGGATAGCGGCCACCGTATTGCTGTTTGGAAAAAATACAAATGAAATTGGCGCGGCCTTTAAACCTACGCTGGTTTACGGACTGAAATTTGTTTTCCTGATTTTACTAAACCTGCTTTTTCTCAACTCGTCTATTAGCCAGGAATTTTTATACTTCGATTTTTAAAATGAATCCTTACAAAAAATTTCTGTTTCGATATGGGGGCTGCAGTTTGCTGGCCGTTGTCCTGTTGGTAGGCATTAATATCTGGATTGACCTGTACGGACTTTTCTGGCGGAAGGATGCCATTAACGTTTACAGCGATGAACGAACCAGTAAATACCTGCTGGCCCACAAATACGTACCCGAAAATTTTGAAGGCTATATTCTGGGCCCTTCTCTTTCGGCAAACCTAAACCCCAAAGAAATACCGGGCTTGCGCATCTATAACCTGAGTATGATGGGCGCCAACATTACCGAACAAAATGCGGTATTGCAAAAAGCCCTGCAAAAGGGAACACCCCGGTTTGTAATCCTTTGCCTCCACCCCTACCTGACTGCCGACCACGGTATGAAAACCGGCATGATCAACCCAAAAGAATATTACGGTGCGTTTGGATCGTACAGCCTCTACAAAGCCTATGGCATTGCCCTGGTGCGCTCCCTCAACCTGATGCCCGGCAAGTATCCGAAAAATCAATTCAACGACTACGGGTACAACTTCTACAACCACATCCTTCAGAAAATGCCCGTAGAAGATAAAATCAATGCCGAACTGCAGGTTGAAAACGCCATTCCCACCGCCATCGATTCCATAGCGCTTACCGAGTTTGACAGCATGATCAACTCTTTAACCGATAAAAAGGTAGCGATTATTGCCTACTACCACCCGTTGCCCTACCCGCTCTACAAAAAATACCAAACCCAGCTTGACGCGTACAAACAAAAAATCTCCAACCACCTGCAAGGCAAAGCCGTTGTGCTGGACTTTAATACCGAAGAAAACGCAGCCTTTACCCGCAATTTTGCCAACTACATAGACCATGGCCATGTAAGCGAACAAGGCCAGCGCACCCTCCTGCACCAAATCATTTCCAATGGCAAAATAAGGCCGGCCAATTAGGGTTAAATATTACATAGGCCAAAATCCCGATTTTTAAATGTTTTTTGCATTTCCCGCAGGATTAGCCGTATTGCCACCAATTTTTGTAAAATTTTAATCAAAAAAAGTACGCGTTAGGGGCTCACTTTTTAGACTTTTGCGGGATATTAGTACTGTAGCTTTAATCTGTCTATGAAATCTCTGAAGGTTCTTCTGTTTGCCCTTTTTTCCCTGGCCTTTCTCACCCATTCGCTGGCCCAACCGGTTGCCCCGGTTGATAGCACCTGGATCTATTTCTCTTACCAAAACGGAGGCCTGCGGGTGCCTTATGTATCAAACGGTTTTGTTGTGGATACACGGTTAAGCTATAATTACGGCAACATCCGCTATTCGCTTGAAGAAGGTAAAACCTTTAGCTACCGGGGTACGGATACCTACTACCCGCTGGCCGGTTTTACATCTACCCAGTACACCCAGGGCTATTTGAAGCGATACAATTATGGGTCTTACAATTACGAAATGAATTACCGGCTCTTGTTTCCTAAAAACTATGCTGCCAACCCCGATTTTCCCGATGGCTACCCGCTTATTGTAATGTGCCACGGGCTGGGTGAAATTGGAAATTGCACACGGGCCAATGGCGGTAGCTGCTACCTTGCTAACCAGATTTGGGACCCGGCCCGAAACAATGTTGACAACAGGGCCTTTATTCCAAAAGTTTACAACGTTTCCATTACGCGCAGCGGTAATACGTTAACTTTTACAACTACCGAGAGTCACTTTTTTGTGGCGGGTCAAAGCATCAATATTTCAGGCTCTACGGTGCCCGGTTATAATGGTGACCGAACCATTGCCACAGTACCAAACGCTACCACGTTTACCGTTACCTACTCAGGAGGTTCTAGCGGGGCAGCCACGGCTTCCGTGTACAACCGTACCCATGCGCAATTCACCTTCGCCTCCTCACCCAATCCGCCCAACTTAAGTACCTATGCCGGCAATGATGTAATTATTGTGCGCAGCAACGTGGCAGGTTATAGTGGGTTGAGACGCCTTGTAAAATTAGACAACAATAAGTTTAAGTTATCTTATTCCTATACCTCAAACGCAGGGCCTACCACCAGCATTATAGCCCATAGTACTGGCTTTACTACGGGTGAACTTGAACGGTATGTAGCCAAGGTTTACTCCATTACCGGGGCTGTAAGCGGGGGTAGTGGTAAAACCACCTTTACCACCAGCGAACCGCATCAATTTGTGGTGGGTGGACCCCTATCGTCAAACCAGGCACTTATTTCCAATTCCAGCGTTCCCGGTTACGATGGAACCTACACAGTAACCGCAACGCCTTCGTCCACCACGTTTACGGTTAGTAAAACTTTTGCAGGTACCGCTACCGCGCTTGCCGCAAGAGTTAATACGGTGCAACGGCTCTTAAACAACGACCATAACATGGTACATGGCGGGGCGGTGCATCAAACCGCAGTAAACCTGGTGCCTGATGGTATGAACCCGGACGATCCGAACCTGCCCGCCCGTTCCTTTCCGGGGTTTGTACTTTTTCCTCAAAATCTGAATACGTGGTCAACCGCCCGCAGGGAAGACAGCAAGTTGATTATGATTATTCGCTTGCTGATGAAAAAATACAACATCGACCCCAACCGGATTTATGTACACGGCCTTTCGGATGGTGGCTCAAACGCCTACCGGATGATCCGCTCGGCCCCGTGGCTCTTTACAGCGGCCCTGCCCATGTCGGCCGTGGACAATGCGAACATTACCCAGGCCAGCATGTTTCCTTACATCCGCACCATTCCTATCTGGACGTTCCAGGGGGGCATTGATGGTAACCCCACCGTAGGTGAAACCCTCGACTATTTGGGTCAGTTTAAAAACCAGGGTATGAGTACGCGTTATACCTTGTACCCGAACCTGGGCCATGGTACATGGAATGCCGCCTATGCCGAGCCCGACTTCTTTACCTGGATGCTTTCAAAAAGCAAGTCCGATATTTTTGTGCGCTACGGCAAAACAGAAATCTGCGGCAGTACCGGTGAGGGCGTAATATTAGAACTGGCGCAGGGTTTCCATGCTTACCAATGGGAAAAAGATGGCGAGCTAATAGCCGGGGCCACCACCTACCTGGATACAGTTACAGTGCCGGGCACCTACCGGGCCCGTTTTAGCCGGGTACCCAACCCCACCGAGAGCGACTGGAACAAATGGTCGAAACCGGTAACCATTACCGAAAGCTCGCCCACCAAACCGGTAATAGTTGCTTCGGGTACCCAGGTGTTTCCAACCATTAACGGAAATGGGGTTGAAAACAGTGTAAAACTAATGGCCTCAGAAAAGACCGACCGGTACTATTGGTATTACAACGGGGGTACGACTCCGGTTTATCATCCCGGGGTTCCAACCAGCCCAACAAACTACCAGGATACTGTTTCCATGATTACCCGGGCAGGCGGTAGCGGTGCAGGATACTATACGTTAAAAACGGCTGATGCCGGGTATTGCCCAAGCCCCTTGTCAGATCCGGAATATTACGTGTGGGGTGCCCCAACCAATATTACCGCGCCAACAACCTTTACCGGATTGGCTACTTCTTCGGCCACCATTTTCTTAAGCTGGACGGATAACTCGAACAATGAAAAAGGTTTTGAAGTATGGAGACGCAAAGCGGGGGAAACCATTTTTAAATTTATTACCCGTACGCCCGAAGATGCCGTATCGTACCTTGACACGGCCCTTGAAGCGAACACAACCTACCAGTACAAGTTAAGGGCTGTAAACAATGCCGGCAAGTCCCCGCATGCACCTTCAGACAATGTAAACACCAACCTGGAAGTAACCACCCAGGCAGATACAACAGCACCCACTGCACCACAAAACCTGGTGATAACCGCAAATAACGATACCTCCATTACCTTATCGTGGGATGCCTCCACGGATAACAACGGTATAAACCAATACATAGTTTATTATGGCGGGCAATCGGTTAATACTAACTCCACGCAAACTACCTATACGATTACAGGGTTAACCATGAACACCGTGTATCCTATTACCGTAAGAGCGGAAGATACAGAGGCTAACCTTTCGCAGCCCAGTACGCAGGTATTGGGTAACACGTATGTTTCCGGTTTGTTTTATGGCCACTCTACCGGTGCCTGGAGTTTTATAGAACCCTCGCTTTCATCCTCTGCCGGAGACGATCCGGTAATGCAATGGAACACGTTTGAAATTTATGGCCAGGTAGCCAACTTTGATGTGCGCCCGCATTTTGAAGGTGGAGTAGCTACGCAGAGTGATTTTTATAATTTCAAATTTGATGGCTACCTGGATATTCCCACAAACGTTTCCCCACAAACGCAAACCTATCGCTTCAGAATAACTTCCGATGACGGCTCCATGCTGTTTATTGATGGGTTTAATCCATACGATCTGACCCAACACCGGTATATCAATAATGACGGCTTGCATGGATCCCAGTCCGCTAGCAGTAACGATATAACACTGGCCCCGGGCCCACACCGCATTGTGGTACTTTATTTTGAAAATACCGGCAGTCAAAATTTAACAGTTGAGTATAGGATAAGTACTGGCGGTGGTAACTACACACCCTGGACCGTCATCCCCGATTCCATGTTACGCAGTGGGGTTTACACACCGCCTACTGCGCCCAATGCCCCGGTTAGCCTGGCCGCCACAGCCACAGGCATGACCAGTATTGACCTTACCTGGAATAACGGAGCCGGTAGCAACAGTCCTCCGGATGAGTTTGAGGTGTACCGCGCCACTGAATTAAATGGTACCTATAGTATGCTGGCCCGTACGGCTGCGCTTACCTACACCGATAATACCGGCTTGCCCAATACCACCTACTACTACAAATTAAAAACCGTAAACAACAATGGTACATCGGCATTCAGCACCGAAGCATCGGCACATACCTTTACCGATGCGGTTGCTCCGTCTATACCTACCTTCCTTACGCTGGCCAGTAAAACTTATACCAATGTGGCCTTTTCGTGGACTGCCTCAACGGACAATGTAGCCGTAACCGGGTATGAGGTATTGGTTGATAATGTATCCGTGGGTACCACCACTTCCAACAGCTACATGGCCATGAACCTTACACCTGGCACCTTGTATAATTTTACAGTAAAAGCATTTGATGGCTCGGGTAATAAGTCGGCCGCTTCAGTAGCCTTGGCTGTTACCACCCAGATGGGGCTAATCTACTATTCGAAAGCAACGGGTAACCTGAGTGAGGCAACCATATGGGGCGACCAGCCGGATGGCAGCGGGGCAACACCCAACTTTACTTTAAACGGCCAGATCTACCAGGTGGCAAACCGCACCACGGCCGCAGTAGGTGATACGTTAGTTATTCAGGGAACGGCTTCCAAAATAATTGTTCCCTCAAATGTTACGTTAGTGGTAGATGATCTGCTAACTGCCAAACTTGAATTGCAGGGCAATGCGGTAGTGCAACTGGATGCTGCAACTACGCCCGAGTTTCTTTCGGTTTCAGATAACAGTACCATTCACTTTAATGGAACCAACACCATACCGGCAAGGCAGTATGGAAATGTGGTATTGGTAGGAACCGGAAATAAAAATTTCGGAGCAGGCGAAACAATTGTGCGCGGTAACCTTTCGGTAACCGGAGCCGTAGCGTTAAAGGGTGTTAGCGGCAATGCTTCCAGGTTAACCTTGCACGGCAACCTGGAGTATGCAGATGTTCCCGGCCTGGTAGCTGCAGACAACACGTTAGATTTAACATTGGCTGGTACCAATCAGAGTCTTTTACTGCCCGGCAGCATTGACTTTTACCGGATTACCACACAACCCAATGCAACGCTTACGCTTGATACAACTATTCCGGTTACGGTTACGGTGGGATCAAACCAGGGCGGAGGTCTTGCATTGGCCAATGGCTCAACCCTTCAATTGGGTAACAACCATTTGTCTATGAAATATGCCGGGGCTATTAACCCGGCCAATCAAACCGGAAAAATTGCCATAGACGGAGGTAATCTGTCATTGGCTTCGGCTTCTACTCAAAACTCCAATCTTTACTTTGATGCCACCCAGCGCACTGCGGCCTTAGTTACATCAAACTTCAGCAATACGGGTAAAGTAAATGTGCAATCGGCCTTACAAATTACAGGAGGACTAAAAATAGTAGCCGGTGAGTTTAACGCGGGAGCAGGCAATGTAACGTTGGTATCCAATCAGACCAGTACAGCCTACCTGCAGGAAATTGAAGGAAACGGTTCAGTTACCGGGCAGGTACATGTGCAGCGGTGGGTAAGCGCTGCGCGCAAATACCGGTACATGTCATCACCGGTTGCGAACCTTACGGTAGCTGCTTTTCAAAATTACATACCCGTAACCGGTCCGTTTACCGGAGCAAATACCAATGCCACAGCCCCTTCTATGTTCTCCTATACCGAGCCTGCCGGGTATAGCCGCTACCCGGTAAGTTCCAATACCGAAATGTTTGAAAAAGGCCGGGGCTATTCGATCTTTAACTTTAATGGCAACAATCCACTTACGCTTACCACGCTGGGTACCCCATACCAGGGCAGTTGGACGTATACCCTTACTGCGGGTACAGGTGGCAATGATGGTTGGAACCTGGTTGGTAATCCGTATGCATCGGCTATTCAATGGAATAATGTGGCCGGCAACTGGACCCGAACAAACGTATCTCCAATTGTTAGTGTTCCTGATAACACCAGCGGAACATTGGTTTACAAGACATACGATGCATCTTCGGGTATGGGTACCCTTACCAACGGAATAATTGCACCCGGCCAGGCATTCTGGGTGCAAAGTACCGGGGCTACGCCAGTGCTTACCATTACAGAAAAAGCCAAGCGCACCAGCAGTTCTACGTATTATCGCGAAGAAGCTCCTGTAAACAGTTTTACCGTATTCTTAAACAGCAGCACCGCGCAGGATCCCACCTATGTAATTCTGGGTGAATACAGCGATGCCTTTGAAGCAAACGCAGACGGACGGAAAAAGAAGAACGATGTATTAAACATCAGCAGCCGGTCGACCGATAATGTTGAACTGGTGTTTAATAAGGTAGCGGATAGTTTCTGCGAGAAGCAAATCGGGCTCACCATTGAAAATGTTGTGCCGGGCAATTACAGCCTTTCATTTGCCAATGTAAGTACCTTGCTGGGTGTGGGTGAAATAACTTTAACGGATAACTTTACACAAACCAGTACCATAATCAATGATAGTGAGGTATACGCCTTTAGCGTTACCACCCATGCGGCCAGTTATGGCACCGGCCGGTTTACGCTTTCGTTAGCGCGACCCGCGTTACAGAAAACAGCCACCATTACTACGGCTAATCTTTGTGGCGGGTATAAAACGCAAATACAATTAACCAACACCCAGGCAGGTGCATTTTATTATGCCACCAATGCCGGCATGACCGAAATGATTTCGGAAGAAGTAATTTCAACCGGGGGAAGCATTACCCTGAATATACCCGTAGCCCAATTGCAGGCAGGCAACAATTCGTTTGAAATCCATACCGGCTTTAAAGGTTGCAGCAATGAGTTGTTACAGGCAACTCCGGTAACGATGGTTTACACCCCTGCACCACAAATACAGGTAATCAATCATTCTTATTCGATATGCCAGGGAACTTCACTTACGCTGCAGGCAGAAACAACGGCCGGCAACACGGTGGTTTGGTATCGCAATGGAATATTGGTAGCACAGGGCAATGCGGAGTTTAATACCGATCCGATTAAAACCAACACCACGTACGAGGTAGCGGCTGTTACCGCCAATGGCTGCGAGAGCGATCGGGTGCCTATTACAGTAGAAGTTGAAGATATTGCCATGCCGGTAGTAGCATTTGACGGCTATGCGCTAACCCTTACTGAACCCGTAAGCGAAGGCACTTTTGTGCAATGGTATAAAGACCAGGAACCACTGGAAGTATTTACCCCTTATCTCGAACCCGAGGAAGAAGGCTACTATAATGTACTGGTTTCGCGCAATGGTTGTTCAAAGGTTTCGGATTCATTCTCTTTTGTGGTTACAGCCGTGGAAGAAGAACTGGAAGCCGTGAAAGGATTGGTTGCCTATGTTTATCCAAACCCTGCCACGGCCGATCAACTCTATGTAAACTTGCAGACAACCCTGGCACAGGATGTTGAAATTACAATGACAGACCTTTCGGGAAGACCGGTTTATAACCAATGGCTAACCCGAAACACCGCTTCGGGCATTCACCGGATTAACCTGAAGGATGACCCTATGCCGGGGTTATATATAATGACCATTCAGCAAGGCGAGGCTGTTCTGAAACGGAAGGTGATTATTACCTTCCGGTAAACAGAAAGTTGAATGGAAGAGGTTTCAAAAGTTGTTCTGTCATCGCGGATTTATTCTGCGAGCGGGACCGGAATGACTGACACTCGTATTACAACTTTTGAAACCTCTTTTATGTTTACCACCCGCCCGTTTTAAGGTGCGCTAACATTTTGGTACCTTCAGGCAAAGTATTGATACCTGCAACGCGTAGTTTCCATACTGTTTGTAGCTATTGTTTTGGGCCGGGTGCTTCCGGTATCAGCCCAAACCCACCAGGTTTTTACCAGCCCCGATGGTACTAATTTCTGGCTTTACACACCAGTCGGTTATTCTGCGGGTACACCCGCCCCCATGCTGGTAAGTTTACACGGGCTGGGGCAAATCGCTGATCCGGTGAAGGGTATTGACATTAATACATTGGTATTACAATCCTCTGATGCTACCCCGGCTTACCTCATCCATCATAATAAGTGGAACACCTCACATCCGTTTATTGTTGTTTCGCCCCAATTAAAAGCCGATGGTAATGGTGTAGAACAGGATTATACAGCAGCCTTTATTGATGAGATTGTGGAGCATGTAAAAACGCTGCGCACCATCGATACGAACCGGATCTACTTTACCGGACTAAGCCTGGGTGGCCAGGGCAGCATGATTTATGCCATGGCACACCCGGATAAAGTTACTGCTATGGTAACAATGGCCAACCGAACCAACGAGATTATACAAGATGCCTGTAACCTTGTTGGAAAGCCATTGTGGATGTTTCATGGCACCGATGATATTGTATATTATTCAAACTCGGTGGATATGCTGAATGCCATCATAAGTTGTGTGCCCACCCCAACCATTACTCCGCACCTCACTACTGTACATGCCGGCAGGCACGATATCTGGAATGCGGTGTATACCCTTACGGCCGGCTTCGATATTTATAACTGGCTGTTGCAATTTAGCCTGGCCGATAACAGCAATAAACCTCCTTCTGTTTTTGCGGGCAGCAACAAGAAATTTTTAACACAGGAAGGAACGGTTTACCTGCATGGAGATGCCTTTGATATTGATGGAACGGTAACCTCGGTTCAATGGACGAAGGTTTCCGGACCCGCGGTAACATTGGAAAACGCAAACACGTTAATTCTTTCCATTACCAACCTGCAGCCCGGCACCTTCACATTCAGGCTTACGGCAACCGATAATTTGGGGCAACAACGCAGTGACGACATAACCGTAACCCTGGCTGCCAGCACCACCGAACATACCGTAACGGGACTTACATTATACAATGGGTTAACCAACGCGCCCATAGGCGCCCTTACGGATGGGATGGTTATTAATAAATATTTGTTGGGTGTACAGGAATTTAATGTACTGGCAACAACTAATAAACCCGGGGCAGGCAGCAGTCATGTCATTTTCAGAATCAATGAACACCAATTTGTTCGCTCGGCCGGTGTTTATTACCCTGCCACCACATTTGTTTTCACGCCTCAAACAAGCCCCAATAAGGAGTGGCAAATATTGCCCGGTGCCTATACCTTTTGCGGAGCGGCCATAACCGGCAACCCTTTACCCCCGGCACTCACCATCACCGAAAATTTCAGCAAATGTGTTCGCTTCACTGTTTTTGATCAGCCCATTAAACAGTTTTATGCGCAAGCGGGTGAAGACGTGAGTTTGCTTACCTCGTGGGGATCCAATCCTGATGGCAGCGGTGACCCCCCCGAATCATTTACAGGAGCATTCCAGGTATTTAATGTGCAGGCTGCGGTGCAACAAAATCAAGCACTCACCATAGGGGGTATTGAATCGTACTTATGGGTTCGGGCGGGCGGAGAACTTACGTTGAATAACAACTTTACAGGTGCAATAAACCTGGAGGGCAATGGTGTGGTACATGTGAATACCAGTCAGCCGGTTATTTTCGGTTCGGTATCGCCTGCCTCCACCGTGTGGTTTGGAACAAATGCAACCAGTATTCCTGCTGCTGCCTATGGCCATGTAGTGATAGCGGGTTCTGTTAAAACACTACCCGAAGGCAACCTGGCATTAGCGGGCAATTTACAAATTGAAGCCGGAGCCGGGCTTTCCGGTTCGTTGAGCGGAACCAGTACCATTACCCTGGCAGGTAATCTGCAAATTGCCGGTGCGCTTAACCCCGAACGTAAATTCAATCTGCATTTTAAAGAATCGCTATCGCATACCCTGTTGCTGGGTGGTTTAAGTTCCTTTAATGAGCTAATGGTTAAAACAGGCGCAAGCGTTTCGGTAAGTGGAACTACCGCGCGGGTACTTGAATTAGGAACTTCCAGCGGTGGTGGTTTAACCATTGAAGATAATGGGGAGTTGCTTTTGGCAAATCATACGCTTTCAATTTCCGGGCAAGGAGTTATTACCTGTAATCAAAACGGGCAAGTAGGTTTTTCAAAAGGCGCTGTAACATACAACTCGCAAAGTACTACGCCCTCTTCCCTTCGGGTAAAAACAAATGCAGACAGCATTCAGGTGCTGCGTGTTAATGGAAGTACCAACAGCCAACTTACCGTTGCAAACAGGCTTTATGTATTGGATTCCATGCAGGTAGTGCAAGGCAATCTTCACTCCAATAACATTATACTTGTATCTACTGCTGAAAAAACAGCCCGCATTGCTGCGTTTACTGGAAGCGGTACCCTTACCGGCCCAATTGGATTTCAACGGTATATCCGGCCCGGCCGAATGTATCGGTACCTGGCCTTTCCGGTAGCCGGTGTTATGGTTGACAGCCTTCAGGAATATTTACCCGTTACCGGAAATTTTTTGGGTGCCTCGAAAGGTGCCGGCCTTGCCACGGCCACTCCTTCCCTGTTTCAGTTTGAAAATAATGCCTGGGCACCTTTTCCCACCACCGATAGTGCGGCTCAATTCACCCTCGGGAGGGGTTATTCTGTATTTATGCGACACGAAAACGAACCACTAACCATACAGGTAAATGGTGAAATTCATCGGGGAGATTTTGACTTTCAGTTATCGGCCGACACGATTTGGAACCTGCTTGGCAACCCCTATGCGGCACCCATACAATGGAATACCACCTGGACAGCAAGTGGTGTGGGTACATCCGTTTATGTACGTGATAATGAACAGGGAAATGGTCGTTTCCAGGTGTGGGATGGACAAACGGGCGATGTAGAGTTTTCCGGTAACATTGCTCCGGGGCAATCCTTCTGGATAAAGGGTGAAGTTCCTAACCCCTCCTTACGGGTTTCGGAACCATCTAAAGTAGCTTCCGGAATTTTTTTTAAGACACATAACAATGCCCCGCAAGTAATATCAGTTTCCCTTACCCATGGATCGATAAGTGACAAAGCTTATTTAAAGTATAACAACGGTGCGTCAACTAAGTTTGACATTCATACCGATGCGCGAAAACTCAAAAACACATTCCATAATCTTTCCATTCTCACAACCGATTCTGTATCGGCCTCCATCAAAAGCATGCCCGACTCCTGCGAAACGATGGTTGGCTTACGCCTGGAAGATGTTACCCCGGGAACCTACACACTTAACTTTAAGGGTGATTTTGATCCGGTGCGTACGTTCCAGGTAAAGGATCTGTTTACGGATTCTGTAATTTCTGTGCGTAGCCCTGCCAGCTATGAATTTGAGGTTACTGAACAGCCTGCCTCATTTGGCAAAAGCAGGTTTCAATTCATCACCAAAAATTCATTGCCGGAACCGGTTATCCTGATAAAAGGAGATACACTCTTTTCGAACGCAGCCACGGAAAATCAATGGTACCTGAACGGCCAGGCAATTGCAGGTGGTACGCAGCCTTTTTGGATAGCCCGGCAAACAGGAGTTTACCAGGTTGAAACCCGGGCGCTTAGTTGTATAAAAAAATCCGCACCGCTCTCATTTGTTATTACCGGAGCAAATTCGCCAGAACCACTTACCATTTATCCTAACCCGGCATCTGGCAGCGTGATCGTGCAGGGAATATCTGATATTACCCCTTTTGTGATTCATGATTTGAACGGGAAACCCGTACATACCGGCATGTTGAGTGCAACACAAAATCAGGTTGAATTTTCTTTGCCAGCCGGAGTGTACATTCTTTCGGTGGATAAAAAATCCCGCCATACAAAACTAATTATCAGGTAAACCAGCAGTTACTCGTACCTTTGCATTGCGCATACACCCGCGCTGAAAAAATAAAACAACCCGATGAAAAATTTTATTTCCATATTAAAAACAGTGGCGATTAACATAACGATTTTTCTGGTATTACTCATCGTTGTTAATTGGGGCTGTGGCCTTTATCTGTCGGGGCTGGGTGGCGAAAAAAGAAACGAACTACCCAACTATGCAAACGATCGTCAATTGGCAAAAGACATCTTCCACGACTACCACCAGGTAAGTCACCGGTATAAAGCATTTACCGAATGGCAAATGTTGCCTTATACCGGCAAGACCCTTACGATAGATGAAACGGGTTACCGGGTACATCAACCACCGGCAACAACTGAAACGAACCCTGTGATTCGGTTTTTTGGAGGCTCCACGATGTGGGGAGAAGGAGCCGATGATGCACATACCATACCGGCTCTCTTTCATTCAAAATTTAAGAGAGGCACAGTAGCCAACCATGGCCAGTTAGCTTACAACTCCAGACAAGGGCTTGAAACACTTATTACGTTATATGCACAAGGTAAACAGACAGACGTTGCTGTTTTTTATGATGGTGTAAATGATGCAGCTTTTCTTTGTCCCACGGAAATTAATGAGTTACCCGGACACCGGCTGGTGCCGATGTTCCAAAACAAAATTTATGGTGGTAAAAAACAAATTGCGCTGGCTATTCTGAACAATCTCTTCACAGAAAACATATTGCTTTTAATAAGACATATAAAGAATGTTAATAATCAAAACAAAGGCTTATACAACTGTGCGGATGCAGACAAAGGGAAGGAAGTTGCCCGCATGCTGGTTGAAACCTGGGAAATGGCCCATGCACTGGTTACCAGCCGCGGGGGAAAGTTTATTGCTGTCTTACAACCCGCTTCTTACCTGGGCAAGCCGCGGTTAGACCACCTTGAACTGAATGAAGAGTTAGGAGCCAACTTTAAATTTGTTTATAACGAAGTAAAACGACTTATGGCAGAACGTAACCACACCTGGTTTGTGGACATGACCGATGCGTTTGATGGTGACCAGTATATTTACATTGACTTTTGCCATGTAACAGCAACAGGTAATGAGATCATTGCCGAACGGCTTAACAAAATCCTTGAACAATAAGGCTTTTGGGTTAGAGTTTAAGGCGTTTAAATATTGCTTCAGGAATACATTTGATCACCGTCATTATCCACCTCCAGACAGGCAATACGTAAATCACGTTTTGTTTCCTGTCAATCGATTTTACGATTTTTTTGGCCACCTGGCCTGGCTGCGCAGTAAGTACCGAAGGTGTAGAAAGCCCCGCTAG
>Ga0209200_1002481_pt1 | contig 16984 bp, 12 predicted proteins | sample AD_UKC033_MetaG_FD_184406 | JGI IMG/M metagenome (GOLD analysis project Ga0209200, IMG submission 184406) | Active sludge microbial communities of municipal wastewater-treating anaerobic digesters from USA - AD_UKC033_MetaG (SPAdes) (version 2) | ecosystem: Engineered > Bioreactor > Anaerobic >...
GCCGGCGAATACGATCCTGTAAAGGTCTTCAACATTCTAAGGAGCGACTACGGCCAGTTTCTCATTAGAGAAGCCACAAAGCACCTTTTCATGGAGTTTCTGCCCTTGCATGTAATTCAGGCCATGAGGCTTCCGGTCGAGGCAATCAAGGCCGACAGACCTGAACAGAGCGGATCGCAGGACAGAAGAATTTCGACAGACGAAGGGAGTGATTCCGATGTTTGAAGAAGTGACGAAGGCCGAAATGCCCGAATGGATAAAGAATCCCGTGGAATTCGACATTCATGACGTATTGAAAGACTCTCTGTATTACCCGGCCAGCAACCACGACGGCCATCCGGTCGAGTACTTTATGGGAAATGTCTATAGCTTCGTATATGTCGACTACTCCATAAGCAGGGAGAACTTGCTCGAAGAGATCGCCAACAAGGGATTCAGGGGGTACAGAGTTATCCACCAGCTTCCAATCAGTGAGAGCCAGCTAGCGCCGAACGGCTGGAGGATCAGGGTCACCCCAAACCGTGCCGAATACCACCGCCCCGACCATTACTCGGATGTTTTCGAGAAGCCCTTCGCCGAATGGTTCATATTCGAGAGGACCGAAGAGTACGGTGAAGACCATAATCCGTCCAGGTTCTCGCTGCTTTTCATATGCGCGGACGGCGCCGCGGCTTATCAGGCGCTTTATCTAGAAAACAAGATGGCCCCGAAGATTCTGGCCATAATCCAGCCGGGCGAAGCCTTCGGCTGCAACTGGACCGACTTCACCAGCAGATGGCTGATAATGGCCCGGTCGGTCTTCTACTGGACCAACCCTCTGCCCGAATATGTCATAAACGGAGGCATAGGCCGCAGCGAATTCTACAGAGCGCCCATCTGGCCGGAATACTCAGAGTTTGTCAAGAAATTCAACATAGGTGCAAAGTACTTCAGGATCTGGAAGAGATCGGTACTAGCCGTAAGAGATCGTTGCGAGCTCGGTTGACCTCGAAATAGAAGCGAGAAATTAGTTTGCATGGATTATCACACACGATCCACAGCTAACAGAGACTGTAGAAATGAATGATTTTAACCTGTTGATTATCTACAGAACACACCGCTAATCGTTTACCATAGAATCTGGTCAAGGGGGCAGGCCAGTGGGTAACTATATCTGTGTTACTATGTGCGAAGATTTCAGGTCGTCTGAATCCTAGAAAGAAAAAGTGCGTTACAAATCTAATTATGTATAGATATTGGAGATCATGAGTTATTAGTTATTTTGTAATTTTATCGTTTGGCGATATACTGGAAAATATCGGGAGGGTTACGGAATCTGGTGATTAGTTATAAGATCTGTGCATTTTTTTATTGACAAGAATACGAAAAAGAAATGCCTGCTACATCTTTCCGGTTTCAGCTCGGCTATTTTCTCGGAGCTTGGTCGGAGCGAAAGTGTGAATAATGAAGTGCTATGGAAAATAACGGAGTTCTGTAATGCAACACTTGAGACTTCATGGGATTTGTGCAAAGCATTGATGAAAAGGAGAAGCAGAACAATGCCTGATAACTGTAAAGAACAAGAACGCGCAGAGCTTCATCGCACAATTTGGAGTATTGCCAATGATCTTAGAGGCAGTGTGGATGGCTGGGACTTCAAGCAGTACGTCCTCGGAATGCTTTTTTATCGCTATATCTCAGAGAACCTGACTGAATACATAAACCGGGGTGAGCATGAAGCCGGAAACCAAGATTTCGATTATGCTGATCTCAAAGACGATGAAGCAGAAGAAGCCAGAGTAGATCTAGTACATACCAAGGGCTTTTTCATCCTGCCCAGCGAGTTGTTTGAAAATGTACGAAAAAAAGCATCAGGAGACGAGAACCTCAACGAGACTCTTGAGAAGGTGTTCCGAAATATTGAGGGCTCTGCCCAGGGAGCGCTCAGTGAGGATGACTTCAAAGGCTTGTTTGACGATATCGATGTTAACAGTAACAAGTTGGGCGGCACTGTCGTCAAGCGCAACGAAAAGCTGGTTAAGCTCATGAACGGCGTTGGCGAAATGAAGTTGGGTAATTATCAGGACAATACCATCGATGCCTTTGGCGATGCCTATGAGTTCCTGATGGGTATGTATGCCTCCAATGCCGGAAGGAGTGGTGGCGAGTACTACACCCCTCAGGAAGTTAGCAAACTACTGACGCGCATTGCTCTTGTGGGAAAAACGGAAGTTAACAAGGTCTATGACCCTGCTTGTGGTTCAGGGTCTTTGCTGCTGAACTTTGCCAAGATTCTAGGCAAAGAAAATGTCCGTCAGGGTTTTTATGGGCAGGAAATCAACATCACGACCTATAACCTTTGCCGAATAAATATGTTCCTCCATGACATCGACTACGACAAATTCGATATTGCTCATGGAGATACCTTGACCGACCCAATGCATTGGGATGACGAGCCTTTTGAGGCTATCGTGTCAAATCCACCTTATTCCATTAAGTGGGAGGGCGCCGATAATCCGCTGATGATAAACGACCCAAGGTTTTCTCCCGCCGGAGTGCTTGCACCTAAGTCGAAGGCAGACCTTGCTTTTATCATGCACTCTCTTGCCTGGCTTGCTACCAGCGGTACAGCGGCGATTGTTTGTTTTCCCGGCGTCATGTACCGAGGTGGTGCAGAACAGAAAATTCGAAAATACCTCATCGATAACAATTATATCGACTGTGTGATCCAGCTGCCAGATAATCTTTTCTTTGGCACCAGCATTGCCACGTGCATTATGGTGCTGAAGAAGTCAAAAGCTGATAACAGCACACTGTTTGTCGATGCTTCAAAGGAATGTATAAAGGTTACCAACAACAACAAGCTAACGCAGAAGAACATTGATTCCATTATCGATGCCTATACTAAAAGGGCTGACCACGACCATTTTGCAGTGAAGGTCACCAATGATGACATAGCTGCGCAGGATTACAACCTCTCCGTTTCTACATATGTTGAGCAGAAGGACACGCGGGAAATAATCGATATCGCTGTCCTTAATGCGGAGATTGACGAAATTGTTGAGCGGGAACAGGTTCTGCGTGATGAGATTGCCAAAATAATCGCGGAAATCGAGGGAGTATTCTAATGCGTTTGTCTGATGTATTATCTAAACCGCCTGCACTTCAATTCATGCAAGTTGAGGGATTTATCGGCACGAAAAAGCTTGCTGTAGGAATGCAAAGAAAAATACAAGTGGGCAAAATTGCATTGAACTATTTCTGCAGAAAATGCGATGATGTCCGTACATTTTGCTCAGGAGAGGAGATTTATTGTATAGGAGTAAACGAGCACCTCATCAGCATAGATTCTGTTCTCAAATGTCATTGCGGTGCATCAGTTCAAATATGGTTTTTAGTGGATTGTGATGGAGATATAAGTGGTCCCGCTCCTGAAATTCGCATATTGAAACGTAGTGAAAAACTGTCGCCTGATGCGTTGATTGATAAAGAGCGATATGGTAAATTATCCGACCTTTTGGAAAAAGCACAACGTGCGCATCACGATCGGCTAGGTGCGGGAGCTATGGTATATTTGCGCAAGATTTTTGAGCAGATTACTGTAGAAACAGCAAAAGCATCAGGAATACCTTGTACTTATAATAATGGTAGAAAGAAACCATTTAAGTCTTTGCTCCAAGAAGTCGATAGGCAATGTGCCATTATTCCGAGAGAGTTTTCTGAAAATGGTTACAGGTTATTTGGTGAGCTAAGCGATATTGTGCATGGTGAATACAACGAGGATTTGGCACTGTCAAAATACGAATCGTTACATAGACTAATCGTTGGAGTTCTTGATAACGTAAAAAACAACAACGAATTGATGACTGCAGTTGGTTTATTGGGTTGGAATAACGGGGTGCTCAACAATGACCAAACTTGATCAACTTATAAATGAGCTTTGCCCAGATGGGGTGGAGTATAAGGCACTTGGAGATTTTGTAACTATCACAAGAGGTGGAAACTTCCAAAAGAAAGATTTTACTGAAATTGGTGTTCCGTGCATTCACTACGGACAGATATATACGCGATATGGATTATTTGCAAATCAAACAATAACCAGTATTAGTAAAGAAGCAGCAAACAAATCGAAATTTGCATCTCAAAATGATATTATTATGGCCGTTACAAGTGAAAATGTTGAAGATGTCTGCAAAAGTGTTGCTTGGTTGGGTTCAGATGATATAGCTGTGAGTGGACATACAGCAATAATCAGGCATAATCAAAATCCGAAGTATCTATCTTACTATTTTCATTCAAGTATGTTTTTCGCTCAGAAAGTAAAATTAGCACATGGAACCAAAGTAATAGAAGTAACCCCTGATAAACTTAAAAATATTCTAATTCCCCTTCCGCCGCTGCCTGTGCAGCAGGAAATTGTCCGGATACTGGACAATTTCACGGAGCTAACAGCGGAGCTTACAGCGGAGCTTACAGCGCGGAAAAAGCAGTATGAGTATTATAGGGATGAACTGCTTTCTATTGATAATGAGACTAGATATGTAGCCTTAGATGATATATGCGAAATTTCGCGCGGTCGTGTTATGTCAAAAGAGTATCTGCGTGATAACGCTGGTGAATACCCGGTATATTCCTCTCAGACAGCTAACAATGGAATCTTCGGTTTTATAGACAGTTTTGACTATGAAGATGAATCAATTACTTGGACAACAGACGGAGCCAATGCTGGTTCAGTGTTTTACCATGTTAATGAAAAATTTAGTATTACAAACGTGTGTGGCTTGCTGAGAGTCGTCAATAAGAGTGAGGTAAATACAAGGTTTGTTTATTATGTCCTTCAAGTAGTTGCAAAGAAATATGTTAGTTCGGGTATGGGTAACCCCAAGTTGATGAGCAATGTGATGGCTCGTGTGAAAATACCTCTACCCCCTTTGGAAAAACAGAACCGTATTGTTGCCATACTTGACCAATTTGATACCCTTTGCAATGATCTAACCAGCGGTATACCCGCCGAAATCGAAGCAAGACGCAAGCAATACGAGTATTACCGCGACAAACTATTAACCTTTAAGGAGGCGAGCGCATGAGCCTATACAACATCGTGGTTTCGACCAATGAAAGCACGGTTGTTGCTGAATATGTAGCGGAATATGACCGTCAAGGCTATTATCAGAGCGAAGCTGACTTAGAGCATGAATTCATAGAACACCTCAAAAGTCAGGGCTACGAATACATCAATATTACGAACGAAGCGGCTCTGGTTGCCAATCTGCGAAGTCAACTAGAAGCATTGAATGACTATTATTTCAGCGATACAGAATGGGAGTGGTTTTTTCAAAAGTGTATTTCTGGATCAAGAGAAGGCGTTATAGAGAAAACCCGCCGTATCCAGACCGACCATGTTCAAATTCTGAAAAAGGATGATAGCAGCACAAAGAATATCTATCTGATTGATAAGAAGAATATTCACAACAACCGGCTACAGGTCATTAACCAGTATGAAGAATCAGCAGGTACACACGATACACGCTATGATGTGACCATACTGGTGAATGGGCTGCCTTTAGTCCATGTTGAACTAAAACGCAGAGGCGTTGCAATTCGCGAGGCTTTCAACCAGATTAAACGCTATCAGCGTGACAGCTTCTGGGCAGCAAGCGGGCTGTTTGAATATGTTCAGATTTTCATTATATCAAATGGCACTCATACCAAATACTACTCAAATACTACCCGCTCAAGCCATGTTAAAGAAAACGCTGAAGGTGAGCGTAAAAAAAGTAAAAAGACCAGCAATAGCTTTGAGTTCACCTCCTACTGGGCTGATGGGAACAACAAGGCAATTGCTGATCTCGTTGACTTCACCAAGACTTTTATGGCAAAGCACACCCTATTGAATATACTGACAAAATACTGTGTTTTCACTTCAGAGGACCTGCTTCTTGTCATGCGTCCCTACCAGATCGCTGCTACAGAGCGTATCCTCTCACGGATTGAGACATCAAGCAACTACAAGCAAACCGGTAAGATTGAAGCGGGCGGCTATATATGGCACACTACCGGAAGCGGAAAGACCTTGACCTCTTTCAAGACAGCTCAAATCGCTTCAGGGCTGCCGTACATAGATAAGGTACTGTTTGTCGTTGACCGCAAAGACTTGGACTACCAGACCATGAAGGAATATGACCGTTTCCAGAAAGGTGCAGCCAACAGCAACACCTCTACGAGAATACTGCAAAAGCAATTAGAGGATAACACCTCCCACATCATCATAACGACCATTCAGAAGCTGGATGTTTTTGTTTCGAAGAATAAGGCCCATGAGGTTTTCAAAAAACACGTGGTCATCATCTTTGACGAATGCCACCGCTCCCAGTTCGGGGATATGCACAGCAAAATCGTGAAGTCCTTTAAGCATTATCATTTGTTTGGTTTTACAGGGACACCTATTTTTGCAGCCAATGCCGGGAGCGGTGGCAATCCACTGATGAGAACCACTCCACAAGCCTTTGGGGAAAAGCTGCACACTTATACCATTGTCGATGCCATCAATGACGGGAACGTGCTGCCCTTCCGAATTGATTACATCAACACAGTGAAAATGAAAAACGATGTAAAAGATAAAAACGTCTCTGCCATCGATACTGAAGAAGCTATGGCTGACCGAAACCGCATCCGTGAGGTCGTCAGCTATATCCTAGAACACTTTGACCAAAAGACTAAACGCAGCAGCTTCTATTCCCTGCAAGGACAGAGGGTAGCAGGATTCAATTCTATTTTAGCCACTAGTTCGATCCCCGTTGCGAGGATGTACTACACCGAACTAAAAAAGCAGTTGGCCGAAAGTGGACGCAAGCTCAATGTGGCGACCATTTTCAGCTATAGCGCCAATGAAGCCGATCCAGAGGATGTATTCCCAGATGAAGGCTTTGATACCGATAGCCTAGACCAGTCTTCCCGAAATTTTCTGGAGTCCGCCATTGCGGATTACAATGCCGATTTCAATGTCAATTTTGACACATCTTCGGATAAATTCCAGAACTACTACAAGGATCTGTCCATGCGCATGAAAAAGCGCGAAGTGGATCTGCTGGTTGTTGTCAATATGTTCCTTACCGGCTTTGACGCCACTACCCTCAACACTTTATGGGTAGACAAGAATCTGAGGCAGCATGGATTGATTCAGGCCTTCTCTCGCACCAACCGTATTTTGAATTCGGTCAAGACCTACGGCAATATCGTCTGCTTCCGTGATCTGCAGCAGGAGACGGATGAAGCCATTGCCCTATTCGGAGATAAGGATGCCGGCAGCATCGTCCTCTTGAAAAATTACGAAGCTTACTATAACGGATTCGATGAAAACGGAAAGCATCAGCCAGGCTATAAAGAGTTGATTGATAAATTGACAGAGCGATTCCCTTTGGGACAAGCCATTATCGGAGAGCAAAACAAGAAGGACTTTATCCGTCTGTTCGGTACAATCTTGCGCCTTAAGAACATCCTGACCGCTTTTGACAGCTTTTCAGGCAAGGAAATTCTGACGAACCGGGATTATCAAGACTATCAAAGTGTTTATATCGACCTGTATCAGGAATTTACTAAAGATAAGAATGCAGACAAGGAAAATATCAATGACGACATTGTCTTTGAGATCGAGCTAATCAGACAGATCGAAGTCAACATCGATTACATCCTCATGCTCGTGGCCAATTACCATGAGTCAAACTGTGAAGACAAGAGCATCCTGGTTTCGATTGAAAAAGCTGTAGATTCGAGTATCCAACTTCGCAGCAAAAAGGAGCTCATCGAGCGCTTCATTGACACAGTCAACTCTTCCACCAGGGTGGAAGAAGACTGGCATAGATTTGTACATGAGCAGAAGAAAACCGACCTTACGGCACTCATCAGCGAGGAAAAGCTCAAAAAGGAAGAAACGAAGCGGTTAATCGACAATTCTTTCCGCGATGGAACACTGAAAACAACCGGCACAGACATCGATAGGATTATGCCTCCCGTTTCACGCTTTGGCGGTGCAAACAGAGGGGCTAGGAAGCAGAGCATAATCGAGAAGTTGATGGATTTTTTTGAGAAGTATTTTGGGTTGGTGTAGATAAAGGTTTTGAAGATCCCATGGAAGCCTATGAATATACAGGAACAAAGACCTGATAGAGAAGCACTTCAACGATCTGAAGGACCAGCTTGACATGAAATGCTTGAGGATTCATCTAAATCGATGCATGGCAGGCTCCTTGTTCAATTTACTACCGTCATCCTAACGAATGTAATGAGAAAGAAGTTCAGGTCACTGGACTGAATGAGAAATATTCACTTAGGGAGCCACTTCTCGAAATGGAGTCTTTGACCAGAATCGATTATTCGGGAAGGGTATGGCCATACACTGACTGAGATTACAAAACCTAAGCGTCTTAACCTTGACGCTCTGAACTTGCATAACGTCCTGACCCTAAAGAGTTCTTCTTCCTGGTGAAGCCAGCCTCGCGTCCGCCGATGATCTTCGGCGCATCACTTCCCGGGATGATCTTCCCGGCACAGCGTCCTGCCGAAGGCAGCAATTCATACCACTATGGTTCTCGCGCAACGGTAAGACTGCTTGTGCGGTTATTGATGCAGTTAAGTTTCCATACCACTATGGTTCATATAAGAGCCGTCCTCCGTTGACCGTCCAAGAGCATGGACCCGTCCTTCGAAAGAACAGTTGCGAGTTGCTTGTTCCAAGTTGCAAGTTGAAGTCCAAAGGAAAAGGCGTCAAATGCCGTCATTCCGACAAAGTTCCTGGTCGGAATCTCGATGCTATTGCTTCATGGTTCTCCCCGATGGACAGGGAACCGTTTAACTGAGGACCACTTTCTTTTGCTCTTTCAAACCACGGACCTGCAACGCCCAACCCCCGGTCTTTCAATAGACCAGATCCTGAACAGGAGCTTTTCAGGAAGACAAGCTGTGTTGGTTCACAGCAAAACATAACGCCCCTTGAAGGATCTTTCCTCCTGGCGAAGCCAGCCTTGCGTCCCCGGATGCTTCTCCGGGCATTGCGTCCGCCGATGATTCTCGGCGCATCACTTCCCGGGATGGTTTTCCCGGCACAGCGTCCTGCCGAAGGCAGCAATTCATACCACTATGGTTCATTCACCTTCGGTGGCCAGTCGCACTTCGTGCGGCCAGTCTTTGCTTCGCAAAGGCCAGTTCCGACTTCGTCGGGCATAAGAACGGTGCTTCGAAAGGATCAAAAACCAGATCCTGAACAGGAGCTTTTCAGGATGACAAGCTGTGTTGGTTCTGATCTAATAGGTTTCCTCAGTCACAATGAACTAGATCTAGTTCTTGTTCTTTGCTTCTGACCAACCACCAACCACCCACAACGGCTCTTAGTATACCACTATGGTTCTTACGCAACACTCTAATTAGATCAAAAGAGGAGGGGATGTTAAAGTTTCCATACCACTATGGTTCTTACGCAACCATTTTACAGGCTTCGAGGCTCTCGGACAAAGCAGTCGTTTCCATACCACTATGGTTCTTACGCAACGTGAGAACGGCCAGATAGTAGCTGTTACTCGCTTCCAAGTTTCCATACCACTATGGTTCTTACGCAACCGATCATAGGCCCGTTCAATACAAGAGAACAGGCCGAAGGTTTCCATACCACTATGGTTCTTACGCAACCCACCCATCTCCGTATCACGCATCACAAAATCTCGTGGTTTCCATACCACTATGGTTCTTACGCAACATGAGATTAAGCAACAGTACGATGCATCCGCCAACGGTTTCCATACCACTATGGTTCTTACGCAACAAGTTGGATGCCGTGAAGATGAACGGCGATGATGATGAGTTTCCATACCACTATGGTTCTTACGCAACTTTGAGATAGACTTCGTGCCTTTTGCACAAGAAATCCGTTTCCATACCACTATGGTTCTTACGCAACAAGCTGTACAATCTATAGGCAGTGGTTCCCAATCGCAGAGTTTCCATACCACTATGGTTCTTACGCAACAAAAGGACCACGGAATGGATCTGTACACACTCTCGTGTTTCCATACCACTATGGTTCTTACGCAACCCAGAAGTTGAGGTCCACACAGAAATGGGTGCACTGTTTCCATACCACTATGGTTCTTACGCAACCGTTAATACACGCATACACATTGTGTATGTGTATAGTTTCCATACCACTATGGTTCTTACGCAACCTATATATAAGCAGCATATTGGGCCAAGTGGAATAACTGTTTCCATACCACTATGGTTCTTACGCAACCGCTTTTATTACAAAGATATTATACAGGTTTTGGGTAGGCAGAATCAACCAAATAAGAAGATACCGTAAGCGACATCGAATTTACATTTCGGCGATTCGCTTGGATTTGATTCTAGATGATTTCAGTGTTTTACTGGAGAGAAGGCGTCGGTATCTTCTAAGGAAGACCGATCGCAGAAAATACCGGCGAGACACTCTCTAGCAGAAGCTTACAGAAGAAAACTGCTCTCGATTTCGCTTTCAATCAAATGACCTATCCACAGTCGGATCTATGTAAACTGTATAAGAATGATTCTAAATAAGTCTGGAAGGGTTATTAGGAAATAAGTTTAGAGGAAAATGGTATACGAATGATCCGACGAGAGCCGGTAACGAACTTATTAAGTTCGATGACCCTTTATGGGAGAATAATACAACTCGATTCAGAAAAGCGGATAAAGTTAATCCGAAATATGGGAGTTACCAAGCCAGACTGTATGTAATGCGATCCGACAGAAAGAATCATGAATCAAACCTTGAAATCCTCTATTTAGAAGGATCTGGAAGAATGGCGAATATCTTGTGCGATCGAGTGAAGTGAGGCTTATGATCATCAATTATTGCGATTAAGTGAAGGGCTTTGATTGAGGCTGTGTGTGACATACAGATAGCCTTTCAGCGGGGAAGAATGTAAGTACTCGACCGTGAAAAGAGCACATGAAATTTCACTTGATCCGAAATGCCGATATGGGAGGCTCGGGGCAGTATGTTCTCTAATCGTTTTAACTCTGCCCTTCGACCTCCCATATGACACAGTAATTCTTACTCCACTGCTATGTTTATCGCAAAGGTCTGTATCGGATGGACGCTTTCCCAGGGGCGTCTTAGGGAGAATATGACAACTGTCTCTCCGGGTTGTCTGGCTTCGAATACCCACTGAACATTGTAGGGAGCTCCAACGAGTTCTGAATCGTCAAGGAACTTCCCTTCGAAGATCGAGCCCTCGTAGATCAGCGAAACGACGTTTGGATTGGTAATCTTTACGTCCCAGACATAACCGGTCGAGCCGTTCTCCTGGAGTTCCATGGTGGCTATCTCTCCTACAGAGAGGGTGTTCATGGAGGTTCTAAGACCTTTGACATCGAGCTGGGAGAAATTCCAGAGTAGTGATGTCACGAGCATGTTTGGCACGAATTCTCTGATTGTTTCTTCGAAGCTTCCATCTCGCTTTATTTCTTCGAGAGTCTTCTGGAAGTTCAAAATCAGTCCGAGATTCGTTCCCTTTGAAGCCGCGATGTAGAAGTAGTTTGTTTGGAGCTCCACAAGAGCTTCCAGGTCGTCAATGCTGTAGCCTGCTTCATCTACCAGCTCTGCTACAGTAAGGTCTGTGAAGACCGCGAGATCGGTCTCGCCTTCGACAAGTTGCGCGACGGTGTCCAGAGGATCGAGAGAGCTAACGAGGTTCTCGAAGCCCATTTCCTTCAGGAGCTGTTCGGTCCACCAGTTTGTCGTCGTGCCTATGGCGTCTACTCTCTTTGCTGACTCGGGATCTGTGGCTGGAGTGTCCGTGTCTTTGCGGCCGTAGAGGTAAGCGGTGTTCTTTCCTACCGGTCCGATCCACTCGAAGTTTTCCTTTCTCTGCTCGGTCTGGTCCATGCTGAAGAGGAAAATGTTAGGCAGATTCGAGGCCAGTTCATAACCTACGGACCATGGGACGATCAGGATCTCGGCAGACATGTCGTTTCTGCGTAGGATTTCCTTTACCATTTCGGTCACGAAGCCCGTCGGTTCTCCGTCTTCGCTCCTAAAGGTTACCGGCGGGTACTCCTCGGTCAGGAAGGTGTAGATGCCGGGAACGGGCTGTCTGGGGAACCATTCGCTGTAGAGATCGGAGAAGGAACCGGATCTCTTGAGGCCGTCGAGGGCCTTCTGGAATGCGTCTACGATTTCAGTCGGGACTTCCTTCGAAAAACCGAGGTATGTCATATCCAGGTCGATCACGACTGTCGATACGGGACTATAAGAGGCTTGTTCCCTTTTGAGAAGTTCCTGGAGAACTGCCGAGTTGAAGGGCGCCAGTTCGATCTCTCCTTCAAGAAGGGCTTCAAGCAACGACCCTTCGTCTTCAAAAACGATAAGGTTGTCGAATCCCTGCCCCTCCAACAGTTTGTGGGAATAGTATTCGCTTACCACACCGACGGAGTTTGCGTTTCTAGCATCCTCGAGTGATTTGAATTCACCCGAAAGTTCCTCGGTCGTGTAGAGGTAAGTGTTCGTTATGGCAACGGGACCCGCCCACTGATAAAGAGCTTTCCTCTGTGTCGTGAAGACAAGAGAGGGAATGCAGTATCTCCCTTCGCCCTGTAATATCTCGAGGGCTTCGTCGAATTTGACGGGCTTCATCTCGACATCTATGCCCGTTTCGCTTTCAAGCGATCCGATCAGATCGACGAGGAAGCCCTTCAGATGGCCTTCCTCAAGGTAGCTGAAGGGATCGTAATCGGGATTCACGAGGAAGGTAATTGGCTGAGCCAGCGCAATTGATGAGAGAAAAAGGACAAGAATAATGGAGAAAAAGACTTTCTTGGGAATAGAAGATCTCATTCTTACACCTCCAATTGAGTCTGTCAATGATTCCTATTCTAGACGATAGTCTTCGTTTCGCAAACAGTAATCGATACCTTCAGAAGGTAATGAAGAGTCGTCTACTCACTCGAAAGGTCTTGTGAAAAGGCCTTATTCGTGAGGTTTGGCAGAGGCACCTTCGTGACTTGTGAAAGCAGATTTTGTAGTGATATAATATATATGCAATAAACATATATAAAGAATTAGGAGGTGTTTGAATTGCCTTGGGTACGGGAAGATCTATGCACCGGCTGCACTCTTTGTTTGAAGTCCTGCCCTGTAGATGGAGCTATAGTGATGCAGGGAGGCAAGGCACACATAAACAACAGTCTTTGCACCAGGTGCGGGGACTGTTTCAGCGCATGCCCCGTGAACGCCATAAGGCCTAACTCCGAGAATTCCTCTCTTCGAGCGGGTGGGGGAGGATACGGCATCGGACGTGGAGCCGGCATCGGCCAAGGAAGAGGACTTGGACGAGGTATGGGAGGAGGAAGACGGGGAGGTCGCTGAGACAATGAACGGAAGGAAGTGCTTCTTTTGAGTCATGTATATGGGGTTGTCCCTTCAAGAAGGCTAGGAAGATCTCTGGGGGTTTGCACGATACCTTTCAAGACGTGCAATTACGCTTGTGTCTACTGCCAGCTGGGAAGAACGACGAATATGACAAACACGAGACAGACCTTCTACCCGCCTGAGGAGATTCTCTCAGAAGCCAGGAGGTTTATCGAGGCGCACGGTGAAGAGTCGTTCGATGTTGTGACGGTTGTCGGAGAGGGAGAGCCGACCCTCTTCAAACCGCTGGATGCTATAGTGAGGGGTCTTAGAGAGATGACGGGAAAGCCGCTGGTTCTTATAACCAACGGCTCTCTTCTGTTCGATAGAGAACTGGTAGAAGAGATAAAGGATTTCGATATTATGATGCCCACGCTCGACGCGAAAGATGAGGAGAGCTTCAAAAGAATTAACAGACCTTTCGGGAAGCTGACTTATGAAAAGGTCTATAAAGGTCTGCTGGATTTCTCGAAGGAATTCAAAGGGGAGATCTGGCTTGAAGTGATGCTGATAAAGGATTACAACGACAGCGAGGACTTCCTGAGGGAACTGAAGAAGAGAATCGATCAGATTGGGCCGGCCAGAGTGTATATAAATGTGCCTGCAAGGCCTCCCGCAGAAAGCGGCATAGAAGTGCCTTCAGAATCGGCGATAGAATTTGCGAGGACTCTTCTTAATGCCGAGAGCATAGAGAACCTTCCAGTCAGCAGCTTCACTACTTCTGAGAAAGAGGTGCTGGATGCAGTGATAGAGATCATCAAGCGCCACCCCATGTCGGACAAGGACATTAGGAGCTTTGTAGAGTCGCAGTTCAAAGAGGAGTCGGTTACAGGCCTTCTGAAGAGGTTGGCCGAGAATCCAAATGTCGAGAAGAAAACTTATCACGGAAATAACTTTTATAGATACGTCCTGGCAACAAGGCGATCGGGAGGATGAAGAGATGGGAAAGCTAATCGCAATCGGGACCAATGACGGTTTCAAACTGAACGAGGACCACTTTGGACAGTCAAGGTACTACGACATCTATGAGCTCGACGAAAGAAAGTGCGCCATTAAGGTTGAAGCAAGGCCGAATCCCTATTATGAGAATCATAAGCATGCCGAGGTTGACGAGATCCTCCAGGTCATCAGCGACTGCCCAGTCTGGATCGGCGCAGCCATGGGAAAGGGATCGCTGAAGAAACTCGCAGAGATGAATTACGAGCCGGTCGTTTTGGAGCCCATGACGATCGACGAGGCACTGAAGGCGTATCTCAATGACCAGAAATACGATGGCAAGCACTAGGCAGTTCGCTGAATAAGTTCGTCCTTCTTAACAGCAAAGTTGTCCGTCAGCGGTCCACCGTTCTCTGGGAAAACAGAAGTGATGCTGGGAAGACCATCCCAGGAAGTGATGCCCGGAAGAACATCCGGGGAAGTGAGGTCGACTACGTCGGGAAGTGATGCTCGCTAGCGCGAGGAAGAGCAAAAAGGTTAGACACAATTCCCCCTGCGGCGGGACGCAAGGCCAGTCAAAAGGCGAGAATTATCGCCGCCAGTGAAGGCTTCGCCTTCGCCAGTGCCACTTCGTGGTGCCAGTCTCAGCTTAACGCTGAGGCCAGTCACTGCAAGAAGTGGCAAGAAAAACCGAAAAACACAATTGATGCAGAACATCAGGACCGTCGCACTTCATGCGGCCAGTTCCGCTGCGCGGGCCACAAGATCCGCTGAACGCTGTGAAGAGCCATCTTTCGTTGCCCGTCCAAGATCATGGACCCGTCCTTCGAGAAGACCTGTTCTTCGTTCCGACGCTACGCGTCCAGGTTGGAACCAGATCCCGGATCAAGTCCGGGATGACAGTGTTACGTGATTGCGAGAACGGCACTTACAGTCATGCTGAAAGAAGCCGTCCTTGGTCCTTCAAGAGCAAGGATCCGTCCTTAGAAGAGCAGTTGCAAGTAGTCCGTTCCAAATTGCGAACATAAGAACCGCTGAGCGCTTAAGAGCAAAAACCCGCTGGTGGCTGATGAAAACAGCGTTGTCCGTCAACGCTCCACCGTCCTCCGAGAGGATCAAAACCGGATCCCGAAACAAGTTCGGGATGACAGAGTGAGGGGCTTCCACAAACCGCTGCCCGGACAACTTCCTCAGTTGCATTGAAACCCTGAATTGATTGACGGTTCTCTTCACGAGACCCCATACCCTGTAATCGATACCCTGCCCTTCGCGTCATCTGAACTTGTTTCAGCATCTCTATCCTAAGAGCCGTTGTGCGCTTTGAAGAACCGTCCTTGGTCTTTCGTTAAAGAGCAAAAACCCGTCCTTCGAGAAGACCTGTTCTTCGTTCCGACGCTACGCGTCCACGTTGTTCGTTCTTGGAACCAGATCCCGGATCAAGTTCGGGATGACAGTGCTACGTGATAGCGAAAACGTCACATACCGTAATCTGAACGTGATTCGGCACTCGATGCTGTCTTGTTGAATGCCAATAACGAGCTTACCTCATTGCCCTTTAGAAAAAGGTCTTCTTTCTTCTTGTTGCAACTTGCATCTTGGAACTTGCAACAATTCTTTTCGGAGAACGGAGAACCATTCAACGGTGGACCACTCTTTTGCTCTTCCAACCTCTGACCACTGACCTCTACCCTCGGTCTTTCGAAGATCCACAATCTTTCCCGGATTGAGTATGTTGTTTCGATCAAAGGCCTTTTTTATGCCTCGAATCAGGTCATCATGTTTGCTTCGTCGAACTTGAGAATCCTGTTCATCTTCTCGAAACTCATGACGATTCCACGGTATGAAGGCACCGCGCCTCCCGAAAGGCCCGTTCCCGCACCTCTTGGGGTAACTGGAATCAAGTGCCTGTTTGCAAATTTCATGATCTCCGACACTTCCTCAGTACTTACAGGGAATGTGACGACCTCCGGTCTGACGGCTTTCAATTCCGCCGTCTCGTCTCTAGAATATCTATCCAGTGACTCCTCATCGTATTTGACGGGGATATTGAGTAGTGATTGTAGCTCTTCGATTAGGTCCGCGTTGAGCCGTCCGTAATTCATTTCTTCACCTTCAGGGGTAACGCATCTCCACAGCCACCTCCCTAGCCCTGAGAAGTAGCTCCTTCCCCCCGAAAAGCGGCTCCTCTTCGAAGCGGAGCCCAATACGCCTTTCGAAGTTATCTTCGTTGAAGATGTAAACGAGTCTCTCTCCGCGATCACCGACACTCACGACGGGGAAAACCCCGAAGGAATCGCCCGTCATGGAGATCTTCGGTTTCAATCCGTAGCCCTCGAGAATTCGGCCGAAGAAGCCGGTGTTGCAGTTGAAATGGGCAGTTATGACCGTTGTGCTTCCAACTCTGGCGGCGCACGTTTCGCCCTTCTGGGCTATTACGGCGAGCTCTTCGCCCCCTTCTATTCTGAAGGCCTGGGCGAAATGCGTGGCCAGTTCCGGCAAACCCAAAGGTTTCACCGAGAGGAAATATTTGTTAGAGGAACGGTAAGCTTCCCCGGGAGTTATGCCGAGAGCCTCGATCAGTTCCCTGCAAACTCTGCCGGTCATATCGAAGAGAGGCAACTCCCCGTAAAT
>Ga0209200_1002492_pt1 | contig 16947 bp, 22 predicted proteins | sample AD_UKC033_MetaG_FD_184406 | JGI IMG/M metagenome (GOLD analysis project Ga0209200, IMG submission 184406) | Active sludge microbial communities of municipal wastewater-treating anaerobic digesters from USA - AD_UKC033_MetaG (SPAdes) (version 2) | ecosystem: Engineered > Bioreactor > Anaerobic >...
TCATACGGCAGGGTCCAAGTAGTCCAATCGTTTCCTGCGTCATAGACCCCGGTCAGTTCGACCCGGTTGTCGAGCAGGATGAGGAAGCCGATGTCATCAATCGCGCCTTCCTCGACAGACATGGACATCAGGTGGAACCCATCAGACCGCTTAATGATGAGGTACATGGTCGTGTCAATGAGGTCGCCGCCAATGATTTCATTGTCAGCCGAGAGTTCCCACTTCACCCACGCGGATTGAAGTTTCTCATTGCCGGACCAGTAATACTTGTACCCAAACAAGGTCTGCGGCTCGTCAGAGTTCAGCGCAAAGAAGATGTCTGTGTTGGGGGAACCGATGAGTTTGTGGACCCCGCTCGGGATGAGCTTCGGAACGTGAGCGGTGATGTCCGCTGCGTCGTTGGTGACAGTATCTTCCTGCATGAAATACTCCATGATACCGTCATAATTCCCACGCGGATTTACAAAGTAAACGTTTGGTCCCTGACCGATGGGCTTGCACCGGGACGAACAAGCGAACTCAGTTGTCTGGTCAATCTTGATGTCATTCGGCGTCAGCATGGTATCCGACGTGAGCATGAACTGCGTCTGGTCGGAGAACAGGAGCAGGGACTTACTGTACGGAACGGCATGGTTGAGGATGGAGACCTTAACGTGCGATGCCGTGGTATCAATCGGGTCGGTATCCAGAACGTCCGTCACAGACTCAGGGAAGAAGTTGAAGAACTCCCCCGCCCGAGAGAAGATGACGTTTTCGTCCGAGATGAATCCGAGCCGGTTTCTGAAGAAGAAGATGTCATTGATTCTCCGCCCAACGAAGGACGGAAGGGGGCAAGTGTCATCGTCGCCAACCATACGCTCGTCCCACAGACAGCGTTCCAGCGTGAACGTGCCGTCCGGTTCACGGACCAACTGCATAGGCATGGTGGAGTCATCGAACAGGTTGGACTGAGACCAGCCCCGCGATTCCTTCCACACTCCCGCCGATGCGCCGTCTTCAGACGTGTACTCGACGTAATAGTCGGTGATGACATCCTTGCCGTCACCGAGGACGTTCAACCGGACCCCGTCCCAACAGTTCGGCGGAAGGTCCGTGTACTTGTCAACGGTGTGCTTCATTCCCTTGATGCCGGTCTCCCCGTAGGAGTCCCACACCGCAAAGGTGAAGTCGGTACTGCGCGAAATCTTGAGGACTGAGCCTTTACGATAGACGGTGTAGCCGCCACCGCCAGCCTCAATTAACGCCTTGAGGTCTGACGCAATCTGGTCGGTCCGATAGGTTGCCGGGCTGTTGGAGTCGCCGGTGGTTACGGTATAATCCGTGACGCCGAGGGTGACGGTGTACTTGTTGCTCTGGACTCCGCGCTTAACCCACACGATAGCTTCGTAGGGCGCATCCTCAGCTTCTTCCGCCTTGTCCATAGCAACCTCAACGGTCTTATTGAGGATGAACGTGTAGTCTGCCACGGTGACAGCCGCGAAGTCCTGACGCGGGTTTGAACTTGCTAGATACGTCAGTCCGTCCGGTGTGTTCACCGTTTTCTCGTTGCCTGCCATATCGTAAACCTTGATGGTCTGGTTGCCGATAAGGACAACGTACCGCTCAGTCGCATCCCGGTTGTAAAGGTGGACGAAATAGTCCGAGATGCCGGGAGTCGTGTTGAGCTTCTTTATGTGCTTCAGCGGGGGACGGTCCGTCATCCCCTCAACGAGCGAAGGGAACACGTTGACCGCGTCAGCCACCTGAGAGGGTAGTCTGTTCGCCGCCGCCTGTTGGGAGATTCCGTTGTGAAAGCCGGGAATCCCTCTGCTGATTCTGTTCGACATTTTAATGGAGTCCTTTTAATGAAGTGAACTAGAAGTTCTATCTCCGAAGGCCGGGATTGTTCTTGAGGATGTTGTACTTGCCCGTGTCGCCCTCGTATTCCTCAATGATGCGACGGGCATCTTTCTCGTCGTTCTCCGTCCAAGTGCAAACGGAATCCGCGCCGAGAACCTTCTGTGCGAACCGCCGGGCCGCTTTGATGGCAATGTAATTTCTCGCCGTTTCAGGCAGGTCGGTCCACGCAAGGAACGTGACTGTGTCGAGCTTGATGTCGCTCGTGAAGGTGTATGTCTTGTTGTGTCGGTCATAGAGCTTCTGACCGCGAAGGGCGACATCACACCCCCACACGTTCCGATAGGTCGGGGTGACTCTCAGGATGTTTGCGCCGAAGGTGATGTTGCCGTCGATGTCCGGCGTGTAGGTGATGTTTGTATCAAAGTTGAACGCCCATCCTTCCGACTGAACCTCGCGCGAGGTCTGCTGAAGAATGAAATTGGCAATAGCTACGTCAGCGACACCTGAGTCATCCAGAGAAGCGACGGGCATAGAGCCGATACTTTCAAGCATAAAATTGACAGCATCAAGCTCGCTCAGTAAAGCTATGTTCATTGGTTGCTCCTTATGTATTCTATTGCGCGTTCCAGCCGGATGGTGTCGTCTTCAAACAGGCCAATAGCGGTGTTACATCTGGTGCAAAGTAAACCGCGAATTAAACCTGTGTCGTGATTGTGGTCAACGGCGAGATGTTTGAACCGAGTTCCAACTTCTTCGGCAGTTCGTCCACAAATAGCACACACTCCGTTTTGCTCAGACAACATCTCCTGATATGTTTCTTCGTCTATACCGTAGAACCTTCTGATATTAGTCTGTCGTGCTTTTGGTGTGTGGTGTTTGGACCAGCAGGATTTGCAATAACTTCGGTAGGCGTTTCCTGTGTAGAACTCGCCAAGCGGCTTCATCTCGCCGCACTTCTTACACTTCTTCATTTCTCCTTTACAAAAAGGGGGACTCAAAGTTTCCTTCAAGTCCCCCTTCGGTTGGGTTAATGGTTACTGCTGGTTAGCGTGGCTAGACGCAACTAGGGCAGGGCAATCTCAACCGCCCCCTCAGGGCGCAGGGAGTCGTGTCCAACGGCATACTTGGCCACCATGAGCGTTCCCTGATGGGTGATGAGGTATTCCGACTCGAGGGCGAGGTCCATCAGCTTGACCGTGCCAGCGGCCTGAGGATGCCACACAACACCCTTCGTCTTGGTGAAGTTACCCTGATACTTGGCGATACCAGAGTTGATGTTCGTGGACGGGACGTTGTTCGACTTCAGAATCTCGATACCCGCCAGTTCCCACACCTTACCCTTCTGGACGTCGCCGCCGTTGGAGTAGTCGCGGTTGATGACGAGGTCGCTCTGAAGCAGAAGCCAGTACAGAGCGGGTTTGAAGGCCGCAAAGCGCGGCGCATCGGGGACATTCAGTTCGTCCATCTTCTGACCGGCGGACATGAGCGCACCGGCGAGGATGTCGGCATCCGTGGCGAGGTCTGCGTCCGTGATAGCCCCGCCAGCACCGGAACCCGTGAAGGTCTCGGAGTCGCGGGACGAGAGGATGAGGCATTGCAGAACTTCGCGGTCATACTGGTCCGCGAGGGCGATGCCCTGCTCGTTGGTGTAGATGGAGCGGACTTCGTAGTGGTTCATAGCCTCGTCAATCGAAGCGATGAACACGGGAGCGATGAGCAGACCGTCGATGTCGATGACCTTCTCCGAGTGCTTGATGGACTGACCGTCAATCATAGCGCCGGGAGTGTGCAGGGACGCAACAGCCTTCCACGTCAGGGGGAACTGAGCAGATTTCAAAAATGTTCAACGCAGGTCGTTACTCTGCGCCCGTCTTACGACAGCTATACGTTGCCGCATAGGTCAGACTATATCTTCGTGCTTGCGTAGGTATGTAATAGCCGCCTGTAATCTCTCAGGACTGTCTTTCATTAAACCGATAGCGGTGTTACAGTTGGTGCAGAGTAATCCACGCACCACTCCCGTCTTGTGGTTATGGTCCACAGCGAACTTCGTGTATCGGGAGCTATTTAGAGTTGCCCCACAAATGGCGCACCGACCACCTTGTATGACAAGCATTTCATCATACTTGGTATTACATACGCCGAGGGTTTTGAATCGGTGTTTTTCAATGAGACAGGCTTTACACTCGTGTCGATATTTTCTAATATCTTTACGGTAGTAAAATTCTGAGATGGGTTTTTCAATCCCACACAGGCGACACCTACGACTATGGATTTGCTCCATTGTCGCGTGTCTCCTTTTTCGACCGGACTTCCGGCCTACATAATAGTCGTTACACCTTCCTGCCTTTCGGTCAGGCTTGGCTCGGTATTGTCCCTATGGGAGTTTCACCGAATTTAAGAGATGTTTAATGTCCGGCAAATCTACTTACCGGACGCGATGGTGCGCTCCAGATGCCGCCCCTTAACGATGGTCTTCTTCTCATAAGCAGTCAGGACTTCGCCAGCGTAGACTTTAAGGAAAAGCTCTACGGCATCAGCGTTACCGTCCTTGAGGCCAAGCCTTGAAACGGTGTAATCGGGAAGTGCCATTGTTGTTATCTCCTTTAGAGATTATTGAGGTATGGAGTTGTAATGGTCCTGCCCGAGTCTCTGGTTTTCTTTCTCTGAGTTTTCCCGTCCGCAGACAGGGCAAAGAGTCTGGTTGAACCTTGACTCAGTTAGGTGAAGAACGCTCTAAGAGAACGTCCTAAAAGAGTTTGGATGTACGGAGTTTATCCATAACATCCTGACGGTACGCGGGGTCCGTCTGATAGCGCGGGTCGCTCATTGCCTGAGTGACCTCTGCATAGGACCGGAATCCGCCGACAGCCGGGGAACCGCCCTTATCACCCCGAGTGAGATTCGGGTCTTTGCCATTGGCGGCTTCGTACTTGGCCTTGATTCCGGCGACCGCAAGTTTCACCTGCGGGATATTGCCGTTCTCACAGACGTTGTTAAACGCCGTAATTTCCTCTTGGGAGAGGTTCGTCTTTGCCCACGTTAGAATCTGAGTGTAGGCTTCCGCTCCACCGACGCTCGACTGAACGTCTGCGACGAAGGAGTTGGCGAGGGACTTCTGGCCCTCAATATACGCATCAACCATCGCCTTCGGAAGACCCATGCCTTCCAGTTCCTTGTACGATGCTTCGCTGAGTTGCCCGGTCTGAGCGAACTCGTTGTTGTACTTGGACACGTCGAGGTTGCCGACCATTACTTTACCAGACTCGTCAATCTTGAGTTGACCTGCCGGGGTCTGCTGGTTCGCCGGGGGCGTCTGCTGGCCTTGCTTGACCTTCGTATACTCACGCTCAAGTTCCTGATAGGACTTGACGAGGTCTTCGGGGGTCTTGAACTTCTCAGGAAGCCATGCCGGGCGATTGGGGTCGGGTGCGTTGTTCTGCTGTTGCTGATTGTTGGGATTATCCTGCTGGTTGAGAGCAGGGTCCGGCGTGGGGTCGCCTTTAACAACTACCGATTCGGGCATACAAACCTCTCATGGATCTTTATTGGGTTGGCGGCTGTTGGGCTTCGTTGTAAGCCTGTGCCGCCTGAGTTCCTGCCTTGATGTAATCCGGTCCCTTGTTGAGCATCAACTTCTGCATCTCTGCTTTCTGCATCGCATCCTGCTGACGAGCCTGTTCCTCAGCGATTTCCTCTTTGGACTTTATAAGACCTGTCAAATCCATGCCAAGATAGGTGGCGAGTCTGGTCATATAATTGTCGAGGTTCACATACTGAGCGATAACCTCAGGTCCAAGCGGGGACAGATGCTTCAAGAAGGTGTCGAGTTTCGCCATCTCCTGACCGCGCCCGAGGGCTTCAAGTCCGGTAACGATGGTGATGTCAACGAGGTTCGCGGGAAGGGTAGGCAGGACACCCTGTTGCGACAGGCGGTCCAGCACGAGTCGGATAAAGGGAAGCTGAAGTTCCTGCGCGAGAAGCGAATAGATGCCACCGATGGCATCCTCAAGCTCTTGCGCCATGTACCTGATTTCCTCTGCCGTCACACGCTCGGCCTGACGCTGAATAGCTGTGTTCATCAGGAACGCATGAGCCAGCCGCTCCGTAATCTTCTGAGCCGTCTCACTGGCGACTCTGAAGTCGTTGAACTTGTTTGCCTGTAACGTGGACACGTCATCAGCCGAGCCTTCGACAATGTCCCCGTTCTCGGCGTTCTCAAGAGTTTTCTTTTTCGTGAGGGAGTTCGGCTTGACCATGAAGAGAATCTTCGCGGCGGCAACGGAACCCTGCACGATGGAACGCATCAGTTCCTCAAGAGAGATGAGGTCGCCAAGATATTCCTCAACGTACCCTCGCCCGTAGTCCTCACCATCCACCTTGACAAAGCGGAGAGGAATCCACGGACACTTCTCTTTCGGATAGTGACCGAAGGAATCAGGGGGGTTCTTTCCTTCGATTTCCTGCTTGACAATCCAACGGTCATCGACCAAAGCGATTTCCGTATAGATGTCAATTTTCTTTTCGTACTTCTTGTTCGGGTCAGCGTTTTCCTCAGGCGGACGCGGGACAATTTCCTTCACCTTATCAGGGAGAAGTTCCCACACCGTCGTTTCCTTCGTGATGAGGGACACGGTGTTCCCTGCGGGGTCTCGCTTGACCACATAGTTTTCCAGCTTGTAGACTTGAAGTGAGAGCTTCTTGTCCTTCGGGCAGTACAGCAGGATGTTCCCACCGACCACCAGATGACGCAGGGCTTCGAACAGGCTGGACCGGGCGTTGGACGATTCGATGTGCTTTGCGCCCTTCTGCTCAATCTTGGAAAGGGCAAGCTCAATCTGGTCCTTCGTCTGCGGGTCTTGTTCAATCTCAGCCTTGACCTTGTCATCGGGGATGTAGAGTTTGAAGAACGGACTGTTAGGGGGGAACAAGGCAAGCAGGAGCTTCGCGGCAATGTTGTTTACGCCGCGTGCGCCGACGCCCTGATACGGAGTCTTGAACTTCGTGTGTTCGTTTGCCCCCTCAGGCGGAATGAGAGTCGGAATGGTATACCGCGAACACTCACGCGCCCTGTCAAGGAAGGGCTTGCGGGTAAGTGCTTGCTTCTCATACCGAGCCTTGATAGGGCCGTTGGTTCGGGTAGTATCCATTTATCGCCTTTGTAGTTATGTTGGAATCATGAGGCCGGAACGACCTGATGCGTCGCCGCCAGCCTGAAGGTCCACCTTCAGAGCACTTCGGCCCTGCATCTGTTTCTTCTTGCCCGCCGTCTTCTCAACCGCCGGTTGCATGACCTTCGGGGTTTCCTCAGCCGGGGGCGGGGGCGGAACGGGGGCGGGGGCAGGGGGAGTAACGGACTTCGGGCTACCGCCAATACACATTGATAGTCTCCTTTAAAACAGGGGGATGATTTTGTAGGTGAGGGCCGTGGATAGATAATTAAATCCACTCGCAAAATTCGCTAGACCGGCGCACCAATTCTGTGAACCGCCGCTTTGCGCGTCATAGACCTTAATGCCGCGCGTGATAGGAGCGGCAACCACTTCCTTGAAGCTGATGTCCCAAATCGCGTGCATATGGTTTTGCCACCCACTCGGTTTATAGAAGTCGAGCGTCGGTGAGGAACTTGGCGCGGTTAAATAGTAGGTGTACGCGTTGTATTCTGTTTCATAGTCGATGCTTGATCCCGCGTGATATGGCGCAACCGTCCATGACCTACTTCCGAAAGTTATTGTCAAGTCATCAAAGTAGAGACCCTGACCCATTATCTGCGCGGCCTTAAAGGTCAGTTTGTAAAGTTTGCCTGTCGTACAACTCATGGTAAACACACCATGACCACCGGACCAATTACGAAGAGAGAGGCGTCCTTCAGCCGAAGACCAAGTAGCTTCGAACTCAGGGTAGACAGAGGCGTCCCCACGAAGCTCAGAACCTAGCGATTCACCAGAACTGCACAGGTCGAGAAACCCGGTGATGACATCGGAACCTTCAAACGCATAGACCTGATAGCGACGGGAACCTTTGTTTGTCACACCGGACGGAAGGGAGAACTTTGAGAAGTCCTGTCCCGAATCGTACAGCATGGCGTACCCATCAGCGACAGACAGCACAACAGTTCCCAAGTTAAACCCATCGCCAAGTAATTCATCGTATCCGATGGAGTTGCACTTCAGCGTGTAACGATACAGGGGATTTTTAGACATAGAGTTCTCCGAATGGAGTAATGAGATGAGGGGCAAGTGTGCGGTTCACCTGCCCCTCTCACAGAAAGGAAAGGAGATGGAAAAGGATTCTCGCTCGTGTATTATCGCCCCACGAGCAGGACATTTGACATTAGAACAGGGGGATGATTTTGTACGTCAGAGTTCCGCCAGTATCGAACCCTGCGGGGATACTTGCGTTGCCGCCCTCGACGTTCTGAGAGCCACCCGCCTGTGCATTGAACAGTTTGATGGACGTAACGCCACCATTGAGAACATCCAGATAGGCTGAGATAACATCAGTCCCTTCATAGATGTAGACCTTGAAGCGACGTGCGCCCTTACCGGTTGCACCGGAAGGAATAGCATAGGCTGTAAAGTCCTGACCGGAATCGGTGAGAGCCGCAGTCCCGTCAGCCGCGTTGATAGTGACGGTTCCTTTCTCGGTCTCAATGCCGACCAGCCCTTTGTAGCCGAGCTTATTGACGCGCATCACGCGCCGGAAAAAGGGATTCATACTCATAGGAGAACCCCCTTCCCTTAGAACAGCGGGATGATTTTGTACGTCAGCGCGCTATTTGCGTTGAACTGCGTGGGTACGCTGGAAACAGTACCCTCGATGTTCTGAGCGCCACCAACCTGCGCGGCGAACAGTTGGATACACACGTTGGGGTCTTGGTGCGTGACCTGCTTGAACTGAAAGTCGTCAACGGTCCCCGCGAAGGTCTGGTCCGCGAAGATAGTCGGCTTTACGTTGCCGGTAGGCTCGGTGTAGAAGAACGAGAAGTTCGCTTCCTCAGCCGCCTTAGCGCAAACGATAGAACCAACATTGGTGTTACCTGCCTTGACCACGAGAGTCCCCGGAGCCGTACAAGCGACCTTCACGTTCACGAGGTACAGACCGCCATGTGCGATGGTAGCAACAGCCGCAGAAGCCGCGAGGTTCGACGCCTCACCCGCTTCCTTCGCCGCCTTACCGTCTGCGATAGTCCAGCCAGCACCCTTCGCCCAATCGGAGTCAGCGGCAAACGTACCGTTCACGACAACGTCCGCGCCGACAGCGTAGTTGGTGTCTTCGATGTCACAGAATCCGCTGATGACGTAACCACTCGCGTCAAAGATGTATGCCTTGTAACGCCGAGTACCCTTGCCGGTTGCGCGGGAAGGAATCGCCACAGACGAGAAGTCCTGTGCGGTATCCCACAGGAAGGCCGAGCCGTCCTTGTAAGACACGCGGACAGTCCCCTTATTCTTCAACACACCCTCAAGCTCTTTAAAGCCGAGGTTATGAACGCGCACCTTGCGCCTGTAATAAGGATTGATTCCAGCCATTTGTCATGCTCCCAAATGTAGGTTAACCGCGAATCTGAACCTGTGAGGTTTCAAGTTCGCGTTCTTCTAAGTCCTCAAGGACGCTTAGAAGATGCTTCCAGACAGACGCCTGACCAGCCCGAAACCATATCTCGCGGTCCGATAGACTCAGGGCCGGACAGGTGTCGGGGAACTGAGACTTCAGATAAGCGATTGTGCCGGGAAGGTCACTAAAGGTTGGACCCTTAGTTAGAACATTCTGTCTTCCTTTGGGCACCACTTTTGAATTGTTTAAGGATTCCATAGTCTTACCTCATGTGTCTTGAAGTTGTAATCGCCGGTCCTCAAAATGTACGCCATCCGAGCGTTCAACAGCGCGTCCTCAATCGTCAAACCCCTTGAAATATAAGCGTTTGTGACGGCATCCCACAGAGGGATTCCTTCTTCGATTGCGGCGTTGAGGATGTCCTGCGCCTTCTTCGGTCCGACCTTCGGGATACCGTGGTATCCATCCACCGGGTCGCCCATGAGAGTTTGCAGGAAGAACCGGTACTCAGCGTCGATGGGATTGACCTTGATGACGCCCTGTTCAGTCCGGTTCCAGTTGTAAAGTTGGACCGGCAGGGTCATCATGTCCTTGTCGATGGAGCAGATAATTTTGTCCCCGCCGCAAAGCTGACTGTCGGTAGCATACAGTCCAAGCAAATCGTCAGCCTCAAGTTTCGGTTCTGAGATGACGGTGAAGTTGTCATTGAGAGCTTGGATGGTAATATCCAGAAGTTTCGGTTTCTCCTTATCCTTCCGGTTCGCCTTGTAGTTTGGGTTAATGTCTAGGCGGAAGCTCTTGCCGCCAGTTACCATGACGAGTATGTCGGTGGCATGGACGAGTTCCTTCAGCCAGTACACGAACTCTCGCGCACCGTTGTACGCCAAGTCCTGTTCCAGCCACTCGCTCACGATACCCTCACCCCAATCAACAGACTTCGAATTAACGAAAGCCTGTTGGTAGAGTACAATATCTCCATCCACCAGAATCGTCCGAGACTTCTTGGTCGGACGTTTCTTCACTTGTTCAACCAAGCCCAAAAAGAAATTACACCCGCTATGGCAATTAGCGCGAGAACGACGGGAATAGCGACAAGCACCCCGATAATCCACCAAGAGATAGCGGTGAGTTCAAAGATGTTGGTCAGCGTTAGAATGAACGCCAGTAGAAGCATGAGTTTCGGTAACATGATTTTCAGTTCTCCTTTCCTGCCGGGTGCAGTTCCTCAAAGAACGTGTCTTCCGGCAAGTCGAATGGTTCTGTGAAGTAAATGGTTTTGATGGTGCGCGTCTCACCCGGCTCCACAACGGCAGGACCGCAGAATCGCACCACGGTCCCGTCGCTGAGAGTGATGACTATTGTTTGGGCTTTACGCGCAAGACTCATGCGCCCTTCTTGAGTGCCATGAAGTCGGCAATCTTCTTGTAGCCGAAGCTTGACGCCACGGCGACGAGGAACGCCCATTGATACCACTCGGGGGTTCCCTTCAAGGCATCAAACCCGTCAGAAACGTACTTCGCCATCGACGGGATGAAACACATGATAGCCGGGATGCTAAGAACGACGGTGAACCACTCATCCTTCCAGCCCGAGTTCGTGATGCTTGTGTTCTCCCATGCGATGTCAGCTTCCTGCCCGGTCCTCAGACGGGCTTCCATGCCCTGAGTCTTCGCCTCGTTGATACGCAGGTCGGACTCAAGCTTTGCCTGTTGACGCTTCTGCCACCCCGTCACGAGGTCGCTGATAGGCTTAAACAGACCAGTAATGAAACTTGTGATTGTCACGGGGTCCATAAAGTCACTCTCCTTCTGATTCGCCAAAGTCAAAGGACATCCGCTCCCCAACAGCGATGAGATAGGGAGCATCGTCCTTGACGCGTTGTTTTGCTTTCCGCTTGCAGAACTGAGTGATGGACTCTCCGGTCTCGGGGTGCGTCCATTGCTCAGGACAGGGTCGTTCCAGTTCGCGCCTATCCATTGGAAGGTTCCTTCCAGTTTTCAAGATAGGACACGAGTGTTCCCAACTCCCGGTGCATCTTGCGGGTCCGCTCAAGTAGAATGTCGTGAGACAGCCGGTCCATCTTCGATTCAATAACCGACTGTCGATACTTGTCGAGATAGTGTTCGACCACTTGCAGGTTCACTTCCACTTTCAGCGTCATCACACCTTCACCGTCCTTCCGTCGAGGTAATACCTGACAAGCCAATCCGGTTCGACTGAGAGATAGGGGATAACTACCTCATCAGCATTGACGGGCCATGCGATAAGAAGCATCAGCGCGAAGAAGAACGTGATGGCGAGTGTCGCAACGGTCCAACCAAACTTAGACCGCATTGGACGACGCCCCACGTGCGAAGTTGGCTTGCATGGCTTCCAGCGCCATGAGCCTCTGCTGAATCGCAAAGTTCTTCTTGCGGAGGTTGGTGATGGCGTCGGTATAGTCCCACACATTGTTCGCACGATAGTAGCCGCTGTTGTTAGACGTGGAGATGATGTCCGCCTCACGGTCCGTCACCATCTCAGCGATGTACCGGCGGATAGCCCTGTCGGTGAAACCGGTGACGGCCTTCAATTCGTTTCTGGTGATAGAGTTCGCCTTCCCGACGGGGATGGCGTTCAGAATGGTTCTCTTTTCGTATGTCATCATAGTGTGTCTCCTTTATGGTTGATTTGGTACGGCACAGTCTTGGGTACAGTAAACCCGCTCATAAACCTTTGTGGCTAACAGCATTAGTTCTTCCGGTGTTGCGTTGTTTTTGATTAAATTCGCTCGTTGAGAAATAACCCAAACATTCCCCCTCACATACCCAAGCGTCGGGTCAACACAATCTAAAGATGGACTGTTCGGGTTAGATAAATGTGTGCCATCGTGATTCGGCTCTAATGGCATACCGAGAATTGGACAGACTGTCGGAATCTGAATATCCTCTGCTGTTATATTGAATGGTACTCCCCGCCTCTTTGCTCGACGCTTCGCACCAGACAACATACCAGCTACAGGATTCTTCAATCGCCATTCGGTTTTGTTTTGAAGATGACACGCTTTGCAATAGACGTGTCGCCCATACTTGTTGTTCCCCTTCCAGAATGAACTCAGCGGTAAGAATTTACCACAGCCCCCACAACGCTTCTTTGTCAATGGACTTCGGCCCAATTCTTTCCAACGTGAAATTCTCCTGATAACGGACAACGAAGGTTGAAGAACTCGCCAGCTTTCTTGATTGCATTTGTCATAGCTTCACCTACTTTCTGCGCGTCCTCAGGGCGGCACTCTACGACATACTCATCGTGAATCCAGCAGACCTGTTTGAACTTGATTCCCTGTCGCCACAGGTCTTCGTGATACAAAAACATAGCCTTTTTCATGATGAGCGCGCCCGCCGACTGAAGAAGAAGATTGAGTGCTGAGTGAAGGGACCGGACCAGCAGTTGCCTACCGTCCAGACCGATGAGATACTTCCGCGCACGGGCGGCTGACTTGACGCCCTCAGCCAGTTTCGCGTATGCCGGGACGTTCTCAAGGAACCGATTGCGAAGTCGCTTCCCTTCACGCGCCCCTTTGTGAGTGATGCTTCCAAGCTTCTCGTCACCGCCGCCGTAAATCATGCAATAAATCATCGTCTTGGCTTGGTCACGAGTATCAAGTCCCGCCATGTGCTGATTGTGTGTATGCACGTCACCGTTGAGGATGACCTTAACGTACTCCCCGCCGTCATACTTGGCGAGGTAATGTGCCAACATTCGAAGCTCAAGCCCTGATGCGTCAGCGTCCACGAGGACCATGCCCTCAGGGGCGATGAAGCAAGCTCTGAACTCTTTGCCATACGGTGAGCGTGGCTGTGGAACCTGCGCCAGATTCGGATACACATGAGCCGCCCGTCCTGACACAGTTCCGTTGATGAGTACGCCACCGTGTATCCGGCAGTCATCCTCGTTGTAGTGCTTGAGTAGCGCATGGTCGCCTTCAGCGAGTTGACTGATTCGCTTCTCGACCATGAGCATTTCCCCGATGAGCGGGGCTTCGGGATAGGGCAGAGCGGCGATGATTTCTTCGTTCACTTCCGGCTTACCACCATCGGTGAACGATGTTGGTCGCCAGCCACGGAGCTTCATCAAACGGTCTGCGATATGGTCACGGGACCGGGGATTGAACTCCACGATTTTCAATTTCGTCATGGTCGCCCCGGCGACGTAACCTTTCTTTGCGTTGTCTTTCTTCGGAGTGAACGACGCGCCGGGCCCGAACCACCACTCAAAGCACTCCTTGAGTTTGGCTTCCAGTTCCATACGCTTCTTCACCAGAGTCGCATACAGTTCAACAGCGGCGGCTCGGTCAAACATAAAGCCGTTGCGTTCCTGCTCTGCGATGAGAGGATACACTTCATGCTCAAGGTCTAAGGCCGCTTGGGAGTAGTTCTTACTGATGATGAGGTTGTAAAGCGCATGGGTGACTTCAACGTCTTGGACACAGTAGTCTTCCATCTCTTGTGTCCACTTCTCCCACGGGCCGGTGAACTCACCCTTGAAGATGCCGAGCCGGTAGCCCCACGCCTTCAAGTGATGCTTCTTAATACAGTCCTTCGGGAACTCCCCGCGATTGGCCTTCGCCATGTCAATGTCCTTGACGTTCGTCCAGATGAGATAGGTACAGGCGATGGTGTCGAAAGCTTTGGCGCGGGTCTTCCAGTTCGGGTATAGTTTACGGATTGCCCACAGGTCATACTTGATGATGTTGTGTCCAACGATAACGTCAGAGTCCGCCAACATCTGAAGTCCGAGCGGGATAGAGTTCTCACACCCGTTCTGCCGAAACCGGTGGACCTCGTTTGTGTCCACGTCTTTGATGACGAGGACGTGAATACGGGTCGGGTCATACCCGTCCGTTTCAATGTCAAAGATTCGTACGCTCATCCAATCTCCTTTCGGTCACTTGACTCGCTGGAAAATAGTTCTCAGGGATGTGTATGTCATACAGAACCTCTCTTTCTCTCACGCTCAATGAGCCAATCGACGTACTGCCGAGCCTTCTCTAAGTCCTTCAGCGCGGACCCCTTGTAGGGATACCGGCAGATGTACTTGATGACGTTCGACTCAAGAAACCCGAGGTCATTGGCGACAATGAAGTCGATGGGCTGAATCCGAAAGTGTTTGTAATGTTCCGACGTGCTTGCATCGCCGGACTTCGTCACGGTGAATAACTCTGTCGGGATAGACTTCTTTACCTCTGGCGATTGCCACGCGCAACAAGTTGACAGTTCATCAAAAATGTCCCGCCCCTTTGTCGTACAGAAACGCTTACCGGAATCAGGAATGTTGAAGCGGCATGAAGCACAGACCTTACTTGGAATCTTCGCTCTCCAATCCCCCATCGGACCGGGGTTCTTCTCGTCCAGTTCGATGCCGTTGTTGTCGAGGATGTTCGGCCCGAGGGACTTGCGGGACTCGTCCGTATGGTCGTGCATACGGAACAGTTTGACCGGCTTGTGGTCAGCACAGCCGAGCCGGGGGTCTGGTTCAAACTTCCTGACGCCCGTCTTGCGGTCCACACAGAACGTGTCCTTGTATGCGTCGCAGGAATCACATGATGGGTACTTTCCCATAAGCAACCTTCCTTTCTGTCAGTAGTCGATGCTTCCGTCCTCAGTCGCCGCCTGAGTGAACAACACCTGCTCGGCTTCTCGGACGTAAAGCCTACCTGTCAGTTTGTCGTAGTACATTTCACAGGCAATACCTGTGTCACCGGAATACCGGTTCTTCAACACACGGACCGCCACCACATTTGCAGATTCTTCGTCCTGCTGGTCCCGCTCAAGGCCGATGGCAATGTCGCTCAACTGAGCGATTGCGCCGGACCCTCGCAGGTGAGACAGCCGGACTCGTCCGCCTTCCTCGTGGGATGTCTTCTCATCGGTCCGCTTCAAGTGCGAAACGATGATGAGTCCGCAGTCCACGTTCTCAACGAAGGTGCGGAGCCGGGTCATGATGTTGTCAATCATTCGCCGCTCGTCGCCATCGGTGATGCCGGAGACCACGATGGAGATATGGTCGAGGAACAGCCAATCCACACCGCAGGACCGGACGAGGTAGCGCATCTTTGAAATGAGATTGTCGATGTCGGTTGAACCCCAATGGTCGTAGAGGAAGAACCGGTTGTTGTCGAACACCCGTTTCCACGCATCTTGAAGCACCGAGTCTGAGACCGGGGTCTTTGAGGTATGGAGAGGAATGTTGAGTTCAAGAGAGATGAAGGACTCGGCAGTTTTACCTACCGATTCCTCAAGCGCAATGTAGCCAACCTTCTGCCCGGCTTTGACTAGGTGATACGCTAGTTCTCTACAGAGGGTTGACTTGCCGATACCTGTACCAGCCGTCACCGTCACAAGCTCATGCTTCCTCAGACCGTAGGTCAGCTTGTTCAGCGGCTCCCACGGATAGGGAATGGACACGGCGTTGCGCTTCTTCATAAACAAGTCCCACGAGTCTGGACCGGCGATGATTCCATCGGGCCGGTACTCTTTTGCGTTCCAGACAGCACGGATGATTTCCTCACCCTTACCGGCAAGAAGCATCTCGTTGGGGTCTTTCATCGGCAGGTGAGCAATCTTCGCCTTGCCGGGCGTAAAGATTTCAGCACACAGCTTCGCGGCTTCCTGCCCCGGCTCGTCCATGTCGAACATGAGGATGACGGAGTCGAAGCGCTCAAGCCATTCCAGTTCACGCTGAAGGGCTTTCCTTGCGCCCTGCGCGCCGTTGGGGACAGAGACCACAGGGTACTTGTTGCCTTGAACTTGACTGACTGTCATGCAGTCAATCTCGCCCTCAGTCACAACAAGCATCTTCCCGCCGTTGCCCCACAGGTGTTGACCAAAGAGGGGCGGCGGAGTCCCGTCACCGACGTACTTGAAGTCTTTATTGGGGAAACGAATCTTCTGCCCGACTACCTTCCCGTCCAGCCGATAGTTCGCAATCTGGACAGGGGACAGGGAGCCGTCGCGCTGACGATAGACACCGACCCGGTAGTCGAACTTCCGGCAGGTGTCCTCGCTGATTTGACGCTTCATCAATGGCATGAACTCGCCATAGACGAAGTTGATGTTGTCGAGGATAGGGCGTTCTGCTTCAACGCCCCCCGTACCCTCGTAATGCCCACACCCAAAGCAGTAACCGTGGTCCTCGTATCGGGCGAGGTTGTCCTTGCTACCGCACTTGGGACACGCTTCATGCCGCAGGAACTTCCCGTCAGCCATAAGCGTCACCTACTTCTTCGCGGCGAGGTAATACCGCTTGTAACGCTTGCCGGTTGCGTCCACGTTCCAATGCGACAGGATGTTGTAGCCTTCCTTACGCAGTTCATGAATGACCGCCGACAGCCGGAAGCACCGGTACACGCCGAGGGCTTCAAGCTGAGAGATATGCTTCTGACCGAGCAGGTGATTGAGAATCTGCATCTTGTTTGTGACTGCTTTCATAGTGTTCTCCTTTCTCTGTTAGCGAAGAATGAGGGACAGAAGTCCAACCACGAGTCCGCACACGAGACCCGACAGGTACATT
>Ga0209200_1002493_pt1 | contig 16947 bp, 10 predicted proteins | sample AD_UKC033_MetaG_FD_184406 | JGI IMG/M metagenome (GOLD analysis project Ga0209200, IMG submission 184406) | Active sludge microbial communities of municipal wastewater-treating anaerobic digesters from USA - AD_UKC033_MetaG (SPAdes) (version 2) | ecosystem: Engineered > Bioreactor > Anaerobic >...
GGCTGTCCGCTGACTTTTCAGGAGAGGAATGCTGCGATGAAATTGGGCAAGTTGGTTTTGATCATATTGTTGCCGGGATTTGTTTTTGGCATCGAAGCGGATCGGCCTGATTCAGTGCGTTATCGTTTTAATCCCATTGTGGTGACCGCCACCAAAGTGGCTGGTGCGCAAAAAGACCTGGCGGCAAGCCTGAGTGTCATCCAGGCGAAAACCATTCAGCGCACTCTGCGGATTTCGTCGCTCGAGTTGGTGAACGAACGCGTGCCGGGATTGTTTTTGACGGAAAAAAATTTGATGGGTTATGGAGTGGCTGACGGTGCTGCGGGCGGTATCACGATCCGTGGCATCGGCGGCTCACCGCTTACCGGCATTCTGGTCTTGCGCGACGGCCGTCCCGATATGATGGGATTGATGGGGCACGCGATTGCGGATGCCTATTCTCTCGACGGCATCGAGCGCATCGAAGTGGTTCGCGGTCCGGCTTCTTTTCTTTATGGCACCAACGCCATGGGTGGGGTCATCAATCTGGTCTCGGCAAAACCGAGACAGGATGGAAGCAAAACCCGCCTGCGCGGCGGCTGGGGAACGTATTCGCAGCGGCAGCTCGGCTTGAATCACGGCGGCAGAAACGGCCGATTTGATTATCAGGTTTCCCTGGCGCAGCGACAGACCGACGGCCATCGACCGGAATCGGCATACGAATCCCGGGTGGCAACTCTGGCCAGCAGCTATCGATGGTCGCCGCGTTTTCGCGCTGAGATCCATGCCAATTGCTCTGATATTCTGATGCACGATCCCGGCCCCCGCACGAATCCTTATACCGATCACTGGTATGATCTGTTGCGGTCGGGTGTCGATCTGACCCTGGTGCGGGAAAGCGCAACAGGGGAGACCACCCTGCAAGCGCATGGGAACTTTGGCCGTCACAGAGTTTATGATCATTTTCGCTCAACCGATCAAACAATCGGTTTGATGCTCTACCATACCGCCGCTTTCTGGCAGGGGCAAAAGCTGACCATCGGCTTCGATATCAAACGCTATGGAGGTGAGATCACCAGCGAGAGCAACGCCTACCGTTCCGGCGAGTTTTCCATGACGGAATATGCGCCTTATGTCCATCTGCAGCAGATGCTGTCCCAGCATCTGTTGGTATCTGCCGGCTTGCGGGCGGAAAAGCACGAGCAAACTGGCGGACAGCTGTTGCCCAGTGCCGGCCTGGTTTGGCATCCCGCTTCCGACGTTTCGCTGCGTTTGTCGGCGGCCAAAGGTTTTCGCAGTCCAACGATCCGCGAGCTCTATCTTTTTCCGCCGCACAATGAAGAGCTGCAGCCGGAAAAGGTCTGGAACAGCGAGCTTGGCTTGAGCTATCTGCCACACGAACGCGCGCGTTTCGATGTTGCGCTTTTTCGCGCCAAGGGCAGCGACCTGATCCGTTTGCAGGGCACCTGGATGGATGGCAAATGGGTCAATTCTGCAGATTTTGTCCATACGGGATACGAAGTCACCGCCGAGTGGATGCCTTTCGATACGTTTGAGATCTATCTCGCCTGGTCCAAACACGATTTGGCCGATGAAACGCAGAATGCACCCGGCAAAAAATTGAGCGTTGCATTGGCCTGGCAGATCGGACTGTTGGAACTGGCAGCCAATACCGCGATTGTCCAGGACCTCTATGGGCGCGACCGCCGTCTGCAACCGCTGTCGGATTATCAGGTGACCGATCTGAGCCTGGCTCTGCCTATCTTTCATCGCGTGCGACTGCAGATCGGTCTGCAAAACGCTTTCAACGCGGATTATCAAACGCTCTACGGCTATCCCATGCCGCGCCGAGTTCTGCTGATTGACACGCAAATTGAGCTCTGATGGAGGTAAGATGAATCGAACGGTGGGGCGATTGACCTTTGGCGCCATGGTTATGGCATTGGGCATCCTGATGCCGATTCTTTTTCACGCGCTGGGTTTGGGTCCCGTATTTTTGCCCATGTTCTGGCCGATCGCGGTGGGCAGTTTTTTCATGCCATTGGGATTGGCGCTGTTGGTCAGCTGCCTGACACCCTTTCTCTCCATGTTGTTGACCCATATGCCTGGTTCTTCACCGATTGCCTTTATCATGATGGCAGAATTGCTGGTGCTCAGCGCCGCCATCGTCATCCTGCGGCGATATCGCCAGTTGCCTGCCGTGTTGCTGCTGGCTGTCGCTCTGCTGCTCTCGCGACTGGTGTTGTTGCTGATTTTGCTGCTGGTCATCCCTTTGTTGGGTATCTCACCGGGAGAAGTCTTTTCGGGTAGAATGGTGGCTAGTGGTTTACCCGGCATTATCGTGGTTACTGGTTTACCTGGCATTATCGTGATGCTCATCCTGGTTCCTCGGCTCGTCAAGATGCTTCAAACTTCCGGAACGATCTCAACACCGCAAACCAGGCCTTATCGGAGGTGATGTTGGATGTCTGAATCCCACCGGCGTTATTTCAATGCCACTGCAGAAAAGTGGTTGCATCGGCCCGAGAGTCCGGAATTGCTGGATTATTTGCTCCAATTCAATGTGATGGCCGGCGATCGCGTTCTCGATGCCGGCGCCGGCACAGGCCGGATGACCCGTTTCCTCTTGCCTCTGGTCGGGCGAACTGGGCAGGTTATCGCCCTGGATGCGGCGGAGATGATGTTGCGCATCGGGCGGTTTTCAGCTCAGGCCAAATCAGCCGTCACTCTGTGCGCCGATCTTTGCGCGCTTCCGCTGCTTTCCGAATCGTTCGATAAGGCGGTGTGTCTGGCTGTGTTGCCCCATTGCCGGCCGCTGCAATCGGCGTTGCGCGAAGTGTTCCGCGTTTTAAAACCCGGGGGAAAAGTGCTGATCTTGCACACCTGCGGCAGCGAAGAACTGAATGCCATACATGCCAGGTTGCCGAAACCCATCTGTGACGATGTCCTGCCGCCGGTGTCCAGCTTGTCCAGAGAGCTGATAGAAATCGGTTTTGTCGACATACAAGCCGAAGAAAATTCGGCCCTCTACCGCCTGCAGGCTCAACGGCCGCCTCGCTAGACGGCCCGCTTGTCCTTCTTTCGCGCATCAGCGCGGAATCAATCCTCTAAGCGCACAACAGGCGAAAGCTCCTCGCCCGGCCGTGATCTCGTTTCGCCCAGGCGATCGGTTCGACATCTGCACCTGCAGCTCTGGATGCTGCAGGATCGAGTGCACCCGGGCCACCGGTCGACAAATGCAGAGCGCTTGTCTTATTGCGGCAATCGGTTGTACAACAACAGGTAATCGTGGGTGGTGATCAATCCATCGCCATTGAGGTCAGCCGGATCGAAGGTATAATCGGTTTGCCCCATGGCCTGCAACCAGAGAGAAAAGTCAGCCAAACCGATCATCCCGTCGCGATCGATATCTCCGCATTTGCTGGCCCAGAGGTTTGGCGATACCGGTGTGCAGTTGTCGCTCTGATAGTAGCGATCAGCTCGGTCGCTAAAGTTGTAGCTCACCATCTCACCGCCGTTCCAGGTTAGCGGATAATTGCTGACTGCGCTCAGATGGTTGTGGTGGTTGACCACCAGGTAATAAGAGCCCGGCTTTGCCGCAAAGTTGAGGCGATCGGTCAAATTGTTGGAATCGACGACCATGCCGTCGCTGCGCAACAGCGCATCGTATTCAGCCACTGTCTCGCCGTCGGGGGTGTCCCGCAGCTCGAGATGAACCCAATCGCAGATACCTTGTCGATTGCTTTCGGCAAAGACATAGTGATGGTAGGGGGAAACAGCCGGCAACAGTTTTCTGTCGCTGCGATCAGCGCGCAGACGTTGCTGAAGCGGATCGTAAAATCCTTCGAGCATGATTTTGCAGGTGAGGATTAAAGGCACACCTTGCACGGTGAAGGTCATCTCCCGTGACGGTGCAGAGGTTTTGCCGCCGGCATCGATGGAGGCAATCCGCCAAAAGTAACGCCCTGCCTCCAGTCCTGAAATTGCCCATCGACTGGCTGAACCGATCATTTGCCCTTGTGGCTGGTTCAGAGGAGATAAAATTTCATCACCACCCACTGAAGTGCCGATCGAGAGCTGATAGCGCAAAGCTGCAGCCGGGGTTTCCTGGTCGGTGCCTGGCTGCCAGACAAAGATTGCGGTATCGCCTTGTACAGCGGCTTCGAGGATGGCGGGAGGTCGAGGGCTTTGGTTCTCGAACGGCGACTGGTTCACCAGCAGACGGCAGGTTTTGCCACAGTTGCTGAGGAAAAAGAGATCGATATTGCCGTCATCGTCCGAATCCAATTGCGCAAGACGGCCTTCTGCAGCCATTTCGATGGCAGAGTCTTTGAAATATTGACCGGCTGCGCCCGACAGCCAGACCTGGATCCGAGTGCGGTTGTCAGGCAAACCAGTCACAACAACCAGATCAACACTGCCGTTCTGATCCATATCGCCGGAAAGGATTTGGCTGAGAGTGCCCTCACCGGTGAGCACTGCATGGATTTGCCATTCTGCAGGCGTCAGAGTGCCGGGATTGCGCAACATGACCAGTTGTGCTTGCCCGGCAGGGGAGAGTCCTGCCACGGCGATGTCCGGCAGGCCGTCTGCATTTGTGTCCAGCTGGTGAATTTGACGATAGGAGCCATCGGGCAAGGGGATATCTTGGACCGTCGGAGAAAGGCCTGATTGGCGATTTTCCGCAAAGCGCACGATCCAGCGCTGATCTGCAAGTCGGCCAACCGCAAACACATCGAGATCCCTGTCTCGATCGCCGTCGAAGGTGCTTGCGGCTGTCCAATTTGTTGCGCTCTCATCCGCATAAAACGGCTGCCATTCCAGCGCTTTATCACTCTTTCCATCGCTTTTGGCCAACCAGATTTGGAGCTGATTTTGCCCGGCCAGGACGAGATCGGGCAAACCGTCCATGTTGATATCCGTGGTCGATAAGACCGACGGCATAAACGCCAGCGGCCATACCCCGCCTGCAACAAAACCATCGCCGTTCAACAACCAGAGTTTTAAAACCATACTGCCGTGATCCGGTTGTGCCACCAGCAGATCCAGCCAGCCGTTGCGGTCCATATCGGCGCTGGTCACCACGCTCTGATCGGTGAGATTGAATTGGCCGTCGTGGTTAAGATACTGGTGTTGCCAGCGATCAGCGGCGGTGAGTGGAAGCGTTGCCAAAGTGACCGATCGATCCTGGGATTCCTGCACCAACAACAGTTGTTCGTCCTGAAGGCTCGTCCATTTTTCCAGCTGCCAATAATGGATTTTCGGTGATTCCTCCACCGGCGAGGACAAATCGATGGCCTGAAATGGTTCATAGGGATGGGCGGTGAGAAAACCGTCTCCCAGCAAAACCATACCATACCACCACGCTGCATCGCGATCAGAGGGATTTGCCAGGACGTGGTTCAACCAGATGAGGAAAGCAGCGCCAAAACTCGCCCCTTGTTCCAAGCTGCTGTAAAAGGATTGATCGTTCCACATGCCGCCGATTTTGCTGCTCGACCAGGCGACCTGCCCCGGTCGATCCGGATTGAACAACAGTGTTCCGGCCAGATAGTTGTTGGTCGTATAATCAGCAGCGGCGCAGATATAAAGAGAATAAAAAAGCGGCGTAGGATCGTTGCGCAGATAGTCGAACGCATGTATGCGCTCAAACGTTGTTTTATCCCGTTCATAAAAAAAATGGGACGAAGAAGTGCCATGCGAACGAACGTGCAGGTATTCAAATGAACTGTCGGCAAGCACGGATTTATAATGCCGCGAAGTGGTCAGATTCGGTTCGTTAAAGGCATGCACGGCATTCGATGTATAGAGGGCACAGGCATTGCTTTGGTCTTCTGCCGTGAGATTTGCCCAATCGTCGTCGTTGTAGATCAAAGCACGGCGTTCGGGTTTGTAGACACCGCTGCGGCAGTCGCGGTTTTTGTTGAAAAAAGTACGCAATACCTCGATTTCACTGCCGAGGGATGGGAGATTGTGGGCAGCAATCCGGCTGATCCAGATTTCCAGCTCCAGATTGCCGCTGCGCAAATCGTACTTGCCGTTGTCCGGCAAAAGCATCTCATCTATTCCGGCATCCAGCCATTCGCCGTCGAGATCCATGAAAAAGAGATCGCAGGGGAAATCCTCGTATTGCGGTGTCGTATATTCCGGCTGCAAGATTTCAAACAAGATATAGGGGATTTCTCCGATAAACACCGCTCCTTCCAGACTCTCTGGTTGCCGGTAGAGCGTCAAGAGAAACGAGCGCAAACTCTCTGCGCTGCCGCCCTGATACGCAAAAATCAGCACATCATAACCCGAATTGGCCAGGTCTCGGGCATATCTGTCCAACTCTTCGGCCAGATCAATCCGCACCCGTTCGTGGATCACCAGAACCGCGCGCCCCTGCGACAAGAGCGATTGGCGGGCAAAGGTGTTGACGATGCGTCCCTGCAATGGCCCGCTGAAGAGCTGCGATGGCGGCGATTTGTGCATGGTTTTGGGTTGGCTGCTGCTGTCTCGCCATTCGGTCAGCCGAGGTTCTGGCTTGATGGAAACCTGGGCAAAGCCGTGGGAAATCCACAACAACATGCCCAGGAACACAAGTTTGCGCATATTTCACCCTGATTGGACCTGGAGAACTCATTGTCCGGTAGAAACGCAAATAGCGCGCCACAAATGGCGGGCGCAACGCAAAGTTCCTGAAAAAAAATAGTCAACAACCTAAAAACAATAAAAATAATAGATAATAAACATGCTGGAATTTGCTCAGAGGCGGTTGAATTGCTGGAAAAGCAAAGAAAAGGGGTACAAGGGCCCCCTTTCCCACCGTTGGTGTTGCTTTTTTGCCCCACCAGGATGGAAAAAAATCACCCTTGCACCCCAATGCTGTAATGCGGTTGTGTTGTTTGCTGTTAGGATCTTGTTTTAGTTTAGGAAAACTTTCCTTATTTCAGCAGAATCATTTTTTGCATCTTTTCGAAATTGTTGATGCGCAACGAATAGAGATAGGTTCCCGTTGGCACCACGTTGCCTTCAGCGTCGCGACCATCCCAGGCGATGGTATGGCTGCCGGCCTCGAGATTGGAGGCAATCAGCGAGCGCACCCGTTGCCCGTTGGTGTTGAAGATGGACAGTTCTGCAAACCCCGCTTCCTTGAGGATGAATTTGATCCGGGTTTCCAGGTTGAAGGGGTTGGGATAATTCTGCTCGAGCAAATAGTTATCCGGTTGTGAGGTTTGCAGCGAGATGGCCTGGCTGAAGGTGATCTCACCGTTATAGGCGATATCTGCCAGTTTATAGAAATAGGTCTTGCCGGCAGCGAGTTCCTGATTGTCCACAAAGGAATAGGTGTGAACCGACTGGCTGTTGCCGGCTCCGGCAATCAAGCTCTCGGTGATGCGCAGAAAGTCGCCCTCAGCTGATTCGGAACGATAAATGTGAAAGCCCACGTTCTCTGTCTCTGATTGTGTGGCCCAGCGCAGGCAGACCGCATTGTTTTCCCAACTGGCGGAAAACGAGGAGAGTTCAATGGGCACCAGCACGTGCACCTGCGCGGCTGCGCTGTTGTTTTCCAGATTCGGATCGCGATTTTCGCTGGAAACAAAAGCGTTGTTATCCATACCGCCGCTCACATCGGCTGCACGAGCGGTCAACAGAATTTCGACCGGTTCGCCTTCTGGTTCAAGAACGGGCAACACCCAGACGATCGGATTGGGACCGGCATCCGGTTCAGGCTCGGCGCCGATGAATTGCAGGTCAGGCGGAAAATCGTCGATGACCTGGACGTTATAAGCCGGATCAGGTCCAGCGTTCCAGACGCGAATCGTATAGGTAAAAATTTCGTCGAATTTGACATTGACAGCGCTGACGCTCTTTTCGATCTTGAGATCCGAGACCTTTTTCTTTTGTACACCGGCATCCCAGATCATCGGATGGTCGCCCCAATTCAGCTCAAAGAGAGCGGTCAATCCGGTTTCGATGTCCGCATCCGAATCGAGTGCGTCGTCGTCGCCTTGATCCTGCGCGGTAAAAAAGTGATCCATCGGCAAGAGGAACTCGAGCTGATAAGTGCCTGGTTCAAGATCGGTGAAGAGATAAGATCCGTCACCGCCGGTGGTTTGGCTTTGCAGAACCACAGCTTCGCCATCCAGAAGGTTGACCTGGACGTTGGCCAGGTCGAATTCGCCATCGTCCTGCAGTCCATTGCCGTTGTCATCCAGCCAGACGCGATCGCCGACTGTCGCTGGTTCTTTGGGTGTGACGTTCACATCAGTGCCCAGTTCCAGCGGAAAATAGAGCCCCAGCTCATCTTCGTAATAAGCTCGGGCGATGTTCTCGATCGTCTGGTCCGGCCCGGCAGTGACCAGATAGGTCAACAGCAGATCCATGACCGCGCCGCTTTCGAGCATGCCGAGTTCCCAGGTGACGGTACGGGTGAGCTCATCGTAGACGCCGCCGTTGTCAGCCGCAACAAAATCGATTCCTGCCGGCAGCACATCGCTGACCCGGGTGTTGTAGGATATGCCATTTCCCGTATTGGTCAAACGCAAGTTGTAGCTGTGGGTCTCGCCGGCGCGCACTTGCTCAACACCATCGTCTTTGCTGAGGGTCAGATGGGGAAGGGCATACCAGTTGTCAAAAAAGGGCTTGCCGTAGATGATGATCTGGTTCAGATCGCCCAAAAAGATGTTCTGGCGCCACCAGCCCGCAACCGGATCGATGAATTCATCTCCACCGGAGGTGGGAAAATCGATCGAGCCCGTATTCCATTCCGCCTCTCCGGAGAGTGTGCCGGCGACAGTCACACCGTTGGGATCGGTGATGTCGTATTGCAGAATGGATTCCGGACCATCCATGTCAAAGTTCCAAATGTTCAGAACCTCTTCATCCGGCGCGACATAAAACCAGAGAATCACTGCCCCTTCGCCGTTGCTCTGCAGTGTCGTTTTATAGGCGAAAAGGCTGATCTCATCGCCGTTGTGGGGCTGACCATCCGGATCGTTGTCGACGATTCTCAATTTGTAGCCGTTTTCATCGTCCTGTTCGGTGCTGGCAAAGATCTTGTAGATGCCAGGGCCGTATTCACTGATCTGGAATTGGGCGATGGTTTGCCATGTCTCGGATGTTGAAGCATCGGGTGGAAAAGTGATGTCCGAAACCAGGGTCACACCATCCGGAGCGAGAACCTGAAAATAGGTTTCGTCCCACCGGCCGTTGCCATTGATTTTCGGCTTGTCCATTTCGTCCAGGTCGCCATTGGTATCAAAACACTCCGGATCATAGACCTGTACGATCACCGTAAATTCGGGATCTGCGCTGGCCGGGATTTCCATTTGAAACTCGTGCGGTTGATTGCCGTAGTCGGCATTCGTCCACCAATCCCCGTTGTCCACCGGCGCCTGCGGGCCGCTGGCCTGAAAAAAGATGTGCTCGTACAGAGGAAAGGTGATCTGCACCGCCGAACCGGGAATGGCCAGTGAAAAGAGCAGGAGTGCTCCAATTACCAGCTGCAAACCAACCCGGTTGTAGTCGATCATTCGATTTCTTGCCATAAGACACCTCCCGTGAAACACGATGTGGCTCCTTTTTTTGCAGTGAATTTATTCCGCCTGTCACTTTTTTATTGTTAGCCGCTGAATCAGTGAACTCCATAAGTGAATCAAAAACAAGTGATTAAAAATAGATCAGGCGTTGTTCACTGTAACTTGTTCAAGAAACGTGCCAAAGGAGGATGAAGGTTTCAATTCCGGGAGGTTTGGATAGGAGGGTAAAGCTGTCGGCGGTGGAGACCGCCGACAGCCTGCAATCTATTCGATCAGCCGATTTTTTCACTGATCGATTTGGCCTGCATGAACAACCCCAGATAGTCCATGCCGCCGGCTTTGGAATCGGTGCCGCTCATATTGAAACCGCCGAACGGGTGAGCGCCGACCATGGCGCCGGTGCACTTGCGGTTGATATAGAGGTTGCCGACATAAAAGAGTTTCTTTGCGGTTTCGATTTTGTAGCGGTTGCGGGTGTAGACGGAGCCTGTCAGGCCGTATTCGGTGCTGTTGGCGATCTGGATTGCCTGATCGAAATCTTTGGCTTTGATCACAGCCAACAGCGGACCAAAGATTTCCTCTTGATCCAGACGTGCGCCGGGTTGGATGTCGCGAAAGACGGTCGGTTTGAGGAAATATCCGTTTCCGGGTGCTTTTTCACCGCCGGATACCAGTTTACCCTCTTTTTTACCGATTTCGATATAGGAGAGAATTTTCTCCTGGGAAGCCTGGTTGATCACCGGCCCCATGTAGTTTTCCGGATTTTCTGTTGGTCCGACGGTCAATTGTTCGGTGAGCGCAGCGATTTTTTTGATCATTTTTTCATAGACCGACTGGACGATGATCGCCCGCGAACAGGCTGAGCACTTTTGTCCCTGATAGCCAAAGGCCGAGGCGACGATATTGCGGGCAGCGTCATCGAGATCGGTTTCATGATCCACAACGATGGTGTCTTTGCCGCCCATTTCGGCGATGACCCGTTTGACCCATATTTGGCCTGGAGAAGTTTTGGCCGCCAGTTCGATGATGCGCAAGCCCACTTCTTTCGATCCGGTAAAACAGATCAACCGGGTTTTCGGATGTTCAACCAGATAGTCGCCGATTTCGCCGCCGCTGCCGGGGATGAAATTCAAGACGCCGTCCGGCAACCCGGCTTCCCGCATGATCTCCACCAGCAAATAACCGATAGCGGGAGAATCGCTGGCCGGTTTGAGCAGAACCGTGTTGCCGGTGACGATGGCCGCGACGGTCATGCCGGTCAAAATGGCCATGGGGAAATTCCAGGGCGGTATCACCGCGGTCACACCCAGCGGGATATAGTTGAGCTCCGGATATTCGCGCGGAAACGGGGTGACGCCTTTGATTTCGCTCCAGCGGATCATTTCACGGGCATAGAATTCAAGAAAATCGACCGCTTCGGAAGTATCGGCTTCGGCCTCGATCCAGCTTTTACCTGCCTCGGTGATCATCCAGGCATTGACCTCCATCTTGCGGCGGCGCAAGATGTTTGCGGCGCGCATCAACACCAGAGCTCGTTCCTTGGGTGCCACCCAGCGCCATTTTTCAAAAGCCCGCAGCGCCGCTTCCATCGCCAGATCGACCTCTTTTTTGCCTGCCCGATGGAATGTCGATACGATCTGATCCTTGTTCGAAGGATTGAACGATTTGAGCTTCCGTTCGCTGGTGATCTCCTTGCCGCCAATAAAGAGAGGGACCTGACGATCAAATTTTTTGCTGATCTCCTGTAAAGCGGCTTCCTGGGCGCGCCGGTTTTCCGGCACGCTGAAATCGGTATACGGTTCATTGACAAATTGGCCTAACATAGAACCTCCTCGGCTGAAAAAGTGGGCTGCCATTCGGCGGTCGAGCAAAAACAAGTGATTTCAGGAACCTGTCCTGTGAGCAAGTGGATCATGCCGGCGAGTCAGTGGATGGCCGCATCGCTTCGATCTCCTGATAAAAAGCGAAAAAGCCAACTCCCAGCAGCGCTTTGAATAAATTCGGTTCAATCTCCTGTTGGTGTACTTGGGCATGGAAACGGTCGCTGGCGGCGCCGGCATAAAGAAAGAGAATCACCAAAGCCAGCCGCAGCGGCAGCAACGGTGCCAGGTCCTGCAACTGGCTGTTGTGAATCCGCTCTTTTTCAAAGCCCAACCAGTTGCTGAACTGCTGCAAATGGTCCAACAGCATCGCCAAAATCAGACGGGCAAGATCGTGCAGCTGTCCTTCTTGCAGCAGTTTGTTGGCTTCCAATCCAAAACGGGCATCGGTTTCGCTCCGCATGAAATCGCGAATCATTTCGTTCAATCGCCGGACATGCCTGGTCGGTTCGAATTTTTGTTCATCCGGCAAAAGCAGACGGGCCAGCTGTTCGGCGCGCTGTTGCTGTTCAGCTGCACTTTTGGCGGTATAAAGGTCATAGATCGGCATATTCAGGCTGTACCAGCGGTTCTGGGGATTGCGATTGCCTTCGCTGGCTTCGAAAACATCCAAATAGAGCTGTTCGAAATCCAGAAAGAAGGCTCCAGCCAGACAATGGTGCACGATTGCATCGACTGTGGATTCCTCCTGCCAATCGAATCCTCGCTCGATCGCCTGGCGCAGCCGTTCCACACTGCGTTCGATCAGACCGGTTCGGTATCCGGCCAGAGCCGCCAAAAACAACGGTTCGCCCTCCTGCGGATCTCGCTGCAAGAAGCGGTTGAAATCCTGCAACGCACTCTGCGGTTGGCCAAGCAAAAGCCTGGCTTCAGCGACCCGTACGTCTGCTTCTGCAGAGGCCTGGGCAGCGAGGTGTCGGTAATCCTGCAGCGCTGCTTCACGGTTGCCGCTCACAAGCCGGCAACGGCCGCGCAGGTGAAGTGCTTCGGGATGATCAGGATTGTCGGCCAGGATTGCATCGAGCAGCGGCAATGCGCCTGACACCTCGTTCCGCTCTGTGCAGAGTCGCGCTTGGTGCAATATTTTGGTGGGATCAGCTGTCTTCATGATTGTCTTTCATCGACTGGTTTCACTGACGTCGGTTCAAGGTCGGCAAAAATGATCCATGCCAGGTCGGCGATGACCTGGGTGCTATTTTTGGTCTCTTCCTCGCCCTCGGAAAGAATGACCAGGGCAAACCGGCGGCCGTCTGCGAGTTTGACCAGACCGCTGTCGTGGTTGATGCCGGAAACCGTGCCGGTCTTTCCCGCCCATACTGCGCCCGGAGGCAGAGCAGCGGCGATGCGGTCGCGGTATTTTTGTTGGCTGAGTATTTCCCGCATCTCTGCGCAGGATTGCGGTGATGCAGCGCGATCGTCGGCAATCGCGCTCATGAGTTGAAGAAGGCTCCAGGCATCGGTGGTGTTGTTCAATCCGGCATCGAACGCCTTGAGGTCCATGACTCCGCGGCGGATCTGCATTCCCGCGGCTCCGAGGCTCTGCAGAGTCTTGTGGATCGCTGCCGGATCGATTTCTTCCATCAACAGGTTGGTGGCCAGATTGCTGCTGATGGTGATCATGTGGAAAACCAGTTCCCGTCTGCTCATCTTTTCGCCGATGCGTTGGGCGGTCGGATCGCTGGAGGCGGAATCGAGGTCGAGAGAAAAGAACGACTGATCAAGCAAGCTGCGAAATCGATTGTGCACCGGAATCGAGTCATCCAGCGCCGTCTGGCCGCGTTCGGCGCCGCGAAAGACCTCGACCATCACCGCGGTTTTCATCGTGCTGGCCGCATGCATGCCCCGATAAGGTTCGATCAGCAGCTGTTCACCGGTCTGCAGATCGCGCAGGGCGACGGCATAGGTCCCGCTTTCTCCGGTCAACCGAGTCTGCAGTTTCTTTTGCAGCGCCAGAAAACGAGCATCGCTCCTGGATGCACAACCAGTCTGGACAACGATCATGAGCAACCCCAACAATAGAATATGGCGTCCTGTTCTGCGAAGCAGGTGGTTCTGGTGATTTGCGTTTGCGCCGGTCGGTCTCATCGCAGATTTTCCGGATTCAACGGCTGCAGATCTTTTGGCACAAAGAGACCGTCTTTGCGGATCACCTGGCCGTCGAATTCGATCTCCCCGCCGCCGTAAGCCGGGGTCTGGATGCAGACCATGTCCCAATGCACTTGCGAACGGTTGCCGTTGTCGGCCTTTTCATAGGCCTCGCCGGGGGTAAAATGAAAGGATCCGCTGATTTTTTCGTCGAACAGGATGTCCAGCATCGGATCGGTGATATAGGGATTGAGTCCGAACGAGAATTCGCCGATATATCGCGCGCCCTCGTCGGTATCGAGCACCGCATTGAGGTCCGCGGTTTTGCTGGAGGTGGCCTCGACGATGCGCCCTTTTTCGAAACGCAATCGGATATTTTCGTGTACCACGCCGCGATAGATGGTGCGGGCTGTATAGGTCAGTTCACCGTTGACCGAGTCGCGCACAGGCGCGCTGTAAACTTCACCGTCCGGGATGTTGCGTTCACCCGAGCATTTCACCGAACGCATGCCGGCAAGAGAAAAAGCAAGATCGGTGCCCGGGCCGGTGATCGTCACCTTGTCCGCTTCGTCCATGCGTTTGGCCAGCGCATCCATGGCTTTGGCCATGCGGCTGTAATCGAGGGTGCAGACATTGAAATAGAAATCCTCAAAAGCTTCGGTGCTCATCATGGCTTGCTGCGCCATCGAAGGATGCGGCCAGCGCAGGACCACCCACTTGGTCTTGGGCACCCGGATGTCGATGTGCACGGGTTTCCACCAATGCTGCTGATAGAGTTTCATGCCGGTGTCGGAAACATCGGACAATTCGGTGATGTTGTGGCTGCCGCGCAAGGCGATATAGGCGTCCATCTCGGCCATGCGGGCCGCTTCCCAGGCGCCGGTCAGTTGCATGGCGGATTGGCTTTCCTGGCGGTAGAGTTCGCGCAAAATCGTGTTCTGTTTTACCGTGGTAAAGACTTCGCCGCCGGCCTGGCGCGCCCGTCGGATCAGCGCCACCACCATCTCCGGCGGCGTGTCGATCGCCTCGATCAACAACTTTTCACCCTTTTGCAGGCGGGTCGAGTGGCGGATCAAGACATCGGCCAACTTGTCGAATCGCGGATCTTTCATCGTCACACTCCTTTCACGGCTTCATTTTTTAATATACCAAACCTGGCTTGCTTTGTCAACGATAAGTGGAAAAGGACGGACTTGAAAATGTTCGGTCATCACAACTTTGCGGTTAAAGAGTTGAGGCTTTTCAACCATTCTTCTTCGCAGAGCGAAAGCCAGGAGCCTGCGCGGGCGTCGCGCGCTTCCTCGCAGCACAGGCCCACTATTGCTCTGTTTTTTGCAGCCGACGCCGGCTTTGGTCCTGGCAGCAACCCTCTCTGATGCCTGTGCTGCTCGGCGATCGCGCTCAGCAACTTTTTTGTGGGATTCTATCCGGATTGGGAAAATTGCAGGGACAATGAAGGAAGTTTTATCCCCTGATCTGCAGGTTTTCAGCTTGTTTTTTTTATTTGATTTTCTTACTCTTGAGCAACTGTTGACCAAAGGAAAAGCATGCAAAAGGAATGCCCGTCCTGTGCGACGGAAATCGAGGATGGCGCACCGGTTTGTCCGATCTGCGGCTATGAATTCGCCCGTACCAAAGGCTCGATCAAATGGGTAGCCCTGATTCTGGTGTTGCTTTTTATCTGGCCGTTGATCCGCTTGTTGATTGATCTGTGCACGCGATAGACAGAGACAAGGATTGACGAATCGGCGACATGCCGATTTCAACCAAACTAACCCGAATTCGGTGCGCAGCACCGAATGTCACAGAAAATCAATCTGCTGGCAATACACAAAGGATCAAAAGTGGCCTTTTCGCAATCGCAGAAAATAAACGATTGAATATTTTTTGATTCGGTTAACACCAAATGTTGGTACAAAACAATAGATTTGTAAAACAAATTTCCCATCGAAAGGAACATGTCCGGATTCGACGGCGCTGAATCCGGATCGAAATGGAGGAAGGATATGTCTATGTCGAGAAAAGATTTTTTGCGCAAGACCGGCAAAGGCCTGCTTGCGGCGAGTGCCGTGGCTGCCACCAGCGGATGTTCGGAAGACAAACCGGCTGTCAGATCTTTTTCCAGCGGCGGCTTCAAAGTGGACTACAAAACCAAGCGTCTGACTCTCAAGCATGCCTGGACCATCGCGCGCAACACCAGCACCTACAAGGACAATGTTTTTGTCCGTCTGGAAAAAGACGGCATTGTCGGCCTCGGCGAGGCGGCGCACAATGTGCGCTATGGCGAGACCCTTGAATCGACCTTTGCGACGATCGAAAAGGCGAAGCCGCTGTTCGAGCAGGGCTCGCCCTTCCATTTTGTCGACCTGAGCGAGCAATTGCAAAAGATCTGCGAGGGCCAGACCGCGGCCAAGGCTGCCCTGGATATGGCGCTGATGGACTGGGTCGGCAAGGCGTTGGGCATTCCCTACTACCAACTGCTGGGTCTGGATCCCCGCAAAGCGCCGCAGACCACCTTTTCCATCGGCATCGACACCCCGGAGGTGATCCGGCAAAAGGTCAAGGAAGCCGAACCCTATCCGCTGCTCAAGATCAAGCTCGGCAAGGACAACGACGAGGAGATCATGCAGGCGGTGCGCGCCGAAACCGACAAGACGCTGCGCGTCGATGCCAACGAAGGGTGGAAAACCAAGGAAGAATGTTTGCGCAAAATCGAATGGTTGGCGAAAAATGGAGTGGACGTTGTCGAACAGCCCATGCCGGCGGACATGCTGAAAGAAGCCGCCTGGGTGCGCGAACGTTCGCCCATCCCGGTGCTCGCTGATGAGGCAGTCAAACGCGCCAGCGACATCCCTAAACTGGCCGAAGCCTTTGACGGCATCAACATCAAGATCGACAAGTCGGGTGGAGTGCAGGAAGCCTTGCGCATGATCTGGATGGCGCGATCGCTCGACATGAAGATCATGCTGGGTTGCATGATCTCCAGTTCGCTGTCGATCACTGCGGCGGCGCAGCTGTCGCCACTGGTCGATTTCCCGGATCTCGACGGCAATCTGCTCATCTCCGACGACCCCTTTCAGGGCGTCGAGGTGCGCGACGGCTGGCTGATCCTGCCCGACCGGCCGGGCCTGGGATGCATTGGAGAATTTTAAGAGTGAACGTGGGAACGTGTCAACGTGTCAACGTGTTAACGTGCGAACGTGCGGAATGAGATAGCCACCCCAAAGATGCGCCAAGCCCCCGCAGGGGGCGATAGATAACAGCCACGGGCGCGAGCCCGTGGAAAGTGAGAGGGCCAAAGCTCCCCAAGCCCCCGCAGGGGGCGAAAGATGATAAACCACGGAATGATATCGGTGGAATAGTCCGATTTAGGGGATTCGAGATGCGCCATTCCATTTTGTTGTTCCTGATTTTTCTGGTCACCTGCGGCTTCGCACAGAATCTGCCACAGCTGCAGCTGCTCGGGGAGCCCGAGCTGG
>Ga0209200_1002505_pt1 | contig 16882 bp, 14 predicted proteins | sample AD_UKC033_MetaG_FD_184406 | JGI IMG/M metagenome (GOLD analysis project Ga0209200, IMG submission 184406) | Active sludge microbial communities of municipal wastewater-treating anaerobic digesters from USA - AD_UKC033_MetaG (SPAdes) (version 2) | ecosystem: Engineered > Bioreactor > Anaerobic >...
ATGAGCTGTTCCCCGCTTTATGTGCCGAATACACGCAATGTACCATTGTTTCGTGAGCAAGGAGAGTTTCAGGCATCTATTATCTCTTCAACCGGGGCCGAAATTCAAACTGCACTTGCCGTAACTAATAATATTGCCGTTATGGTAAATGGCTCGTTAATTCGCCAAAAAATATCCGAACCCGAAAGCTATACCCGTTCGCACACTTTCGTGGAAGGTGGTGTTGGGTATTACAAAGCAACCCGAAGATTCCGTTTTGAAATTTTTGGTGGTTACGGTTTTGGTAAAGGAACCAGTTTTGCGCAATACTATTTCTTTACTCCGGCATTCGGGCAAAAAGATTTGGTTGCCACCGGTACCTATAGTCGTTTTTTTATTCAACCATCGTTTGGGCAAAATAATCGTAGGTTTAATCTTGCTTTTACGCCCCGAATATCTGTTGTAGGTTTTTCTGAGTTTTCTTCTAACGACAATGATGCCGCTAACACTTTGGTTACTATTACCCCTAATGAAAAGTCACAGCTTTTTATCGAGCCCGCCCTTACCGGTAAGTTTCCGTTAAAAGGAAACCTTCAAGGTATGTTTCAGTTAGGTCTGAATATTTCGACTAACCCTGATGTATTTTTTGATTACGTACCGCTTCAATTTGCAATAGGTATTCAACTCAATACAGGAAGTTTGCGCACCCGTGTCTATTAAACCCAAACTCAGGCTGTTTGATCTCACCATGATTGTGGTGAGTCTTGTAATCGGAATGGGGATATTCCGAACCCCGGTAGAAGTGGCCAATAAAGCACAAACTCCAACCATTTTTTTTCTTGCCTGGGGGATTGGAGCCCTAATTAGTTTTTTTGGGGCATTAACTTTTGCGGAAATTGGATCACGCTACCCGGTAGCCGGTGGCTTTTACCGGATATTTTCGCATTGCTATCATCCTGCATTTGCCTTTATGGTTAATTGGATGACCGTGATTTCTAATGCAGCCTCTACCGCCAGCGTGGCTATTATCGGTGCTGAATATATTCAACCAATTTTATTCCCTACTCTGGAGCCCGCTCAGGCTATCCGTCTCATCACGCTTTCTTCTATTGTAATTCTGTACGGTATTAATATGGCTGGTATTAAGATGAGTGCCCGAACGCTTAACGTATTAATGATTATTAAAATCAGCTTGATTGTGCTACTGATTGCCGCCCTATTTTCAGCCCACACCCCATCTGCTCAGGTTAACGATACAAACACACCCGAAGATTGGTTAAAAGCATTCTGGCTATGCTTTGTTCCGGTTTTTTTTACCTATGGCGGGTATCAACAAACCATGAACTTTGGCAGCGATGTGCCTAATGCTTCGCGCACTATGCCTCGTGCAATTTTTTATGGCATTGCCATTATACTTTCGCTGTATCTGCTTGTTAATTTTTCTTACTTCCGTGTGCTTGGTTTTGAGGGATTAAAAAACTCAACTGCGTTGGCCGCTGATGTAGCCCGTGTCCTGCTGGGCGATTCTGCTTTCAAGGTTGTTGCGTTTATCATGTTTTTTTCGGTTATGGCCTATGTTAATGCTTCCATCCTCTCTAACCCCCGTGTGTATTACGCTATGGCCGAAGACAAAGTGCTTCCTCCTATTTTCAAAAAAATTAATACCAAAACACAAGTGCAGGAATTTTCTGTTTCTGTGTTTGTCGCTTTTATAGTATTAACATTATTTTTTTCAACCTCCTTTACACAGGTATTGGGGTATGTGATGTTCTTCGACAGCATCAGTCTGATTACGGCCTCGGCTGCCATTTTTATTTTGCGCTATCGTGCCAAAAAGCAAGGCGATCCTGCTGGCATTTACAAAATGATTGGCTACCCCTGGATGCCCGCCCTGTTCATTGTGGTTTACACCCTGGTGAACATCAGTGTGCTGGTATCCAATCCGCAAGCCTCGCTGATCGGATTTGTTTTATTTCTTTCCGGATATCCGCTTTACAGAATTCTTGTGAAACTTATTAATTAACGCACATGGACTTATCCTATATTTTAAACGAACTGGGTGAAGAACGCGAACAATACTTCCAGGCGGTGGCTCCTCCCATCATGCAAAGCAGCAACTTCACGTTTAAAAGTGTCTCTGATTTTCGCCAGGCGCTGGCCGATGAATACAACGCCACGCTCTACTCGCGCGGAAACAACCCTACGGTTGACATCTTAAGGAAAAAATTAGCTGCACTCGATGGCGCAGAGGATGCGCTCGTATTTGGAAGCGGCATTGCCGCAATTGCCATTCCTATTCTTGCCTTGTTAAATCAGGGCGATCATGTAGTGAGCGTTGCCAAACCTTACAGCTGGACCATCAAACTTTTTGAACGCCTGTTACCCAAATTCGGAATTACCACCACGTTTGTTGACGGAACAAAAACCGAAAACTTTGCAGCCGCCATTCAGCCCACTACGCGATTGATCTTTCTCGAATCGCCCAATACGTTTACCTACGAACTTCAGGATTTGAAAGCCGTTGCCACCCTGGCAAAGAGCAAGAATATTTTAACCATGACCGACAATAGTTATTGCAGCCCCATAAATCAGCAACCGTATAAAATGGGAATTGATTTAGTGGCTCAATCGGCTACCAAATTTATTGGCGGGCACAGCGATGTGGTGGCCGGTGTGGTTACCGGATCGAAGGCCCTCATTAAAAAGATTTTTGATGCCGAGTTCCTGAACATCGGGGGTAACATTTCGCCCATGAATGCGTGGTTACTGATTCGGGGGTTGCGCACCTTGCCCCTGCGCTTGCAACGGGTTTGTGCCAGCACAAAAGTGATTGTTGATTTTCTGACCCATCATCCGCGCATCGAGCGCGTAATTTTTCCATTTCATCCCAGCTTTCCGCAATATGAGCTGGCCAAAAAACAAATGCGCGATGCGGGCGGGCTATTCAGCATCGTATTAAAAGCAAAGTCGGTAGAGGAAGTTGAAACATTTTGTAATTCTTTGAAACATTTCTTCCTGGCTGTGTCGTGGGGTGGGCACGAGTCGTTGGTTATTCCATCGGTGGTTAGTTTTCCCCGTGCTGATTTTGATGCTTCCAATCAAAATCACCGGCTGATCCGGCTTTACGTAGGGTTAGAAGATCCGGACTATCTGATTGCCGATCTGAAGCAAGCGCTTGAAAAATAAAGGTGATTTAAAGAGTTTTTGGCTGACATGTTAAAAATTGATTTTCGTTTATTTCGAATTACTTATAGATATTAAACACCTGATAAACAGGAATTTAATTGCAAATCATCAATGTCTATTGAAAACTAATTTTCGTTTATTTCGTTTAATTAATTAGCTTTAATCAAAACTTAACTACGATGAACTCAATTGACGAAATCAAAAAACCTACTAAAGAGGAACAACAAGTCGCTTTGGAGTCATACAATGCATTAGATGCGGTGCTTAAGCAAATCTCGTCTCAGAATCCCGAGATTGAAATCGAAGAGACTAAAGAAAAAATTAAAATACCAATCCAGGCGCTTCGACTCCTGTCTAAAATTCTTCACGTAACAGCACAAGGTAAACCCATTTCAATTGTTCCGCTAGCCATGGAGGTTACGACCCAATCAGCAGCAGATTTTCTTGGTTGTTCAAGACCTCATTTAGTAAAACTACTTGAGGAGGGTGTGATTCCTTATACTAGTGTGGGTCGACACAGACGAGTGAAGTTTGAAGATTTACAGAAATACAAAAAAGCGATGAAGGCTTCACAAAAAAAATTGCTAATTGAAATGATGAAGCAAGACGAAGAATACAACATGTATGATTCATAGCACCCGATTTACATGTGTTCTCGATACTTGTGTAATTTATCCTATTGACATCAGAGATTTATTATTATGGTTTGCCCATTTTGATTTGTATAGACCAAAGTGGAGTCAAACTATATTCGATGAATTACATAAAGTCATGATTGAAAAAGGATTTCCTATTGAAAAAGCTAATAAACAGATTGAAAGGATAAACGCAGCTTTTCCCGATGCCCTGGTTAATAATTACGAGGAGCTTATTACAACTCTTTCTCTTCCTGATAAAAAAGATTGCCATGTGTTGGCTGCGGCAATTAAATCAGACGCAAACCTGATTGTTACAAATAATTTAAAGCATTTTGATAGTGAGTACTTATCTAGGTTTGGACTCTATGCGAAAAATGCTGACGATTTCATTACCGACACAATTGACTTGAATACTAACGTAGCAAGGGAAGCATTTATGACTATGGTTGCACACAGGACAAATCCCAGTCTTGATGCGTATCAGGTTTTGGATATTTTGCGTAACAGAGGCCTAATAAACTCGGCCAACTATCTTCACTCGCTAATTTGACGAATTAGAAATAACCGTACCAATGATAAGACCCACAGCGGCCGGTAAACGAAAAAGGCCTGATCCCCCGATCAGGCCTAACCTAAACCCAACCCCTCATGTCATATATATTCATGAGACGACTGGGGTTCCTATTACTACAAAGAAACGCGCATCGTCTCTAATTGTTTCAATAATACTGTGGAATGGAAAAATAGTTACAGGAATGGATACCGTTTATCATGTACTCACATGCTCACCAATCAATCGCAATCCATCTAATGTCAGATTTGGTTCAATGGAATGAAAGAACCCGGTTAACGGAGCAATTATAGAAGAAAGACCCCCGGTTGCCACCACAATACAGGATACTTTCAACTCAGCCTGAATATGCGATACCACATTTTTTACCAACCCTTCGTATCCAAATAATACTCCGGATTGAATAGCTGTAATGGTGTTTTTACCGAGTGGTGAAGTAGGCATCTCGAGCGGAACGTCAAATAACTTGGCTGTGTTTTGCGAAAGCGCCCGCACGGCCGTTCTCAAACCCGGAGCAATGGAAACACCCAATATCTCGCCTTTGGCCGACACGGTTGTGAATGTAAGAGCCGTACCAAAATCCACCACAATGCACGCTCGTTTATATTTAAAGTAGGCGGCCGCTGCATTCGCCACCAGGTCCGATCCAATTTCGAAAGGGTTGAGTATCTGCATGGGCAACGAGGCATAAACTTTGGGACCCAATACAACCGGATCTTTCTCAAACAACATGCGCGAAACATTCTTCAGCTTATCGTTCATGGCCGGAACTACACTACTCAGTACAATTGTTTTTACCTGATCCACCGCATTACCCGATTCAAAAAAGTAGTCGCGGATTTTTACACCGTAATACAACTCCGGCAAGTCGGGGCGGGATGAAATGCGCCACACATGTTTCCAGGCATTGTCTTTCCACAAGCCAACCGTTATATCGCTGTTACCAATATCTAAAGCCAAAAGCATGCTGCAAGATGGAAATAATCTGGTAAAGGATAAAAATAAAAGGAGGTTGTCTCAACGTTGTTTCATATCGCAGACTTATTCCAAAATCTTGACCCTGCGATACAGAAAAGTATTCCGGCAAAAGGCCGGACATACTTCCTTCAACTTTTGAGATAACCTCTCTTTTCCCGATTGGTGCTTTAACCATTATTCCTGACGCACCACGCTGGCACCGGAAGTTTCTACCTGCAATTGTGGGTTGCCCTGATAAATTACTTCGCTGGCTCCCGTAGCAATAACCTGTAGATGTTGCGATACGTTAACCCTTCCCCGGCTCGCCCCGGAGACATGAAGAGTTGCCTCCACGGTTTCATATTCAAACGCGGTTAATACAGAGGCCCCTGAAATACTGGCATCCAGCTGTGCGCCCTCTCCTTTAAGTCTTAGTTGAGAAGCTCCGTTTATGTTTATAAACAATGCTGCGGCATCCATGTTCACCTGTCCTAACGAGGCTCCAGAAAGCGTAATGTCCAGGCGGTCAACCTCATCGAAGCCACTGGCTTTACCGTTTACTGCTCCTGAAAAATCTATTCCGGTAAGGGTGGGCATGGTGATGGTAATGAAGGTTGTGTATTGCCTGTTCTCGCTTTCATCATAGCGAAGAATTAAAGAGTTGCCGGTTTTAAAAACCTCCAGGTCGTCCAGGTTTCTGCGATCGCCCTCGGCTTTAATGGAATAATTGGAGCCATAAATAATCGTTACATCCAGCGCATCGCCTGCTTCCACACGATCAAAATCAATCACTGCATAATTGCGTTCGTCATGCTGGCGTGGCCCCGGATCTTCTTCATCCAAACAAGCCGATAACCAAATTGAAGTAACTGCTAAAAATATGATATTAAACCGCTTCATAAATTGTATTCGTTTAATTTAAAGACAACACACCAAAACACTTCCCCTATTCCGTTTCAAGAAATCTTTTGCTTTTTGGGCAATTGATGAGTTGCCGTTAGAACTCAATTTTGTAACTCAATACCGGCAACAGGGGCAACATATACCATTTCTCAACCTTACTGCTTTGTGGCTCAAAATACCGGCCACCCAGGTTCTTATGGTTGGTAGCATTTTGCAAATCCAGCGAAAGCGTGGAAGTAGCCCGTGCCCGGTTTCGCTTAATGCTTACCCGCACATCTGTACGGAAATAATCGGGCAATTGTTGCGTATAGGCCAGCGACTCGATATAGTGTGTTTCACCCAACTCAATGGAACGGGGAAGGTCGATGGGGGTTTCCCAGAAACCACCGGTATAGATAGCGCGCAGGTTAATTCCAAATACGCGGCCCTTCTTCCAACTATATTCCTTTCCGGCTGTAAAGCTAATAGCATGCTTCCCATTAAACCGGGTATTGCGCCAGATTTGATCAAGGGCTTTGTATTCTGAATTATAAATGGATGTGGATAACAGAAAATATAAATTGTTGTGTAAAAATTGTTCGAGTGTAAGTTCTACACCATAGTTACGTCCTGTTCCTTCGTTCACCAGCGGGTCGGTCAGGTAGCCCCACTCCGACATCAGGGTAGAAACCGGACGGCTATCCTTGCTTACCGCGATATTGAATAAATGCTGGTAGTATGTTTCTGCTTTGATGCGCAGGTATTTCGAAAGCGATCGGTCGTATCCAAACACCACATGGTGTGCTTTGTTAAATTCCAGATTCTTATTGGGATAATCAAAAGTTCCGTCCTGCTGCTCCACGCGGGCTTCATATACACCCACAGGTTGCATTTGGCTGTGTAACCCATAACCGAGTGAAAAAGATTGCTGCCCGGTAAGTTCATAGGTAACAGAGGCACGCGGTTCTAATGAAAGTGTCTTGTTGTTAGTGAGAAAGAGTGCGTGCATTCCTGCGTTAAAGCTAAGCTGATCGTTTATTTTATAATTCCATTGCGAAAATGCCTGAATGGTATTGGCGTGCATTTTGGAATTTAATGGCTCCACTACCTGGTTCAATTCCGCATCGCGGTAACGCAGATTTAATGTGTAGGTGTAGCGATTAACATACGCTCCCGAGCGCAAGGCACTGCGCGCATTAAATTTATGATTCAAGACGGAACTGAGGGTGACTTTACGTGTTACATAATTTTGTTTGTAGTTGAATTGCGGATTGTAGTCATCATTTAGGCGGTCTTCTTCATAGCCGTGATCGTTACCAGATAAAACAATTGTGGTTTGCAGATAGGTGTTTGGGTTAAGTGTATAAGCGTGCTTAAACCCTGTTGCCCCGGTATTTGAAAAATAGTTGGAGTTGAGACGCTGATAGTCAAATTCCCATTTGGTTGAATCTTTTTTTGCTTCCTGAAACTGATCGCTCAACCCACCAAATCCAAACAACGAAAAATTACCAAACTGTTTTGTGGGCAGGTAAATATTGTACGACAGATCCTGAAAGTTGGTAACCGCATCGCCTACATTAACTCCCATTTTAGAAAGTATGCTTAACGTGGAGTAACGATAGTTGATCAGGTATGAACCCCGGTAATTTTCAGAGAACGGACCTTCTGCGGCAAAGTCCATACCCAACACCCCGGCTTGCACGGTGTACTCGCGCTTCTCGTTATTTCCTTTGCGGAGATTAAGATCAAAAACACCGGCCAACGCATTGCCATATTCAGCAGCAAAGGCTCCGGTAGAAAAATCGGAATTAGCCAACAGTTGCGAGCTGAGAATTGAGATGCCGCCCCCCGATGACCCCACCACAGCAAAATGATTTGGGTTGGGAATGTCTATACCTTCCATGCGCCACAACAATCCAAAAGGAGAATTGCCGCGAATAGAAATCTGATTGTTACCATCATCGGTGCTCACAACGCCCGCAAAAGAAATAGCTGCACGGGCAGGATCATTCACGGCTGCTGCAAACTTCCGGGTTTCTTCTACCGAAAACGTGCGTGTGCTTACCACTGCCATCTCATTTAAGGGCTTGTTCTTCTCTGCATCAGGACGCACAACAATTTCCGCTAATTGCGTAATGTCTTCTTCGATGGGAACATGAACGACTACTTCCTTACCTGAATTTACAATCAGGGTTGCAGTAACATCTTTATACCCCACAAACGAAACTTTTAGTGTTTGTGTACCCACCGGAACCTGGCTGATGCGGAAGTTCCCGTCCGGGTCGGTGGTTGTGCCCAGCAAAGGTTCTGAGTTTAAAATCACAACGGTAGCACCGGGCAATCCTATCTTGGAAATTTTATCTACTACATTGCCCCGCACTGTTTGCGTAAGCTGCTGGCCATAAAGATTGGCTGCCGAAATAATAATTGTTATTGCCAGCAGGAATTTAGTTCGTGTCATACAGGTTATTGTTTCTGCTGTATGACAAACCATTATTGTTTAACCCCTACTGCCTGTATTTGTTTTTATAAAAATCTTAAGCCAACCCGCGCACCTACCCACATAGACAGGTTGTTGTTTTTAATTTTTATTGAATGATCGGTTGGTGTGTAGTAGGTAAATAGTTTAGGGTATTGGGTGTAGGAGTTGCGGGTAAGGTAGGTATTAAATGTTACCCCGGTAGCAAGCGAAAATCTTTTGGCTAGTTGAAAATCGAACCCGAGATACGCTTTGTTAAGCAAACTCAATGCATTGGTAAATCCGCCTTTGTTTACATGCTGGCTGGTCAGATCAAAATCCAGGTACCATCCGCGCGTTAGTTTATGCGATGAGCCTATTCCATACCCAAACGTCCATACCGATGTGTCGCTGGCTTCCAATGATTTTTCAGGTTTAAACCCGGCTGTTAGGATGGTATAAAACTTTCTTACCCCGGTTCGAAAGGCCACGTTAACAGGAAATACTTCATCGGCCGAAACTTCTACTTTATGATATCCTTTATTAATAATACTGAACAATCCGATAGGAACACCCCCTACGCTATCGGCATAATTAATTAACCCGATTTGCGTACCCCGCACCCGGCCGGCATAGTTAAAAAATCCGCTTACCTGCGAACCAGAAATTTTGTCGGTGGCAATGTTCGTAAATCCTGCAAACTGAGAGCCTCTGTAATCGCCACGTTGTAAGTTTCCAAAGCCCGCTACTTGCACTCCATACCCGGACTGGTTATTGTAATTGCTAAATCCGGCAACCTGAACACCATTCATCCCTCCTAAATTTGTGTTTGCAAACCCGGCAATCTGAACACCATGTGCTTCGCTCAGATTTGTATTGGCAAATCCAGCCAACTGCACCGCGGTAACATCGCCACCATTTAAATTAAAAAAGCCAGCAGTTTGAAAACCATACACCTTGCCTCCTACCATGTTACCAAAGCCACCTATTTGCAACCACCCCACATCACCCCGATCCATGTTAAAGAAAAATCCTAACTCAAGCTGGCGTGTGCCGCGCGAGTAGCCTCCTAAAAAGTTGATGGAATAATCATTTATTACGTTGCCACTAAGGCGACCATTGGTTCCCACAAACGGTAGTATCGATACCTGAACCAGCGAGTAAAGCGTATCTGAAATATTCTGAATGTTGGGTTCTGAATAATAAGGGTGCGATAACTCTTCTTTCAGAAACAGGGTGATTGAATCTGCCGGGGCTTTAGGAGTAATGATTTTCGCTGTATCGCGTACGATCGATTTAAGAGAAATGATGTAGTATTGATTAGCCGATTCTGTTATCTGAATAACGGTGTCCTGATAATTCTTTTTACTTACCGAAAGGGATAAGGAGTCGGTTCGCTTTTCGATCTTTATCCGAAAGTATCCGTAATCGTCTGTAACCACCGAAGTGATAGAGGGTTTGTGGTAAATGCTTGCCTGCGGCACTTTGTTTCCTGTAGTGGCCTCTTCAACATATCCGCTTACATATATTGTAACCACTTCATTTTTTACCGGTGGCGGTGGCGCTTTGGTTAAGATTACATAATTCCCTTTTGCTTTATAGTTAAGCGTTCCATGAAATACTTCGTTCAACACCTGCCTTACGGTAAGATTTTGAACAGTTAGGCTTACCACCTGTTCCGGGTCGACAATGGAGCTGTTATACGAAAAGGCAAATCCTGCCGCCTGGGCTATGCGCGTTAATACGTGTGGCACTTTCTCATTTTGCACGGTAAGTGTAACCGATCTTTCGAGAAGCGGGGGCTGGTTTGTTTTGGTTTGGGCAGCACAGACCGTACCGGCCAGCAAAAAAATTAATGCGTAAAAAATTCTCATGCAAAACTTATTGTGAGCTGGTGCATCCGTCACCATCCAGAATCAATTCTTCACCCTTTCGGGTTAAGGTCAGATTCATTGTTTCGGCTATTACTTCTGCAATAATGGCCGGGTTATCTTCTTTATAGTTGGCAGTAAGTCGGCAATCAAAAAGTTTCGGGTTTGCTAAAATAATTTTAGAGTTATACACCTCATTCAACAAGGCCACAACCGTTTTTAAATCGGTATTATTAAAGCTGAATACTTTGGTTTTATACGCGAGTATATTGGTATCTGGTTTTTCGATACGATAGAACATTTTATTGCGCTTGCTGTAAATGGCCCGTTGTCCGGCTTTCAGGTTAAGGCCGCTATCGTATAATGTATAGAATTGAACTTCCCCTTCTGTAACCAGAATTTCGATGGTATCCTTTTCGGGATAAGCCTTCAGATTAAACGCTGTACCAATATCACGCACCAGAATTTCATCAGCTTCAATTACAAAGGGTTGCTCGTCATTGTGTTTTACGGTAAAGTAAGCTTCGCCCTTCAGTTTTACTTTGCGGGCTTTTTGTTTTTTATCGTAGCTGTAAACAAGCTCGCTTTGTTTGTTTAGGAAAGCCGTGCTTCCATCGGGCAGGGTATCCTGCATGGTGCTATTTGTGCTTAGGATCGCCATTTGCTGAACGGGGGCAATCGGGTTATTCAGAAAATAGATTATCCCAAAAAAGATGGCGATGCCGGCTGCAATACGCACCCAAATAGTTGTTGCCCTGGATCGTTCGTGCAACGAAACAATTTTCGTGTCTCCTATCTTTTGCTTTATCTTATTCCAGGCTGCATCGGTATCAAATTCAACCTTTACATCCGCACCAGCTGCCTTTTCAAAAATAGTTTTGAGGTTTTCGAAGTACGCCCGATTGGTTTCACTTGCTTCAACCCAGGTATAGACCTCCTGCTGCTCCCGGGCCGATGCTTCTCCGGCCAGCACTTTGCCTATCAAATCGTCTATATCGTTTTCAAGCAATCCCATTTCAAGGCATCCAGTTATTCATAAATATTAAAAACAACGGCAGGTAATCTTTTAGTTGTTCGCGCATCAGCTTTAATGCTTTGCCCATGTGGTTCTCCACCGTCTTTACCGAAATCTGTAGCTGATCTGCAATTTCCTGGTACTTGAGCTCTTCGAATCGGCTAAGTTGAAAGACCAGCCGGCATTGTTCCGGCAAAGTTTTCATGGCTTGCGCTATTTTTATTTCCAACTCGGCTGCCTGTACTTTATGCATTACCGATTCGGCCGCTGTCTCTCCCACATACATTTCAAAAGCAGCATGTTGTTGTTTTACTTTTTCATGTTTGATCACATTCAGGCAACTGTTGCGTACCATGCGATACAGGTATGCTTTAAGCGATGTTTCAATTTGAATTGACAATCGTTTTTCCCAAACCGAAATAAAAGCCGATTGAACAACTTCTTCGGCCTCTTCCTTATCGTTCAAAAATGAAAAGGCATAACGGCAAAGGGGCTGGTAATAGGTGCGAAAGATCATCTCAAAAGTACTTGGGTTACCCTGCCGGAATTTTTCCAATACCTGCTTTTCCGATAAATCCACCGCTTCCATTTATGATTTGGTGCAATTTACGGGATTCGGGCTTTGAGGTTATGACAACCTTATGAACTTTTACCCCTAGCTGCAAAATAAAAAAGGCCGCCCTAATGTAGGACGGCCTTTTAGATACCTTCAAATGAGCTCAAATCGGCTTCATTTTCTCAAATTTATAAACATCGGGCATTTCAGAGTCATCGTGCATGGATACTTTCAGGTCTTTAATTACTCCGTTGGCAACATTATAAACCCAGCCGTGTATGTAGGGAAAACCACCTCTGCGCTGCCACGCATTTTGAATAATGGATGTTTTACCCAGATCGTAAACCTGCTCTATCACATTTAGCTCAACAAACCTATCCTCCCGTTGCTGCATATCGCTTATGGCTTCCAACTCATCCTGGTGTAGCCGGTACACATCTTTTATGTGCCTGATCCAGTTATCTATAAGACCAACCTGCTTATTGCCCATGGCCGAACGCACCCCTCCGCAACCGTAGTGCCCGCAAACAATTACATGGCTTACTTCCAATACATTTACGGCATAATCCAGCACACTTAGCATATTCATATCGGTATGCACCACCAGATTGGCAATGTTGCGATGCACAAACACCTCTCCCGGTTGGGTGCCGGTTATCTGGTTTGCTGGTACACGACTATCGGCACACCCAATCCATAAAAACTCCGGTTTCTGAGTGTTAGCCAGTTTGTTAAAATAATCCTTATCATCCCGAAGCATTTGCTCTACCCAGGCACGATTTTGTAAGAGCAACTGATTGTATTTTTCCATTTGTTAATTTGTTGTAATGCTTACATTATTTTCGATTGAACTCACCCCTTTGACATGGCCTGGGTGTTTTAATCCTTTAACTGTTACTGAAATATTTTTTAATCTGGCGGTTTCTGTAAAATCGTTAATGGTTTCTATTATATCATTATCTACAAATCCGGCAGGGGTTGCATCAATTACCAATTGTGCATCTTCGGGTATTCCGGCCAACTCCTGTCTCAGGGCTGCTTTATTTAGGAAGGTAACATCTTTTGTAAATCGAATCAAATACCATTCTCCTTCCGAAACTACAATTATTGCCTTCTTAAAATTGGTAATAAGTATAAAGATCAGGGCAACCACAATTCCTAAAAACACACCAAAGAGCAAGTTGGTAAACAATACCGCCAACACCGTTGCAACAAATGGCAGGAATTGTGTGTATCCTTTTTTAAACATGCCAACAAAAGCTGATGGTTTAGCAAGCTTGTAACCGGTAATTAAAAGTATTCCTGCCAGACAGGACAAAGGGATCAGCTCCAATACGTGAGGAACAAGTACTACCGAGAGCATTAAGATAACGCCATGCGAAATAGTAGAGGCCTTGCTTCGCGCGCCTGCATTTACATTGGCCGAACTGCGTACAATTACCGAGGTTACCGGCAGGCCTCCCAACAAACCCGACACGGCATTGCCAACTCCCTGGGCGCACAACTCCCGGTTGAGTGGCGTGCTTCGGTGAGCCGAATCCATTTTATCACTGGCTTCTATACTTAAAAGCGTTTCCAGGCTGGCTACAATGGCGAGCGTAATAGCGGTGGTGTATATCTTAGGATTTTGCCAGGCTGAAAAATCCGGAAATGTAAAAAATGCGCTCATCCCTGATTCGGAATAAGAAGGCAGCGAAACCAGGTGTTGCGCAGTAATTGCAAGTTGAGGCGAAACCAGTTTGAATATCAAATTGAGGCCTACCCCTATTAATACTACGCCCAACGGGGCTGGTACAACTCTAAAAAATTTATACCGCAGCAGTTTGTTCGAACTCCAAACAATCAACAACAATACAGACACAATACTGATAATTACCGCTCCGGGAGTAATGTGGTTTAGAGATTCCAGTATTTCAGAAAAGGTATTGCGACCATCTTGTTGAAAAAAACTTTCATCCCCTTCATAATCGGCATCAAAGCCAACTGCATGTGGTATTTGTTTCAGAATAAGTATTAACCCAATACCTGCCAGCATGCCTTTAATTACAGCGGCCGGAAAAAAATGACCGATAGAACCCGCACGCAAAAGACCCAGCACCACTTGTATGGCTCCGGCCACCATTACGCTCAATAAAAAAATCTCGAACGTGCCAAGATCATTAATTGCCACTAATACAATGGATGTTAATCCCGCTGCGGGGCCGCTTACACTCAGCGAAGATCCACTAAGCGATCCTATCACGATGCCACCCACAATGCCTGCCATGAGGCCCGAAAACAATGGAGCCCCTGATGCCAGGGCAATACCTAAGCATAATGGCAAGGCTACCAGAAACACAACAACAGAGGACGGAAAGTCCGATGACCAATAACTTCTCAAATTCATACGAAAGAAAAAAATGAAACTAAAAAACTAAAAGCCCGCTATCGGGCAAGGAGGTAAAGGATTACCCCTGAGGAGGAGGAGAAATGATTTCCAGAAAATGGAAACTCGTTAAAAAGCAGTTTGAAAAAATAAGTTTGCTGCTGCTTCTGTTAACAGCCAAATGTGTTTGCTGTGGCCCAAGCTTAATATCCTCACCGGTGTTATCTTCTTCAACAGGCGATGGAACGGGTATATCTTCTGAGTCATCACCCAAATCGGCACATTCGGTTGTGTTTGTTTTTTTCAGCGAAGTGGTAATTGTGTTTGCCGATACCAGGATCAGCAAACAAAAGATTGCCACATATGAAAAAACAATTTTAGCCATATAAGAAGGGCAAATATAGTAAATAGTTTATAATGCTTAATGACTTTTGTGCTTCCCGTAAAGTTTAAGAGAAAATTAACAAATCATTCGCTACGCAGCGAATCTACCGGGTTGGCAAGGGCTACTTTGAACGAACGATAACTTACAGTAAGAGCCGCCACACCAAGACTAATTAAGCCAGCCAGTACAAACACCAAAACATTGGTGTCCATCTTATAGGCAAAATTATCAAGCCATATCCTACTGAGGTAAAACATGGCTGGCGCAGCAATTGCAAACGCAGCCAGCACAAGAAAAATAAATTCGCGGGTAAGCAACCAGGTTAAATGCAATGTTGATGCCCCCATGATTTTACGAAGCGCTATTTCGCGGGCACGTTGTTCGGTAACAAACATAACCATCCCTAACAAACCCAAACAACTGATAAACACAGATAATACAGAAAGGTAACTGAATATTTTACTTGTACGTTCTTCATTCCGGTAGGATTGATCAATCTCTTCATCCAGAAACGTGTACTCGAATGGTGCTCCCGGATTCATCTTCTTGAAAATTTCTTTTACCGACTCAACCTGGTTTACCAGATTTCCGGCTTCCAGTCTAATCGCTATGCGGTAATACTCATCCCGATCAATATAAATCAACATCGGTTCAATTTTCTTGTGTGCTGATTTAAAATTAAAATCCTTCACAACTCCAATAATGGGATTCTTAACACGCGAGCCGTAGGTTATTGTTGTTTCAAGCGGATTTTTAATATTCATTATTCGGGCCGCTTCTTCATTAATCAACATAGCAGCAGAATCAGAAATTATGTCGGGCGAAAAATCACGTCCTGCAACAATCTTCATCGAGAAAGTCTTAATAAAATCGCGCTCTACCGGAAGCACATGAAATAATATACTTGATTCCGGATTTTTACCTGGCCAATCAACAACATCAGACGATTCGTTGATGTGCGATAGTTTGGAACTGGTAGCGGTTACATGCAGCACACCTGGTAGTGCAAGCAATTCTGCTTTAAAAGCTTCAAATTGCTGCCGCAGATTTCGATTTGCTGAAAAGGTCAGGATGTTTTCTTTTTCAAAACCCAAATCGCGTGCGCGAATGTACTCAAGCTGATCTTTTACAAAGAAGGTGCCTGCAAGAAAAGAAATGGCCAATACGAATTGTAACACAACCAGGGCACGTCTGAAAATAATGGTTCCCTTTCCACTTTTCAGAAACCCCCGTAATACAATGGCCGGGTTTAATGCTGACAATAACAATGCAGGATAAACACCTCCCAGAAATGAACAGAAAAATACAGAAGCAAGCAATGGCAGATAAATGGAGGGATTAAGAACATCAAAGGCAACTGCTTTACCACTCAATTGATTGAATGAGGGTAACAAAATCCAACCCACCAGTATTGCTACCAAAAAAGCCAACACACAATACAGAAATGACTCAGAGAAAAAATGCAGCATTAACTGCAGCCGGTTTGCGCCAATTACTTTTCTTACTCCGGCTTCTTTTGCGCGTTTAAGCGAACGGGCTGTAGCCAGGTTAGCATAGTTTATACTGGCGATTATCAGGATAAAAATTCCAACAGCTGAAAAAATGTACACGTACAATATATTGCCCCGCCCTGCGCTATCATTGTTTAAGTGACCGGAGCGCAGGTGAATGGATTGAAGCGGTTGTATAATAAGTTCTGTATTAGATTGGGGGTAATTTTCTTTCACCAGGTTTTTAATCTTGGTAGCAAAAGCAGGTACATCTGCCTGGGGTAATAACCGGGCATAGGTATAATAACTATTATAGTTCCATTGTTGCAGATTATCATAACCACCAGCCCGTACAAACTCCATCGGAATAACAAAGTCGAATTGAAGGTGTGTGTTGCCCGGTACATTTTGCAATACGGCCGCTACCAGCAGCTCTTTGCCCAGTACGGTTAGGGTTTTGCCGGTTGGCTCTTCGGCATTGAAATAAACTTGCGCCAGTCGTTCTGAAATTAGTATCACATCAATGCCC
>Ga0209200_1002506_pt1 | contig 16879 bp, 8 predicted proteins | sample AD_UKC033_MetaG_FD_184406 | JGI IMG/M metagenome (GOLD analysis project Ga0209200, IMG submission 184406) | Active sludge microbial communities of municipal wastewater-treating anaerobic digesters from USA - AD_UKC033_MetaG (SPAdes) (version 2) | ecosystem: Engineered > Bioreactor > Anaerobic >...
AACTGCGTATGATAATCTGTTTGTTTGGGTTTTAGATTTATCTGGAAACATTATTGAAAATGTTACATCGTTTTCAAACTTAAATGGCGACAGTTTACCCGGCTGCCAAACCTATCAATCGTATTTAATACAATTAACGCAAACTGCAGCACTCGCAGCGGGACAACATGTGCGATTATTTTTCCTTGCACAGAATGATATTTCAAGCCCAACAGTTTTTCGTTTAGATGATATTTCTGTTGATGCAACATTGCCAACTTCTTGCGTCAACTGGAACGGAGGAATTCCTGCCGACCCAACATTAGTAACTGCTGCTGAGTATTTGTGCCAAAACGGAGTGATTGATAATAATCAGGACTCTAATCAAATAAACAACACTCCACCATGCAAAGAAGTGGCATATCATATTTATAATTCTTTGTTCGCTTCGTCAGGCTATTCTGCCATTAGCGATAGTTACCCGGCTCCTCAAGTTGACATAGACCCTTTAACCGTTGACTATAGTGATGCGATTAAAGCAATGCTTTACTTAGAATATTCCGATGGTGTGCCCTGCTTTAATCGAGATTATTTTAACGTTGGGCCTGAGTGGGGCATTTTAAGAGGAAGGGCTGTAAGAGCGGCATTAGAAGCATGGAATATTGCACCTGACATAAGCGGATTCAATCCTAATTCTTATGCACCGTCTTCTTTTTTGTGTGACGTAACCGAAAACGATACTTATTACGGCTGGATGAAGAAGGCTCACTCTTTAGGCTTTTTTAGTGGACTCACAAATAACGGCTGTGGCATACCCTGTGGTGCAAACCTTTGTTTCGGATCTAAACAGAATATTACAACCAGAGAGTTTTATATTATTTTGTATAGGATCATGAACTATGCTGGAGGTATCCCACCAGCAATTTCTGCTTCTTCATATTTCACTCCAAACTCTTATAGACAAGTTAACCTTTCAAACGCGTCAGACTTAGATCGAGGTGTATTTAATCATTATGAAAATCAAAGTTTTTTTATTCAGGGTGGTGGACTCCCTCTAACTTTCGGACACTCTTTTCACTCAAGTTTGTCCGAGCTTCCTGGCATTCCTTACACCTATAGCGTTGAAGCAGAGAAACTGTGGACTCAACGTTTCTTCCCTCTCGGTTCTAATTGGACACATAATTATAATATTTACATTTTATGCATACCCAACTCTCTTTCTAACAGCGCGGGCGACTACAGGCTAATGATTTTTTGGGGTGATGGTACTATTCAATCCTATGATCCAGTTTCTCAGCAATACCAAACTTCAGGAGTAACAGATAGCTTACATATTAATTCCTTTGATGCCAATGGTAACGCGCTGTTCATTTCAATATTTAAACCTGATGGAACCCGATATAACTTTTCACGACAATACAATATTCCGATTTTAGAAATCTCAAGTATTCAGGATCGCAATTCAAATTCAATCTTATTTAATTATGAATTGGGAGATAGCTTGTGGTCTGGATCAGGGAATATCTATTTTAAAGCAAACCGACTTAGTTCCGTTAAAGATATTTTTAGTGGTAGAATTTTAAAGTTCAACTATCAGAATGGAACTAATTTGCTTAGTTCAGTAAGAGATAGCAGTGGAAATAGAACAATCAATTTTGATGTTGATCCAATCACTCGCGATTTGCTTGATTTCTACGATGCCAAAGGAAATCACACACATTATTCCTATAGTACATTACCAACGGAAAAACACCTTTTAAAGCAGATTATAAAACCCCTTGGCAACACCATCACCAACACCTACTATAACCGTAAACTACAAAGCACTCAGGCTGGTAATTATAGTATTCAGGTTAATTGGGGGCAAAACTATTTAGGTGGTGGTTCAACAAACTCAACGGTATCTGTTACACAAAACGGAAACACATTAACCACTTCGTATGCACATGATAACAGAGGCAATCCTACAAGCATTACAACACCCACCGGAACGGTAACAATGCAGTATGCTGATTCCAACAACCCAGATCAGCCAACACAAATTGTTGACAGCAATACAGGAATAACTACAACTATTCAATATGAACCAAACAAAAAAGCAAATCCTATTTTCGTTTCAAGGAGTGGCAGTGGTAATACAATCACTGAACAGTTTCAATACAACAATTTCAGTCAGGTTACACAGTATACAGACCCAGACGGAAACATAACCCAAACCATCTATGATGCTAACGGAAATATTACTGACATAAACAGACCAATTGGTTCAACTCATTTTAATTACAATGCCAATAAATTGGTTGAGAGCATTGTTGACTCAGTTGGACTTACTACAAATTTTCATTACAACTTGTATGGAAATTTAGATAGCCTCTCTATTGCCGGAACGAATATTTCTGCCTCGGCAACTTATGATGCAATTAGTAGGATAACCGGAATACGAAATCCGAATGGTATCAAAACTGGTTTTACTTATGATAATAATGATAACATACTTACGAAAAGATACGACTCGTTGGGTGTAAATTATTTAACGCAGAATATTTATGATGCCAACGATAATTTAATCACAATAAATTCTCCAAGAGGATTACCAACCATTCTTACCTATGACAGTACCGATGCATTAAAGACAGAAACTTATTGGAGTTTTTCTAAACAATGGGATTACAACCAGGACGGGACTATTAAAACTTTTAGAAATAAAAACAATATTCCTTTTAATTACTCCTACTTGGGAACCGGAGACCCCAATGCCGGAAAATTACAAAGCGATGGGTATGCAGGTTATGAATATTATACTTCTGATAAAAACCTATGGAAGGTTTCAAGAAATGGTGAAGATATATTGTATGGTTATGATGCCTTTAGTAGAATTAATGATATTAAGTACACAGACTTAAATGGAACGCTTAATAGTGTTCAGTATGTCTATTACCCCAACAGCAATCGTTTACAAAGGATAGGTTACCCAGGGTTAAATGGAGTTTCTGTCACAGTTGAATACACGTATGATGCTAATAACCGATTGAAAAGAGTAAAAAATGTTAGTAACGGAAATATTTATGTAGATTACACTTATCGCAATGACGATAAACTTTTAACAGAGGTTTTTGGAAACGGAACTCGTAATATTTATTACTATGACAATGCTTCAAGGTTAGATAGTATAGTTACAAAAAAACAAAACGGAGATATTCTTGCGAAAGTGTATTGCAACTATGATCCACAGGGAAACCATCCTGAGGAATTTATTAGAGTTTATCGCAGTGGTCCGTCTTCCCCGCCCGGTTCAACAGCGCCTGATACTGCTTTCAACTACGTATATGACAATATGAACAGGTTGACAGATAGAAATGGCGCAAGCTATATCTCCAATCCCAATGGTGCAGTGTTGAGCAATAATCCCGTTGGTTATACATGCACATGGGATGAGCGCGATAACATGCTTTCGTTAACACGAAATGGAATTACCAAAACTTTTGAGTATGATGGATTAGAAAATAGAAGACTGAGTGATTCAACCAGATACTTGATTGATTTAATGCACAACGAAAATGTGCTGATGGAAACAAACCTTGCTGGTGATCCAACTTCTGTATATGTATATGGCTTAGGTTTAGTATGCGGTATAGACCCCGTTACAAACCATGTGTATTACTATCACTACGATTTCAGAGGAAGTACAATTGCAATTACTGATTCAACAGAGAACGTAATACAAGAATATGATTACTCAGCATTTGGGCAAATTATAAATGCGCAAGGTTGGTATTCTTCAAATCATATAAACAACCCCTTTACCTACGTTGGCAAGTATGGAGTAATGGACGAGGGCAATGGTATTTACTTTATGCGAGCAAGGTATTATGATAGTAATATAGGTCGGTTTATTAGTGAAGACCCTAAATGGGATATAAATTTATTTCCTTATGGGGATAACAACCCTGTTACGAAGATTGATCCGAATGGAGAATATTTTGAAACAGCACTTGATATTGCCTCGTTGGGCTTAAGTTATTACGACTATCAGCAAGATAAATCTCTTAAGAACGCAGCATTTTTAGCTTGGGATGCCATTTCGGTTGTAGCTCCCCTTGTACCTGGTTCATATTCTTTGAAAGTTGCTAAAGCATTAGACGGAGGAAAGACTTTTAGCCAATACAAACGAGCAAAAGGAGGAACTAAGACTCTTGATTACATTCAAACTTCTACTGGAACTCAAAGAATAAGCTCCGAGTTTCATCATGTTTTTATATCACAATCAACTCAGAAGAATTATAATATCCCCAACTGGTTAGTTAATAACGAAATTAATGTATGGAAATTAAATACAATTCAACATTCATTATTAGATTCAAAACGTTTTCAGTTTCTAAGACAAGGCATTAAGTCAAATGTTGGTTGGACAAGCAAGTATAATTGGTTTTCAACTTTTAAATAACCTGTAAGCAAAATGTTCAACATCTTTAAAAAAAAGCAAAAGACCACATATGAAGGATTGATAATTAAGGCAATTGTTTATGGCTCAAACTTAGAATATGTAAAAGCATTAAGAGAACAGTTAGAAGAAGGGATAATAGAGGGTAGTAGATTGCGCCCAACCGATATTCCAAATTATTTTGGACTTGTACTAAATGAGAGCCTACGTGAAAAATACTATAATAAATCTGGAAGGAATTATAGTATTGGTGAAGTTGAAATTCGCGATAAAGAATCCGGTAAAATGATAAAATTTACTTTGTATGTATCTTATGGATTATTAATCGGATATTCGATTTTTCCATTTAAGAATATTCAACCAGATATTAATTCAATAAATCTTGAAAGATGCAAGATTACGTTTTTGGATGAGTTAGATTATAACAAAATTGAGTTTCTATTAAGTACGCAAGAAAAAGCAAATATTTCAAAAGCTGAAATTTATGAAGTACAAGTTGAAGAGAAAACTTACTTTCATATCAAAGATTTGGAAGATGGTGACTTTATTGCAATTGACCTAAAAAAAAATGTTTTTATGATTACTCATGACCCATTAAAAGCAACTAAAATAATCACTTCATTAAATGAGATACTACAATGAGAACAAACTGCTATTTAACCTGTTTAATTTTACTTGTTACATGCGAAGCCAGTTCACAAAAAAATTCTACATATCAATATGATTCCTCCAACCGCCTAACCAAAGAGTCTCATTCCCCTTCGTGTAAATTTATTACATACACTTATGATGCAGATAATAATCGTTTAACCGAAACTTACAAAAGTTTTCAAATAAATGCAGCCATACAAAATATAGATTGCTCTCATCCTAACGGAAGCATAACACTTACACCAGCATCACCTGGTGCTTTTTCTTATGTGTGGTCAACTGGTGCAACTGCCAGTACGGTGTCTGTTACTCAACAAGGTGTTTACACTGTTACCATAACAGAATCAAACTTTGGAAATGTTTGTTCAAAGGAATATTTTGTTTTCAATACATCCGTTTCAGGAATTGCGTCTATAAATCATCAAAACATATCTTGTAATGGCTTAAGCGATGGATGGGCAAGTGTTACAATACAAAATCCAGGAGGTAGTTATATATATCAATGGTCTAACGGACAAACAGCCGATTCAATTTACAATTTACCTGCCGGAACATATTCTGTTACCGTTACAGATACAGTAAACAACTGTGTTCAGCAGGTTTCTGTACAAATAATTGAACCAAACAAATTTATTACAGGAACCTCGTTAACAAATGCAACGTGTGGTTTGGCTAACGGAAATGCAACCGTTAATACAAATATTGGATCGTATTTATTTAATTGGAGTAATGGTCAAACTACACAAACAGCAACCAATCTTTTACCAGGACAATATTTTGTAACGGTAACTAATCAAAGTGGATGCGTAGAAACTGATTCTTTAGTGATAATTGATAATACTACAATTCTTACTTCAATCACTTCAACAAATTGCACATGTTTTAATTTTAGTGATGGGTCTGCCGTAGCCAATGTCATGGGCAGTCCATTACTTTATAGTTTTCTCTGGTCAAGTGGGCAACAAACCCAGTCAATAAGTTCATTAGACTCAGGTACTTATTCTGTAACAGTAACTGAACTTTCTACCGGTTGCCAACAAACAAATTTTGTTCTTATTACTACTCCCACACCGATGTTAAGTAGTCTCACAGGACACCCTCCTAATTGTTACGGTGATAGTACAAGCTATATTGATGTTACAATTACTGGTGGAACACCCCCTTACTTATTTTCATTTAATTCAGGTCCCTATACTCCAAATCATTTATTTACAAATTTACCAGCAGGTACCTACTTGATAAATGTTTTAGATTCCAATTTATGTGGGAAAATAATTAGCGCTGGATATAATAATCCTCCTTTAATAAATGTTGGAATCGGAAGCTTACAAAACCCAACTTGTTTTGGAGTTAACAATGGAAGCATAACTGTTGCAGCAAACGGTGGCGTTCCAACTTTTCAATATTCTCTTAATGGGTCATCGTATCAATTCTCCCCTACGTTTTCAAATCTTGCACCTGGTAATTTTATTGTATATGTAAAAGATGGATATTCTTGCACAAAAACTTTTCCATTTACACTTGCTCAACCTAATTCATTTATATCAGGCATTACAGGTACGGATGTTAAATGTAATGGTGGAATGAATGGAACTGCATCAGCATCATTAAATGGTCCAGTTAATAGTTATACTAATGTTCATTGGTCAAATGGTCAAACTGGAATATTTACAGGGGGGCTTTCAGCAGGCAGTTACATTTTTTATGCCACTGACTCTAATCTCTGTACTTTAAGTGATACAGTTGTTATATCACAACCACCTGCACTTTTAATTTCTGGGACTATTACCAATGTTTCCTGTGATTCCACAAATGACGGAAGTTTTATTGCTCTTGCTTCAGGAGGTATTGTTCCCTACTCATTTAGTATTGATAGTATAAATTACCAGTCTTCTGCAAGCTTTTCAAATCTTTCGGCAGGCAATTATATTTTCTATGTAAAAGATTCTAATGACTGTATCAATAATACCTCCGTTAATATTCTGCAGAATACTCCTATTAACGGATTACCAATTAATGTAATTGGTGATACTCTTTTATTGTCTCCGTATTCAGCACCCTCAATTTGGTATGCGGTTGGAAATGCTAATGCTTTGGACACATCGAACCAATTTATATGTTCTAGCAATTCAAGCTATTATGTGACAGGGATTGATTCTAATGGATGCATTGCCACTTCTGATACCGTGCAAGCTTGCATTTCAGTAGGAAATTTTGAAGTATCGTATAATAGCAGTATCAATATATTCCCTAATCCCAACTTCGGATTATTTACCATTCGTTTTGGTGATTTGTTAAAAGGAAAATTTGTTTTAAGTGTTTTTGACACAAAGGGGCGAAAATGTTACGAGCGGGAACTACATATTGATTATAAGAATTTTGAGCAGATTGATTTAAGTCATTTTGCAAAATCTAACTATACCATAACAATTAAAGGACATCAAGTAAATTATCAAGGACAAATAAATATTGAGTAGCGAGTTGGAATAAGTCCGTCTGGAAAAAAAATGCCGGACAGCAAGATTGCGTGTGTACCGTCCACAAAAGTGGATAATCGGTACACACGCAATCTTGTCGGGGAACATATTTCCCCGAACCCCTTTAAATTGATTTAACTGTTTCTTCTCCTCTAATTTAATTCTTTTTATGCCTCATTCTCTCAATTATTTGAAATCCAATTGTGTAAAACAATCCACCAATTGATAGAACTGAAGACATAGCTCCCATAAAGGAAGGGTCTATTTTTTTCATGTCAATGTAAATTGCTATTAAATATACAATCATTCCAAAGAGTAATAAAAAAAGAAAAGATGTAAATATTTTGAGTTCGGAATTCCAGCCAGAGCTGAATTCCGATTTCCTATTTATTACTGGATGGATAAGGCTTTTAACAAATGCCTGGTCACTGTATAAAATTTTTATGGAGGTTACTGCTAACGCAATTTTCAAAAATGCAAGAATAGCATCAATGACTGGCTTATAATCTTTTAAAACATCAAACCCTGAACCATTTTGAATATTTAGGTTTACAACATAGACCAAAGGTTGCATAAGACCATATGCAATTCCGATGTAAAAAATAATTTTTGTGTTGAACCGTAAATTATATGCCCATCCTAATAAAATAGGAGCAATAATTCCCAAACTTAACGAGAATGTATTATGTAAAATTATCGCAAAGTCACTTTTTTGATGAATTTTGCAGAGAATGTAGAGCATTGGTATAACTATCGAAAAAAAGAAACTAAGTTGATAGAAATCATATTTCAGATTTTTCTTAATGTATTCTTCTCCTCTAGTTAATACTAAGTACATGCACAAAAAGAAAATTGTATTAAGATTGTCGAAAATCAAAATTGTGGCTTGAAGAATTGTTTTTGTTTTTTGCTGACTTATTTCGCTACCCTCTAATTGCGTAAATTTTATTAAGACTAAAAGCCAAGCGATACTCCATGCTAACCACCCAAGCCACCAAAATTGAAACGCAGTTTTGCGAAAAAAACCTGAGGGTTTCTTGAAGTCTTTCCACAGCCAACGTGTTCCAAAAAGGACAACAAATAAACAGATTGCCAGATTGCAATATATTCCAAACAGGTCTAAATTACTGGAGTTCATTTATCTTCAATTAGTTATTTTTTGGTATAGGTTCGATAAAGGAAGAGTTCAAAACCCCTCAGAAAAAAATTCCTCCAAAGTAATATCAAAAGCATCAACGATTTTCTTCAGGTTCTTGTAAGTAATATTCCCTCCAGCCTCATATCGTCCATACTGTGCTCTAGGTAAATTGTGTTCATACGCAAAGTACTCATAATTTGTGTATCCTTTTGCAATTCGTAATTGCTTCATTCTCTCGCCTAACTGTTTTAACCCAGCATCTACTGTGGTCTTCTTTACTTTCTTCTTGCCTTTGGTTGTCTTTGCCATAATTAAGGGCAAAAGAATATAAGAAAAAACGCATTTGTTACTACATATACATTACTACATATATGTAGTTTTATATATTTGCCGCAATGAAGGTGTTTCCTCTTTTGGTATTTGTTATTCTTCCACTCATAGTTGGAGTGGCAATTTATTCTTTCCTAAGAACGGGATATTACAAAGCCCCTGCATTCCTCATATACAACGCACCAGACGCTCTCTGGCTCTTTTCGCTATGCAACCTGCTTTCACTCATTTGGAGGGCACAATGGCGCACATACGCCCTTTGGTGCGGTATTGTAACAGTGCTTTCATTGGTTACAGAATACCTGCAATGCAAAGGAATAATCACAGGCACAGGAGATATATGGGATTGCGTAGCATACATCCTTGCTTGTACAACATCCATTGCCATTTACTGCCATCTACACTCACCCTCTAACAATATACATCATGTCAAACACTAACAAACACATTCTGTCAATTATGTCTTGTATTGTTTTTGCACTGTTCTTCATTGCAAGCTCAACACAAAAGAAAGTAACTACTCCTGTTAAAGTTGCAGCGTATGACTTCAGTCCACCGAGTCAGTCAGCAGCTAAATCTTCTGACATTGCATTTCTGGTGCTTAATCCTTCGTATGTAAGGCAGTTTCAGTACTCCAGTGTAGACATGTTCTACAAGTTTTCTACCAGTATGGGACCGGATTTCAATGAGTTGTTAATCGCAAAAGGATATAGCGTAAGAGGACCCTTTGACAACTACGATGCTATTGTGTATTCCGACAAAAAGGAAAGTGATCTCATTCTTGAAATACAAATTGATTTAAGCGTAGATGACAAAAATGTTGAATGGAAATACAAAACAGGAGGATACCCCATACAAGCATATTACCAATGCGAGGGTACGATGATACTCTCAGGAAAGGTAAACCTCACTGCATCCGAACCTCTCACCAAAGAAAAACTGTGGGCGAAGTCTATTCCACTTGCACAAAAGAGCATTGTCATTGCCGGTGAGTATAACTATGATTTACCACGTAATTACACACTCGTATTTTCGAGAGACCCTGGGGTGATTAATCCACTCACTACACAGCTTGAAGATTTCTACAAGTCAGTTATGTCAACAGCATGGAACCAGCTAGACCCAAGGGAACTTACTACGCTTAAAAAGCAGGTGATGGAGATACGGGCTAAGAAGGAGTATTAATTCCACAAAATTTGCCAGCAGCAAGAACCATACAGGTTTTAGTTAAATGAATCTTAAGTCAAATTCCTTTTGTACTTCAAAAACGCCAACATTTGAGAGGAGAATTGAAAGAAAAAAGTGTGCAAATCTCCATTTCTGCATTACCAAAAATTGAGTAGAAATACCTAACGTTTTTCTGAAAAGCGCAACTGCAAATTGAGTATAAATACCTATTGTTTTAGCATTTGAGTGGATATATGTTTGGAGTTCACAAAAGGAGTATGCTGAAAATCCATAAAGAGTAGGCACCATTTAAATACTATAATTATGTATAAAAAAGTAAACAAAAAAGCTATTTGGCTTTCTGCAATTGTAATGTTTGCATCTACAACTGTATTGTATGTATCTTGTACGAAGAGCAAAATTGTTCAACCTTCTGCTACTGAAGAAACAACAGAGACTTATGATAAGTTAAGTTATGAAAGTCTATTCGCCACGGACACATCTTTTATCTATTTGGATTCTACGGATTCAGTACGCACATTTAATATTTACGATGGCTGTGCTGCTTTGGTGGGTACTATTTCAACCAATACATCTACAAAAAGTATTGAATTTTCATCTCAAACAAGCAGTACTGTTACAATAGTGGGTCAAACTTCAATTACACTTAATAAAGGGGTTGCTTATTGGTTTAAACCTAATAATTGTAGTTCCGGCTCTTACATACTCAAAGTAACTTTTGCGACAGGAATACAGCCTTTTTGTAAGCGGTTCAAGCTCACTAACTGCACATGGAGCAACAATGGGTCTTGTAGCATTATTAGTTCCTATTCTTTCGTTACAAAACTCGCGATACCCTGCTGAAAATTATAATACATACTAATCCTTGATTCTTCATCAGTGCTGGTATCTCTTATACTCGCACTGATGCTTCTTTCTTTTCAAATAAAATAATCTATTAAAAATAAACCTCAATAAACAACCACCTTAAATCAATCATTCCATGGAGAAAATTTTAAACCTCATCGCATTACAAACATTACTTTGTCTAATTCTTCCAGCTAATCTAATAGCCCAATCTATTACAGTTTTTTCACCTGCAAATACATCAGCCTGTGCAAATAACATCTTTCAAATTATTTTTCCAAGTGGGGTTTCAACATCTGTAACAGTTACCCCCTCTATTGTTTTTAATAACGGAGGTACAAGTACCTGCTCAAACAATCAATCTGTTCAGTTAGAATATATTTCGCATTCAGGTAGCGGTTCTGTCTCTTCTATTTCGAGTGGAAACACATTAACTTTTACCATATCTAACACAGGCACAGATACCGTTTTTTATAGAGCACTCATTGATTGCAATGTAATTCAAACAGGAAATGGGACAGTAAACCTTCAACAGAATTATGGGTCATTAATCGTAAATGGTTCAGGTAATGATATTTCTGTAGGTGTTGGTTTTCCAAAAATGACAGATGCAAATAATAATACCAACAAAACAATCGGCTACAAAACAAATACAAAAGTTACTTTTCTTTATAAAAATACAGGATTACAGCCAGCCCATTTTCATTTTGAATTTGACCCTGATAGTGCAAACACAGGTTACTGTAACCAAATAACAGTGGTTAGCATTTCTTATAAGCGCAATTACAATGGCACCGTTTATAATTATACCGGAACAGATTCTGATACTATTACACTTAATCCGCAAGATACCTTATATATTGAACCTGTTTTTTATACCGATGAATGCCTTTCATGTCAAACACAACTAAGAGCAAAATTTACATGGCAATGTAATTATCCAAACCCTGGCAACAATGTATTTTGTTCCGATTGTAGCAGCGGTTTATCCTATTCATATGATGTTTTTCAAAACAATAATGTTTCAGTGCTTGTGGAAAGGCTTTCTCCTGTAAACTATAATGATGTAATTTATGATTTGAGTTGTATGAATGATACTGCAAATTCAACAACATGGAGTTACCGTATTACTAATAATGGCAGTACTGGTATTGATAGCATTCTTTGGACATTGGTTCAAACTGCGGATAACATTAATAATGGCAAACGACATCTGATGCTTATTGATAAAAAAACATTGAGCATTTCGAAAGGTTTAAATAGCTCTTGCATCATTAACACAACTACACGTATAAAAACCGATAGGCTTTGTTACAATTTTATTGATACTGCAATTTTTGATTGCAAAATTGATGTGAAGGATTTTCTTATCGGTGATACTCTTTTTGTTTCATTTAAAACCTTTAGATGCAGTGAGGAAGATAATCTAAGTCTTTTCAATTTAGAAAAATCCTACAACCAATGGGGGTTCAGTCCTTGCAGTTTAAAAAGTATCTGTGGAAATGAAGTACAGATATCAAACACAAATGCTTTTTACAGTACAGGAACTGCTATCAGTGGTCAGACAGCAGGCTCAGGGTATGATGTAAACCTTAAATTAAATTTTTTTCCATCAGTTACCGATTTAACATATGCCAATGGAATAGGCGAATCTGCATTAATGAATGTAAAAATAAACACTCTACTTAATCCTTCTAAGCCTTTTGTCTATCAGTTATTGGGATGTTATGAGCAAAATTTTTTATGCGATACACTCTATGGATGGCTTCGTGCATCAGTTGTTGTTGATACGAATTTAATTTTATTCAACCCATCTTTAGATGCGTACCTAATGAAAGTTAATCCAAATACAAATGACACTTCTTATAAGTATGCAAATTGGTGGTACAGCCCATTTGACACACTTTCTTGTAGAGACCGAAACTACTACTATTACTTCAACTTAAACGAACCCGCAATGAGAACATTCCTTGACAGTGGTGAGTTTGTGTATAAACTTACAGTGTGTTGCGGTAGCGATGCTTCACCGACTCCATATAGTTCTGAGTTTCATTTGCTCGCAAACCCCTCGCGAAGTTGTTTTTCTACAACCATTCCTTCCACTCACGATTCTGCTTTGATTGTTTCTGATTCTAAACAAAGATGGCTTTCATTAAGCGATGCAGCCAATTCTATTGCCGCGCATTGCCCCGGCTGTGTTACACCTGGGATTATTGTAGATTACTATAAAATGGAAAGAAGTACATTAGGGCTACAAGACACCGACAATGATGGAAGAGCAGATAGCCTCAATTCATTGATTAATGAAAATAGTAATTGGTATTTGCAAAACGGAAACAAAATCAAAAGGAAATTTAGCGGTTTTGGAGATAAGGTCAATGATTATTTAAGAGCGCACCTGCAACCTGGAGATAGCCAGAACGAAGGCTATACCTATCCACAACTGCAAGCTCGAGGTTTAAGATTTAACTCTTTGCAATTAAGCCGAACTGTTCCAATGGGTTTAGATACAATGCGTCTTTTGCCTGACAGTTTAATCTTTTACATTGATACTCCCTCAACAGGCACTTGCGTTGATTGCATTCCTTTTGGTCTCCCAACTAATTCTTACAGCACGCAATTAAAAATTGTTGCTACGGGAAGTGATATTTACAATCACTTTTTAGATACTCTTCCCAATTCAGACGAATATCTTTTCAAGTTTGTTGATACAATCAACGGTAACATAAATAACACTCAATTTATTGACCCGGGTGTAACCAACACTTTTAATGGTTTTTTTGAAAACCAATACTATCGCTTGAAAGTGATATATAACGTTTGCGGCAACTATATGCCTGAGGGAAACTTTACTGTTGATGATGTAGTTCGTGAAAATAAAATTGAAAATAAAATGTGGGTGAGTGGAAAGGTTCAAACTACCTCTCAAGTCCCTCAAAATCCGCTTGACACTGCACAACTAAAAGATTTAGGTTATACAGTTTATGCAAGCGATATCCCGCTTGGTTATAATTATGTTGACACTGCATTTATAAACGGGCATCTGTTCTTTTGCGAAACAAGAGGTGGCATGCACTACTTCGTTAGTAATGTAGCAGGAAATGCTACAGAATTAATAAATACTTCAGGGTGCGAGAAGCAAATGAATGTTACAGCCATCAGCAGCCTTGCAGGTGGCAGAACAATATTTGACGTATATCCTTTTGAATATCGCCCACCTATTCTTGGATTTGACAGCCTGACGCTACAAGTACCGCCCGGATATTATATAAGCGATGCAGCTATTAGAAATATTACTTATTTTCAAAACAACAATACAAGCAGCGATACCATACACCTGCACCTTACCGACACAGTTGGTGAAGTAAAAATTGCTTTCTCCGATTTGCCAGTTTTGCAATGCCTCACGCAAGCAAATATTCCAACTGGCAGCAAAACATTTTACGCGGGCGACCAATTAAACAACCGCAAATTTGAATTCAGGCTGCTTCCCTTAAATTGCATTGATACCTTAGTTAATCACGCTTTCGATAGTGTTGCTGTTATTCAGTTTAACAACAAACCTGTTTGTGTGCCTTCTGCATCTTGCGGTCTTGCAAACAATTTATTTAAAGAAATTGGAGGACTTAATTCAATGGCTCAAATCGGCATAAACCCTGACTTGCAGTTATCAAATATTAATCAAACATTGGTAACAGCAAACCAAGATACCATTTGTTGGTCTGGTGTAGCATTTACAAATGTTAGTTCGGGAAACACAGTTACAAATGCCGAAAATGTTTTTGTAGCATTTCCTGTATTACCCTCCTACATTAATCAATGGCACTTTATTACGAACACCAATGACACTACACAAATTTCTAATCAAATTTTGCCAATAACTCCATCGCTCATTAAAGGTGCAACCATCAATGGAAAACTATGTGCAGTTGTTGACAGTTGCCCTATGGTTGATGATACTATTAGTTTCAACATCCATTATGGATGGAATTGTGGAAACTACCCAGCCTCTCCTTACGATAGCACTGAAATCTGCGAATACGATACGCTATTGTTAAGTTTCACTCGTGCTGATGTGGAATTTATTTCCAACAATAAGGAATTTGAATATCCGTACACTCTATGCGATACCATGTATTTCAAAGGCCAGTTTACAAGCCAGCAAGATGGTTTCGTTTATCCTTACCAGGTTCAATTGCACAATCTTGTTAATGGTTTGCAAATTGTCAATGCGTATATTTATAATAATGATAGTTCAGCTTATTTAACGCCAACTTTAACAGATACAATATGGAATATAAGCTATGATAGTCTTGTCAATAATCTATCGTTGACCAATGGAGGTATAAACAGTGGTGGTAATTTTTGGGTAAGGTTTGATGTAGTTCCATCATGCTCTTACGCTGGAAGCGCAATCCTGCCCGACATTGAAGTTTTTGCAAGAACATTCTGTAATGATACAATTTCAGTAACCTCACCTTTTATTTCAAGCCCTGTATTTTCTTGGAATGGGCAATCCCTTTGCTCTGATTGCTTCACCCTCACCAAAACTGCCAATGCCGATACCGTTGCCATTGGCGATACCGTTACATTCAACATACAAGTATGCAGCCACAACGCAGCCACCGATTCCATTTACCTTTCTGAAATTTTACCCTCGCCAACAGTATTTACATTTATCAGCAGCACACCATCTTTCCCTCATTCCAATAACAATTTTCCGGCTGATACCTGTATCAATTATACTGTTACAGGTGCATATACAGCAACAGGCAGTTGCCCCAATCCCGATTTTACCAACACCGCAAGCCTGCAAAGCGGAACAAACGCTTACAGCGATTCAGTTTGTGTTACAGTCATTGACCCTTGTCAGCCAGCAGGCACTATAACAATTCCGAACAATGAAAAAAGTAGTAATCTGCCTCAGAGTTCTTACTCCAACGTTAACTTCTATGTTGCCGGAACATTTTATATTGATACCACATTTACAATATTTCAATGCACCATGTATGTGGCACCCGCAGGGCAAATTATTGTACAAACCGCAAATGGCGTTGCAGGTAATTTTATTGTTAACGAATCTGTCATACAGGGTTGCAGTCAAATGTGGAGGGGTATTAATGTCCTTTCAGGCTGTACCTTGGACGTTAATGGTCAATTCGCTGAACGCAGAAGCATCATTGCCGATGCTGATACTGCTGTTTTCGCTAATCACAGCGCACACATTTATGTTTATAACAGCGATGTTGTAAACAACTTAATAGGTATTTATATTCCTACCCGTGCCAATGGATACAACAACGTTGCACTCAGAGTTGAACACTCCAAATTCGGTTTATACGCCAATCAACTAAAGCCATACTTCAACTCTACAATAATTCCCTCCGTACCCGTTGCAGGTATTTATCTTAATGATTGGAACGGCACCATTGGTATTTTCACATCATTACCTAATCAATTTTACAACGTGCAAAATGGAATTTTCGGTTATCGCTCTACATTTACAAGCAAATGCAATTACTTTGAAAAAATTATTCCTGACCCTGATGGCGAGTTAGCTTACAGCTATGGCGCTGTAGGCAGCTTAGGACAACCTTCTGTAAGAAGTGGAGATTTAATAGTAGAACCGGTACCTGGCGGTATGCCCACCATGTACAATTGCTGGCGCGGTGTTTATGCAAACAAAAGCCATGTCAATGTTCAATCAGTTTATATGGATAAAATGAAAATTGGTATCACCGTTACACAAAACAATAACCAGCAATATTCCACCATAGCTTCCAATATTATTAAAGCCAATTTGGTCGGCATACAGCAAACTAATAATGC